>Ga0070741_10006622_pt1 | contig 24750 bp, 25 predicted proteins | sample Coa_R1_4_FD_66440 | JGI IMG/M metagenome (GOLD analysis project Ga0070741, IMG submission 66440) | Surface soil microbial communities from Centralia Pennsylvania, which are recovering from an underground coalmine fire - Coalmine... | ecosystem: Environmental > Terrestrial > Soil > Unclassified ... | reverse complement strand
TGTTCTTTCTCTTCGTGGGATACCTGGCGCTCCGGGCGGCGGTGCACGACCCGGAGGAGCGGGCCCGGTTCTCCGCGGTGGTCGGGATCATGGGCCTCCTCCTGGTGCCGTTCATCCACGTGAGCGTGTACCTGTTCCGGACGCTCCACCCCCAGCCCATCGTGCTCAAGCCCAGCGCGCCGTCCCTCCCCTGGGAGATGCTCCGGACCCTCCTCGTTTCGGTGGGGATGTTCACCCTGCTCTACATCGGGTTCGTCTCGGTCCGGTACGGGATCGGGCTGGCGCGGTCGGCCCGCGAGCTGGCGGATGCCTCCTGAGCCGCCGGCCAACGCCGGCTACCTGATCGCCGCCTACGTGGTCGCGACCTTGATCTTGCTCGGCTACGGGTGGTCGCTCTGGAGGAGGGCCAGGAAGGCCGTGGGCGGCAAACAACAGTAAGCGGTGAGCGGTGAGCGGTGAGCAGGGTTGATCGACGGGCCCCGACGCATGCGGCCCGCTCACGGCTTACCGCTCACCGCTCACGCCTCACCCTTGAGGACCAGACTCGCGTTCACCCCGCCGAACCCGAACGAGTTGCTGATGACGAACTCGGGGCGCGCCTCCCGCCCCTCGCCCGCCAGGTAGTCGAGGTCGCAGGCCGGGTCGGGCGTCTCCAGGTTGAGCGTCGGGGGCAGCCAGCCGCGCCGGAGCGCCAGCGCGCAGATCGCAACCTCGATCGCGCCGCTCGCCCCCAGGGCGTGGCCGTAGTACCCCTTGGTCCCGCTCAGCGCCAGCCGGTAGGCGTGCTCCCCGAAGACCTGCTTCACCGAGGCGGTCTCGGTGGGGTCGTTGAGCGGGGTCGAGGATCCGTGGGCATTGATGTAGCCGATGTCCTGGGGGGCCACATGGGCCTCCCGGAGGGCGAGCTCCATGGCCCGCGCCGCCTGGCGCCCGTCCGGGCGCGGCGCCGTCATGTGATGCCCGTCGTTGGTGAGGCCGTACCCGCAGATCTCGGCGTAGATCGGCGCCCCGCGGGCCACCGCGCGGTCCCGGTGCTCCAGCACCAGGACGGCGGCGCCCTCGCCCATCACGAACCCGTCGCGCCAGAGATCGAAGGGGCGGCTGGCCCGGGCCGGGTCGTCGTTCCGGGTGGACATCGCCCGGATCAGCGAGAACGCCCCGAAGCAGAGCGGGGCGAGCGGCGCCTCGGCCCCCCCGGCGAGCATCACGTCGGCCTGCCCCCGCACGATGGCGCGGAAGGCCTCGCCGATCGCGATGGCGCCGGAGGCGCAGCTCATCCCGTTGGTCGAGTTGGGCCCGGTGACCCCGAACTCGATCGCGATGTTGCAGCTCGCCGCCCCGGCGAAGACGGTGAGCGCGAGCGCCGGATTCACGGCCCGGGGGCCGCCGCGAAGGTACTCGGCGTACTGGGCCTCGGCGAAGGCCACGCCGCCCAGCGCGGTGCCCATCATGGCGCCCACCAGGTCTCGGTCCTCGCGGGCGAGGTCCAGTTCGGCGTCGCGCAGGGCGAGCCGGGCGGCCGCGATGCTGAACTGCGCGAACCGGTCCAGCCGGCGGGCCCGTCGCTCCTCCAGGTGGTCGCCGGGGTAGAAGTCGTTCACCTGGGCCGCGATCCGGCTCTTGAACGGGGTCGGGTCGAACCGGGTCACGCACTGCACGGCCGACTTCCGCTCCCGGAGCCCGGCCCACAGGCCGTCGGCGCCGATCCCGATGGGCGTGATCGCCCCGATTCCGGTCACCACCACGCGCCGCCGCTCAGCCATCGGGACGCTCCACCGCGCGCCGGATGCCCGCCAGGGTGCGGGACGCGATCCCGTGGACGAACACCGGACCGATGATCCATTCCGCCGCGGGCCGCCGGATCAGGGGCCAGCGGGGGCCGCTCCACTCGTGCACGATCGTCACCTCGGTTCCTTTCTCCACCGGAGACAAGCGCCACTCCACTTTCATTCCCGTCGTGATGCCCCGGACGTGGCGGTACCACACCGCCCGGGCGCCGGGGTCCACCCGCATCTCCGAGACCCACCAGGTGGGATACCGGAGGGGGCCGAACGGCCGCCACGCCGCCATCTCGACCACGGAGCCGTGCCGGCCGCGCTCCAGCACCCGCACCCACCGGTAGTGGGCCAGGATGTCGGGCCACCGCTCCACGTCCGAGGCTGCGCGGAACACCCGGTCGGGTGGCGCGCGCATCACCAGCCGGTCCACGGTGCGCATCATGGGGCCGCGCCCCCCGGCACCCAGGTGGCCACCAGGCGGTAGCCCGGGCGGCGGGCCACCCGGGCCCGGATGCCCGCGCACTCAAGCAGGCGCAGGAGCTCGCCCCGGGTGAACCCGCGGCGGAGCGAGGTCATGCCGTCCCGCTTGGTGTCGGGGTCGAAGCCCAGCAGGCGGGCGCCGACCCAGAACGCCAGCCTCGCCAGCGGGCCGCGCCGGAGATCCGCCACGATCACGCCGAGGCGGGCGAGCCGGTCGCAGGTGCGGAAGAGCTCGACGGCGGAGTCGCGCTCGAAGTGGTGCGCCACCTGGCTCACCACGACGACGTCCACCCCGCGCTCGGCGATCGGCGGGGACCCGGCGCAGCCGGCCACCATGGGGAGCCCCCGCCGGTGCGCCAGGCGGGCGGCGAGACGGTTGCGCTCCAGCCCGACGGCCCGGATGCGGAGGCCGCGCCGCGCGCCCCAGGCGCGCGCCGCCCGGGCCCCGTCGCCCAGCCCGGCGCCCAGGTCGAGCAGCGAGACGCTCGTGCCGGGCGGCAGGTGGCCCAGGGTGCGGCGGAGCCCGTAGCGGAGCGCGGCGGTGCCGCCGAACCACCGGTTCGAGCGCGCCATGTTGCGGAGGGTCGCCTCCACCCGCGCGCCCCCCGCCGCGGGATCGTCGAGGAGCTCGCTCCCCAGCCGGCTGATCGCGAGATCCGGCATGCCGCTACGCCAGCGCGGCGTACCCGCCGCGGTAGTAGAGCAGCGGCCGCCCCTCGGCGGTGGAGCCCGCAATGACCCGGCCGATCACGATGGTGTGATCGCCCGCCTCGTGGGTCGCGGTCCGGACGCACTCGATGTGGGCCAGCACCCCCTCCAGCAGGACCGCGCCGTGGTCGCTCACGCTGTACCCGACGCCCTCGAACCGCTCCGCGTTCGGGTCGGCGAACCGGCGGGAGAGCGCCTCCTGATGGCTCGCGAGGATGTTCACCGCGAAGACGTCCGTGCTCTTGATCAGCGGGTGGATGGCCGCCTGGTGATCCACGCAGACCGAGATCAGCGGGGGCCGGAGCGAGACCGAGGTCAGGGTGTTCGCCGTCATGCCCCGCGGCCTCCCGTCGGGCCCCATGACCGTCACCACGACCACCCCGGTGGCGAACCGCCCGAGGAGCTGCCGGAACTGCGCGTCGTCCACGTCGCGCACGGCTAGAGCACCATCCTCGCGAGGAAGAGGGGATTGAGCACTCGGCGGGCGGGCACGAAGTCGCCGGTCACGCCGATCAGGGTGTGGGCCATCCCGGGCCGGCGGCCGAGCCGCCCGACGGCGCGGTCGAACAGCGCGGGCCAGGCCATCGCGTGCCCGATCAGCCGCTCGACCGCCCACTTGCCGAGGAAGGCGCGGCGGCGGGCCCGCCGGTAAGGGCGGAGGCGCGCCGCGCGCACCACGCCCGGCCGCCCGAGGGCGGCCGGCGCGTACCGGGCCACTAGTTCCGCCCCGCGGAGCGCGCTGCAGATCCCCTCGCCGGTGAAGGGATCGAAGAAGTCCGCCGCGTCGCCCACCAGCAGCGCGCCGTCGGCGATCACGCGGCGGGACCGGGCTGCGAACGGGCCGGTGGCGAGGAGCGGGCCCCGGGCACGCCCGCGGTCGATCCGCCCCCGGACGCCGGGGAAGCTCTCCAGGGTCTCGAAGAAGAACGCCTCGGCCCGCCCGCGGGCGAGCGGGGCGGCGGAGGCGGGCACCACCAGCGCGACGTTGGTCAGGTCGTCGCCCACGGGGTTGAGGCCGACGTAGCCACGGGGACCCACGTGCATCTCCGCCGAGCGGCCGAGCCCGCGCACCCCGCCCAGGTGCATCACGAAGGCGATCCGTCGCGGCCGGCCGTAGGAGCGGCGGCCCAGGCTCCGCGCCACGGCGGAGCGGAGTCCGTCCGCGCCGATGGTGAGCCGGGCGCGGACGGCGAGCCGCCCGCCCGGCCCCCGCGTCACCGCGCCGGCCACGGCGCCGCCCTCGTAGCGGAGCGCCTCGAGCGCGGTCCCCTCGAGCACCCGCGCGCCCGCCGCGCGCGCCGCGGCCACCAGCCGATGGTCCAGCACGCGGCGCGGCACCGAGAGCCCGGTGGGCCGGAAGGGCGAGGGCCGGGCTTCCGCGAAGAGCCCGTGCAGCCGGGCCCCGCGCGGCCCCCGCACCACGGTCCCGGCGAGCGGGCGGGCCCCGTCGCGCTCCAGGTGGCCCACCACGCCGAGCCGGTGAAGCACCCGCACCGCCTCGGGGCTCAAGTACTCGGAGCAGGCCTTGTCGCGGGGGAACCGGGCGCGATCGATCGCTACCACCGAGAGCCCACACCGGGCGAGCAGCGCGGCGCAGGCGCTTCCGGCCGGCCCGGCGCCGATCACCAGAACATCGGCCTGGATCTCGTCCCCGAGGGGCTCAGGCCACCCGTTCGAACTCATCGTCGTCCAGCCGGAGCCGGTCGGGCTCGGGGAAGCTGTAGTGAAGGACGAAGCTGACGGGTCGGGTGGCGCCTGCGCGGGTCACGGTGATCGTGGTCGCATCCGCGATCCATGTGCACGGGCGATCCGACACCAACTGCACCCCGTCCGCGATCGTCACGAAGGTCTGGAGGCAGGCGCCATCGGCCTGGAACCGCCAGGTGGTGGTCTGGATGTGGCTGGGCAGGAAGGCCAGGTTCACGGCCCGCCAGGTGCCGATGAGGGGCGAGGTCGCCGGGGGAGGCGTGGGCTCCGGCGCGGGCGTCGGGGGCGGCGGGCCCGCGACCGGGGCGCTCCCGGGGCCGGCCGGCGCGGCGGGCGTGACCGGATCGCCGCCGCAGGCCGCGCTCAGGCCTAGCCCGAGGACCGCCACGCCCAGCAGGCGAGTCCAGCCAGGCCGGCCGCCGCCGTGGCGAGCGCGTTGACCCCGTCGTTGTTGAGCCAGATCCATCCCCCGACCCGCTTCGTGGGTGTGCCGCAGCGATGCACCCTCCGCTCGGACGGCAGCCCGCAGCGCGGGCAGCGGAACCGGCCCTGGATCGTGGCGCCCAGGGCCGAGTCCAGCATCATGCCGGCGAAACCTGTCAGCGCCCCGACGGCGAACAGCCAGCCGGCCCGCGCGACTCCGGCGGCGGCGCCGGCCACCAGCATCGCGCCGAGCAGCCCGCCTCCCGTTCCCAACAGCGTGACCCCGCCGTTGGTGCCCGGCGGGACCGGGGCCCGGGTAAACAGGTGACGCGGCATGGCGCGGCTCCATGCACCGGTGGAGGTGGCCCAGGTGTCCGCCGCCGCGGCCGCCAGCGCCCCGGTGACGACCCACAGGCCGAGCTCGGCATTCCCGAGACCGGCCACGCCGCCGAGGGCCGCGACCCCCCCGTTGGCCAGGACCTGCCAGTGGTCCCGGCGGGTTCCCTTCGGGTCGGCCTCGGGCGGGGTCCGGGGCTCGGCGAGCCGGGAGACCAGGCTCGCCGGAAAGAAGAAGGCGGCGAGCGCCGCAGCCCCCGCCCAGCCGGTCCCGGCCAGCACCAGGGTGCCCACCAGCCAGCCGGCGGCCGCGCCCCCCGGCGTGAGCGCCCCCAGCTGCGCGGCGCCCAGGACCACCAAGCCGGCCAGGGCCGCGGCCGGCCCGGGAGGCAGGCTCACGGCTCGGGGGTGCCGCGCAGCGCCGCCAGGATGCGGAGACGCAGCCGCTCGGGGCAGCACTGCCCCTTGGCCTTGGTCTCCAGCATGGTCAGGAAGCTTTCCTCGAACTTCAGGTGGGTGAAGCAGTGGCGGCAGCGCCGGAGGTGGGTGGTGATGCGCGCCATGAGCTCGGGGGTGAGCTCCTGCTTGAGGTAGTCCTGCAGCAGGGCGAGGGCCTGCTGGCAATCGGGTCCGCCCGCCATCAGCGCGCTCCCGGCACCTTCCTGAGGTAACCCATCTCGACCGCGTGGTCGTACAGCGCGCGCTGGAGCTGGCGGCGGGCGCGGAACAGGCGGGACTTCACCGTCCCCACCGGGAGCCCCAGCACGCCGGCGATCTCGGCGTAGCTCAGGTTCTCCACGTCGCTCAGCACCAGCACCTCGCGGAAGTCTTCCGGGAGCGCGTCGATCGCCTCGAGCACCTTGCCGTCCACGATCTGCGAGAAGAACGTGCCCTCGGGATCCTCCTCGTCGGTCCCGCGAAAGGTCGCGTACGGCTCGATGGTCTCCAGGTCCATGGGGATCGGCTCGCGCTGGCGCCGCCGGTACTCGTTGATGAACGTATTCCGCAGAATCGTGAACAGCCAGCTCCGGATGTTGGTTCCGGGCTGGAAGCGCTGCCACGACCGGAACGCCTTCAGCACGGTGTCCTGGACCAGATCCTCGGCGCGGGTCGGGTCGGTCGTGAGCCGGAGCGCCAGCCGGTACAGGCTGTCGAGCTGGGGGAGGACCTCCGCCTCGAACGACTCCCGGTCGGGGGGTGCGCTGGTCATTCCGCAATGTTCCCGCGGTCGGGGCCCGCACGCAAGGACCCCTGGCTGGCCCGCCCCGCCGCGGCTAAGTTCGTCGCCGTCGCGCGCGCTGCATGCGCCGAGCCTCGAGCCTCCGAACGGGTCCGTGCCCGACGCCGCCCTCATCCCCTCCATCCTCCCGCTCAGCCTGTTCGAGGCCCTGCGCAACCTCGACACGCCGCTCGAGGACGGCCTCGAGGTGGTGGCCCAGGAGGTGGTGGCGCGGCGGCTGGGCCTGAGCGGCACGGTGGCCGCCCAGATCGCGCGCTACCGCGAGGCGGCCGCCCGCCAGGCCGCCGTGCCGGAGGACGAGCTGGTTTCGGTGCTCCGGCTGGTGGGACGGCGGCAGGACGCGCCGCTCGTGTTCGCCGACGCCGGCCGGCGGGCCGCGCGCTATGCCGTGAAGCAGAGCGGCGCCTCCAGCCGGATGCTGCTCCGGGTGTCGCCCGGCGGGGTGGCGCGCCGCCTCCGAAGCCGCGCCCTGGGGTACATCCTGGCGCGCCAGTTCGGCGGCGAGCTCCACACCACGCCCGCCGGCCCGGAGCTCCGGATGGCGAACCCCCTGTCCATCGTGGCGGTCCCCGACGGCGGCGCCTGCGGGTTCTACGGGGCCGCCTTCGGCGAGCTGCTCCGGATTCTCACCGGGTTCGAGGGAGCGGTCATGCACGAGCGCTGCAAGGGCCGGGGCGAGCCCGCCTGCCTCTGGCGGGCGCACCGCGCGGCGGACTACGAGTGAGCCCGCTCGTGGAGCTCGACCGGGCCGAGCTCTGCGCGGCGCTGGACGAGGCCGGCGCCGACGCGTGGCTGGTGTACGACTTCCGCAGCGTCAATCCGGTGGCCGGCCGCGTGCTCGGCTTCCCCGGGATGGGCACCCGGCGGCTGTTCGTGCTGCTCCCGCGCGAGGGCGAGCCGGTCGCGCTGGTGCACCGGGTGGAGCTCCAGTCGGCGGCGGGGTTCCCCGGGCGGGTGGTGCCTTACGCGCGCTGGCAGGAGCTCGAGGCGGCGCTCCGCGGGCTCGTGGCGGGCCGGGTGGTCGCGATGGAGGTGTCGCCGGAAGACGCGGTCCCCTACCTGGATCGGGTCCCGGCCGGGGTGGTGCAGCTCCTGGAGCGGCTGGGCGCGCGGGTGGTGCCCTCGGGACCCCTGGTCTCGCGGTTCGCCGCGCGCTGGAGCGCGGCCGAGATGGCCGATCACGTCGCCGCCGCGGAGGCGATCGCGGAGCTCGCGCGGGCCGAGCTGGCCCGGGTGGTGCGCGAGATCGGCGTCACGGAGTCGGCGGTGCAGCAGCGGGTGGTGCGGGCCCTGCGCGAGCGGGGGCTCGCGTTCGAGGACCCGCCCATCGTCGCCTTCGGCGCCAACGCCGCCAACCCGCATTACGAGCCCCGGCCGGGCGAGGACGCGGCCCTGGCGGAAGGGGACGTCGTGCTGCTGGATCTCTGGGCCGCCCGGCGGCCCGGCACCGTCTCGGCCGATCAGACCTGGATGGGATTCGCCGGCGGTCGCGTGCCCGAGCGGGTGCTCAGCGTGTGGCGGACGGTGCGGGCGGCCCGCGACGCGGCGGTCGCGGCCGTCCGGGCCGCGGCCGCGAGCGGCCGGCCGATCGCCGGGTTCGAGGTGGATCGCGCGGCGCGCGCGGTGGTCGAGCGGGCCGGATTCGGGGAGTGGTTCGTGCACCGGACCGGGCACTCGATCGACCGCGAGCTGCACGGCTCGGGGCCCAACCTCGACGACTACGAGACCCACGACGACCGGCGGCTCAGGCCCGGGGTCGGGTTCTCGGTCGAGCCCGGGATCTACCTCCCGGGCGAGTTCGGGGTCCGCAGCGAGGTCAACATGTTCTGGGGGGCCGACGGGCCGCAGGTGACGCCGCGTGAGCCGCAGCAGGAGCTCATCACGGCGTCCGGGTGAGCATGCGAGGCGCGATCGCCGCGGCGCTCCTCGCCCTGGGAACGCTGCGGGCCGGTCCCGACCAGGCGACCGACGAGCTCGCCCTCCGGGCGGTGCGCTTCTACCGGGCGGACCACCGCCGCACCCGAGTCACCGTCTTCCTCGAGATCCCCTGGGGCCTGGTCCAGCCCGCCGACCGCAGCGACCGGCCGCCGAGCTACGAGGTGGTGTTCCGGCTGGCCGACTCGAGCGGCGCCACCCTCCACACCCAGTCCTGGCGCGCCCCGTTTCCGGCGGCGGCGCGCCAGCCCGGCGGCTGCGCGGTGGAGACGGTCGAGTTCGTCATCCGCGCGGGGCGGTACCGGCTGGAGGCCACGGTCCGCGACTCGGGGTCCGGGCGCGAGTCGCACGCGGGCCTCGACCTGGAGGGATTCGACGCGGCGCCGACGGCCTCCGACCTGCTGCTCTCGCCCGGCATCCGCCCGGTGGCCGCGGCCGACACGGTGCCCCGGTCCGGCGAGCTCCGCCGGGGGAGCGTGCTGATCACGGCCAGCGCCCTGCTCCGGCTCACCCCCTCCCGGAGCACCGCGTTCTTCCTGCTCGAGGCCTACGGGCCGAGCGACCGGGCGGAGGAGGGCTCGATGGTCGTGTCCGTGCGCTCGCCGAGCGGCGCGCCGCTGCTCCGCTTCCGCCCGATGGAGGTGAGACTGCAGCCGGGGGGCAGCGTCCTCCGGGGGCAGGTGAACCTGGCCGGGCTCGAGCCGGGCCGCTACCTGCTCGCGGTGTCCGTGACCCTGCCGGGCCGGACGGTGGAGCGGGAGGCGGAGTTTCTGATGGAGCGTGAGCGGTGAGCGGTGAGCAGTGAGCGGGGTTGATCCGACGGGCCCCGACGCATGCGCCCCCGCTCACCGCTCACCGCTCACTCCCTATGGCCGTCTCCAGCTTCGCCTCGTCGTCGCGGAACTGGCGCTGGTAGAGCCGGGCGTAGAGGCCGCCCCGGGCCAGGAGCTCCGCGTGCGAGCCCTCCTCCACGATCCGGCCGCGATCCAGCACGATGAGCCGGTCGGCCCGGCGGACCGTGCTGAGCCGGTGGGCGATGATCAGGGTGGTGCGGCCGGCCAGCAGCCGCTCCATCGCGTCCTCGATCAGCCGCTCGCTCTCGGTGTCCAGGCTGCTGGTCGCCTCGTCAAGCACCAGCACGGCGGGGTCCTTGAGCAGGGCCCGGGCGATCGCGACCCGCTGGCGCTGGCCGCCGGAGAGCTTGATCCCCCGCTCGCCCACCAGCGTGTCGTACCCCTGCGGCAGCCGCTCCACGAACTCGTGCGCGTGCGCCGCGCGCGCTGCCGCCTCGATCTCCGCCCGCGAGACCCCCGGCCGCGCGTAGGCGATGTTCTCGGCCACCGTGCCGCTGAAGAGGGTCGGCTCCTGGGGCACGAGCCCGATGGCCCCGCGGAGATCGGCGAGGCGGAGCGAGCGCACGTCCAGGCCGTCGAGCAGGATCCGGCCCTCGGTGGGGTCCCAGAACCGGGGGATCAGCGAGACCAGGGTGGTCTTGCCCGCGCCCGACGGCCCGACCAGCGCCACCACTTCGCCGGGCGCGACCGTGAGGTCCACGTGCCGCAGGGCCCAGGGCTCCTGGGGATCGGGCTTGTAGCGGAAGGAGACCCGCTCGAACCGCACCTCGCCCCGCACCGGCTTGGGGAGCGGGAGCGGGCGGGGCGGGTCCGCGATGGGGATCGGCATCTCCAGCAGCTCGAACACCCGCTGGGCGGCGCCCACCGCCTCCTGGTAGCTGCTGAAGAAGGAGGCGAGCGCGCCGATCGCCGCGGCGATGGTCACGGTGTAGAGCAGGAACGAGACCAGCGCGCCGGGCGTGAGCTGCCCCTCCAGCACCAGGAGCCCGCCCTGCCAGAGCACGAAGACGATCCCGCCGAAGGTGGTGAAGGTGAGCACCCCGAAGAACACCCCGCGCACCCGGGCCCGCGCGAGCGCGGCCCGCACGCTCGCGAGCACCCGCTCTCCGTAGCGGCGGCGCTCCATCGGCTCCTGCACGAAGCTCTGCACCGTGCGAATCTGCCCGAACGCCTCCTCCGCCACCGCGGTCGCCTCGGCGACCCGGTCCTGCACCCCGGTGGTGATCCGGCGGAGCCGGCGCCCGAAGTAGAAGGCCGACCCCACCACCACCGGCACCACGCCGAGCGCGGTGAGGGTGAGCCGCGGCTGCATCAGGGTGAGGAGCACCACCCCGCCGATCAGCGCCAGCACCTGGCGGGAGAACTCCGCGATCTGGTGGCTCAGCACGCCCTGGAGGAGCCCCACGTCCACCGTGAGCCGGCTGGTGAGCTCGCCGGTCCGCCGCTCGGCGAAGAACCCCGGCGGCATCTCCAGCAGCCGGTCGAACAGCTCGCGCCGGAGACCCGCCACCACCCGCTCGCCGGTCGCGCTCAGCAGGTAGGTCTGGGCGTAGTTGAGCACCGCCTGCACCACGAAGAGGCCGACCAGGAGCAGGGCGATCCGGTCGAGCAGCGCGCGGTCGTGCCGGAGGAACGCCGCGTCGAGCAGGTAGCGCACGATCTGGGGGAAGGCGAGCCCGATCGCGCCGCTCAGCACCAGCGTGAGCATCGCGAGCGCGAGCCCCCAGCGATAGGGGCGCACCCGGGGCCAGAGCCGGCCCAGCTGGTCGGGCGGGGGGATCCTCTTCACGGCTGGCCGCCGGGCGCGAGCGGGCCCGGCTCCGGGTGGCTCAGGATGAGGACGGGCTCGGACGGGGCCGTGGCCGCGCCGGGCAGGTTGCGGTCGATCCCCATCGCCGCGAACAAGAGGGCCAGATAGAGCAGGGAGTAGCGGTAGAGGCGCCAGGCCGGCTTCGTCACCGGGCGCTCCCGCCACAGCCGCACGGTATGCCAGAGGAGCGCGGCGCCCAGCACCGCCGCCGCCCCCGCGTACACCGGCCCGAACGCCCTGAACAGCACCGGCGCCAGGGTGACCGGGAGCAGCATCAGGGTGTAGATCAGGATCTCGACCTTGGTGCGCTCCTCGCCCCGCACCACCGGGAGCATCGGGATCCCCGCCCGGGCGTACTCGTTCCGCTTGATGAGGGCGAGGGCCCAGAAGTGGGGCGGGGTCCAGTAGAAGACGATCGCGAAGAGATAGAGCGCCGTGAGGTCCAGGCGCCCGGTGACCGCCGCCCACCCCACGAGCGGGGGAAACGCGCCGGCCGCGCCGCCGATCACGATGTTCTGCGGGCTGGTGCGCTTGAGCCAGACGGTGTACACGAACACGTAGAACAGGAGCCCGCCCAGGGCGAGCCACGCGCTCAGCGGGTTCGCCGCCTGCCAGAGCAGCGCGAAGGCCGCCGCCGCGAGGCCGATGCCGAACCCGAGGCCCACGCCGGGGGCCACCCGCCCGGCCGGAATGGGCCGGAGCCGGGTCCGGGCCATCTTGTCGTCGATGTCCCGGTCGAACCACATGTTGATGGCGTTGGCTCCGCCCGCCATGAGGTAGCCCCCGAGCGCGACCGCGAGCACCAGGGCCGGAGAGGGGAGGCCCCGGCCGGTCATGAACATGGGCGCGATCGCGGTGACGAGGAGCAGGCTCACCACCCGCGGCTTGGTGAGCGCCACCAGGTCGGCGAGGAACTGGCGGCGACCGGCGACCCCGTGCCGGGCGCCGACCGCCTGCACGGGGGCCTCCACGGGCGTCCTCCCAGGGCGGAAACGCCGGAAAGAACGGGGGTTGCGGCCGGGCTTGTCAAGCTGAACACTTGGGCGACCCGCGAAGGATCCCCCTGGGATGACGATCGGCTCTGACCCCTGGGGCGAGCGCCTGCCCCGCCGCCTCGGACTGTGGAGCCTCGTGGCGGTGCTGGTGGGCACGTCCATCGGGAGCGGGATCTTCCGCGTCCCGGCCACGGTCGCCGCCACGCTCGACGGCCCCGGGCCGGTCCTGGCCGCCTGGCTGCTCGGCGGGCTGGTGGCCCTGGCCGGCGCGCTCACGTACGCCGAGCTCGCCGCGCTCTTCCCCCGCTCCGGGGGCATCTTCGCCTTCCTGCTCGAGGGGTTCGGGCCGCTGCCAGCCTTTCTCTTCGGCTGGTCCGAGCTCGCGGTGCTCCGCGCGTCGGCCCTGGGCGGCATCGCCACGATCTTCGCCGAGTACCTGGGCTACTTCCTGCACTACGATGCGGCCACGGTGCGCCGGGTCGCCGCGCTCGCGATCGTGGGCATCGGCCTGCTCAACTACCTCGGCATCCGGGCCGCCGCCGGGCTCATGAACCCGCTCACGGCGCTCAAGTACGGCGCCCTCGCCGCGCTCGCGCTGCTCGGCTTCACCGCCGGAGCCGGCGGCGGGAGCGTCCACCCGCTCTGGGCCGGCGGGCTGCCCCTCTCGCTCATGGCGTCGGCCCTGGTGCCGATCATGTGGACCTACGACGGCTGGGCGGACGCGTCGTTCCTGAGCGGCGAGGCGAAGGAGCCCCAGCGCACCCTCCCGCGCGCCCTGATCCTCGGGACGGGCGCGATCGTCGCGGTGTACCTGCTGGTCAATCTGGCCTACCTGTACCTCCTCCCCCTCCCCGAGATGGCCCGGTCGGGCCTGGTCGCGGCCCGGGCGGCGGAGCGGATCCCGCTCCTCGGCGCCTGGGGCGCGGCGGCGGCCTCCGGGGTGGTCATGGTCTCCTGCCTGGGCGCGCTCAACGGGTCCATGATGACCGGGCCCCGCATCTTCTTCGCCATGGCCGACCGGGGGCTCTTCTTCCGCGGGATCGCCCGGGTCTCGCCCCGGTTCGCGAGCCCCTCGGTCGCGATCTGGCTCAGCACCGGCCTGGGCGTGGTGTACGTGCTGCTGCACGACTTCCGGCAGCTCGCCGACAAGTTCATCCTGGGGATCTGGCCGTTCTACGCGCTCGCGGTGGCCGCGGTGTTCGTGCTCCGCCGGCGCCGCCCCGAGCTCCCGCGCCCCTACCGGACCTGGGGCTACCCGGTCGTCCCGGCCCTCTTCCTGGTCGCCTCGGTGGGGATGGTCGCGAACGCGCTGATCACGGACCCCGTGAACACGGGGATCACCTTCGCGATCATCCTGGTGGGGGTGCCGGTGTACGGGCTGTGGAGGAGGGGCGTGAACAGTAAGCGGTGAGCGGTGAGCAGTGAGCGGACCCCTGCGCCAGCGCCCGTCTCTCGACCCCGCTCACCGCTCACCGCTTACGCCGTTACCTCCAGCGCGATATCCGCCGCCCGCACGCTGTGGGTGAGGGCGCCCACGGAGAGGAAGTCCGCCCCCGCGGCCGCGTAGGCGTGGGCGTTCTCGAGGGTGATCCCGCCGGTCGCCTCGATCTCGATCCCGGGCGCGAGCCGCCGGGCGAGCGCCGCCCAGCGCCCGAGCGTCTCGGGGCTCTGATTGTCGATCAGGAGCCGGGTGGCCCCGGCCCGGCACGCCGTCTCGACCTGCTCCTCCGACTCGACCTCCACCTGGAGCGCGGTCGCGCCCCGGGCCCGGGCCTCGTCCAGCGCGGCCCGCAGGCTCTTCCCCTGCGCCGCGAGCGCCCGCCAGTGATTGTCCTTCACCATCACGGCGTGGGCGAGGTCGAGCCGGTGGAGGCACCCGCCCCCCGCGAGCACCCCGGCCACATCGAGCCCCCGGAGCCCCGGCGCGGTCTTCCGGGTGTGGAGCACCCGGGCGCCGGTCCCGGCCACCGCCTGCACCATCGCCCGGGTGGCGGTCGCGATGCCCGAGGCGCGTTGCAGCAGGTTGAGCAGGGGCCGCTCGGCCCGGAGCAGCGGGCCGAGCGGCCCCTCGACGGCGCCGATCGCGCGGGGACCGGAGATCCACTCCCCCTCGGCGGCCTCCCAGACGATCGCGCAGCCGCAGGCCCGCGCGACCGCCTCCGCGTACACCCGGCCCGCGAGCACGCCGGCGCCCCGGAACTCGAGCCGGCCCCGGCCCCGGGCCGCGGGCGCGACCGTGACCTCGGCGGTGAGATCCCGCGGGCCGTCTTCCGCGAGCGCCCGGGCGGCCACCCGCTCCGCGTCCGCCCGGAAGTCGAAGGTCACTTGCCCAGCGCCACCATGCGGTCCAGCGCGAGCCGGGCCCGCCGGGCGATCTCCTCGGGAACCGTGACCTCGAACCGGTCGAGCGCGAGGCTGTCCCGCACCCGCGGCAGCGTGATGGTCTTCATGAAGGCGCAGACCGCCTCCGGGTCGGCGGCGATGAACTCCTTCTCGGGCGCCACCTGCCGCATCCGGTGCATGATCCCCGTCTCGGTCGCCACGATGAAGGTGCGGGCCGGCCGCTCGCGGGTGAGCCGGATCATCCCCTCGGTCGAGGCCACGTGGAGCCCGTCCGGCCGGATGTCGCCCCGGCCCACGGCGTACACCAGTTGACCCGCGCAGCCGCACTCGGGGTGCACCAGGATCTCCGCCTCCGGGTGCGCGGCCCGCCGGGCCTCCAGGGTGTCGGGGTTGATCCCCTTGTGCACGTGGCACTCGCCCAGCCACACCTCGATCCGGCGGTGCGGCCGCATGCGCCGCAGGTGACTCCCCAGGAAGAAATCGGGAAGGAACAGGATCCCCCGGTCCTCGGGGATCGCGTCGATCACGTCGAGCACGTTGCCGCTGGTGCAGGCGTAGTCGAGCTCCGCCTTCACCTCCGCGGTCGTGTTCACGTATCCCACCGCCACGTAGCCCGGGAACTCCGCCTTCCACCGCCGGACCTGCTCCGCGGTGATGCTCGCGGCGAGCGAGCAGCCGGCCCGGAGGTCGGGCAGGAGCACCCGCTTCGCCGGGGAGAGGATCTTCGCGGTCTCCGCCATGAAGTGGACCCCGCAGAAGACGATCACCTCCGCCTCGGTCCGGGCGGCCTGGCGGGAGAGTCCCAGCGAGTCGCCCACGAAGTCGGCGACGTCCTGGACCTCGGGGCGCTGGTAGTTGTGGGCCAGGATGACGGCGTTCCGCGCCCGGGCCAGGGCGCGGATCTCGGACTGGAGCGACGCGATCTCGCCCGCCGTGAGGTCCGACGGCTCGATGACGGGGAGCGCGAGCGACATCAGGCGGCCTCGGTCAGACGGCCTCCGCCCGCCGGCCCTTCCAGGGGTAGTCCAGCCGGCGATGGCCCCCGCGACTCTCCCGCCGGCGCCGCGCCGCCCGGGTGATGAGGGTCGCGACCAGGATCTGGTTCGCGGTCCGCCAGTCGCCCGGCGGCACCCGGGCGGCCAGGTCGGCCAGGACCCGCTCGGCCCGCACCAGCGACCCCTCGCTCCGGTGGAGGCCCACGTCCGCGGTCATGGTGGCCCGCATCTCGGCCCGGATCGCGTGACTCTCCGGGCCGGGGAGCACGTCGGGCTCGCCCACGCCGGAGGGCTCGCGCTCCGGGTCGGGCGGGCCCTCGCGCGACAGGGAGCGCGCCACCCGGTCGGCGAAGACCAGGCCCTCGAGCAGCGAGTTGGAGGCCAACCGGTTGGCCCCGTGCACTCCGGTCGAGGCCACCTCGCCCACCGCCCAGAGGCCGGGAAGCGAGGTACGGCCCTCGAGGTCGGTCCGCACCCCGCCCATGGCGTAGTGGAGGGCCGGCGCCACGGGCAGGAGGTCCCTGGCCGGATCCAGCCCGTAGCCGGCCAGCATGTGGGAGATCCCGGGGAACTGCTCGGCGAATCCGGCGACGTGCCGGGCGTCGAGCCAGGCGCCGCCCGCGGCGTCGGCCGAGGCGACCGCCCGGGCCAGCACGTCGCGGGGGGCGAGCTCTCCCCGCGGGTCGTGGTCGAAGGCGAACCGGCGGCCCTCCCGGTCCACCAGGTAGGCCCCGGCGCCGCGGACCGCCTCCGAGATGAGCGGGGCCGGGTTCACCCCGGGCAGCTTGAGCGCGGTCGGATGGAACTGCAGGAACTCGATGTCCCGGAGCTCCGCCCCGGCCTGGTGGGCCATGGCCCACCCGTCGGCGGTGGCCACCATCGGGTTGGTGGTGACCGCGTAGAGCTGCCCCACCCCGCCGGTCGCGAGCACGACGGCGGGGGCGGGAAGCGCGAACACGCGCCCGCCCGGGTGCACCGCCAGCACGCCCACCACCCGCTCCCCCTCGACCCAGAGCGCCTTGGCCTCGGTGTGCTCCATGATCTCCACCAGCGGATCGTCACGCACGACCCGGGCGAGCAGGTTGATGAGGGCCGCCCCGGTGCGGTCGCCGCCGGCGTGGATGATCCGCGGGCGGGTATGGGCCGCCTCCAGCCCGAAGCGGAGCTTCCCGTCGGGCCCCCGGTCGAAGGTCGCGCCCAGCGCGAGGAGCTCCCGGATCCGGTCCGGCCCCTCGCCGGTCAGGATCCGCACCGCCTCGGGATCGGAGAGCCCGTCGCCGGCCGCGAGCGTATCGGCGGCGTGCTGGACCGAGCTGTCGTCGGGCCCGAGCGCGACGGCGATCCCGCCCTGGGCCCACGCGCTCGCGCTGTCGGCCAGGGTCTCCTTGGTGACGAGGCGCGCGCGGCGCCCCTCGGCCGCCAGTCGCCAGGCGGTCCAGAGGCCGGCGATACCGCTGCCGATGATCAGCGGAGGGCTTGTCGGCATGGCCGGAATATAGAGGGACGGAGGCGCGGAGGGCGGGGGCCGGCGTTCTCCGAAGCGGCCCCTAAGCCCGTGGCGCGCGCGGGGTTTTGGACCGCCGGCGGGGTTTCGGACGCGCACCGGCGCGGGGTTTTGGACCGCCGGGCGGCAATCGGACGCGCGCGAGCGCGCCCGCCGGGCCCAGACTGGCGCCGTGCCCCCCTCGCGCGACACGCAGCCGGACGGCCGGGCCAAGCGCTATCCCAAGCTCAAGGCCTGGCAGGCCTGCCATCAGCTCCTGCTGGCCGTTTACCGCGAGACCGCCGGGTGGCCCCCGGCCGAGCTTCAGGGCCTCGCCGCGCAGGCGCGCCGGTCGGCCTTCTCGGCCGCGGCACGCCTGGCCGAGGGGTCGGGCAAGGGCACGGCGCGCGAGTTCCGCCGGTGTCTCGAGGTGAGCCTCGCCGCGCTGGGGGAGCTCTCCTACGTCCTCCTGGTCGGGCGCGAGACCGGCCTCCTCACGCCGGCGGCCTACGGCGAGCTCGAGGCGCTGCGCGACCACGCGAGCCGGCTCACCTGGGGGCTCTCCCGGGCGGTGCGGAGCCGGGCCCGGGGGAAGTGATGCGACGGTCGCGTGCCGGTAAGGCGGCGGAGGCCGGCGCTAGGTGCGGACCCGCGCGAGCAGCACGAGCCCGATCGCGAGGAAGATCGCGTTGGGCATCCAGGCAGCCACGGCGGGGTGCACCACGCCGCCCGCGCCCACCGCCTTCGCGATCTGCATCAGCAGCAGGAAGAGCAGCGTGGTCCCCAGGCTGATGGCGATCCCGAACGCGGTGCCGGCCCGGGGGGAGGTGATCGCGAGGGGCGCGCCGAAGATCGCGATGATGAGACACGTGGCCGGGATCGCGAGCTTGAGCGCCTGCTCCACCATGAGCTTGTTGGCGTCGTTGCCCGAGCGCCGGAGCGCCTCGATGTAGCGGCCGAGCTCCGCGTAGCGCATCTCGTCGGGGGCCTTGGGCTCGGCCAGGAGGTCGGCCGGCGTCTGGGTGAGGGCGCGGAGCCGCAGGGTGCGGAACCCGAAGCTCGCCTGCCGCTCCGGCGTCGCGATCAGCCGGGTCGCCCCGTTCCAGAGCCGCCAGCGGCCGGCCCGCGCGTCGTAGGTCGCGCTGTCGGCGGTGATGACGATGGTGGGGTAGTCGGGCCCGGTGCCCTGACGCTCCAGCAGCAGCTGCTTGAGCTTCCGGGTCGCGATCTCCAGCGAGCGGACCGTGTAGACCCAGCCGCCGTCGGCCCGGTACACGAAGTTGAACCGGGCCGAGGTCGGCCCCTCGGGCTTGGCCTTCTGGAGCTTGAGCTGCCGGGCGGTGGCCCCCGGGGCGAGCTCGCCCACCACGACGCCGAGGAGGGTGGCCGCCACCGAGGCCAGCACCAGGGGCAGCATCAGCCGCCGGAAGCTCTGCCCGCCGGCCTTGGCCGCGGTGATCTCGGAGTGCCGGCCCATGCTCCCCACCGTGAACACCGTCGCGAACAGCACCGCGGCGGGCATCACCAGGAACATGTTCTCCGGCACCGAGTACACATAGCTGATCGCGATCTCGCGGACGGTGAGCCCCCGGTCCAGCAGCTTGTTGAGCGAGTCGGTGAGGTTGATCAGGATCGAGACCAGGGGGAAGCCGAGCGCGGTGAGCGCGAAGATCTTGAGCCACTGCGCCAGCACGTAGCGGTCCAGCAGGCGCCCGATCACGCCGCGGCCCTCCGCCGGACCCGGAACCGGAGCGAGTCCCAGAGCTCCCGGAAGTCGCCGCCGCGGTTCAGGCCCGGCTGGCGGTTCACGCTGATGAGGCCCGCGATCCCGGCCAGGGTCAGGGTGATGTTGGGCGACCACATCGAGAGCGCGGGCGAGAGGAGGCCGCGGTCGGACAGCGCTTCTCCGGCGGTGAGCCCGATGTAGTAGATCGAGAACGCGACGAGCCCGCCGCCGATCACGAGGCCCATCCCGCCCCGGGGGAACCGGAGCGCGAGCGCGATCCCGAGCAGCACGAACGAGATGCAGGCCGTGCTGATGGCCCACTTCTTGTGGACCTCGACCATGTAGCGGTCCGCCCGGAGGTCGGCGTCGCGGGCGCGGTCCGCCGCGAGGGCGACCTCGGCCCAGGAGGTGAGCCGCGGCTCGAGGGCCGCGGGAGCCGCCTGGACCCCGCCGCCGCTCGCCGCGGCCGCCGCCGGCGCGGCGGCGGGTGCGCGGTTGGAGGCGGCCGTTCCGCCGCTCGGCGCGGCGGCGGGTGCGCGGGCCGGCGACCCGCCGCCTCCGGCGGGCGACTGCGCGGCGGCGCCCGGTGGGGCCAGGGCGCGCCGCACCCGCTCGAGCCAGGTGCAGTAGTCCCCGGCGACCGGCGGCGGGGTGGTGTCGCGGGGCGCGGGAGGAAGGCCGAGCAGCTCGCGCAGGTCCCGCCGGAGGAGCGCCGCCCGCTCGCGCTCCGCCGCCGCGCGGTCCCGCTCCGCGTCGCGCACCACCGCGAGCATCTCGCAGCTGCTCATCTCGCGGTCGCCCCGGATCTGGTCCGACGTGTTCCGCTCCAGCTCGTCGAACACGTTCCGCACCCGGATCTCGTCGGTCCGGAACCGGGTCACCTGGAAGCGGTCGGCCTCGTCCGGCCGGTACTGGTGCACGGTCCCGTGGTAGAGCCGGAGGGTGAGATCCCGCCCGCCGGGCGCGTACGCCATCACCCCGCTGTCGGCGTAGATCACCCGCCGCGCGCGCTCGTCGCCCACGTCGTAGATGGTCACCCCCCGCAGGCGGCCGGTGCGGGGGTCGATCCGGCTCGCCCGGAGGAAGTAGTTGGACGGGGGCACCTCGTTGATCACCTGCTCCCGCAGCTCGAAGGTGGGCTTCTTCCGCCCGATGTCGATCAGGAGCGCCCGGAGCCGGGCGTTGCTCCGGGGCAGCACCTGGTCCACGAAGGCGAAGGTGAACGCCGCCATGAGGACCCCCCAGACCAGCACGGGGAGGAGGAGCTGCGGCACGCTCACCCCGCTCGCCCGGAGCGCGGTCACCTCGTTGTCCGCCGCCAGGTGGCTGAAGGCGTAGAGCACGGCCAGCAGCACGGCCATCGGGATGGTCATGGCCAGGATGAAGGGGAGGCTCAGCCCGAACACCTCGCCGATCACCGACCAGGGGAGTCCCTTGCCGACCAGCGAGCCGAACCTCTTAGCCACCTGGTTGAGCAGCATGAGGCCCGTGAGCGCCGCCAGGGCGAAGCAGAACGGCGCCGCGAGCTGCCGGAGGAGATAGCGCGCGAGCAGGCGCACGGCTGAATTATAATTGGCCGATGCCGCGACTCCTCTTCGCGCTGGGCTGCGCACTGGTCGCGTGCCGGGAGGCGCCGCCGCCGCGGGAGTTCGAGGGCGGCACCGCGTTCGGCTATCTCCGCACCCAGCTCGAGTTCGGCCCCCGCATTCCGGGCAGGCCGGGCCACGCCCGGATGGCCGCCTGGCTGGACAGCCTGCTCCGCCGGCGGGCGGACACTGTGATCGTGCAGTCGTGGTCCCACGTCACCACCGCCGGCGACACGCTCGAGCTCCGCAACTTCGTCGCCCGGTTCAACCCGGCCGCCCCGGCGCGGATCCTCTACCTCGCGCACTGGGACACCCGGCCCCGCTCCGACGGGCCCAACTCCAAGAACCCGAAGGCGCCGGTGCCCGGGGCCAACGACGGCGCCTCGGGGGTCGCGGTGCTCCTCGGCGTGGCCGACGCGCTCAAGCGCTCCCCGCCGGCGGTCGGGGTGGACCTCCTGTTCGTGGACGGGGAGGACTACGGCGACTTCAACAAGCAGCCCAAGGACGTGCTGATCGGGTCGCGCTACTTCACGGCCCACCGGCCGCCAGGGCCGGCGCCCCGCTTCGCGGTGCTGTTCGACCTGGTGGGCGACCGGGACCTCCAGTTCTACCAGGAGGGGAACTCGCTCACCGGCGCCCCGGACGTGGTGGCGCAGGTGTGGTCCACCGCGCGCGCCCTGGGCTACCAGCGGTACTTCCGGTCCGACTCGGCCGGCCGCCACACGCTGGTGGACGACCACGTGGAGCTGCAGAAGGCCGGGATCAAGGCGATCGACCTGGTGGACTTCGACTATCCCTACTGGCACACCCCCGAGGACACGATCGACAAGGTGAGCGCGGCGAGCCTCCAGGTGGTGGGCGACGTGGCGCTCGCGCTGGTGCGCCGGCAGCGTCCCTAGCCGCCGGCCGGGGCCCGGGACGGCGCGCGGGTTTTCGATTCGAAGCCCGCGCGTCCGGTTGGCGCCGCGCCGCCCGCGCGAGCACTCTCGGCCCATGCAGCGCAGCGAGCGCCGCGCGCTCCTCTCCCTGCTGGGCCTCGCGGTCCTGGGCCATGCCGTCCGGCTGGTGGCCGACCGGCCGGGGGAGCCTCCGGGCCAGGTGCGGCTCCTCGCGAGCCTGCCCGGCACCTCGCCCCTCGCCCACCGGGACAGCACCATGGCCCTCGGCCGCCCCCTCGGGCCCGGCGAGCGGATCGACGTAGATCGAGCCGGTGTGTTGGAAATCGCCAGACTGCCCCGCATCGGGGTGGCCCTGGCCAAGCGGATCGTCGCGGATCGCGACACCCGGGGCCCCTTCGGCAGCCTGGCCGGCCTGGACCGGGTGCCCGGGGTGGGGCCCGGCCTGCTCCGGCAGATCGAGCCCCACGTGACCTTCTCGACGGGCCCGGCGGTTGCCGGGACGACCACCGGGGTCGGGGCGGGCGGCCCGGCGCCGCCCGCCGCACCTCGCTCGCGGGGGCCATCCGCACCTCTGTCGCTCAATTCCGCCACCGCGGCCCAGCTCGACTCGCTTCCGGGGATCGGGCGGGCCCGCGCCGCGGCGATCGTCCGGGACCGGGAGCGGCGGGGGCCGTTCCCCTCGGTGGAGTCGCTCGCCCGGGTGCCCGGCATCAATCCTGCCTTGGTCGCCCGGCTGCGGGACCGCTTGCAGGTGCCTTAAAGCTTGACACCGCCGGTTCGTCACACGCGGGCCGGCACGCTCCCGCACGTCACCCGACCCAGAACCCCGAGCGCAGGCGACGATGGCGACCGCGGCAGCCGGCGGTGACCGGCTCGGCGACATCCTGATCAAGGAAGGGCTGATCACCCGCGAGCAGCTGCTCCAGGCGCTCGCGGAGCAGCGCGCCACCAAGCATCGCCTGGGCTACGTGCTGGTGAAGCTGGGCCTGGTCTCCGAGCTCGAGATCACCAAGCTGCTGGCCCGCCAGTACCGGATGCCCGCGGTGGATCTGACCCGGTTCGAGGTCGATCCCAAGCTCCTCAAGCTGATCCCGGCGGACCTCGCCACCAAGCACATCGTGCTCCCGCTCAAGCGGGAGGGGCGCACCCTCACGGTGGCGATGGCGGATCCCACCGATCACGGGCTGCTGGAGGACCTCAAGTTCATCACCCGCTACGATCTCTTCCCGGTGATCGCCGGGGAGTACACCCTCCGCAACCTGATCGAGCGGCACTACGAGTCCTCGGACCAGCAGCTCCAGAGCCTCCTCAAGGACATGGAGGGGCTGGCGGACGACGTCGAGGTCCTGGAGGAGCAGGAGGAGGACTCGACCGTCGCGGCGGACGACGCGCCGGTGGTGAAGCTGATCAACGGGCTCCTCACCGACGCGGTGAAGCGGGGGGCGAGCGACATCCACATTGAGCCGTTCGAGCACGAGATCCGGGTGCGCTACCGGATCGACGGGGCGCTGCTCGAGATCATGAAGCCGCCGCTCAAGATGAAGGCGGCGCTCACCTCGCGGGTGAAGATCCTCTCGCAGCTCAACATCGCCGAGCGCCGGGTGCCCCAGGACGGCCGGCTCAAGCTCAAGATGGGGAACCGGGTGATCGACTTCCGGGTGTCCACCCTGCCGGTGCTGTTCGGCGAGAAGATCGTGCTCCGGATCCTGGACAAGGGGAACCTCACGCTCGACCTCACCAAGTTCGGCTTCGAGCCCAAGGCCGAGGCCGACCTGATGAAGGCGATCCTGAACCCGTACGGGATGGTGCTGGTGACCGGCCCCACCGGCTCCGGGAAGACGACCACGCTCTACTCGGCCCTCCAGCGAATCAACACCACCGAAGTGAACATCATGACGGCGGAGGACCCGGTCGAGTACAACCTGATGGGGATCAACCAGGTCCTGGTGCGCAACGAGATCGGGCTCACCTTCGCGGCGGCGCTGCGGGCGTTCCTCCGCCAGGATCCGAACATCATCATGATCGGCGAGATCCGGGACCTGGAGACGGGCGGGATCGCGATCAAAGCGGCGCTCACCGGGCACCTGGTGCTCTCGACGCTTCACACCAACGACGCGCCCAGCACGATCACCCGCATGATCGACATGGGGATCGAGGCGTTCAACGTGGCGAGCGCGGTGAACCTGGTGGTGGCCCAGCGGCTGGTACGGCGGATCTGCCCCGAGTGCAAGGCGCCGCACACCTACAAGGACGAGGAGCTTCACTCCCTCGGCACGGATCTTGACCGGCTGCGGAAGATCCCGTTCATGCGGGGCCGCGGCTGCGACCTGTGCAGCGGCACCGGCTACAAGGGGCGGCAGGGGCTCTACGAGGTGATGCCGCTCTCGCCCGAGCTCCGGCGGATGATCCTCCGGGGCGCCTCGGTGGCGGAGCTGCGGGACCAGGCGGTGGCGGAGGGCATGCTGACGCTCCGGATGGACGGGATCAAGAAGATCGAGCGCGGGATCACCACCCTCGAGGAAGTGGTCAAGGAGACGGCCGGATGACGGTGAACATGCGGGCCCTCTTGGAGGAGATGATCGAGCGGGACGCCTCCGACCTCCACATCACCGCGGGGGAGCGCCCCAAGCTCCGGGTGGACGGGGACATCGTGGACAGCTCGGTGCCCGACGTCCTGACCGCGAAGGACACCCTGCAGCTCGCCTACTCGGTGCTCACCGAGAACCAGAAGAAGCGGTTCGAGACCGAGGACGAGCTCGACTTCTCGTTCGGGATCCAGAATCTGGCCCGGTTCCGGGCCAACGTGTTCAAGCAGCGCGGCTGCGTGGCCCTGGTGATCCGCATGATTCCCTTCAATGTGCGAACCTTCCAGGAGCTGGGCCTGCCGCCGGTGATCGCGAAGCTGGCGGAGCGGGAGCGCGGGCTCATCCTGGTCACCGGGCCCACCGGATCGGGGAAGTCCACCACGCTGGCCGCGATCATCGACAAGATCAACAAGGAGCGGAAGGGCCACATCATCACGGTGGAGGACCCGATCGAGTTCATCCACCGGCACCAGAGCTGTCTGGTGAACCAGCGCGAGGTGGGGAGTGACACCAAGAGCTTCGCCAGCGCGCTCAAGTACTGCCTGCGGGAGGACCCCGACGTCATCCTGATCGGCGAGATGCGCGACCTGGAAACCATCGCGGCCGCGCTCACCATCGCCGAGACCGGCCACCTCGCGCTGGCGACGCTCCACACCAACTCGGCCGCCGAGTCGATCAACCGCATCGTGGACGTGTTCCCCCACAACCAGCAGGCCCAGGTCCGGGGCCAGCTCGCGTTCGTGCTGGAGGGCGTCATCACCCAGACTCTGCTCCCCCGGGCCAAGGGGCGCGGCCGGGTCATGGCGGCGGAGATCATGGTGGCGACGCCGGCGATCCGCGCGCTGATCCGGGACGACAAGGTGCACC
>Ga0070741_10006621_pt1 | contig 24753 bp, 18 predicted proteins | sample Coa_R1_4_FD_66440 | JGI IMG/M metagenome (GOLD analysis project Ga0070741, IMG submission 66440) | Surface soil microbial communities from Centralia Pennsylvania, which are recovering from an underground coalmine fire - Coalmine... | ecosystem: Environmental > Terrestrial > Soil > Unclassified ... | reverse complement strand
TAAGGTGCGCCCCTCAGACAGCACAAAGCCGGTGGCATCCCTTCTCCCCCGGCTCCGGTCACACGCCTGCTCGCTTGTCCCTCTCGCACTCGTGTCCCCGGTCGCCCCCCTCAGGTTGGTATAGAGTGAGCGAGCCTTCGCTTCGCCCAGACTCTCTGATGCATTTATAGTTTACCAGTTCTTACTGGCGCATGCAAGGGCAAGTTTTACCGTTTTATCCCGTATTATCCCTTGCCCGCTCCTCAGCGCCCCAACATTGTACCAGACACTGACCCCTGGTCAAGAGGCAAAATCTGGCTCTTTCTGAGTCGCCAACTGCCGGTAGAGTGCCCGCAGATTGGCGCGGTGAAGCTCCTGCACGCTGCCGTTTAATGGAATCCGGCTTTTCCCGCAGCGCTCAATGTCGATGTGTTCCAGGTACTTTTCGGGGTCGCTCTTGTTACGTGCTGCCTCGACGTGCCGCCTGATCGCCGCCAGGTAGTGCAAATCACTCTCAATCTTTTCCTCGATCTCGCCCCGGAGAATTACCTCACCGTGCCCCTGGACGACGTGCTCAAAGTTGTTGTTCCGAAGCGATTGTAGCGATCTGACGAAATCGTCGTAGTCGCCATCCACAAAATAGGGCACAGGCATAAGCGTATCGGATGCAAACAGCACGCGATCCTCTTTGACCAGGCACACGATGCAATCTGGGCTGTGCCCCGGTGTGTGCCACATCTGGACGTTCTTGTTGCCCAGGCGCAGGGTCATCGGCTGGCGGTCAAAAACAAGATGCGGCAGCACGACCTGAATCTGGCTCAGTTCGGGCATCCCAGCCTTTGCCTGTTCAAGTCCCTCGCGGCCACGAGTATCCAGTAAATCGAAACATTTGTAGTGTGCTACGACAACGGCATGTGGAAAAAAACAGGTTCCATAAGTGTGGTCAGCGTGGTAGTGGGTATTGATCACGTACCGGACAGGGCAGTTCAGGCGGCCTTCGACGAAATTTTTGATGCCGCGTGTTTCTTCGGGAAAAACCAATGTGTCGATCAGGATTGCGCCTTCAGAAGTGATAATGACCCCGGCTGTGACCTGTGCATACATCTCGCTGGTGAAAATGTAGATGTCGTCTGCGACACGCTCACGTTGCATAGCTTCATTGAATCCCGACCAGTACGAACTTGGGCCATTTGACGCGCTAAGTATAGATTTCCGCCGGGGCCGAGTCAAGGAATCTGGCAGTATAGCACACAAACAAAAACATCCCTTCGCGGGATGTTGGATAAGTGCTACCCGCCATGCCGTGTGACCGCGCTATTTTGAACCTGCTTTCGCAGGTGGGTCATCTGGCTGGAGCATCCACCTTGACCTCGTGGGTCTATCGTGTTTTCTCCAGACGGGGACGCCCAAAAGACGGGTGTTGGCTCAAAACTGGGTGCGACATCACGCGCACGGCAGGTCGACTCAAGTTATACCACGAACAAACGGCCCTGTAAAGGGAGTTTTGCTGCGCTTCGCGGACGAAATAAGCGCCGATCAGGTGAGGCCCTTTGCAGGGCGGAGAATAGACCGGGACACGTTCAGCGCTCCCCGTACAGGGTGTGCCCAGAAGGTGGCCTGGTGCAGTCCTTCGCTCGTCTACACCTTGTCTTTCTTCTGTTCATGGATGGCATAGTCAACGAGGACCGCAAAGAGGTTGCGCCAGGCCGATTCGACTTCGGGCGTGCATTCCGGCCCCAGGTATTGCTTGATCGCCCACACGACGGCATCCACAAACTTCGGGTAATCCTCCTCTTTGACCCCATAGCCGACGTGACGTCGGCCCATTTCCCGCAGCGATTTTTCCAGGAGCGCGGGATGATCGAGCGCAGCAATCGCAATATTGAGCATCATTCGCCACTTGATGCCCTGCTCTTTCATCGTAACTTTGAAGAGCGATTGCAGGCTGGGATCGAGTTCAAACAGGCGGCGATAAAGCAAGTCTGTCAGTTGAGACTCTGCCGCAGCGATTTTCAGATAAGTGGCGTAAAGGATGGTACGTTCCTCGGGGCGCAGATTCATGGTTTTACGGCGCTTATAGCTGCTTGACCTGCTGACCCTAGCACATCTCTGATCCGGGAGTTAGTGTCAATCGTCATCTCTTTTCAATGAGGGTTGCAATTGAGCCCCCAAACGCCGAAACAGATCGAACTGGCAATTTTGGTAGAACATGTGTACAATAGTAGGCTATTCCAGGAGGATAAGACGATGTGTGGCAGATATACGATTACGGTTCAGCCCGAACTTCTTGCCGAACGCTTCAACGCCGCGCTGCCCCCTGAAATGTCCGAGCCGCGCTACAATGCCGCGCCAAGCCAGACTCTGCCCGTGATACTCAACGAAAACGAACAGCAGATCCAACTGCTGCGCTGGGGATTGGTTCCGCACTGGTCAAAAACGCCTGACACGGGTTATCGCATGATCAATGCACGGGCCGAAACGCTTGAGGAAAAGTCCACTTTCCGCGAAGCGCTGCGCCGGCGGCGCTGCCTGGTGCTGGCTGATGGCTTCTATGAGTGGAAGAAAACCGACGATGGCAAAGTGCCGATGCGTATCACCCTCAAGTCGGGCGAGCCGTTCGCCTTCGCCGGGCTTTGGGAAACCTGGAAAGACCGCGAAACAGGTGAGTTGCTCCGTACCTTCACCATTATCACGACCACACCCAACGACCTGATGGTCCCTATCCATGACCGGATGCCCGCCATCCTGCTGCCCGAAATGGAGAGAACCTGGCTGGACGACTCTGCCGGGCCGGAGAGATGGCGCGAGCTGCTGCGCCCCTATCCCGCCGACCTGATGAGAGCCTACCCTGTGTCCAGGCTCGTCAACTCGCCAACCAACGAGTCGCCCGCGCTTGTCGCCCCGGCCTACCAGGAGTGACGGACTGCACCCTCGGCCACTTCTCCGGCACGTCATGCCGACAGCGTGCCGGGTTCATGGCTCGTCTCACGATTGGGCAAGTGGAGATACGACCATGAACCCGGAACCGCTTTACCAACGGGCAATGCGCCCTTCTCAGCTTGATCGCCAGCGCAATGAGGGGACGGCCCGCTATCTGCCTGCGCCTCAGCCAGCGGGCCGCTTTAAGAACAGCGCCGTTCGTTCTAATTCCACCACGACGACCCCGTGCTGGTTGCGCCCGGTCTGCTTCAGCCGGACGATGCCACGCGCCGGGTTCGATCTGGATTCCCGTTTTTCCAGCACTTCGGTTTCGGCATAGATGGTGTCGCCGTGATAGACCGGATGGGGATGAACCACCCTGTCGTAGCCCAGGTTGGCGACAATCGTCCCATCAGTCAGGTCGGCTACCGACAGCCCGACCACCAGGCCCATCGTGAAGATGCCGTTGACAATACGCTGCCCGAACTGCGTCTTGCTGGCGAAATCCTCGTTGAGATGGAGGGGCTGCGTATTCATGGTTAGCGCGCTGAACAGCACGTTGTCCACCTCGGTGATGGTGCGGCCCTGGCTGTGCTTGTAGCGCGCCCCGACTTCCAGGTCTTCGTAATACTTGCCTGGCATTCGCGCTTCCTCCCTTCACGAATCGAACCACGTGAAGCCCTCCGGCAGGTTGTCCATGCCGGGCAATGACTCAATATCTTCCGGGAGTGGTGGGTAGCCTTCCGTCATGCCGGGCAGCAGGGCGCTGATGGGTGACGTACTGACCGCTGGTGCCACCCGTAACTGCGGCCTGAGCAGCACGTTGCGCAGCGCGAGCAGGATCGCGCCCAAGCCGAAGCACGCCGCCGCCATGTTGGCGAGCAGCCCATATCCATCAACAGGCAGGTCGGCGATGGCGCCGAAAGCGATCACACCCAGCAGCAATGAAATGACCAGTGTGGTAGCACGATCTGCCACCAGCATGATGTGGCGCGCGATCCACTGCCCGATCAGGTAGCAGACGGCCAGCCGCCCCAGAAACAGCGCCACGAACCAGAAACCGCCGATCAGGATCAGATTGACAATGGCAAGGCCGATGGCAACGGCAAGCGTCAATTCGCCAAGTGTCAGGATATGGACAAAGCCGAGGAGAACGGCACTGACCAGCAGCAGCAAGGCCATCGCCGGGAAGGCCAGGACCATCGCCGCCAGACCGAAGCCAAAACTCAGTATCGCCCGGGTCTTCAACTGACGAGTCACGTCCAGAAGCCCGCCCTGCGCCACCAGCAGAGCCACCAGGCCAATTGCCATCAGCGACAGCAGATCACGCAGAATGCGGCCCAGGTAGTTCGCCATGACATCCGCGAACGGGGCAGCGCCGATCAGCCCGCTGGTTGCGCCCTGGACAAAGCGTACCTGGCCGCCCACTGTGCCCGGCCCGATGCGGGCTTGTTCCGGTGCTTCGTACTTCAAGTCGCCCCGGACGTGTGCATCTTGCCCAAGCGACAGGCCCGGCGCAAGAAGACTGACCCCCGCCAGCGAGTCAGGCGGGCGAGGGATACTGCCGATGATACGCACCTCAGCGCTGCCACCGACCTGCCCATGCTCATCAACGGCCAGCACCGCGCCCAGGAAGCGAACGTCCCCGCCGACGGCACTGCCGATGATCGCCTGGTAGCCTGCGTATAGCATGTCGCCCGCCACCGGAGCCGCCACGTCGGCGCTCAGGCCAGCGCCGGCCACATCACCATGCACGGCGAACAGGTGTGGGCCGGGCATAATCGCTAGACGAATTGCCAGCGCACGCACGTCCCCCCCGACAATGCCCGTGACGGTGACCTGGCCCGCCATTGCCGTCACGTCGCCGTCCACACTGCCGTTAATAGCGACGCTTCCGGCCAGCGCCACCACGTCGCCCCGCACTGCGCCGTCGATCACCAGGTTCTGGCACAGACTATACAGGTTGCCCTGAACTGTCGTGTCCGCGCCAATCGTGCATTGTTCACCCTGCTGGGCTTCGGCGGCAGCAATGGAGGCAGGAATGAGCATGAGAAGCATGAACAGAAACAGGCGCAAGCTACGCAAAGGCATCAATCCGTGATCGTTCCCAGAAAGGTGTAAGGTGAAACCTGAAGCAGCGTCCCATCCTGGACAGAAAGTTTGTACGTCCCGTCTTTGTCCGTGCCTACGACCAGCACGGCGCTGTTGTCCGGCGCAAAGGACACTGCCCGCAGTTTGTTGACCAGCGCTGGCGTCATCAGCCGTTGTTCGCGCCGGGCTACGTCGATCAGGATCAGGGCGTACCGTTCCGGCGGGACGCCTTTGGCGGGTGGCACGCCCCGCGCAGAAGTGTACACAGCCAGGTTGCCATCGCGTGAAAGCACGAGATAGCCCGCCTGGGTGTGCGAAATGCCCGGCGCGGCGATAGGCGTATCGATCTTCGCCGCCAGGTCCCACAGGCGGGCCGCGAAGCCCTGCGGTGTCGCTTCGAGCCGTTCAAAGCGTGCACCGTCTGGTGTAAAGCCTACCGCGCAGGCACACTTGGCATTGTCGGGCAGCTGCGTGGCCTGTCCGCTTGCTACGTCGAGCCGGAACACGTCCCCAGACACCTGGAATAGCTGGTAATCCCTGGAGACGCTCGACTGCCGCGAATAGAAGACCGTACCGCCATCGTTGGTTAAGGCCAGCGGAACAGTCTCGATATTTTTTGTGGACGAGGTGTGCAGCGCGAGTTTCTTCCCGCTGCCATCGATGCTCGCCACAAACAGATCACTCAGCAGGGTCGTCTGGGAAAGCTGCGATACGGTCCAGGCGATGCGCTTGCGATCCGGCGATACGACCCAGTTGATGGTGGCTTTGGAATCGGGGGGCTGGATGGCCGGATGGGCCGCTTTTCGCCCATCGGGATAGGCGACCATAATGACCCCGCCGTCATCCTCCTGGTAGAGCACACCGTTGTCCAGCAGCGTATGGCGCGAACCGCCCGTGCTGACGACGGTGCTCAACCCGGTGCGCGCGTCCACAAAGTACAGCCCGGCCCCGCCCTTGTTCAGGGTGGAATTCACGAACACGTCATAGGAACTGGTCGCCGCGTGGGTCGGCCTGGCCGTCAGAGTCAGCAGGAGCGCAAGCAGGATGAGGGCCAGACGACGGCTGATGATTATGGCCTCTCTCTGTGCGGCGGAAAGGCGGTCAGGGAGTGAGATAAACCACTTCATGCCATTGCCCGCAACGCTTGCACGATCTGCGACAGCACTTCGCCGGACGGCCCGGCCAGGAACAGGTTGGCAATGGTGCTGATCTCGTCGCGCACCGGATTCACGTCGATGACGTAAGCGCCGTGTTCTTTCGCCATGCCCGGCAGCGCGGCCGCCGGGTAGACCACACCTGACGTGCCGACCACCAGCATCACGTCGGCCTGCCTGCTGAGTTCCTGGGCACGGTGGATCGCCTCATCGGGCAGGGCTTCGGTGAACCAGACCACATCCGGGCGCACCCAATGTCCACAATGGGGGCAGGCAGGCAGCCCATTTTCCCATGCACTGATCTCAAGCAAGGTGGGATTACCCCGGCAGTTGGCGGAACATCTATAGCGGCGGATGTTGCCGTGCAACTCGATGATGTCGCTGCTGCCGGCCTGTTTGTGCAGCCCGTCAATGTTCTGCGTCACGACCACGACTTGCGGCAGCAGCCTCTCCAATTCTGAGATGGCGAAATGCCCCGGATTCGGCTTCACGGCCTCGATCATCTGGCGGCGGTACACGTACCAATCCCAGACCAGTTTCGGATTCGCCCGAAACGCGGCGGGGGTCGCCAACTGCTGGGCATCGTATTTGGCCCACAGGCCATCCAGCGCATCGCGGAAGGTGGGCACACCGCTCTCTTTGGAGACGCCCGCTCCCGTCAGCACGACCAGCAGTTTGGCACTTTTCAGGCGGCGCGCTGCCCCTAAAATATCTTCGGGGTTCATCTTTTATGACCCAATCGTTACAAAATCAATTGTGCTGTACCGAACGTGTCACGTCAAGCGATCTGAACAAATGCATTTAGATCGGGCCAGACGGCTTCATCCTGCTGCTGTAAGCATTGATAGCCGCCCACCGATCTCGAACTGCGTAACTTGCGGCACCGCTCATCTTCAGACCAGCCCGGCGTTCCATTGAGCAGCCACCTGAATTCAGGTGGTCTGTCATGCCTGCCCTTGACAGACTGTGTTCGGGCGTTATCATCTTCGTAATGAAGAAATAGACCTCAAGATTGAACCGCTTTAACCAATAAATAAAAGACTTTCAGGAGAACTTCAATGGATTTGCGGCTGAATGACAAATGCGCCTTGATCACGGGAGCTACCGGCGACATCGGGCAGGGTATTGCGCGTGCCTTCCTTCGAGAGAGGGCTACCGTAATCCTGCACGGGCTGGATAAGCCATCCCTTCAAAGGCTCACCAGTTCCCTCGATGGGCCGGTATACACAGTAGAGGGTGATCTAGCGTCGGATGAGCAAGCGCAGCGAATCGCCGAGGAAGCCTGTGCTTTTGTCGGGCATGTGGATATCCTGGTCAACAATGCGGCCACCTACACGCACGGCAGTTGGCTCGACGACACCCCCGACGCCATGTTGCATCTCTACAACGTGAATGTCATCGGCGCGGCGCGACTCATTCAGCACCTGGTTCCGCAGATGCGCGAGCGGCACTGGGGGCGGATCATCCAGATCGCTAGCGGAGATGCCACCGAGCCGCTGGCCTTCATGTCGGCCTATGCTGCAACGAAGGCGGCGCTGGTCAACCTGACTGTCGGGCTGGCGAAATCGCTGGCGAATACCGGCATCACCGTTAATACCATCAGTCCGGGCATCATTGCCACCGATGGCGTGAAGCAGTTTTACAAGGGGTTGGCGGCCCAGCTAGGGTGGGGAAGCGATTGGGCAACTATCGAGCAGCACATTCTGGCGGATGTGCTGCCGAACCCGACAGGCACACTCGGCACGGTTGAACAGGTGGCCGACCTGATCGTGTTTGTCGCCAGCCCTCTGGCGAATTACATCGATGCCGCCAACATTCGTATTGACGGCGGAAGTACGCGCTCAATCAACTAAATGCGGGGTGTGTCCTTTGCCCGAACCCGAAGGGACGCCCTTCACAACAGCGACTCCAGGCCGTCCCACATGGCCTTGACCTCCGGGTCGGCGAAGCGTTTGCGCACGGGGGCCAGCAGGTCAACCAGAGCATCGGTCAGCGCGTTCTTCAAATCCATCGGGTGCAGCCTGCCCGCTGCGTAAGTGTCGCGCAGTTCCTCGAAGCTGTAGAAAGTCACGTCGCCGCCGTTTTCGGGCGTTCGCTTCACCTGGAATTCCGGAATGTCGTTGTGGAAGACCAGGTGCTCCGTCCAATCCAGCACCGGGTTGAAGTCCACCTCTGGCGGGCAAAATGCCTTCTTCATCTTGCGCCGAATCTCATCGGGCGAATCGTGGATGAAGATGGCGGAATTGGGCTTGGACTTGCTCATTTTCATCTGGGTACGCAGCTCGCGCAACTGGTCGGGCGTCACCTCTTTGAGGTTGACCGGCGGCTTGTCCAGGCCGAGCAGCAGGTGGTGGTGGATGGCTATGGGCTTGATCACCTTGCCCTTGTTGTCGCGCAGCGGCTTGATGGTCAGCGAAGTCGCCACGTCGCGGGCGATGACGTGCGCTTTGCGCTGGTCGATACCGCCCTGGGCAAAGTTGATCTCCATCATGAAGATGTCCGCCACCTGCATGGGCGGGTAGATCAGCTTGGCGAAGTCCACCGACTCGCCTTCGGTACGGCCCATGATGCTGATGCTACGCAAAATGCGGTTGAGCGTGGTGGCCTTCGTCACCTCGATCAGCGTTTCCCAATACTGGTCGTTGTGATGGTACAGGTCGGAACCGAGAATGAAATTGAGTGTGGAGGGATCGCCGCCCACCGCCGCCAGTGACGCTTTCAGCCCTTCCTTGAAATAACCATTGGCGACTTGCCTGATCTTTTCGCGGTCACCGCCGAGTTTCTCGTTGATCCACGTGTGCCAGTCGGCCAGGAAAACCGTGCACTGAATGCCCGCCTTTTGCAGGTCGCGGATCTTCTGCATACACATCAGGCCGGTTCCCAGGTGCAGCCGTCCGGAGATTTCCAGCCCGATGTAATGGCGCAGTGGCATTCCCGACGCCAGCAGGCCAGGAATCTCGTCCGCGCCGATCACTTCTTCCAGGTTGCGGGTGATCAGCTTCGTGCGTTCTGCGACATCCAGTGCAATATCCATCATGGTTGCTCCGGGAAATGATACGACAATCCCCGCGCCCTCTCAGAACCTTTTCAGAGAAAACGCAGGGATTGGATGATCCTTATAGTCCCAGGGGCAGGATTCGAACCTGCGGATGGGTGAGTTACAGTCACCTGCCTTAAGCCTCTTGGCTACCCCGGGTACTACCTGGGCGAAATCATACCACAGCCATCCGAGGTCGTCAACGCTCAGGATCAACGTTCAGGATTCGAGATGGCGGTGCTTGCCAATCGCCGCTTTGAGTGCTTCCAGATCGGCAAGCTGGCCCTCACTGGACACAAGCTGGCCGACCATCAGCCGCAAACGGTTTTCGGCCATCGCTTTGCGGGCCTCGTCGCGGTCTTTGAGGGGATAAAAATACTCCATCGACTGCTTGACGCGGACTTCGATCCGCTCGCGGATAGCTGCCACATGTTCGGGGTCGGAGATGATGACGAACTCGTTGGTAGACAGGTGGCCGATAAAATCGCCATCCTTGCCGACCTCACGGATTGCGTTGTTAATCATGAGTGTGACGGCGCGCATCACGTCGTCGGAGGCAATAAAGCCATACTGGTCGCCAAATGCTTCCAGCCCCTGAATGCCGATGGTCAGGATCGCCCAGGGCTTATCCTGAAGCAGCAATTCGTTCAGACGTTCATCGACCAGCTGGCCTTCCGGCAAATTGGTCACCGGGTTGACAAGAATCTGTTGCGAGGCGCGCCGCAACGAATTGCGCACGCGCAAGCGCAATTCCTGAATGTCAAAAGGCTTGGTGATGTAATCAACCACGCCCAGTTCGAGGCCCGCCAGCTTATCAACCCGATCTCGCTTTTCGGTCAGGAAAATCACGGGGATGTCCTGCGTGCGGCGGTTGGTGCGCAGTTGGCGGCAAACTTCGTAGCCGTCGATGTCGGGCAGGCGGATGTCCAGGACGACCAGGTCGGGGTTGTGGTCGGTGCTGAGTTTAACAGCGTCCTTGCCCCAGGCGGCAGTCAATACGTCATAGCCCTGGACGCGAAAATAGGCGTTCAGCATCTCCGACAGATCGAGATCGTCTTCGACAATGAGAATCTGGGACTTGTCTGCCAAAATAACTCCCTGACCGTTGCTGCCGCGTGTGGCTTACTGGAACGTGCCAGGCGCTACGGACATCAGCCGATGGGTTCTTTATAGATGACAAAGACGCAGTACTCGTCACCTTTGGCGTGACATTCGGTCTCGACGACACGGAATTCGTGGCCGCCGCTCACCCACCGCAGTCCTTCTTGCAGCAGCCCGACAGCGGCATGGCAGACCGACTTGTCTGTCTTGCGGCCCCAGCACACCGGACAGCGCTTGATGGTATAGGTGTAGTGGTCGTCGTGCTCCTGGACTTCGCTCAGTTGGTCGCTGAAATTGGTGAAGATGGTTGCCATCGCAGGCAGACCCATCTTGAGCTTGGCGCCCAGCGGGAGTACCTTGAAGGCCAGGTCGCCCACGCCCGCCAGCGCGCCGAAATTCTTGAGACCCTGCGAGAAGCAGGCCCGCCCGGCACGCAGCGCCAGACCGCGCCCGCCGCGCGGCCCGTACATATCTTCAAGGGCCGCGTTTAACGCGGTGAAGTCGGAGAAATCGAACTGGCGCTCAAGGTTGTCGGCGGGATAGTTGTCGATGTACATGCCCAGCCCGGCCAGGTTCAGGATGGCGTTCAGGCCGTTTTTGCCCATCACGTCTTCCATTGCCATGATGTAAATCCGGGCAATCTTATTCGGGTAATATAGGCCGCTTTTTTCTGGCGACACGCAATCCTCCCTAGCTGTGTGAGTAGATGAATATGGTCGGCGCAGCAGGATCAGACCAGCTTTGCCAGTTCCTTCACGGCGCGGCCCATGTCCAGGAAGATCAGGCCGAGTTTGGCCTGTTCGCGGGCCAGAACAGTCAACACCGCTTCGTCCCCAACGGACATGAGGATTACGTACCCGTGCTGTCCTTTCACATAGACCTGATCGAGACTGCCGCGCCCCAACTCGCCAGCAATGCGCTCACCCAGGGATAGCATCGCAGCCGACATAGCGGATACGCGGTCTTCCTCAATGTTTGCAGGCATTGACGAGGCCATGCTCAGGCCGTCAACGCTCACTATCGCGGCGGCTTCGACGTCCGCCGAGCTTGCCTGTAAGTCCCGTAAGCGTTCCACCAGTTGTTCGGTACGCGATTTAGCCACGCCAATCTCCTCGGATATGCAATGGGACTCGCACCCCGGTATTGGTATCGTAAGGTTTGCCTGGCAACAGGCTCAGGTAATGGGCGCGAATCTACCTGCCTAGTGGCGTACTGTAGCACAGCGGTTTTGGGTTGTCAAGCGACCTTCGCCCTTGCTAATTTGCCCCTCCTAACAGGCACTTAATGCCCGACAAAATCGGACGTTTCCCCTGTATTTTGCAGGCTTTCGCTCAACCGCGCAAACGGGATGTGGTATCATCGCTGTCCGGCCCGCTGCTTACTGGGGCGCAACTAGAAAGTGATAAGACGCCAGATGGCCTTGCTCAAACTGCCGCAGGCGGCCCGCGATCTACTGGGGTTGGAACTGAGCGCCGACCAGCAGCAGGCGTTTGAACGCTATGCCCAGGAATTGATCCGTTGGAACGAGACGCGCGTCAACCTGACGGCGATCACCGATCCGCTGGCTATCGAGATGCGCCATTTCCTGGATTCGCTCTCCGTGCTGCGCGCCGTGCCCCTGCCGCCGCACACACGGGTGATTGATGTGGGGGCCGGCGCTGGCTTTCCCGGCCTGCCGCTGCGCATTGCCTGCCCGTCCATCCAGCTTTCGCTGCTCGAAGCGACGGGCAAGAAGATCACCTTTCTGGAGCACGTCGTCAAGACGCTGAACCTGAGCAACGTCAAGCTGATCAACCTGCGCGCCGAGGAAGCCGGACAGCAGGCCGCCTACCGCGAACAGTACGACGTGGTGCTGGCGCGCGCGGTGGCCCATCTGCCGATCCTGGTCGAGTATTTGCTGCCGTTGTGCCGGATCGGGGGGCGCTGTGTGGCCTTGAAGGGGGAGAGCGCGGCCACCGAGGTGAGCGCGGCGGAACGCGCGATGACGCTGCTGGGCGGGCGCATGGCGCAGCTTACCCCGGTGGAACTGCCGCACGTGGCCGAGACGCACTACCTGATTGTGATCGAGAAAATTGCAGCGACCCCACCGCATTTTCCGCGCCGACCAGGCATTCCCTCGAAGAAGCCGCTGTAGTTGTTCCCGACGCATGGGCTGGAGCCACGCGGTGGTACGCATCGCCAGTCGGCTTTAGCCGACTTGGTTGATTGCAGCCGATGCTTTAACGCCGGACGCGGCCTGACCCGAAATGCAGCGGAGCGGCCCTATGGAGCTGCTCCGCTGGATTCTGCGTTTGGAGTGGGGCTTGAATTGGCCCCACTCGTTGATCGAACGTCCGACTTACGGTGTCTTGGTTGGCGTCGGCGTGGGCACTACCGCCGGGATTGCTCCTGGCGGCGGCAGCGTCCGGGGATCCACGATGGGCAGATGGCGGAAGGCCAGCCGCGCCACGCGGATGTAGCCGGAGCTAACCCAACCCGTTTGCCCGTTCTCAAGCTGGATCATGAACCACGTGCCGCGCGGGATGCGCGCCAGCAGGATCACGCGCGTACCCAGTTTCAGCAGCCCGATCACCGGATAGCGCAGGCCCGGCCCGGTGCGAACGCGCAGCCGGAAGGCCCGGACGATGCCGATGTTTGGCCCGTTGGACGGCGCAGCCAGCAGCGCAACACCCTGCGCGCCGGGTGTACCCGTGCCAGGTGTGCCAGGCGTGCCGGGCGTCAGCGTCAGGTTCGGGTTGACGACAGGCGCAGTACCGGGTGCAGTGAACGAGATCTGCGCGGTCTGCGAGATCGTCACACCGCCAGCCACTGCTGTACACGTAACCGGGCCGCCCTGCGTCACCGAACGCACGGTGAAGGTCGCCACGCCGTTCGAGTCGCTGACGCCGTTGTTGTTGGGTGTGATGGTCATGCCTGTCAGCGTTGGGTTGCACGACACTGTGACCGTGACGCCAGTGACCGCACCGCCCGAACTGTTGCGCAGGGTCGCGGTGAACGTGGCCGTCGTGATGTTGTCGGCGGGGATGGAGACGTGGCTGCTCACGAAGGACGACTTGCCTGCGTCAACGGCGCCGCCGCCTGGCGTGGCCGTCGCGTTTGAGGTGAAGGTCACGGTAGGCTGCGTGCTGAGTGTGATGTTGCTGACGCCGTTGGTGGCCGTGATGGTGAAGGTCGTCGTCTGCGCGGTGGTTGACTTGACGGTGAACGAGTAGTTGCCGTTCGCGTCCGTCGTAACCGTCGTGCCTGGCGAGACCGTGACACCGGTGCTGGGATTACCAGAGATCGTCACCGAGACACCTGCCGCACCCACATTCAGGTTCGTCCTGATCGTACCGCTGATGGTCGAGGTCGTCGTGTTGTCGGCGGGGATGCTGGTCGGGTTGGCCGAGGCGGTGGACAGCGTCGGGCTGAGGCCCGTCGGCGACACAAAGTTGACCGTGCTGCCGCCCGCACTGTTGCTGATCGTGAAGTTTTCGGGCGCGCCGATCTGCGCCGTGAAGTTCACCGTCTGCGGGATACTTGACGCGACCTGGAACGTGACCACACCGGAGGCGTTGGTCGTGCCCGTCGTGCCACCGAAGACCGTCACCCCTGCCGGGATGCTGCCACTGGTGGTGGAGAGCGTCACCTGCCGGTTCGGGACCGCGGCGCCAGTCGTGTCGCGCAGCGTCACCGTGATCGTGGATTGCGTGAAGCCATCGGCAGCTACCGTCGTCGGGAAGGCCGTGATGGTCGAGTTGCCCTGGCTGACCGGAGGCGCCGTAGCAATCGTCACCTGGTCGGTGGAGCTATCGTTGGCGCTGTTCGGGTCGCCACTCGGCGGCGTTACAGTGGCCGTGTTGGTGAGCGTCGTGTTGGCCGCTGCGGTGATGGCAACCTGGATGGTGAACGGGATCTGACCGCCTGCGGCCAGGCTGTTCAGGCTGGTGCAGGTCACCTGCTGCCCGGAGGCCGAGCAGAGCGGACTGCTGCCTGCGGCCACAAATGTCAGACCGGCTGGCAGGTTGTCGCTGGCGACAATCGGCGCGCTGGCTGTGCCCGTCCCGACATTGCGGACGGTGAGTGTGTACGTGCCGTTCTGCCCGGTGACGAACGTGCCGTTATGGACTTTCGTGATGGACAGGTCGGCCACTGGCCCGGTGCTGATGATCGTCGGGTCTTGCGCCTGGTTGTTCGTGGGGTTCGTGTCGCCGCCGCCGCTCACGTTGGCGATGTTCGTCACGTTACCATTCTGTGTGGGCGTGACGTTGATGGTGATGACGCTGCTGCCGCCGCCGCCAATCGGGAACGAGGCGCTGCGCGTGCAGGTCACGTCCTGACCAGCGATGGTACAGGTCCAGTTCGGGCCGCTGGCGCCCGTCACATTCAGGCCCGCCGGGATCGTATCGGTGACGGTGATCGTGCCCGTACTGGTTGCGCCACCGATGTTCTGGACGGTGATGCTGTACGAAGCAGGCGTGTTGACCTGGAAGTTGCCGGAATGGCTCTTCAGGATGGAGATGTCCACGACGCCGACGATGGTGGTCGGATCACTGGCCGTGTTGTTGGCCGTGTTCGGGTCGCCCGTCGGCGCGTTGACGCTGACTGTGTTGGTCACCGAAGAAGGGGCGTTGGCCGGAACCTGAACGGTGATCGTCAGCGGATTCTGCGAAGCGCCTGCCGCCATCGGCGTAGGGTTCGTGCAGGTCACGACCTGCGGCGTCGCACCGTTGGCACTGCACGTCCAGCCGACGCCGCCGCTTGACGCCGCCACAAACGTCATGCCGCCGGGCAGCGTATCGGTGACCGTGGTCATGTACCCGGCTGGCGTGGTGGCATTACCGATGTTCCTGACAGTGACGGTGTACTGGCCCTGCTGCCCGGCGGTGAAGTTGCCCGTGTGGTTCTTGGTGATGCCCACGTCGGGCAGAGGGTTGGCGGTCACCGTCGTCTGGTCGTTGGCGGTGTTGTTCAGGTTGTTCACGTCGCCGCCGCCCGTGACAGTGGCAGTATTCACGAAGTTCGTGCCTGCAATGGTAGCCTGTGCCTGGATGCTCAACACCGGAGCCGTGCCGCCATTGGCCGTGACAACGGCATTGGTCGTGCAGACGATGGGGTTGGACTGCGGCGCAGTCGGGCACGTCCAGCCTGTGCCGCTGCCGGAGACGTAGGTGAAGCCGTTGGGCAGCGTGTCACTGACGGTGATCTGGCCGCTGCTGTCCACGGTACCGGCATTGCTAACCGTGATCGTGTACGTGCCTGGCGTGCTGGGCGCAGTGGTGAAGTTCGTGGCGTGCGTCTTGGTGATCGTCAGGTCTGGGCCAGCCGCCCCTGTCACTGGCACTATGTCGGTGGAGGAAGCGGTGACCGAGCCACCGCCCGTGACTGTGGCCGTGTTGCTGAACGGGCTGTTCAGAGTCGTGGTCGGCGTGACCTGGATGGTGATCTGGTTGAGGGCAGCGTTCGAGCCACCCGGAACAATCCCGCCTGTCCACGTGCACTGAACCTGCACAGGTGGCGGCGCGGTTTGTGGCGCGGTTGGCGTACAATTCCAGTTCGTGCCGCTCGCGCTGACGAAGTTGAAGCTGGACGGCAGAATGTCCGTGACGACGATGGGCGGGTTGGCTACCGTAGCGCCCTGCCCGACGTTCTGGATGTCGATATGGTACGTGCCGGTCTGATTGACGACGAAGTTTGTGCCCACGTGCGTCTTGGTGATCGACAGAACGGGTGGCGGTGGCGGGTTGACCGTCACCTGGGCCGTCGTGCTGTTGTTACCAGTGTTCACGTCTTCGGCATTCGTGACTGTGACGCTGTTCGTGAACGTGCCCTGATTAGTCGGCGTCGTCCGCAGGATGAGCGAAGGCAGCGATCCGCCACTGCCATTGACCACGTTGTTATTGGTGCAGGTGATCTGGCGCGTGCCTGCATTGTAGGCTCCACAGGTCCAGCTTGGATCGCTGGTAGGAGCCGTCCCGACGGTGTTGGTGAAGTTGGCAGGCATCGTGTCGGTGATGCTGACGACAGTGCTGGTTGGCCCACTCCCCTGGTTTGTAACGATGATCTGGAAGTCGCCGGGCTGCCCGACGGCAAACGTACCGAGCGCAGCCTTGCTGACAATCAGATCGGGGCGCTGGACGGTGATGGGTGTGTCGGTGGACGTGTTGTTCGCGCCAAACGGGCCGTTGGGTGCGTCGCCAGTCGTCGTGATCAAGCCGGTGTTGCTGATCGGCGACGCCGTCGTTGTTCCAACCGTCGCCTGGAAGGTTACGGTGCTACTGCTGCCCGGGTTGATCGCCGCACCCGTATACGTGCAGGTCACGTCCTGACCGCTGGCTCCGCAGGCCCAACCTGCCCCGGTGGTACTGCCATTGACAAAGGTCAGTCCGGTGGGCAGCGTATCCGTCAGGGTGATATTGCCAAGCGTTGGGCTGGCATTCGGGCCAGTGGCAATGTTCTGCACCTGGAACGAAAACGTTGCGTTCGTTCCCACCAGCAGCGTTGCTGGCGAGTGAGTCTTGGTCAGTTGGAGATCAACCCAATTGACGGTCACGCTGATCGGGTTGACGAGCGTGTTATTCAATGGGTTGCTGTCGCCTGTCGCGCTGACGGTGGCGTTGTTGGTGCGTGTGCCTATCGCGGCCTGGCCCACGGTGACGGGGATGACGATGTCGGCTATCGCGCCGGCTGTAAATGCCCCGCTTGTCGAGCACGTCACGTTAGTTCCATTGGTGGACGAACAGGTGAAGCCATCCCCGCCGCTGCCTGCCTGGACAAACGTCAGGCCCGTATCAAGGGTATCAGTCACAGTAACAGGCGGCTGCGCGTCACCTGCCCCGACATTTTGTACGCGGATGGTGAACTGAGCCGGCACACCGACAATGAAGGTCGCCGGGTTGGGCGTCTTGCTCACAACAGTCAAGTCCGGTTGGGCCGTGACCGTAACGCTGTCATTCGGGTTCGTCGTATTGTTGCCCGTCGCCCCCGGTGGTTCTTCCCCACCCGCCAGACTGACGCTCGCACCGTTGGTGTACGTGCCAGCCGCATTGGGTCTGACTGTTATCCTAATTGGCGCCGCCTGCCCAAACGCGCCCAACGGCGCGGTATTGGTACAAGCCACCAACTGGCCGGTAATGCTACAATTCCAGATATTCATCGTCGCTGGATCGACATCGTCGGCGCTCTGTGGAATCAGGTTCGCCGCCAAATTGTCGGTGACTGTGATAGTCTGGGTGGTTGGCGCTGTACCCTGGTTCTGAACGGTGAGGATGAAATCGCCGTCGGTGTTAACGGTGAAAGTCAGCGGATTGTGGGTTTTTGAGATGATCAGATCGGGGGAACCCGCTACATCCACTGTGTCGGTAGCCGAGTTGTTGACGGTATTGGTTTCGCCTGGGGTGTTGACACTGACATTATTGATTTTGCCAGTTCCGAAGGCCGCCTGCGCGATGTCAACCGCAAAAGTGAGGATCGCGCTTGAGCCGGGGTTCAGTGTCATCCCGGTGCTGTCGCAGGTAATTTGCTGGCGTTGCCCCACCATCGTGGTCGAACAGGTGTACGAGCCATTGGGCAGGGTGAACGTACTTCCTGCCAGGCTCATTCCTATGGGCAGGAGGTCAACCACCTGAACGTTGCCAGTAGTTGCCCCCGCCGCAGCCTGATTGGTGACGGTGACGGTATACGTACCGCCAAAACCAACCTTGAATGCGCCGCTGTGGGTCTTCGAAACGGTCAGATCGGGCGGCGGTACTTGCGCCGACACGCCTGGCTGGTTGGTGACAGTCAGCCCCAGCGTGATGAGCGCAAGCAGGATAAGGACAATGCGCGTTTTTCGATTCATGGACTATGACTCCATCATTGAGACTGTACTGCAACGAAACAGTGTCGCATGATCAGGCGGACGCGGCGCGGATAAAGGGGTGCGCCACGACGATAAGTGCTGCACTGGCAGCGGGTGCTGTCACGTGGCCGCTGCCCGCAACGCCAAATAAGAGGACTGTCAACGAACATCTGCCACGACTCCCGCTCACACACGCTTGACAATTTTCGTACAATTTGTGAACAGTTGCGCGTCTCTGTCGCTGTTTCTGGTAAGGCCGTGCTGCGGCAAGCGGACGCTTCTACTACGCTTAACCGCAATTGTGGCCTCAAAGTAACTAAAATGAAAATTCATCAGTCTGCTCACCGGGTTCCGCCGCGTAAGCATGTCCTCAGCGCCCCGTCCTTGACTCACTGACCCGCCTCAGGTGCAACGATCCTGGCAGCGACTATCCCTCAGTCTATTGAAACGCCCGGTCTCGTCAGAAATCTTTGGCGAGCACCGCTTTCTGGTTGGTGCTGTACAGGACGACGGCGGGGTGATACAAAAGATCGCAGCCTGGCCGAACTATTCAGAATGGGAAGTGTTCTCCTGAATCAGTTTGTATAGCCCGTCCTCGTCGATGATCGGCACGTTCAACTGGCGCGCCTTGTCCAGTTTGCTGCCTGCGGCCTCGCCCGCCAGGACATAGCTCGTCTTCTTGCTCACGCTGCTGCTGACCTTGCCCCCGTGCGACTCGATCAGTTCCGTCGCCTGGTCACGGCTCAGGGTGGGCAGTGTCCCGGTCAGCACAAACGTCAGCCCGGCCAGCGCGTTCGACTGCTGAGGCGCGACGCTTTCCGAGGCAGTCATGTTGACGCCCGCCGCCCGCAGCTTCTCGATGATCCGGCGGTTGCGCGGCTCGGCGAACCACTGCACGATAGTCTCGGCTGTGCGGGGGCCGATCCCGGCGATGGCATCGATCTGTTCCTCAGTAGCGTTCATCAGCGCGTCGATGGACGGGAAATGCTTGACCAGCAGCCGCGCCACCGTTGAGCCGACGCCGGGAATGCCCAGCGCCATGACCAGCCTATCCAGCGGGCGATTCCTGGCAGCCTGAAGGCTGTTCATCAGGTTTTGAATGCGCAGTTCGCCGTAGCCTTCCAGTTCGGCCAACTGTTCGGGCTTCAGGCTGAACAGATCGGCCTCGTCCTTGATCAGCCCGGCCTCGATCAACTGGCGGACGCCGTGCTCGCCCAGGCCCTCGATGTCCATCACGCCGCGTGCCACAAAATACTCGATCTGGCGGGCGACGCGCTCCGGGCACTCCGGGTTGCTGCAATAGTAGGCCACCTCGCCGTCTTGATGGACGACGGGCGAATGGCAGTAAGGGCATTCTTTCGGCGGTGTGATCGGGATTTCGTTGCCGGTGCGGGCCTCGACAATCGGCCCGATCACGAACGGGATCACCTCGCCCGCCCGCTTGATCATGACTCTGTCGCCCAGGCGCACGTCTTTGCGCGCCACGTCGTCAAAGTTGTTGAGCGTAGCTTGCCGGATAGTCGCGCCGCTGACAAAGACCGGTTCCAATTCCGCGTTGGGGATCAATACGCCGGTGCGGCCCACGTTGACGCCGACGCCGATCAGCCGCGTCGTCACCTCTTCGGGCGGGAATTTGTAGGCGATTGCCCCACGCGGATTCTTGCCGACCACGCCCAGTGCGTTGTAAGTCGGGATGTCGTCAATCTTGATGACCAGCCCGTCTATCTCAAATTCAAGATCGTGGCGGTGCGCTTCAAACTCCTTGACGAATTGGATGACCGCTTCCAGGTCATCGAAACGGCGAACCTGGTCGGTGACCAGAAAGCCCAGGTCGCGCAGATATTGGAGCGTTTCCCACTGGCTGCGTGGTACGCCGCCCCCGGCCTCGACCACGCCGAAAGCGTACATGGTCAGGGGACGAGAAGCAGTAATGCGGGCATCGAGCTGCTTAAGTGCGCCCGACGCGGTGTTGCGCGCGTTAATGAACTTCTCAGTGTGGCCCTCGGCCTGCATTTTGGCCTGGAACGCCTCGAAGTCTTTCTTGAGCATGACCACTTCGCCGCGAACAGTCAAACGCGGCGGCGGTTTCGGGCCATCGGCGCGGGTCGGGATGCGCAGAGGCACGGTGCGGATGGTCTTGACGTTGGCGGTTACGTCGTCACCCACGAAGCCATCGCCGCGCGTTGCGCCCTGCGTCAGAATGCCATCGGTGTAGGTCAGCACGACGGTCAGGCCATCAAATTTCGGCTCGACCACGTAGGAGAGCTTTGCGCTCGTGTCCAGCAGCCTGCCAACACGCTCGCGCCAGGCCCGGATTTCGTCCTCGGTATAGGCTTTAGCCAGGCTCCACATGGGCTGTGGATGTTCGACTTTGGGCAGGCGCGCATCCAGATCGCTGCCGACGCGCTGCGTGGGCGAATCGGGCGTGATCAGTTCAGGGTGCGCCTTCTCGATGGCGTCCAGTTCGTCGAACATCGCGTCGTATTCGGCGTCGGAGATAATGGGCGAACTGAGCACCGAATAGCGATAGTTGTGGTAACTGAGTTGTTCGCGCAGAAAGGCGGCGCGCCGGGCCAGATCTGCGATTTCGGTTTGCGGGTCGTTGGTCATGCGCTCCTCTGTCGAAAACAATTGACCTCACTCCCTCTCGAAATCGGAGAGCGAGAAACCGAGGGCGGTGCGCTCTGGATGGCTCCCCTCTCTGTTTGCGGAGAGGGGTTGGGGGTGAGGTTCGGCATCCTACTGTTGTATCACCGTCAAAAAGCGCCGCGAGGCCCACCCGCCCCGGTTCTGGTCGTTCGGGTCCTGGATGTACCACCACTCGTCGTTGCTGGCCGTCTGCGGCCCATCCTTCAATACGTAACGTTCTTCCTCGCTGGCGCGGAACTTGACCGTCGATCCCGTCCCCGGCGCAGAGCGCACGTTCAGCCCGTTCAGCCCGACGCCCACCACCTTGACCGTTTCTCCGATGGCAAAATCGCCGGGCGGCAGCGAGGCCGTCGGCGGGATGGTCGGCAGCGGCGCGGTGGGCGTGATCGTCGCCGGAACCGGGATCGGTGTCTGGCTGGCTGGCGGGCCAATCGTGAAGGTGGAGGTGATCACCACCACAATAGGCGTCTGCCCGCCAGGAAGGGCATTACCGCCGATGCTGTTCACGACGAGCAGCGCTCCAATCGCCGCACAGCCGACAAAAGCCAGCATGATGATCAGCGACCACCAGGGTAAATACAGCCCGCTGCTGCGCTTATCGACAGGCGCAGCCGCAGGCCGGGGCCGCTTGTCGCGGCGGGTGCGGGCCGGCCTGGGCGTATTGTACGCCGGGGGTGTGTCAGGTAACGACACAGGCGGGCGAGTGGCCTGCGGCTGGCGCTCGGCGGGCGGCCTGCGCGAGAGGGCCGGACGGCTGTAGGCGCGCGGCACATCGTCCGCCGGAATGCGCCGCCGCGTGCCGCGTGGTGGGGTGGTGGGGCGCGTCGAGGATTCGGCGGTGTCCTGATCGTCAAAGTAATCTTGATCGTCGGGCCTGTCGCTCATGACTTCATCCAGTTGACAAACCGCTCAATCGGCCACGTATTGATGACGTTCTGGGCTTCCACCCACCCACGCCGCGCCGTCATGATCCCATAGCGCAGCACGTCGAATTCACCCGCCGAATGGGCGTCGGTGTCAATCGAGAGCAGCACGCCCAGCTGGACGGCCCGCTGCGCGTGTGCATCGTCCAGGTCAAGGCGCTGCGGGTTGGCATTGATTTCCAGGACGGTTCCGGTTTCCTTCGCGGCGGCAAACACGGCGTCCATGTCCAGGTCGGCGGGTTCGCGGTTCGGGATCAGTTGGCCGCGTGGATGGCCGATCATGTCCACGTGCGGGTTGCGGATGGCGTTGAGCAGGCGCGCCGTCACCTGTTCGCGCGGCTGGCGCAGCCCGGAATGCAGCGAGGCGATCACCACGTCCAGGTCGGCCAGCACCTCGTCTGGATAATCGAGCGTGCCGTCCGTGCGGATTTCCATCTCCACGCCCTGGAACACACGGAAATTCGGCCCCATCTCCGCATCGACACGTCGAATCTCCTCGCGCTGTGCCCACAGCCGTTCGACGCTCAATCCGTTGGCGACGCCCAGGCTCTGCGAGTGGTCGCTGATGACAATGTAGGACAGGCCATGCGCCCGTGCCGCCTCCGCCATCTGGCGCACGGTTAGCTTGCCGTCGCTCCATTCGGTGTGCATGTGCAGATCGCTGCGGATGTCGCCGATGTCGATCAGGTGGGGCAACTTGCCTGCGTAGCCAGCTTCGATCTCGCCCCGGTCTTCGCGCAGTTCCGGTGGAATGTAGGGCAGCCCCAACTGCTGGTAAACCTGCTCCTCCGTCTCGCACGTGATCTCGGAGCCGTCTGTCAGGGACGTAAAAGCCCATTCGTTGAGCGTGTAGCCTCGATCCTTCGCCAGATCGCGCAGCCGGATATTGTGCGCCTGACTGCCCGTAAAGTAGTTGAGCGCCGTCCCGTAGCGCTCTGGGGGCAGCACCCGCAAATCGCACTGCTGGCCGTTCAGAAGTTCGACGGAGCTTTTGGTCGGGCCGCTGCCGAGGACGCGCGTCACGTCCGGACGGGCGACAAACGCCTCCATGATCGGCATCGCCTCGCGTGAGGCGATCAACAGGTCGATGTCACCAATGGTGGCCCGCCCGCGCCGGATGCTGCCGCCAATGTGCCCGTACAGTGCCTGGGGCAGTTCGAGCAGCGCGTTCAGGATGCGCTCGGCAGCAGTCAGCGCTATGTCGAGCCGCACCCGAGTCGAGCGGCGGGCCAGGCTCTCGATGCCTTCGATGATCTTCTGCTGCGACTTGGCACCCATGCCGCTCAATTGACTGAGCTTGTCGGCGCGCGCTGCGGCTTCGAGTTCGGCTACTGTCGCAATGCCCAGTTCCTTGTAGAACTGCATGGCGCGCTTGGGGCCGACGCCGTTGATGCGCAGGATTTCGACCAGGCCCTGCGGAATTTCCTCACGGAGTTTGTCGTAAAATTCCAGATGGCCCGTGTCCAGCATCTCCCGGATTTTTTCGGCGAGCGTCTCGCCAATGCCTTCGATGTCCGTCAGCTTGTCCTCGGCGGCGACAGCGCGCAGGTCACGCGGGTACTGGCGGATCGATTCGGCGGCGCGGCGATAGGCCATCACGCGGTGGATGATCTCGCCTTTCAATTGGAGCATGTCGGCCACAGCGTCGAAGATGTCCGCGATTTCACGGTTGGTTAGCAGGTGGCCTGGCGTGTCGGTCTCTGTCACGGGCAGTCCTCCGGTGGCTTGGATCGCGGCTGATTATACCACGCCACAGCGGAGGACTGCCCTCATCTGAGGAAGAGTTTGAGTAAGCTCACTTCCTGGTCCTTGCCCGTGATATAGGGAAGAACGGAAGTGAAACAAAGCAGTTAGCGTGCACCGATCAGGATGGCGATGATGTTGTCTTGGTGGATGTAATTGTAGGCGTTGATATACGTGTTACTGGTTCCATCCTGGATCTGGCTGGCAGGCAGGCTGGTTCCACTGACGCTCCCGATTTTCCTGTCGTCTACCGAGACTCCACTGGTGATCTGGACGTTTTGGGTGATCTGGACGACATCAAGCTCTTTGGTGATGACGCCGTTACCTGTCGGCGTGACCATAGATATCGACGCGATATTCGCATTCTGGAAATTGGGTTTGGCGAGGCCGACGGCGCTTTGCTTTGTCTCGCCCAGGACGTGCCACTGCCCATCTTCGCCGCGCAGAAAGAATTTTGCGGGGAGGCCCGGCGTCAGGGTACGACGGGTAGGCAGCGAGATCGAGATCGGCTTGTTAAGCTGCACCGCCGGCTCGCTGCTGATCTGGACGGAAGCGCACCACCAGTAATCGGCAACACCCGCCGGGGTACTGTTGGCATCCACCGGCACACGGGTCAAGGTCAGGGTAGCTTTCTGCGAGATCGCACCTGCCGGGACGTACAGCCAGATGCCGGTCTCGCCCACGAGCACCAGGTCATTTTCGCCCTTCTCGTTGAGCGTGCCTTTCTCATCGACGGTGATCCGGCCCGATTCAGCCAACGGCTTGAGCTTGCCGGCTTCGACCTGGGCCTCGACTGAACCCGCCGCTGGCTCTGCCCAACTGACCTTCGCCAGCACGTTCAACGGCGCTTCTGTGGTCTTGTCAGCCAGCTTGATGCGATACGTAAATGGCCCCAGGATCGTGTCGGCATGCAGCTTCTCGACCTGCCAGGTCACCGACCTGCCATCATTCTGGACAGTGGCTCCCGGCGGCGCAGCAACCACTTCCACAAGTGATGTGTCTTCCGGCAGGGTACCACGGACGGTCAGCTTGCCGAGGGCATCCGTCCCGCTCGCTATCAACACACTATAGAGCACGGTTCCGTCCGTATCTACCAGACCTACACTTCGCACGGCGAGTGGTTCTGATGCAGCACGACCCGGTATCGGAATGGCAAGACTGGCAAACATGATAGCATCAAAACGCATATAAGCTTGAAACGCGGGATCGGCATGCCATCTGGTGATTAGCCATAAGTGCCTTTCGGCCTGGGAAAGGGGTTGAGGCGAACAAAAGCCAGGGTAGCAGTCGTCGAAAGGACAGCGGCAATCCCGTCGAGCAAGAGGTAGGGGCCATCCA
>Ga0070741_10006620_pt1 | contig 24754 bp, 13 predicted proteins | sample Coa_R1_4_FD_66440 | JGI IMG/M metagenome (GOLD analysis project Ga0070741, IMG submission 66440) | Surface soil microbial communities from Centralia Pennsylvania, which are recovering from an underground coalmine fire - Coalmine... | ecosystem: Environmental > Terrestrial > Soil > Unclassified ... | reverse complement strand
AGCAGTTTGTTGAGCAGCTGCTGCGACTTCACCTTGTCCCTGGTCAACGGGACGGGCTTGCCCGCGACGGTGCCGTACCACTTCCGGGACTGCTCTACTTCGCGTCGGTAGCCGTCCTTCAGTCGCGGCTCGCCGCCCTCGTCTTGCTCCGTCGCCTCTGCCGCGGTGCTGCGCTTGCCGCCTGGCCCGAAGTAGCGGACAGTCTGCTTGCGGAAAACCTCGCCGGCCATCGGTCACGCTCCTTTCGTCTCGTTGCCCTCATGCCCCTTCACCAGCACCAGCCCCAGCGCCTGGCACAACTTCGCGATCGTCGCGCCGCGGATGTCGCGACCCTTGCTCATGAATCGGTAAAGCAGCTCAGGCTTGATCCCGGCCGACCTGGCGACGGCGTACTGCGTCCTTCCGTCGGCTTCCACGGCTCGCCGCAACTGGTCCAGGACGGTCAGGGGCTCGCTCTTCTTCCCCATGTCACTTTCCCTCTTGCAGAATGCCCATACTGGCATTGTACCCTTATTAGGGTATATGTCAAGAATGGAGTCACCTGTCGAAGAAGGGTCTTCGTTGTCTTCAGGGTCGCGCACGAGGCCCGAGGGTCGTTCAGTATTCATCTACGGTCGCTCTCGGGTTCCACCGCGGGGCAGGGGCCGGCCACATTCACCTGTTTCCGGGCGATGTTCACTTGCAAGACCGGGACGGCCAGTTTGCGGACGAGTGCCAGGGTCTTGAGGGCGGACAGGTAACGGCGGTGGGCGTGGTCCATGCGGCGCTGCTGGTACTCGCTCCACTGGACTGACAGGTTCTTCGCCTGGGCGTAGCGGATGTCCGCATCCTGCACCTGGAGCCAGCACGCGACGATCCGCTCCACGAGCAGGCGCTCGACCGGCGTCGGGTTCGGACCAGCCAGTTCCTGTCGCAGCAACTCCAGTTTGCGGGTCAGCGCCTCCCGGAACGACAGGTCCTCTCCGGCCGCGGCCCGGATGAAGGAGTGCTCGGCCTGTTGGGCCAGGTTCCCCCCCAGGACGTCCACCGTTACCGGGTCCTCCAGCATCTTCCGCAGCACGGGTAGGGTTGAGGCGTCCCCACGCTGCGCCCGCTGCAGGAGTTTCCCCAACCCCTCGGTATCGGTCGGGACCTTCTCGTCAGTCGGTTTCGTCATTCCGGACACGTCGTTTCCTCCATTCGCCGCGCTTGTGCTGTCGGAAGCCGGCAACCACCAGCGCGGCGCGGGCCAGCAGATCCGCCAGGTCGTTCAGTTCGTCCAGCGGGGCGTCGAGGGCTTCCAGGTCAGCCTGGTCCGCCCGCAGAATGTCCCGGGCGCCCTCGCGCTGCTGTCTCTCCAGCGCGTCCAGCTGGGCCGCCAGCTCGGCCACCCGCCCGCAGCCGATGTACTCACGGACGACACGACCGCCGACCTTCCTCGACCGGGTGTAATAGCGCCCCCTGTCCCATCCCATTCTCTTACCCCCCGCGACTTTCCCGTTTCACGTCTGTTACCTTTTCGCGTTTGCCCCGCTTCCGTCTCCTCGAACCGCCTCCGGGCCTCCACAACTCGACCGTACAGATTGCCGAACGAAGCCAGTTCAGGGTTCACAGCTCACGGGTGTCGCTTCCCCACTCACAGTCACGTCGAGGGCGACGGGCGGGGGCACGGGTTGGCCGGCACGGACTGTTTGCAGTCGTTCCAGGGTGTGCAGTGCCTGGAGCATCTGGCGCGAGACGTGCGCCTCGTACCGCAGCACCCGGTCCAGTTCCCTCTCCCCCGGCAGCATCCGCCGCATCCGTGCCCGCTCCTCCTGCTCACGCACTTCGCGCTCCAGCTGCCGGACTTCCTGTTCCAGGCGGGCGATGTCGTCACGGGCCTGCTCCTGTACTTTCGCCCGACCGGCTTGTGCGCGGGTCAGCAACTTCGCCGGGTTACAGTTGCAGCAGCTCGCCATCTCCCCAACAGCCTGGAGGAGCATGCCTACTGTCCAGCCGTCCCATTCGTAGGCGCGGTCCACCTCGTCGGCAGGAACGCCCAGTGGGATGAGAAAACCCGCGTCGTCCGGGTCGAAGTGGTAATCGGCGGCGTCGGGGAGTTCGCCGGCGCAGTCCTCGAGCAACCCGTAGACGTCGTCGCCGCTGACACGGGCGTCGTCGGCCAGGTCCGGCAGCGTCCGGAACAGTTGCAACGTGCTCTGCCATAGTTCCAGGGTCTCACGGCGCTTGTCCAGTTTTTCGCGCTGCCTTGCCAGGCGGACCGTGGCCGGCTCCTCTTCCCCCGGCAAACCGAGGCGACCGGTGTCGGTCCTCCGCATCGAGCCTTCGACCTCGGCGAGCCCTGCCATCGTCACCCCGACCTCGTAGGTAGCGACCCGGCGCAACCGCCAGAGGCACAGGGCGACACGAGTAGCCATCTCGGTTTCGAGCGGCCCAGCCGGCGTCAGCGAGCCGACGATGCCGCTGTGGTGCGTTTCCCAGTCCGCGGCGTCCTCTCCGGGCAGCACCGGCAATTCGGAGCGCAGCCCGTGGCGGAGGGCGTTCCGGGAGGAGCGCGCCTTGCCCGGAGTCGAGCGCGGGCCGGTGGAGCGCTTGCTGTTCTCACGGTTCGTCTGGGTCTGTCGAGCGGTCGTCATGGCGAGTACTCCCTGTTCAAGGGTTTCAAGGACGGTCGGGTGGGGTCAGTCCAGAGCCTTCACCCCACAGGCGACACAGCGCATCACCAGGTAGGTCCCGGTCAGCCGTCCACAATCCACACAGAGGCGGTCAAAGCATTTGGGGCAGCGTAATGCCGAATCCAGCGGCCGACGACAGGCGGGACAGCGTGGCAGGGCGTCCGGGTCCCTGAGCAAGCCAATGACGTCAGCCTTGTGAATTCGCAGCTGCTCGGCCTCCCGGGGACTGACCATGAAGGCAGGCCGCCAGCGGATCCGGTTGCCGTCTGTTTCCATTTCGACGCCACGCGAGTGCAGGTCCGCCAGCAGGGCCTCGGCTGCTGTCATTCGGTTTCCCCCCATTCGTCGGCTTGCTTGCCGTTGGAACTCGCCACGGGGGCTTGCTCCTTCTCTGGAGCTGACCGGCCCTTTCGGCCCACCCGCCCCGTTGCCGTGAGAATCATCGAGGAAGTCTGGGCTGGTTCGGCTTCCCGGTGGCCAATTGTGGCCCAGGGATCAGCCCCAGGGAGCGGCCCACCCTCGTCCGCGTCTTCCTCGTCGGGGCCGGTTGGGCCGGTCTGCGGAGCGGGGGAGAGCGCGTCCCGCACGAGATGCAAAACGTCGCGGCGGACACCTTGCAGCGTCCTGCGGACGGTCAGCTTGCCCCGGGCCGTGTCCGTCGTCTCCAGCAGGCCCTTCTCCTTCAGCCTGCGTCGGAGCGTGTGGGCGGTGATGGCGAAGCCCTCGCCCTGCTCGCGGGCAAAACGCTGGACCACGGCAAAGCTCGTCTCCGGCTCCAGGAACAACTCGTCCTCTGCCAGCCAGCCGACCAGTATCCCTTGTGGTTTCAGGCGGGTGTCGGTCCCCTCCCCGGTGTAGAACTCCTCGGGCCGCCAGCCCCAGCACTGCGGCTGGGAGGGGGCGTTCCCGTTCCTGTCGGCGACGTGGGCGTACCCGCCGGCGATCGCCGCCGAGAGGAGCCGCAGGAACAGCGTCGCCGGCTCCCCGGTGGCGATGTGGGCCGCCTGGGCTGCGGCTGCCTCGGCAAGGGCATTCCAGCCGCGATCCCCCAGGGCGGTCCGCTCCGCCTCTGTGATGGCACCGATCGACCGGGCGAAGGCGAGCAAGTAGCGCAGTCCCAGAGCCAGGTCCGCCACGATGCCGGGTGTGCGGGCGTGCTGACCTTCCTTGCGGGCCTGCTCGCGCAGCTCGGTCCCCTCTCGGCGGAGGCGCTGTCGAATGTCCTCGTATTGTGGCGCCAGCCAGCGGATGAACCCGGCCAGGGCCCCGGCGTACTTGCCCTCGGCGGCATCCTTCTGGCACGCGCTCAGGCCGGGGTTGGGGGCTGACGGCGAACCCAGGTCGCCAGGAGAGATGTCGAGCGACAACATCCGGGCACGGAGCGACTGTCCGCGCGGCACGTCCTCGCCGGTCGAGAGGATCGTCCCTCGGGGCGGCTTGGCGGGTCGCAGGGTGGAGTCCGCCCGCATCCGCTGCCGGCCGGAGTGATTGCCCTGCCCGCGGAAGAGGCGGTCTGCTTCGCGGTGGTAGCGCTGGACGTCGGCCGCCGACCCCGACGGGCAAAAGTCATCGACGACGAGGACGGTGTCCTTCGCGGCGAAGGCCAGGGCCTCCAGGGCATTGGCCGTCGAGGACCAGCTCGCGGGCAGGTGGCGGGCGTCCATGCTGCTGCCGAAGTGCTGCTGTCCCAGGGCGGCCAGTTCGCTCTTGAAGCATCCTGTCGGACCGGCCAGGTGAAGGGCGAAGTCGGTATCACCCAGCACGGCGCGATAGACAGTCGCCAGCAGGGGGAAGGTGATGCGGTCCGGGCCGAGTCCCAGAATGCCCAGACTCGCCCGGACGGCATCCGCAAGTAACACCGATGTCTCACCCGCCGATTCCCACAACCCCCCGGCCGCGTCGATCCGGGCCGGCGGCGGGTCGGGCAGCTGGAAGCCCGCCAGCGGCTCGGGCAGTGAGACAGGGACGTGCGAGGTCAACCCCTTCACCCCGATGGCACCCCCGGCGTGCAGATAAAGCCACTCCTCCCCGACCTGCCGCCAGCCGACGTGGCCGTAGATCGTGCGCCGGGGGACGTTGCCCGAGAGCAGCTGCAGCCCCGTCCGGAGATGGTCCTTCGTGCCCTGCCCGGCGTAAACCACGGCCCGCGTCCCCCAGGCCGGCACGACCCAGCCCATGTTCGCGAAGTCTGCGGAAGCCACCTCGGTACGGGGCAGCTCCAGGCCATTCGCCAACTTGCCCTCGACCGCCAGGAAGCACGCCCGCTCGGCCCCGTCGTCGTGGACGACGTCCTCGACGATCCGGGCGGAGAAATTGCACAACGGCAGGGACACCGGGCCGTCCTTAGTGAAGACGTTGCGGTGAATGCAGCCGTCCTGCTCGAAGTAGGTTGGAGATGACTCCCCGGCTGTTTCGGTCCGGACCTCCTTCCGCAACGGGCGCAACACACCGTCCAGGTCCCGGACGGATACGCGATCGCGGAGGGAGGAGCGGACTGCGGCGAAGGATGCGGAGTCGGTTTCCGCCAGCTCGGCGAGGGACCGCAGCAGCGCCTTGTCCCGGAACAGGGCCTCGGCACCGCCCTCATTCACGACTGTGTCCAGCCGTTCCAGGTCGTCCGCCTCGGCCGGCTCCTCACCCGCCGTCGCCGCGGCCAGGATCTCCCTGATGGCCTGTCCCGCTGCTTCGCCTTGAAGCAGTTCGGGCGTCTTCTCGTTCTTGAGGAGGTCGTCCAGACCCTTGCCGTCGGCGGGGTTCCAGCGCTCCAGTTCCACCGTGAAACCAGCTGCGACAAGGCCATCGGCGCAGGCGGACAGCGACCGGGCCACCACTGGCTTGTGCCAGGCGTCCATGTCGAAGGCCAGGCAGACGGTCTTGCAGCCCATCTCCTTCAGCACGGCGAGGGCGGGTCGCCAGTTGCTCGACCCGGGGACGGAGAGCGTCGGCACTCCGGTCAGGGCGTGGATGACGTCTGCCTTCAGCTCACCCTCAGTCAGGCGCACCCGCTCGGCTGTCAGAGGCGTGCCCAGCGGGGCGTGAACAGGCGACCCGGGACCGACTCCCCCTTTGCCCGCCGACGAGATGTAGGTGTAGCGGTTGTCACCCTCGAAAGGCTCGTCACGGCGGACCTTCAGAGCGATGATTCGGCCGGCCAGGTCCCGGCAAGGGACGACCAGGCCAGCGGCGCCGGCCAGGGTCAGGAAACGCCGGCCTTGCTTCTCCTTCACGAGGAAACCCGGGACGCGCAGCAGCTGCTCCCCGAAGTGTTCCCGGAGGCGTCGAGCCAGTTGCCACCGCCCCTGAACCGCCAGCGTTTGGTAGCCCCGTCGCTCGATCTCTGGCTCACCCAGACCACGTCCTTCGAGGTTCTTCTTGTGGGTGTCCTTCAGGGACAGCTGGCCGAGGAGCGCCGAGTAGACGGCGTGGAGCGTGTCGGCATCGGCCCGTTGCGCCCTGCAGGTGCCGGGCTGCGGGAGAGGGACCGCGTCAGGTTGTGAACCATCAGTCAGCCGATGCAGGTGGTAGGGAGCCCCGTTACGGTCTTCCCCGGATTGGAAACAACCCTCTTCGACCCGCATGCACTTCGCGACGCTCCCGTCCGCCGAAACGCAGCACCAGTCGAATTGCTTGCACTTCGGGCAGGGCGTCCGTTGCGAGACGCGCACCCAGTTCCTGGACTTGGCCATCGGAATGCCTCTTCGTGTACTCAGCGTTTGCCGTTCCGCAGCTGCAACAAGTTCCACTGTTCGCGGTCGGGCAGGCCAGCCCGCACCCACTCGCGGATGACCTCGACCTGGAACAGGACACGACGGCCAACGGTGACCCGTCCGGGGATGTCGCCGACCGAGTCCATCCGCCGGAGTGTCCTGATACTCAGGCTCGTCAGCCTGTTCAGCCCCTTCACGTCGGTCAGCAACACCTCGCCCGTCCCAGAACTGACTGCTGGCTCCGGGCCACGGAAGTGAAGAATGTCTTGCGCCATCTCAGTCTCCTCCAACCCTCGGTTGCTTCGTGATCGAGGCACCGTCCCTTTCACCGCGACCCACGGGGACGCCGGCGCAGGAACTCCTCGACAGCAGGGTGGGCCTCCGCCGGGCTCTCGGGTGACTCCTCGGTCTTCGGGCGTGAGCTGCGGCCAAGGCGGGCCAGGGCACGCTCCCGCAGGCAATCGAGCCGGCGCAAGAGGGACCAGACCAGTCCGCCCTCCCAGCGGCGGGCGGCGGCGGTGCCGCTCAACAACAGGGCCACCTCGTCAAAGGCTTCCAGCAGCACGTCCTCGGGCTGGGGAGAAATCATGAAACGTCCTCCGTCGGGGAGTGCAGGCGCCTGCACCTGTTCACACCAGCCGGTGCCTGCCTCCTATCCCCTTTCCGGTCGTCGATTACCCGGGCGCAAGGAGGGCGCAAAAAAGAAACTCCGGTCGGGAAGCAAGTCCCTGCACCGGGGCAACTTGGAGAACGAAATGAGGAATGAAAAAAGTTGGAAAAGTCACGGGCGGCCACGGTAATCGATTACCGTGGCCGCCCACCGACCTGGCTGGTGGCTTCAAAGACGCTCACCCAGGTCTTCTTGGAGCGAACGAATTGGAAGGCAGGCCCGTCAATCTGCAACCAATGGCCAAGGACCGCACCGAGGGCCAGCATGTGCGGGTCGCGCTCCGGCCGGGAAACCCGGCCGTTGCCGCGGAGGACGTCCAGGAGAGCTTCACCCACCGGCAACAGGCTACCGTCTGGCGCTGCCAGCCCCAGCGCTCGCAGGTTGTACTCTCGTCCCTGTTCCGTCACTCGCTGTCCCGCTTGCCACTTCCCAGCCCCGCTCCCCTCTTCGGGGATAACGTAATCAGGGAATACTTCGGAGTGATCGGCGCTGATGCGGATCGTCCCTGCGCTGGTTTCGAGGATGGAAACCTGGTCCCAGTTCGTCCCGGGTGGGATGGACAGGGATAAACCTTCCCCGGCGTGGATGCGGAACAGGGCCTCGTAGCGCGGTGGTTGAGACAGATAGCGGAACGGCGATGACTCGATGTTGAGCAGCTGGCGGAGAGCCTTACGGAGTTGGCAGATGGACTGCTTGAGGGAGTTGTCCCCCCCTGAAAGCCGGTTCCGGTGAACCGGATAGGTCCCTCCCTGGGTCGCCAGCACGCGTAGGAAGACCCAGAGCTTGTTCGGGACCTCACCGCGTCGCCGATCCTCAAAACCAGCCTCGATAAAGGTGTACACCTTGCTTCGGTCCTTGATCGTTACCTTGAGGTTGAAATCCGTGATGCCGATCTCCACGTCGCCCCACCTGGTCCCCCGCGGAGTCGGGAAGGAGGCCGTCGCGCCGGCGGGAGAACGGGATCGCTTCTCGCGGCCAGTCGGCCCCAGGACGGAGGAGGCCGCCTTCATCTCGCCGACGTCAAGGGAGAGTAGCCGCGCCAGAGGAACGATGCGCAGGCCCTCGACCGACGATTGCACGGAGGGGACGACGCCCGGAACCAGGATGACGACCTGCTGGGCACCATAGCCCCGCGAGTGGAGGATATCGTCGAGGACCTCGGTTCCGTCTGTCCAACCGAGGCCCCGCACCAGCAGGAGGGTCAGGGATCGCCCATCGAAGGTGCGGTTCCCCAGGACCCAGACACGACCCGGACTGACCTCCTCGACATCCCCGGCCAGGTCGAGGGCCTTCGACGCCTCCGCAGCAAGGCAACCGAAGTCCACCACCCAGCGCTGTAGGCGCTCCAGGGGAACGGGAACCCGGCCGGCTTCGGGGCAGCGCAAGTAGGCTTGAGTTTCCCTACCCGGCTCCCCCTGCCGGATGATCACGTCGGCAACGTGGTCCTGGCTGCAGGCGTCGCAGACAACGGCACGCACCGGTTCCGCCGCTCGAACCAGGTCCAGGGACGACAGGCGCTCCAGCGCCCCGGGAGGCCAGCGAGAAACCTCGTCGGCATCGCACGCCCCCTCTGCCGTGTCCGCTCGTAGCTAGATCAGGTGGAGCAGGTCAGGCACGGTCGATCCCCCAGCGCCGGAGATACTTCTCGCCGATCAGCCGGTACTCTTCGCGGAGGCTCTTCAGATTACACGAGTCGGGGAAACTGACGTCGAAGGTCATGGAGCGCTGGCGGCCGTGCCCGGTGTGCTGGAATCGGAACTGGAACGTCACCTGGGTGATACTGTAAAGAGCGGGGGTGAGGTCCTTGCCGGCCAGGTGCCGCGTCATCATTTCGTACACGTCCCGGGGGCCATTGTCTGGATCTCCTTCCAGGGTGATCCGCCGCTTGCTGCCCAGCAGGGACAGGCGCAGACGCCGGACCACGACATCGACGATGGCATCGGCCGGCTCGGTCGCGAAGGCGAAGTCACGCGACTTCAGTCCGTTCAGGTCGTAGGGAGGGCGGCCGGGGACTTCTGGGGGCAGTTCTTCACCCAGCACCACGCGACAGAAGATCCGCATCAGGTCATTGCGGAGGTGCTTGTCCCCCTGAGAATAAAGGTCGAGAGTGCCATCGGTGGGATCGTACACGAAGATGACCTCGAAGGCGGGGCGTTGAGGGCGTCGCACCAGGCAGCCGCCCTCAGCGTGGCCGATGTAGGTGTCCACATAGTCGTCGAGGAAGACGAAGACGTAGTGCTGTCGCCCGGCGCGCAGGTAGTTTTCGACAGTGCAGTGGTGCCCACGACCCTGGTTCTCCCTGTAGTAATGGGAGAGCGTCTGTTGCAGCTGCTCCTGCATCGCCGGGGACAGGTCTGGAGCTTTTCTGGGGAGCCCCTTTCGCTTCTTCCAGAAGCGCCCGGGGAGAGCATCGGCGTGAACGAACCGAAGGGCATCCTCGAACTGGGGGCGGTGATGGAGGTAAGCCCACAGGGTCTTGTGGTGGAAACCGTCCAGGCCCCCCAGGGCCGCGGCCAGGTCCAGGTCGGCGAACCGGCCTTCCTCGATCAGGGCCTTGACGCCTTCTTCGCTGGCCAGGGCGTCGATGTCGCGGAAAACGCCTTCGACCTGCTCCCGCTGCCCGTCCGGGAGAGCGAGCCAGGCTTCGTAGAGAGGGCCGACGTCATGCTCGCCGGAGCCATTCCAGGGGAAGTTGTCGAAGAGGTGCTGCTGCTCACAGAGTTGACGGAGAAGAGGGCGAGGGGCCTGGCGGAGAAAGGTGCGAGGGGAATACGAGCGCGTCAAGGATGCTCTCCTGGGTGAAGTGGTGCAAGCTCGAAATGGGGAAACTTGCCGTTCTCACGGCTTCGAGAAGCACTCAGTTGAATTGTTCGGGCGCGGCCTATAGGTGAAGATTTACCTGACGAAAGCCGAGAATTCAACCCGACATGAGTCGAAGGGACCGAAAAGGGAGCGCCTGAAGAGCCGATTGGGCCGATCATCCGAGTCTGACAGAGACGTAGTCGCCCTCGCCGGCATCGGTGAAGTCGTCGTTGAGGTCGGTGGCCAATCCGACGTCGTTGGAGGAGAGGACCGTGACCTCGGGCGTCGGATCGGTCGTCGTCTCCTCGACCGACAGCGACACCTCGGGGGCCGTCTGGTCCACCGTCACGGACGGGCGATGGGGTGCGACTCCTCGACCCCGCCGAGGGAGGGCCAGGGCCGGAGGCGCCTCCTTCAGCGGGAGTTAAGGAGTAAGTGAGTGGCTGATTGTCAAAGAGCGAGCAGGTCGATGCCTGCCGATGTTGTTCTATCCGGGAAGGCCACGGCGGATCAAGGAATATGGCCGAATCTTGATCCGCTTTGGACTTTTCGTCTCGTGCGCGGAAGGGGTCCTGGTATGGTGCGGGAAGAGCTTTCGTTTCGTTTCACCGCGCGGACACACCCGGACGAAACGATTTCCGGTCCGGGGTGCGCGCCCGCCTCTGTCTACTGGCTGTCACCACTGGCACCCACAGGCTCGGATAAGACTTCAAAACACGTTTTTAGAGACTGGTTTAGTTTCTTTCTCTCTATTAAATCAAATCGATCGTGAAACGAAACTCGGGCCTGACACAGCTTTTCCTGAACGAGGGGACACCAGCCACCGTGCCGGTCCAGATCCCTCAGTTCCGCTCAGGGTCGGGCGGCGGGCGCACGACCAAGTAGTCGCCCGGCTTCACTTCCTCGATGGGCCTGGGGCCGTCTGCCGTCTCCAGCAGTGTACCGGCCGGCCACAGCCCCGTGCAGGGGAAGGGCGACACGCCGGCCTCCAGTTCGTAGACCACAAGGTCTTCGCCGTGGTCCGTGATCGCGTCGAGCGGCACGTCCTGGCCGTCGTGGGTGCGGAGTGGATCGCCCAGGCGGAGGTCGCTCGCCCGAGTCCAGCCCCGTCCGCTGACGAAGAAGGGGTGATCCGCTGTGGTGCGGATGGTCTGGCCGCCCAGGTGCAGCAGGAGGACGCGCTTGGAGGTCGAGATCATGCCGTGGTTCTCCTTCATCTAGGCTTCATCTTGCGGCGTTATCGGAGCGATCAACCCAAGGTCCACCGGAGCCGCCTCGGGGTCCTGAAGAACGATCACCGTGCCGGCTGACGCCCCTGGCCCTCTCGCTGGGACGCTGTGGTCACGCGGTTCGTGCAGACGATCAAGGGCGAGTGCCTCGATCACTTCCTCATCTTCGGGGAGGAGCATTTACGATACCTCTGCTCCGAGTTCCTGGTCCATTATCACCAGGAGCGCCCCCACCAGGGGGTCGGGAACGTCCTGCTCACCGGGGAGGCCCCGCCCGAGGAAGCGGTCCTCTCGATCCACGACATCGTCTGCGAGTGCCGCCTCGGGGGCCTCTTGAAGCACTCCCGCCGCGCCGGCTGACCGGGCAGGGTCGTCGCGCTGGCAAGGCAGGGGCCGTTGTCCCGGTCTGACGCCCATGCCTTGCGCCCGCCACCTTTCATCTACTCAACGAGTCTCTCACACCGTTCCTCCGCTCTTTCCGATCCGTTCGAGCGAGCGAGTGTGGCTCGGAGTGGGCCGCTCCGGGAGTCTGGGAACAGGACAACTCTCCCGTGACAGGCGAGCTTTGACTCCCTTTGCAGAGACAGATTCGGTGTGTAAGAGTTTTTGCACAGGAAGGGTCATCATCAGCCTGACGGTCAGTCCGCTGAGGGTATTTCGACGAAACTGACCACCAAGCTTGAACCGCCGAGCGCAACGGTGAAGAAACGAACCGTTTTCTTGGGAGCAGTTACTTGAATAACCGTTTGCCACTGTGTGGTAATCTGCTCCAGAAAAAAGCCGTCAATATCTAATGGGATCGAGACTTGTGAGATCTGAACACGCCTATCATCGTAAAACGAAACCAACAGTGGAGCATCCACCTGAATAACCCATGGGGCTAAACGTTGGAGGTACTCAAGTGAATAGACGAAATGTAGTGAATGCCCCTTCCATTTGCAGTGCGAGACGGAAGCTTTCAGTCCATCGATGGTGATTGAATAGATTTGATCCATCGATGCATTTGGATGAGGAAGTTTGGTTGGATCAGTCATGTTCTGTTGAGGCGAATAAGATCGATTGACCATGACGACACATAGAATGACGAAAAACAATATGGCAACTGAGATTAATTGAACTTGTTTAGTCACGAAGAAGAACCTCAATATCTGCGAACGCCATACTTTTCCCTTGAAACGCAGCTTTCTCAAATGGAGTCAACTTGGTTCGCGGTGAAAATTGCACAAACACTTTTGAATATCTGACTTTTTCCTCTACGGGGATTGCCTTTCCGAGCTTGGTCAATCGTTCAATTTCTTCAAGGGGCAACCCACTTCGCGTTCCCGAGTACTCGGCGAACGCCTTCCACGTAATTGTCCCAATCTTGACACCATCTACGACAACAAAGACATGGAAAGTGTGCGTGAGTGTCACACTTTCGACTGGAGAGCGGCGCCACTCAAAGTCCTTATCCAGCTCAATACCCGATTTCTTCACTCGCTTATTCCATTCCTCCTTGAACTTCTCTGTGAAGAGTGGATGTATAACCGTAGGCCCGTCAACCATGCATTTCCGCCATCCATTATCTGCTCCCCAAGCACCGCTATTAACGTACTCAGCAAACAGTCCTTTCGCTCTTGCAGAGGCGTCAACTTTCCAAATTGGTTTCTCGACATCGGTTGTAGCGACCGTCTCCGGAACGAGACCTACAGTGTTGAATTTAAAGGGAAGTAGCTCCGTAACTATGTCTGGATTTTCCCACCCAGGCGTGACATTATGTTCAACAGAAAGCTCTTGTTTGGTGATTTGGAAAAACTGAATTCTATCACGTTTTTTGTTATCAGTATCAGGGAGTATAAGCTTCTTTCCATCGCGTTCAATCTCGCGTTCGAGGACACCTTCAATTAGGACACCGCTTAGTTCTCTGATCGAATCAGCAGTTTCATGTTGAAATAGAACATTCGACCATGCTTGAATTGTGACGTACCGATTCTCTCTGAGTGGTATTCTTTTCACATACGATAAGGCAGTAACCCAAGATTCGGACATCTCCCAGTATCCTGGCAGCTTGTCCTTCCAGACGCGAAGCCCAAGATCCGGATGACAGAGACGTACATCCGATTTTACAGCTGGTTCATCATCAATAAACTCTTCATCCAAATCGTATACGGGTTTACCCGGTCCCCCTGGCATCGCATAGTAGTCGTTAATGTAGCGTTTCTCTGATCGTTGAATGTGGCGAATTTTCTCCGAGACGATAATTGAGCGTCTCGCAGGATCCTTACCGAAGGCCGAGCCATTTCCTTCGTGCTGATCCTTGGGATCAGAAAAGCGTCTCCACTCCCAGTATAACCATCTGTGGTAGCTTGATGATCCCATTGCTTCTAGCAAATCCGTGATGTGGGACATCCCCTGTCTCTTTGTCCACTTAATGGCCTGATCCAGACTGTCACGGTCTCCTGGAGGAAACGTTGTCAGAGTGTACCTCCCTGTCTTGTGTGGGAGAACAGCTGTAAATACCTTTGGGCCCCGGTAGACACCTATCCGCTTGCTAAAGTCACCCTCTTCTCCCATAAGCCACTTCTGAAAATCTTCGGCTGTGTCCAAGCTCTTTGTGAAAAGTTCTAGCCCATTCGGGTCTGTCCTCCCGACTGAGTTATTCCCCACATACCGGAACAGGTTGAGGTCTCCTGCCTCAAATCCCTTTGGATCGCTGGTCAGCCACCGGCTTGTGAGGGTGTCGTACCAACGGTGCAACTGGAGCCGCAACCCGCTATCCGGCTGTTCTTCCTTCCCCGTCCCCTTGAAGCGGTCCCCGGCCGCCGCGTTCGTCTGGTTCGCCACCGCACCGACGGAGTCGTAAGTGACCGTGTTGACGACCGACCCAGAGTCGTCAAGGTTCTGGCGCACGCTCCCCAGACGGTCCGTGTCATACCAGCCCACTGTTCCCAGCGCCGACACCTTCGCCGCCAGCGAGTCCTGCTCGTCAGGACGGACGTAGCGGGTCAACAGGTCGTTGTTGTCGTCCAGGTCGGCCCACAGGTTGAACCCGTCGAACCCGAAGTGCGTGACCACCGTCCCGGTGGCGTTGGTCCAGCGCGACTCGGCGATGCGCTGGCCGGCGTAGTTGTACGTCTCCTCCACACGCAGCAGCAGGTTGCCGCCCTGGGCGTCACGCTCCTCCAGCCACGTCATCTGGTTGCGAGTGTCGTACCCGTACTCCCAGGTGTCGGCGCCCACTCCCTGTGTCTTCTGGATGCGGTTGCCCTCGGCGTCGTAGGCGTAGGAGTACAGCCCCGCCGAGAGCATCTGGTTGCCGGGCCCGGTCAGGTAGGTCGCCATGTCCCGGTTGCCGTTGGGGTCGTAGCTGAACGTCGCCGTCCCGTCCCCCGTCAACTGGCTCGTCTCGTCGTAGCTGTACGTCACCGTCACCCCGTCCGTCTCCTCCGTCTGCACGCGGGACGCCAGGTCGTATGTGTAGGTGGTGTTCAGCAGCGGGTTGGCCGAGCCGTCGCGGTGCAGGATGTTGGAGGTCCGCCCGGCCTCGTCGTGGGCGTAGAGCGTGTCCCCGACCTTCGTGCTGCCGGTCAGGTCGGAGTAGCGCGTGACGGTGGCCAGGGCGTTGCGGGCGTCGTATTCCTGGTCGAAGCGCAGCTCGCTGCCCTGCCCGGTGTACCGGCGGCTGGCAAGCTGGTTGACCTCGTTGTAGGTGGACGTGGCGATGCCGCCGAAGCTGTCCTCCACCTGCACCGGGTTGCCGACCTCATCGAGGGTGTACGTCAGGAGCAGGCCGAACGGCTCCTGGCGGCTCGTCAGCCGGTCCACCTCGTCGTAACCCATCGTGTAGACGCCGCTGTTGTCAGCAGCGCCTGTCTGGTTGCCGTTCTCGTCGTAGGTCAGGGTGATGGTGTTGACGAGCGTCCCCAGGGGCGTGAACCAGCTCTCGCCCGTGTTCCGGTGGACCTCGTCGTAAGCGAAGTCGCGCCGCCTCAGCAGCCGGTCCGTCCGCGACGCCAGCCTCCCTGCCGCGTCGTAAGCAAACGTCGTGCTGTTGCCCAGCGGGTCGATCTCCTCGACCTTGCGGTTCAGCTCGTCGAAGACAAACGAGGTGCGGTTGCCGTCCGGATCGACGACGACCTTCTGGTTGCCGACCTCGTCGTAGACGGTCGTGGACAGGCCAGTGCGGGCGTCCTCCGTCTGCACCAGGCGGTTCAGCTTGTCGTAGCTGTAGCTGGTGCGGTTGCCGACGGGATCGATGCTGACGGAGCGGTTGCCCGCCGCATCGTAGACCACGCTGGCGGTCCCACCCGCCGCGTCGGTCACGCTCTGCTGGCGGTTCAGGACGTCGTAGCCGACCGTGGTCCGGTTCCCCAGGGCATCGATGCTGGCGATGCGGTTGCCCACCTGGTCGTAGACACTCGAGGTGACGTTGCCGCGGGCGTCGGTCATCGTCTCTTGGCGGTTCAGGGCATCGTAAGACACGCTGGTGCGGTTGCCGCGAGCATCCACCTGCGCCACCACGTTGCCGCTCTCGTCGTAGACAACGGTGGAGAGGCGGCCCAGGGCATCCTCGGTCTGGAAGCGGCGATTCAGCTGGTCGTAGCTGAACGTCGTCGTGAAGTTGCGGGCGTTGGTCACGCTCTGGACGTTGCTCGCCTCGTCATAGGCCGTGGTCGAGAGGTTCCCCCGCGCGTCCTCGACGGCGATCTGGCGACGCAGGGTATCGTAGATATAGCTTGTACGGTTGCCGAGCGGATCGACCGACGCCAGGACCGACCCGTCGCGGTCATAGACCGTGGACGCGAGGTTGCCCAGCGCATCTTCCACCGCCACTTGCCGGTTCAACTCATCGAAGACGAAGCTGGTGCGGCGGCCGAGCGGGTCCACGGTCGCCAGCACGCTGCCGCGCTCGTCGTAGACGGTACTCGCCAGGTTGCCCAGCGCATCCTGGACGGCGATGTGCCGGTTCAGCTGGTCGTAGACGACGCTCGTCCTGCGCCCGAGTTGGTCTACCTGGGCCTTGACGTTGCCCGCCTCGTCGTAGACGGTCGTGGCCCGGTTGCCCAGCGCGTCGCGGACCTCGATCTGCCGGTTGAGGGCATCGTAACTGTAGCTGGTCCGGTGCCCCAGGGCATCGACGCTGGCGACCTGGTTGCCGGCCGCGTCGTAGACGACCGAGGACACGTTCCCCAGGGCGTCGGTCTGGGTCTGCGGGCGGTTCAGGGCGTCGTAGCTCACCGACGTCCGGAACCCGCGAGCATCCACACTCGCGATGGCGTTGCCGGCCTCGTCATAGACCGTGCTGGTCAGGTTGCCGAGCGCGTCCTGGGTCGCTACCTGGCGGTTCAGCTCATCGTAGACATAAGATGTCCGGTTCCCCCGCGGATCGACGCTGGCCGCAGTGTTCCCGGCCGCGTCATAGACCGTGCTGGCGACGTTGCCCTGCGCATCTTCCACCTCGACCTGCCGGTTCAGCGGGTCGTAAGTGAACGAGGTCCGGTTGGCGAATTGATCCACCGTCGCCTTGACGTTGCTGGCCTCGTCATAGACCGTCGTCGCCCGGTTGCCGAGTGCGTCCTCGGTGGCGATGGCCCGCTGCAGGGCGTCGTAGACCGTGGTCGAGCGGAAGCCGAGGGCATCGATCGTCGCCACGGCGTTGCCGGCCGCGTCGTAGACGACCGACGCCCGGTTCAACAGCGCGTCCTGCGTCGCGATCTGCCGGTTCAGCGCATCGTAGACGAACGATGTCCGGTTTCCGCGCGCATCGACTGTCGCCTGCACGTTGCCCGCGCTGTCATACACCGTCGAGGCCCGGTTCCCCAGGGCATCCTGTACGGCGATCTGGCGGTTCAACGCATCGTAAATATAGCTGGTGCGGTGTCCCAGGGCGTCGATGGTGGCGACCTGGTTGCCGGCCGCGTCGTAGACGACCGACGACAACCCGGCCATGGCGTCCTTCACCTGGATGACGCGGTTCAGGCTATCGTAGGTCACGCTCGTCCGGGACCCGCGGGCGTCAATGCTGACCACGGCGTTGCCGGCCGCGTCGTAGACCGTGCTGCTGCGGTTGCCCAGCGCGTCCTGGGTGGCGATCTGCCGGTTCAGCGCATCATAGATCGCTGTTGTCCGGTGGCCCAGGGCATCGACGCTGGCGACCCGGTTGCCGTTGACGTCGTAGACCGACGTCATCACGTCCCCCAGCGCGTCCTCCACCTCCGTCTGCCGGTTGAGGGCGTCGTAACTGTAACTGGTCCGGTCCCCCCGCGGATCGACCGTGGCCGCCACACGGCTGACGGCGTCATAGACGGTGCTGGACAGGTGCCCCAGCGCGTCCTCGACCGCCACCTGCCGGTTCAGGGCGTCGAACAGCATCGTCGTCCGCTCCCCGAAGGGATTGATGCTGGCGACGACGTCCCCGACCTCGTCATAGACGGTGCTGGACAGGTTCCCCAGCGCGTCCTTGGTCGCGACCTGGCGGTTCAGCTCATCGTAGACATAAGAGGTCCTGTTCCCGCGCGGATCGACCGTGGCGATCACGTTCCCGGCCGCGTCGTAGACGGTGCTGCTCAGGTTCCCCAGCGCGTCCTGCACGGCTATCTGGCGGTTGAGGGCGTCGTAGAGGTACGTGGTCCGGTGTCCGAGGGCATCGACGGTGGCCTTGACGTTGCCGACCTCGTCGTAGACCGTGCTGACCAGGTTCCCCAGCGCGTCCTGGGTCGCCACCTGCCGGGACAGCTCGTCGTAGAGGTAAGTGCTGCGGTTGCCCAGCGCGTCGAAGGCCGTCCGCACCTGCCCGCGCGAGTCGTACACCACGCTCGTCCGGTTATAGAGCGCGTCCTGCTGCTCACGCGGGCGGTTCGCCACGTCGTAAAGGGTAGTGCTGCGCGCTCCCTTCGCATCGATCGTCACGACCACGTTGCTGGCCGCGTCGTAGATCGTGCTGGAGAGATTCCCCAGCGCGTCCTTCGTCGCGATCTGTCTACCCGCCGCATCGTAAATAAAGCTGGTGCGGTGGCCGAGGGCATCGACCGTCGCCGCCACCCGGCCCGCCACGTCATAGACGGTGCTGGACACATTGCCCAGCGCGTCCTCGACCTCAATCTGCCGGTTCAGGTTATCGTAGGTGAGGCTGGTTCGGTTGCCGCGAGCGTCGATCGTCGCCACCACGCTGTCCAGCGCGTTGTAGACCGTCGTGGAGCGGTGCCCCAGCGCGTCCTCCACCTCCGTCTGCCGGTTGAGGCTGTCATAGACATAGCTTGTCCGGTGCCCCAGCGGATCGACCTGCGCCAGGACTTTCCCGGCCTCGTCGTAGACGGTGCTGCTGAGGTTGCCGAGGGCGTCCTTCGTGGCGATCTGGCGGTGCAGCTCATCGTAGACGTAACTGGTTCGGTGCCCCAGCGCGTCGATGGTCGCCACCACCTCGTCGTCCGCATCGTAGACCGTCGAGGTCCGGTTCCCCAGCGCGTCCCGCACCTCGATCTGCCGGTTCAGCCCATCGTAGACATACGAGGTCCGCTTCCCGGCCGGATCGACCGTGGCGATGACGTTGCCGTCGGCGTCATAGACCGTGCTGCTCAGGTTCCCGGCCGGGTCCACGCTGGCGACTCTCCGGCCCAGCGCATCCGAGAAGTAAGCGGTCGGGTGGCCCAGCGCGTCCATCGTGCCGAGCAAGCCGCCCGCCGCGTCCAGCACGGTCCGGGTGGCGTTACCCAGGGGATCGACCTCGTACTTGGGCCGGCCCAGCTCGTCGGGGATGTGCGCCCAGCGCTTGCCCGCCGGGTCGATCGACGCCACCGCGTAGCCGTTGCCGTCGTAGACCGTCGTCGTCCTCTGCTCGTCCGCCGTCCCGTACGCCAGGATCTGCCCCACCTGCCGGTTCAGCGAGTCGTAGACGTAAGACGCGATGTGCCCCAGCGCATCGATGACCTGGGACTGGTTGCCGGCGCTGTCGTAGACATAACTGGTCGTCCGCTCCTCCGCCTCCCCGACCGCCTCGGTGTAGGCCACCAGCCGGTTCATGGAGTCGAACGCGAACGACGTGTGGAACCCGCGCCAGTCAGTGGCGCCGACCTGGTTGCCGGCGGCGTCGTAGGCATACGTCATGGTCCGCTCGACCGCCGTCCCCGCCGCCTCCGTCACCGCCACCATCCGGTTCAGTCCGTCGTAAGCGTAGGATGTAACGTGCCCCAGAGCGTCGATCCGCTGACTGACGTTGCCGGCGTCGTCGTAGACCGTCGAGGTCGTCCGTTCCAGGCCCGTGCCGACCGCCTCGATGACGGCCACCTGGCGCTGCAGCTCATCGTAGACGTAGCTTGTCCGGTGCCCCAGCGGGTCGATCGTCCCCGCCACGTTGCCCGCCTCGTCGTAGACCGTCGTCGTGACGTTCCCCAGGGCGTCCGTCGTGCTGACGAGGCGGCCCTGCGCGTCGTAGCCGTAGCGGGTCTGCCGGCCCAGCTCGTCCACGGAGCGGACCAGCTGCCCGGCCGAGTCGTAGCCGTCCCCGCTCTGCCCGCGCAGGGCGTTACTCGTCCCGATCAGCCTGCCCGCTGCGTCATACTTGTAGTCGGTGGCGATGCCATCGCCGTCCCACGACCGCACCAGCTGCCCCGCCGCGTCGTAGCGGAACTGCTCCGAACGCTGCGCCGCCGTCCCCACCCCGTCGATCCGGCGCGTCATCAGTCCGCGCGGGTCGTACTCGAAGTTGGTCCTCTGCCCGCGCGGGTCCGTCTGCGACAGCATGAGGCCGAGCGGGTCGTACACGGCGGTGGCGAGGGTGCCGTCGGGGTAGTCCGTCTCCACCGTCCTGCCGAGGGCATCGTAAACGTAGCTGGTTGTCCGCCCCAGCGGATCGGTCGTGGTGGCGACGTTGCCATCGCCGTCATAGGTCAGGCTGCTGACACCGCCCTCGGGGTCGATCACCTGCTGCAAGCGGCGGTAGGCGTCGTAGACGTAAGACGTTGTCCGGTTGAGCGGGTCCGTCACCGTCTCCACCAGGCCCGACGTCAGGTTGTACGTGTAGCTCGTCAGGCGATGCTGCGGGTCTTCCTCGGATAAAAGATGTCCGTATTCGTCGTAGACGTAGGAGAAGACGTTGCCGTGCTCGTCGGTGAACCTGGTGAGGGCGTGGAAGTCCTCCTGGTACTCGTACAGGCGCGACGTCCCGTCCGGCAGGTCCTCCTCCGTCACGTAGCCCTCGTCGTCGCGCACGATGGTCGTGTGCCGGTGGAGGGGGTCGTCGATCCCCGTGATCCGCCCGGCATCATCCCGCGTGTAGCGCGTCGTCGCCCCCGTCGGGTCCGTCTGCGATAGGACGCGGCCCTGGTCGTCCAGCAGCTCCCGAGTCCTGCGTCCCAGCGGGTCGGTGCGGCTGGTCTGCGTGCCGGCCACGGCCAGGGACGTCAGGCCGAGCATCGCGGCCGGGTTGACGGTGGGGTCGGAGCCGCCGATGGTGTAGTCGGTCAGCATGCCGCTTGAGTAGGCGTAGGTGCCCCACTTCCGCCCGAAGTCCTCGCGCGTGACCTTGTGGTCGGCGTCGTAGGCCAGCGTGTGCAGGCCACCGCCGGGGTCCTCGATCTTCGTCAGGTCGGTCCCGGTCATCGTCAGCGTGACCGTCCTTGACCCCGTCTTGATGGTCTCCAGCTGGTCGCTGCCGTTGTAGCCCAGGGTGGTGAGCGCCCCGTCCGGCGTCTCGACGTTGACGAGCAGGCCGCTGTCGTAGGTGTAGGTGACGACGGCCTTCCCATCGGCCGACACTTCCCTGGTGGTCAGACCGTCCTCATCGAAGTACCAGACGCGGCCATCCGGCAGGGTGTACGTGTAGCCGCCGGTGATGGCCGCCAGCGTCCCCTCGTCGCCTGTGGGCGAGAGGTAGTCGCCGTCGTCCTCCTCGTAGAACGCCTGCTCCCCCGTGCCGAACACGCGCAACAGGCCCGCCGGCCCGTCGGTGTCGTCGATGGCCACCAGCTTGCCGAGTCCCCCTAATGTCCAGCCGGCCCCGTAGGCCGAGTCGTCCTCGCTGACGACGAAGATCGTCCCGGAGACGTTGCGGGTGATGGGGCTGCCGTAATCCATCGTGATGTCGAGGGAGTACGTGTGTCTCCCCGTCGTCGTGACAGCGGTGTCCACCTGCTGGGCCACGATGAGCGTCTCGCCGGGGCTCCGTCCGTCCGTGTCGAAGTACTCCGCCGTCTGGGGGGAACCGCCGTCCCAGGTCAACTGCGCGATGATGTGGTCCGGCAGGGCGACCGAGGAGTCGGTCACGATGCGGGCGGAAATCACGGGCCTGACGGATACTCGGCCGGAATTGTAGACCAGCTCGGGCGCCAGGCCGGCGGAGTTGCCGACACTCCGGTCCCAGTCGAGCTGGTGCGTCAGGACGACGTTCCCTTCTTGCAGCAGGGGGTCGGCGTCGAACGCCCCGGAGGCGCTGCTGACGTCGGTCGTCGTCCAGTCGTCGTCCGACTCCTCGATCTCGGTTGTCTGGACGTCGCTGGTGCCCTCGTTGCCGGCCAGGTCGGTCACGCGGGCGCGGAGGTGGATGGTGCCGACCGGCAGTGCGGGCAGCTCGAAGACGGCCATGCCATCGACGAGGCTGCCCTCGGCGAAGTCCATCTCCCCGACGTCGTCGAAGTCCGAATCGTCGTTGAGGTCGGCGTCGATGGCGATGTCGGCGGTCAGGCCCACCTCGTCGGAGGCGATGACCGTGACCTCGGGCGTCGGGTCGGTCGTCGTCTCCTCGACCAGCAGGGACACCTCGGGAGCGGTCTGGTCCACCGTCACCAGGAACGGCCAGGAGGAGTTGCCGGTCCGGCCGTTGTAGGTCGTCTGGAGGATGTACGGGTGGATGCCCTCGGCCAGGGTGGTCCCGCTCAGGTCCACGCTCCAGTCCCCCGACCCGTCCGCCGTATCGTACCCCAGGAGGTTGCCCTCACCGTCGTACAGGGCGACGACGGCGCCGGCCAGGGAAGTCCCCGACAGGACCAGCGTGTCGTCCGTCGTCAGGAAGTCGTCGTCGAACGCCCCGGTGTCGTCGCTGATCTCGCCCAGGTGTGACGGCGGCACCCCATCGTAGCGGGCGATGAACAACGACTGCTGGCCGTCGAGGCCCGCCTGGTACGGGGACTGGATGGGCAGGTCGTCCGATTCGGTCCAGCCCACGACGACGACGTCCCCGTACGGGTCCACCGCGATGGAGTTCGGGACGTCGTGGTGGTCGTGCCCGCGCAAGAACTCGACCCAGGGGGAGGACGTCCCGTCCGCGTCCAGCCGCAGGGTGAACACGTCGTAGTCGATCTGCGTGTACCCGTTGGGCCACGAGTCGCCCATCGTCACCCCGGTCACGTAGACCTCCCCGTCCGGGCCCAGGGCGACGGCCCGGACCTCGTCCCAGCTGTCCCCACCGACGTAGGTCGCCCACAGCCGCGCCGTCCCGGCGGCGTTCAGCTGGATCACGAACCCGTCGCCGGAGAAATCCGTGAGGGTGCTGTCATACGCCCCGGGGCTGACATCAAAGTCGTCCGACACAGTGAAGCCGCCGACCACGGCCCGGCCGTCGGCATCGACCGTGATGGCCTCGCCCTCTTCACCGCCGATCCCGCCGATGTAGGTGGCGTAGTCGCGCTCGCCCGCGGACGTGTACGCGACGGCGAAGGCGTCATGTCCCCCGCCCAGGGTCGTGTCGTAAGCCCCGACGGTCGTCGGGAAGTCCGAGGACAGGGTCCAGCCCGTGACCAGCGTCCGGCCGTCGGCATCGACGACGATGCCCAGGCCGGCCTCGTCGTCCGCCCCGCCCAGGTAGGTGGACCACTCCAGCGCGGACCCGTCGGAGCTGAAGACGGCCACGAAGGCGTCCTGGCCCCCGCCGCCGCTGGCCTGATCCGCGTCCTCCACGTCGAAGTCGGTGCTGTCGGTCGTCCCGATGACGTGCGCCCCGCCGTCCCCGTCGAGGGCGATCCCGAGACCGAGGTCGTCGCCGTCTCCGCCGAGCAGGCTGGACCAGACGAGGCTGTCGCCGGCCTGGTTGAGCTTGAACGCGAAGGCGGACTTGCCGTCGTCGGGGGCGGTCTGGAAGGCTCCGACGGTGGTCGGGAAGTAGTCGGAGCCGGGGCCGGTGGTTTCGGTGCTGCCGGTGACGTAGACGAAGCCGTCGGCATCGACGGCGATGCCCCTGGCCAGGTCGGTGCTGTCCACGCCGCCGACGACGGTCGAGTAGACCAGGACGTTGCCGGCGACGTTCAGCTTATCGACGAACACGTCGCCATCGAACGACCCGGCGACGTAGACGTTGCCCTGGGCGTCGAGGCCGCCGTAGCCCACCCACGCTTCCCCCGACCCCCCCAGATACGTCAGGTACGACAGGGTCGGGTCGATGACCAGCTCCCTGGTGTCGTCGTAATCCTCGACGGCGAAGCCGACCTTGCCGTCGTCGCGCAGCACATAGTGCCCGCTGACGGACTGCCGCGCATCGGCGTCCTCCTGATACAGGATGGGGTCTCTCTGGACGACGTCGCCGCTGGCAGTGTGCAGGACAAGTTGGCCCTGCTCGTCCACGGACAGGGAATCGACGCCGGCATAGTCCAGGGCGATCGCGGCGACATCCGCGCCGGGCTTGACGTGAAAATCGAACCGGAGACTGCCTTGATCTCCGATATAGTGGACATCCACACTATCCCATACGTCGTGGGCGACCACCTCGGCGTACTGGTGCAGGTTGGTCAACGCCAGGGGGTCGGCCCCGCCCCGGAAGTAGTTCGACCGTCCGGGCAGCTCCTGCATCCCTTCGAGGTGCGCGTCGGGGTTCGCGCCGGCGAACTGCACCCGGATGGTGTCGTGGACGTCCTGCCCTTCTGTCTCGCCGCGGGCCTCTTCGGCGGGACGGGTCTTGCCCAGGACGAGGGTGGCCTCGTTCGCCGACAGTCCTATGGAGTAGCCGCGCCCTCGTGCGAGGAACTGCGAGTCCGCGTTGGCGGATTGCCCGACGTTGGCCTCGAAGGCCAGGGGCAACTCGCCGAAGTCGGGCTGCAAGGTCGGCGGAGCAGGCGGAGGTGGGAGTTGTCCCGCGTCGCCGCCGATCGCCGCCGCATTCGTCGAGGAACCCTGTGCGGAGGAATCCTCCGCTGTCGAGCCGGTTGAGGCAGGTGCTGCCGGGTTCGACGCCTGCGCGTTCGATGCCGTCGCGGCGGAAGCCCCGCTGGTCGGCAAGAGCGGCACCGTGCCGCCAGGATTGCCCGACTGGGGAGCGCTGGCAGCGTTGCTGCTGGCAGCCGAGACGACCGCCGCGCTCGGCTGTTCCTGCATCGAGGGCGAGAAGCCCGGGTCGGCCGACGGGGGCGAGGAGGCCCCGCCCGACATGGACGCCCCTGTGCCGTTGCCGAGGTCGCTGCCTCCGGAGCCCGCACCCCCAGACACCCCTCCGTCGGAATCCTTGAGGGGCATGCCGTCGCTGCTGCCACCGCCCCCGCCGCCGGAAGCCGGGAAGACGTCGTCGATGGGGTCGCCCCAGATGGAGGCTTCCATGCGGGCCAGCAGGTTCTCCCCAAGCACCGGACGCACTGCCGTCTCGCCGTCCCCCATCTTCCTCCGCCCTGCCTCGTCCCGGCCCTGCCCGTCGTCTTGCGGGGTGGCCTGGTTCCGCTGTTTCTGCTCGGGGTCGGGCGGAGGAGAGACGGCGACCGGCAGGAAGAAGGCGTCGGACTCGCGCGGGCTCAGGCTGCT
>Ga0070741_10006619_pt1 | contig 24755 bp, 23 predicted proteins | sample Coa_R1_4_FD_66440 | JGI IMG/M metagenome (GOLD analysis project Ga0070741, IMG submission 66440) | Surface soil microbial communities from Centralia Pennsylvania, which are recovering from an underground coalmine fire - Coalmine... | ecosystem: Environmental > Terrestrial > Soil > Unclassified ... | reverse complement strand
GTAGCGGAACTCTACGGGGTGCTCCCGAGGCTCACTTGGCTGCCGCCGGAGCGGCTTGCGGAGGGCGCATGAGTCTTGTCAACTTCTCCGAGGCCGCCCGCGAGCAGCGGGCCGAGTGGCTGGATATGCGCGAGTTGTGCGCGCAATGGTTTCTCGAATCCGAGGAAGCCGCGCGCGACATTCTGCGTGGCATAGCCCACGAGCATCGTCGGCAGCACTCAGGCGCGATGCCGGTTGTGGTACGCCACCGGGCCGTGCTCTCGGACCTCGTGGGCCTGGTGCAACTTATCAGCGCGCGCGAGGACCTGCCCGGCGAGATCCGCGCGCAGATCCAGAACAATTTCCGCTTCACGAACGCACTCGCATTGCTGAACCGACAGGCTGAGCAGTTTGTTCATAGCGATGCGCCACCCATCGTGGATGCCGCGTGATGTTTTTCAACCGGAAGTTACATCAGATGTTGTCGTTGATCCTACAGGAGCTCCAAAACGTGAACGCTACCGTCGATTCTCTTTCTAATGAAATCACCCAACTGACTGCCGCCGTCACGGCTGAGCAGACCGTCAACCAGAGTGCGATTACGCTGATCAACGGCTTCGCTGCGCAGTTGCAAGCGGCGGTGGCTGCGGCGACTGCCGCCGGCGCCACGCCCGATCAGCTCGCCGCGCTCAACGGCCTACAAACGCAGATCACGACCAGCACTGCCGCCCTGGCCGCTGCGGTCAGCGCGAATACGCCGCCACCGCCACCGCCGACTCCGGCTGTCGCACCACCGTCTGCCTGATCGGCAGAGTAACGCTATGGCCGCCCCTGTCACGTCCTCCCTGACACGATTTCCCCTCGTGGTGGCGAGGGCGGCCGCTTGGATCATCGCATCCAATCGACGGAGAAAGGGGCGCAAGTTGATGCGTCGGATTTGCAAGGGGAAGTTATGAGCGCGCGCGTGCGCACCGAGTGCGGGCTTGCCTATCTGAGCGAGGCGTACACCGAGATGCGCGGCGAGGTGCTCGACGTCAAGGAGTACGCCGCCGGCTACTTCATCGACGGCGATGTGGCAAGCCGCGATTTCCTGCGCGAGATAGCCCTACTTCACCGCGAGCAGCTGCCGGAAGGGCGGATGACCAGCCTGCGGCGCCATCGGGACGCACTCGCAGAACTGGTGGGCCTGATCACGCTCGTGTGCATACGCGGCGATCTGCCCGATGAGATCCGCGACGTGCTGCTGTCGAACTGGCGCACGGTCCAGGCATGCAGACTTCTGGCGCCAGTCTGCCTCGAGCCGGAGCCAGCGGAGAAGGCGGCGTGAGCACCTGTGCAAAACAGAGCAAATGAATGATCGTCGTGGACAGTGACACGAGCGGTTTCCTAGGCCGCGATGCCCTGGAGTGGATTGGATGCCTGCAGCATATCCCCACCGGAAAGGCGTCAGCAGGTGCAATTCCTGCATCATTCTCAACAGCAATTCATTTGGAGAACTCATGTCGCTAACTCTTCCCGCAGTGATCCGGCACGAAATCTCGAAACTGCCGCCAACTGAGCGCGACATAGTAGCTCAGCAATTACGTCATGCTCCGTCGCCGCCGATAGTTTATGAAGAGGCGGTGAAGCAATTGGCCTCCGTCCGTGATATCGACACAACGAAACGCGTTCTTTTGGCAGCCGAGGGACTCGCGCTCTGGGGACGTCTTCACGAAGACAATCGCGCAATTGTTGAGGCACAGAAGCTCAAAGCCCACGCTCTTCGACAGATGTTTATTTGCGCGAAGATGCTTGGGGAGCCGTACAAGGTATTGGCAGAGCGGCGCATATGGAGCAGCAAGGCTAAGCGCGGCGAAGAACTGGCTTCGTTCGAAGATAAATCTGAGATTGATCGCCTAGCCGATGAGGTCAGTGTTTCGGGCCGCGCCGAATTTCTCGTGGGCCGAATAGCTGACGAATCGCCGCTCGCGAAAAGCGTACGCGAAGCTAATGAAAAGTCCTGGCAGGAGGCTCAGGCAAAACAGCGTCAAGCGGACGAGCGCGCAAAGCAACGAGAGAAACAGGAGGCTGCAAAGCGCGATACGCCGCAACAGCGCTTTTTCGATCACGCGTTATCTCCACTGATCGACGTAGAGCAAATACTTGAAAAGGTTCACGAGTTCGTAGTGACCCATGCGAGCAAGGCCAATAAGAAGCACGTAGTGGAACGTGTGACGAACATCATGGAACTGCTGGATAAGATCGATGCGGCTTGCCAGCCACGCTCTGCCGGGCGTCCTAAACGCGCATGAGCACCGTCGATTTCGACGCCCTGGCCTCTTTCGTGAAAACCCGCAAGGTGGGTGCGGTGGCGGCATGGTGTGCGCGAAATCGAGTACTGACGTTCCGGGATGCCAAGGGCCGCCCCTGCACCACAGTGGAAGCGCTGAACCACGCACTGTATCGTGGCCGGGATAACGAGAACGAGCCCGACTATTCATGGGAAAGCTCGCTTGCGGACTCTCAATTCCCGGCGTCTTCGAGAAAGACGGCCGCTATTACAAGGTTGTCCGCAATCGCTGGATCGCGCTCTCACGCATCGACGAAGGGATCAATAGCCTCTATCGAGCGCTCTACGAGCTCGACCCCGCAAGGCCGGGAACGGTGGGAGAGATGATCGCCGTGTACCGCGCTGCCGGCATGGACAACCTGCGCCCCTCTACGCAGGCGCGCTATGGCCTCATGCTCACCCGACTGGACAAGACATTCGGGAAGATGCGGATCGGCACCCTGCGACCGTCCCACGTGGCCATGCACTTAGAGAAGCGCCGCAAACGCGGCCGGGGGGCGATTGCTGCGAACCGGGAAATGGCCGTCCTGGCCTCCGTGCACAATTTCGGCATGCGCCAGGGCTGGCTCGAGGCGAACCCTTGCCGCGGGATCGCCCGAAATACCGAGAAACCCCGTAAGCGCAACGTCACAGACGCCGAATTCTTAGAGGCTTTCCACGCCTCCCCTGAGCCGTTCCAGGACTTGATCGCCGCAGCCTACCTCTCGGGCTGCCGCCAAGGCGATGTCGTCTCCTGGACGCGCTCCGGCAACTTGAAGCCCGAGGGCATCGTGTTCGTGGAGAGCAAGACGGGGAAACCGCACACCGTGGAGTGGTCCGATGCGCTGCGGTTCTTTGTGCGCCGCGCCATGGCGAGATTCCCGGACACCGATCATGTGTTCGCCAATCGCTTCGGGCAGCCATGGAGTGTGTGGGCCATCAACAGCCAGATGCGGCGGCTCAAGGTGACGTGGGCTTTCCGGGACCTACGGGCGAAAGCGCAGACGGACTCCCCGCACTCAGTGCTGGGCCACGGGGCGGCGATGGAAGCGGTGTATCGGAAGATGCTCCGGACCAAACCTGTGCGCTAAAACTTAGAGGGTGGGTCGTGACTATTAGAGGGAAAAGTGGTGGGCCGTGTAGGACTCGAACCTACGACCAAGAGATTAAGAGTCTCCTGCTCTACCAACTGAGCTAACGGCCCTCGTCGATTTGGCTCAAAGTCGCCCGCGGCGCTTTGAGCAGACATCACTTCGCATGCCGCGGGGAAACGGTGTGACGTTTACCCGCTGAGCGCCATGGATGGGGTGGACGATGGGACTCGAACCCACGACGGCCGGGATCACAACCCGGGGCTCTACCAACTGAGCTACGTCCACCATCGTCAAGGCCCGAATCGAATCAAGGACTTATGTCTGCCCGGCGCCTCCGCCCGAAGCAGCCTTGACGGCAGCGTGGCATTGCCACGTTGCCCCGCAACCGGGCCCCTCCCACGGGGCGCGAAAGTATATACGACTTGCCGCCAGTGCGCGCCCGGAGGGACTCGAACCCCCGACCACCGGCTTAGAAGGCCGGTGCTCTATCCAGCTGAGCTACGGGCGCAAGGCCTCGGAACTGAATCGCGGCCGGATTATATATAGACCGACAGCTCCCCATACATGAGTGAGGGATAGCGAATCAGGAGATGCGTGCCGTCGTACTGCGCGATGGTGCCGCTGGCGTGTGACCTGCGTCCGCGCCCCCGGCGCGCTCTCCCTCCTAGCGAGTCCCTGTCGGGTACTCGACACGTTCCAGCACCAACGCATTGCTGGTGTACAGATGAGAAAGCTGCGCACCGCCCCCGTCGTCTCGCTGAGCGTGCAGCGACGTCCTCCCGGTTTACCTCACATTTGGTATCAGGGCGCTCGGGCGCGATTCGGATTTGCAATACCGGGCAATCAATCTTGTCAGGGCAGTTGCTTGCTCGATCAGCCTCTGCACGGCTGCGGAAGCCTCTTCGACCATCGCCGCGTTCTGCTGCGTCATGTTGTCCATCAGGGTGACAGCTCTATTCACCTGCTCGATACCCGATGCCTGCTCACGACTGGCGCCGGCGATCTCCGTCATCACGGCGGTCACACTCTTGACGCGCCTCACGATATCGCTGAGGGCCGCCCCGGATTCATCTGCCAGCTTCGTCCCTTCGTCCACTTTGCCGACCGAGTCCTGGATCAATCGCTTGATCTCCTTGGCCGCAGCCGCACTCCGCGAGGCGAGAGTCCGTACTTCCGTAGCCACGACGGCAAAACCGCGACCCTGTTCGCCCGCGCGGGCCGCTTCCACCGCGGCGTTCAGCGCCAATAGGTTGGTCTGAAAGGCGATTTCATCGATCACTCCAATGATGTCGGCAATCTTCTTACTCGCGGTGTTGATCTCTCCCATCGCCGCAACCGCCGAGCCCACTATACGGTTGCCCCTCTCGGCCTGCTCGCGCGCAGCTTCCGCCAATTGACTGGCCTGTACCGCATGCTCCGCGTTCTTCTTGACCGTTGTGGTCATCTCTTCCATCGAAGAAGCGGTCTCCTCCAGGCTGGAGGCCTGCTCCGCGGTACGCCTGCCCAGGTTGGCGTTACCGCGGGAAATTTCCTCGGCGCTCACCTGCACCTCATGCGACGCCTCGGTCAACGTAGTGACGACGTCCATCATGAACTCGATCATGGAATTGACGGACACCGCCAGAGTTCTGAAGTGTCCCGACTTATCATCGACTCTCACGCGTGAAGTCAGATCACCGTCGACTGCGCGCTGCACAACCTCCATCGTTTCCGCAACTGTCTTTTGAACGCCGTCGATCAACTCGTTGACACCTGCGGCCAGCAGCTCGAGATGGCCGGTCTTGCCGTTCAGACTGATTCGCCGATCCCCCGTGCCCTTGAGGGCGGACTGAATCACTTCCTGCGACTCCTGTACGGCGTAGTCGAGCGCGCGCCCTTCGACGATGATGTGAGTGATTTCTGCCGCGAGCTTGATCACCTTCCAGGGCCTGCCATCCCGATCGATGAGCGGATTGAAGCTGGCGCGGACCCAGACCTCACGACCGTTCTTGCCCATGCGCCTGAACCGCCCCTGCTGATACCGGCCGGAGCGCAGGCTGTCCCAGAGGGCCTTGTACTCGGGCCCCTCGCGGTCGGCTGGATTGACGAACAGCGAGTAGGGCTGCCCGAGGGATTCCGCACGCGTATAACCGAATAGTTTTAAGTAATTATCGTTCGCGGCCAGAATCGTGCCCTTCATATCCAGCTCGATCACGGCCTGCGAGTTATTGAGCGCCGCGTACAGGGACTCCAGCTCACGGAGGCGTGCGGTATCAGTACGGCTCACCCAGCCACCGGATTTCATTTTGTTCGCCCCATCGCAACGACCTCAGTCTGATCGAGTTCCCGTTAAGGACTCTTAAGGCTGGATCTTGGCCCAAAAGCAGGCCCCAGGACACCAACTTATCCTCGCAAGCCGGATGAGGCACTTGACTCGGGACCATTGTCGCCCGGGCGTCGCGCGCCCGCCCATCGCTGGGACCGGGGCACTGACCTTTGACAGGCTAGCGCTTTCCTCGCCAGGGTCCGGGGCCCCGGCAGCATTCCAGGCGCCAAGCCAAAAATACCTGGTATCTGACGCGACACGACAAATGCCTGCGCACGCGGCGGGTTTCACGCCTTGTGGGCTGCCACCTGCCAGAAAGCAACCGGTCAGGGGAACGCTGAAGGTCGGCTAGCGTGCCTGCGCCTCGCAGACCGCCTTTACGTCACGGGTACCGTTGATATTCTTGTCATCTGCACGTTTGCTTTGCGAACTGCGGCGATAACTTCATCTCCTCAGGTGCCAGATGCGCGCTCGAACAGCTTCAATCCACCCGCCACTGGTTGGCCCTAGGTGCGCCGATCCCCGCCCGCTAACACGAACACACAGCCTGACGCAGAATCAACTCGCGGCGCAAGAACGACCGGCGCTCAGGCTTCTGAGCACACTCGTGCGATGCCCGAAGGCAAGCACTAAAGATGCAGGCGCGTGGAAGATGGAAGCGGCGCACAACACACTCACGGGCGGCGGACCGAGATCTGGGTTGCAGAAGGATGGGAAACCGAGGCAGTAAGGCGGCCGCGGAGCGCCGGTGTTTGACTGGAGCGGGAGGGACGCGGCGGTGTCCCAAGTGCTCCAAGTCACGGCAGGTATCGCACCGCGGATTCCGTGCCGGACACAAGACCGCAGAGAGGCAGCAGTGAAAAGCACCAAACGTATACATTCTCGACGCAAGTGTTGCGCCGATTCACTGAGGCCAAGTCACCGATGCGACCGGTAGAGAGACCGAGTGAGTGTTGGTCGGGGCGACAGGATTTGAACCTGCGACCCTCTGCTCCCAAAGCAGATGCTCTACCAGGCTGAGCTACGCCCCGACCGCCGCCACGGCTGTGGCGCGGCGGGCATCGTAGCAGGTTGCCTTCGAAGCGCAATGCCAGAGGGCCGCGGGCCACAGGAGTGCTCGCCCCGCGTCCCGGCCTCGCTCAGGGGGGCTGGCCCCTGGTGTCAATCGTGATGCAGCAGATCTTCGCAGTCCGACCCGCCTCGCGCCACACAGCGGTCATAGGCCTCACGTCGCTCCTGCTCGCGCACCGAGTCACCACGCGGTGGCGTGTTGGAATTCACCGGTGCATTGAGAATGGCATCGCAGTCGGTACGCCCTTCCTGCCGGCAACGCTCGAAGTCGGCACGACGGGTATCATCCCGCGAGGCGGCGACGTTCATGCGATGCTCGGGAGCGGCGCAGCCTCCTGCAGCAAGGATCGCCAAGGCGGCGAGAACAATCGGTGCACGCAACCTGAGGTGCATAGTCGGGCTCCTTCCGGCGGGGCCGGCGGTAGGGTGAGAGCTACAGATTCAGCAATTGCCGTACCTACACCTGGGCCGCGAGCGGGCCCCTCGATCTGCCGTGCTGCGGCTCGGATTGACCTGTCAACAGCGGGTGGCTGGCGTAACATTCCTTCCTACAGCTACGGTCAGGCCGATGTCCGCCGCTCGAGGGAGCCAACGAGGAGATCGACGGTGCAGTTCCTTTCCAGGTTGATGCCGCGCGAGCGCAGGTTTTTCGAGCTCTTCGACCAGCACGCCGCGCTGGTGGTCGCTGCCGGCGCCGTGCTGGCCGAGCTGCTGAGAGGGTTCACGCACGAAGCGGACAAGCGCGATGCGCGAATCGCAGAGATCCTCGAGCTCGAGCATCGAGCCGACAAGATCGCTCACGAGACATTCGGGCTGCTGCACCGGACCTTCGTCACGCCACTCGACCGGGATGACATCCATCTGCTGGTCTCGCGCCTGGATGATGTCCTCGATGTGATCCAGGACGCCGCCGAATCCTTTCAACTCTACGACGTCCGTCAGCTGACGCCCCAGGCCTGCGAGCTCGGCGATCTGGTGCACGAATGCTGCCTGCGCCTGCAGAAAGCCGTTCATCTGCTGTCGAGCACGGGGGAGTCGGCGCGCACCCTGGAGCTGTGTACTGAGATCGACGGGCTCGAGTCCCAGGCCGACCGGACGATGCGGGCGGCGCTCTCGAAGCTGTTCCGGGAGGAAGGCGACGTCCGCCAGCTCATCAAGCTCGAGACCGTGTACCAGCTGCTCGAGTCAGCGACCGATCGGTGCGAGGACGTCGCCAACATCATTCAGGGCATCGTTCTCGAGAATGCCTGACCGCCCGAGCGCACTCGACTCTCCGGCATGCATATCACGCTGAGCTTTACAGCCCTGGCCATGCTGGTCGCGCTCGCCGTGGCGTTCGATTTTCTGAACGGCTTCCACGACGCCGCCAACTCCATCGCCACGGTGGTCTCCACCCGCGTGTTGCGGCCTTACCAGGCGGTCGCCTGGGCGGCGTTCTTCAACTTCGTCGCCTTTGCGATCTTCAAGCTGAGCGTCGCAGCCACCATCGGCAAAGGCATTCTCGCGCCGGAGTTCGTGGATGCGCGCGTCATCGCGAGCGCTCTCGCAGGGGCGATCCTCTGGGATCTTGCGACCTGGTACTACGGTCTGCCGACGAGCTCCTCGCACGCGCTCATCGGCGGCATGATCGGCGCGGGCATGGCGCGCGCGGGGACGGCGCCCCTCATCATGACGGGCATCCTCAAGACGGTCGCCTTCATGGTCATCTCACCGCTGCTCGGGGTGCTGCTCGGAGCGGCATTTCTGGTGGCCATCTCGTGGATCTGCTTCCACCGATCCCCGTACATGGTCGATCGGTGGTTTCGTCGCCTTCAGCTGCTGTCCTCGGCCCTGTACAGCATCGGCCATGGCAGCAACGATGCGCAAAAGACCATGGGCCTCATCTGGCTCATGTTGATTTCAGCCGGAATGACCTCGCGCGATCACCTCCCCTTCTGGGTCGTCGCGAGTTGTTATGCCGCCATGGCGCTCGGCACGCTCTTCGGCGGGTGGCGTATCGTCAGAACCATGGGTCAGCGCATCACCAAGCTCAGGCCCGTAGGAGGCTTCTCCGCCGAGATGGGAGGGGCGCTGACACTGTTCCTCGCTTCCGCGTTGGGGATACCGGTCTCCACGACTCATACGATCACGGGTGCGATCGTCGGGGTAGGCGCCGCGCAGCGTGTTTCGGCCGTCCGCTGGGGTGTTGCCGGGGATATCGTCCTAGCCTGGATCATTACGCTCCCGGCGGCTGCACTGATCGCCGCGGGGACGTGGTGGCTGGCGAGGCTGATTGGGTAACGCCGCTCCTCAGGCGCGGCGCCAGGTGGTCCGCCCACCAGGCTTGTCCTCCAGAACGATCCCCGCACGCGAGAGCTCGTCCCGGATCCGATCCGACTCGGCCCAATTCCGGGCCGCGCGCGCGGCATTGCGCGCCTCGATGCGGCTTTCGATGTCCGAATCGCTGAAGGCTTCGGCCCGAGCCCCGGACCCGGCGCCGCCAACGCTCCCCTGCGCAGCGGGACTCGCACGCCGGAACCAGTCCTGCGGCTGAAGTTGCGCCAGGCCCAGCACGCCTGCGAGCGAGCGCAGCTCGGCCGCCAGAGCCGCTGCCCGGTCGCTCTCGCCGGCGGCCTTGGCCGAGTTCAGCTCGCGAGTCAGGTTCTGCAGCGCGGCGAGGGCCTCCGGCGTGTTGAGGTCATCGTCCATCACCGCATGAAATCCAGCAGTGTGAGCACTCGCGAGGACAGGCCCTGGGGGCACCTCTCGCAGGGCGGTGTAGATGCGGCCCAGAGCGAGGTCGGCCTGATCGAGCTGATCGAGGGAATAGTTGATCGGGCCGCGGTAGTGGCTCGAGAGCAGGAAGTAGCGCAGCACTTCCGGATGGCGCAGCCGCGGCAGGATCTCGCGCACGGTAAAGAAGTTGCCCAGAGACTTCGACATCTTCTCGTTGTCGATGTTGACGAACCCGTTGTGCATCCACAGGTTGGCAAACCGGTCGCCGGTGGCCGCGCACGACTGGGCGATCTCGTTTTCGTGATGCGGAAACTTCAGGTCCATGCCGCCGCCGTGCAGATCGAAGTGCGTGCCCAGCAGTGCGGTGGACATGGCGGAGCATTCGATGTGCCAGCCGGGGCGGCCGCGGCCCCAGGGCGACTCCCAGAAGGGCTCGCCGGGCTTGGCATGCTTCCAGAGCACGAAATCCAGCGGATCGCGCTTGCCTTCGTCCACCTCCACCCGGGCGCCCGCGCGCAGATCCGCGAGCCTCTTGCCCGAGAGCCGGCCGTAGCCTTCGAACTTCGCCACGGCGTACAGCACATCGCCATCGGGCGCCGAGTAGGCATACCCGCGCTCGCAGAGTCGCGAGATCATGTCGATGATACCGGGCAGGTACTGCGTGGCCCGGGGCTCGAACTCGGGACTGGTGAGCCCGAGCGCCTGGCAGTCCTCGTGCATGGCCCGGATGAAGCGCTCGGTCACCGCCTCGATCGGCTCATTGCCCTCGGCGGCGCGCTTGATGATCTTGTCATCGATGTCGGTGATGTTGCGAACGAAAGTGACCCGATAGCCACGATGACGCAGATAGCGGCTCACGAGGTCGAACACCGTGAGCATTCGCGCATGACCGATGTGCAGATAGTCGTACACGGTCATGCCACAGACATACATCCGCACGTGCCCGGGCGTGATCGGCTGCAGCAGCTGCTTCTCACCCGTCATCGAATCGTGAATGCGAATGGGGACCATGACCGTTTCGATTGTTGGAAAAGCCGCCTCGTCAGGCGAACCGGGCCAGGCGCTCGCGCGCCTGGCCGGCCGGCATGGCTCTCACCAGCGGTGCGAGCTCAGGCCCATGCGCACGCCCCGTCAGCGCAACCCGCAACGGCATGTACAGCGCCGCCCCCTTCCTGCCTGTGGCGGCACGCACCGCACCCGCGATGGCCGGCAGATCGTTGCCACTGGCCGCCGCGGCGGCTGCCGCCGCGGAAAAGTAGCCCCGGCCGGCCTCGCGCACCACCTGCTCATCCTTTGCCTCGAGGTCGGGAGGCTTGCCGAAAACCACCTCGACCCACACGCGCGCATCTTCGGGTAACACCAGGTTGGGCAGAATCGCGGCGACGAATTCGTGGCGCAGCCGCTCATCGATTCCCTGCGGCAGCACCGGCTCGAGCCAGCGCAAGGCTGCATCTCTGCTCAGGCGATGGGCACCCTCCTTCTGCCAGACATTGAGCTGCTGCTCATCGAAATGTGACGGGGCCCGCCCGAGATGGTTGACATCGAATGCGCGCACCATCTGCTCGAGAGTGAGAAAGCCGTGCTCGGCAGTGGAATGTCCGAGCCGGAACAGATGGTTGGTCATCGCTTCGGACAGATAACCGCGATCGCGGTACTGGCGTACGCTGGTCGCCCCATGACGCTTCGAGAGCGGCGCGCCATCATTTCCCACCAGCAGCGAGATGTGTCCGTAGACCGGTGCAGACAGGCTGAGCGCCTCGAGAATCATCAGCTGGCGGGGCGTATTCGTCAGGTGATCTTCACCTCGCAGCACTTGCGTGACGCCCATGCGCGCATCGTCCACCGCGTTGCAGAAGAAGAAGGCCGCGGTACCCGCCGTGCGGCGCACGACGAAGTCTCCGATGTCATCGGAGAGAAAGGACTGCGGCCCATGGACGAAATCGGTGAACTCGATCCGGCGTCCGAGCGGAACGCGAAAGCGCAGACTGGCGAGCGCGCCCGCGGCTCGCCTGCTGGCCTGCTCGGCCGGCGTGAGCTCGCGGCACGTGCCCGCATAACGCGGTGGCCGCCCGGCGGCGAGCTGCGCACGGCGCGAGGCTTCGAGCTCGAGGGCAGAGCAGAAGCACGGATAGACCGCACCGGCGGCTTCCAGCTCGGCGAAGTAGCGCTCGTAGAGTGCCGTACGCTCGGACTGCCGATAGGGACCGAGAGAGTCCTCGCGATCCGGTCCCGCGTCCCACTCGAGCCCGAGCCAATGCAGGTCCTGGATGAGCCCCTGCGTATGATCCTCGTGACTGCGCTGCACGTCCGTGTCCTCGATGCGCAGCACGAATCGCCCGCCCCCGCGCCGCGCCAGCAGGTAATTGAACAGCGCGGTGCGCGCATTGCCCAGGTGCAACGCGCCGGTCGGGCTCGGTGCGAAGCGCGTCACCGGGCCGCCGGCACCGAACGACTCGCCCGCCGGAGTGTCCATCGTGCTCATGGCGGCATGTTACGGGACACAGCGCTCAGGCGCGATTTCCAGCTGCTCAGGCACATGGATGTGGCCATTCGTACTAGTATTCCCGCCGAAGCTCATGGAGGCTCGATGCGCATTCTTCCCTGGTATAGGCCGTGTACCCCGGCTGCAACCGCTCTGCTGTTATTCGCCGGACTCCTGCTGCAGGGGCCTGTCCGGGCCGCCGATCCGCCTGCGCAGCCGCAGCCACCCGCCGCGCCTGCCGCCGCCCCCCAGTCGCCACCGCAGGTCAAAGTGACCACCAGCATGGGGGAATTCGTCATCGAGCTGATGCCGGACCGCGCCCCTCTCACGGTCGCGAATTTCCTGCGCTACGTGCACGAGGGGTTCTATTCCGGGACGCTGTTTCACCGGGTGATCGCCAACTTCGTGATCCAGGGCGGCGGGCATTCGGCCACGGACTACAAGCTCAAGCCCGTGCACGATGCGGTGGTCAATGAGTCCGGCAACGGCCTGCAGAACAAGCGCGGCATGGTCGGGCTGGCGCGGGGCGAGAGCCCGCATTCGGGCAATGCGCAGATCTATGTGAATCTCGTGGACAACCCGGACCTGGATCCGCTGCCCACGCGCTGGGGCTACACCGTCTTCGGCAAGGTCATCCAGGGGATGGACGTGGTCGATCGAATCGGGGTGACGCCGACGGGCGCCATGGGACCGTTCAAGTCCGATGCGCCGCTCAAGCCGGTCGTGATCGAAAAAATCGAGCTGATCGATGCCGGCTCCCCAACGAACGGGCCCGTCGCAGCGCCTGCTCCGACCGCGGTCCCGCCCGCCTCGCCCGATACCATTCTCTCCCCCAAGTGACGGGCCTGGCGCGAGGCCATGAGCCGCTTGTTCGTGTCCGATGTGCATCTGGATGCGGGCACCCCGGATGCGGTTGAGCAGTTCCTGAGCTTCCTGCGCACGCAGGCAGCTGCTGCGCAGGCGCTGTACATCCTGGGGGATCTGTTCGAGACCTGGGTGGGCGACGACGATGCGGACCCGGCCAAGGAGCGCGTGCGCGCCGGACTGCGCGCCCTGACCGCCAGCGGCGTCGGCTGCTTCCTGATTCACGGCAACCGGGATTTCCTCCTCGGTCACGATTTCTGCCGCCGCACCGGCGCCCGGCTGCTCACCGATCCCACCATTGCCGACCTCGAGGGCGAACGCGTCCTGCTCACTCATGGCGATACGCTCTGCACGGACGATCATTCGTATCAGGAACTGCGCAGTATCGTGCGCAGCGCCGAGTGGCAACGCCGCTTCCTGTCGTTGCCGCTGGCAGACCGCGAGCTGCTAGCAAATGAGGCGCGCGCCGGCAGCCGCGAGCATATCTTGCGCACGGTGCCCTACATCATGGATGTCAATCCCGATGCCGTCGCCACTGCGTTTCGCGCGACGGGCGTGCGCCGGATCATCCACGGGCATACCCATCGACCCGGCGTGCACGACACGAGCGTCGATGGCAAGCCTGCGCAGCGCCTCGTGTTGGGCGCCTGGTACGAGCAGGGAAGCTACCTCATCCACGAGAGAGGTCAGTACGCGCTCCGCGAGCTGCCTCGCTGAGCTCTGCGCGACGCCAGAGTGCGAGCTCAGGAGATTCTGGGCAGGGTGAGCACTGCCTCCAATCCGCGCACCGGCAGGTTGTGCAGGACGAGCGAGCCGCCATGTGCCTGCGCCACATCTCGCGCGATGCTCAAGCCCAGTCCTGTGCCCCCCGTGTCGCGATTGCGGGAAGTCTCCAATCGATAGAAGGGCTCGAAGACCCGCTCCAGCTCCTCCTCGGGGATGCCCGGCCCTTCATCGCGGATGCGCAGGATGAGAGCCTGGCCGTCTTCGATGACGATCGTCGCGCGCGAACCGAACTTCACGGCATTGGCGATGAGATTCGTCAGGCAACGCCTGAGCGCCTGCGGTTTGGCGGAAATCGGGCGCAAAGCTCGCCCCTGCAAGATGACCGACGCATTCATCTCGGCAAACTCCGATTGAAGGGTGCGCAGGAGCGCATCCATGTCGATCGGCGCGAACGCCTCATTGTCATCGAGGCCACGAAACAGAGCGAGGGCGCCGTGCACCATGCTCTCCATCTCATCGAGCTGCTTGCCGAAGCGCGCCTGGATCACCGGATCCTCGAGCGTCTCGACCTGCAGCCTGAGCCGGGTGAGCGGTGTCTTGAGGTCGTGCGACATGGCGGCGAGCACGCGGCTGCGGCTGTCCAGATAGCGCTGCAACCGATCCTGCATCGTGTTGAAAGCGCGAGCGGCGTGGCGCAGCTCGCGTGCGCCCCGTTCGGCGAGCCTCGGCTGTCGCAGGTCCCGACCGACCCGATCGGCGGCCCGGGCCAGCTCCGAGAGCGGGTGCGTGATGCTGCGGGCCGTGACGAACAGGGCCACCAGCATGACCACGATCAGCAGGATCAGGTTGAGGAACAGGCCCCGAGGCAGCGGCGGACCCCGCGAGACGCGCCCCACGCGGAACACGGCCGTGTAGCCGTCCGGAAATCCAACTGTCGCATCATACAACTCGACGGGTCCGTCACGATTCTCGGCAAAGGCGGTCCCCGTGATGGCAATGGCGCGCCGCGACGGATCCGTCGTGGGGCTCACAGAAAGGCGGAAGTCCCGGCCCAGGGTCGTCTGCAGCTGTTCGGCAAATGTGTGCTCGAATTCGCTCTGGGTGGCGAAGGGCACGAATGGCAGACTCGCGGTGCTGCGGTCGAAACGGCCCCCGGGCGAAGGGGAGCCCCGAGTATCTCGGGCCCCGCGACGAGGCGGCTCGCCATCCTCATCAGCTTCACTGCGCAGGCGCACGCCGTCCGCCCGGCGCCCGAAATGCAGCGGTCCCGCGGTGAGCCTTTGAGCCGCCGCATCGCGCTCGGCCCCCTGCAGCCCCTGCAGCATCGTGGTCACTTCCGCGATGCGCCGGGACCATTCACGCACGTTGCCTTGCAGCACGAAGCGCTCACGCTCACGCGCAACCAGCACCAGGCTCGCAGCCTCGGCCAACAGCAATGCCAGCACGGAGGCGGCCAGCAGCCGCCCAAAAAGCGACTGGGGCCACAGCGACAGGCGCATCCTCAACTCTCCATCGCGCCCGGCTCAGTGCGTCTCGACGGCAACGCCGACGACGTATCCTTCGCCATACACGGTCTTGATGATCTGGGGAGCCCGCGCGTCATCGCCCAGAATCTGGCGTAAGCGGCTGACGCGCACGTCGATACTTCGATCGAAGGGGTCGGCTTCGCGTCCTCGCAGCAACTCAGTGAGCTGCGCGCGGCTGAGCACACGATTCGCCGATGACAGCAGAACCGCGAGCAACCGGTACTCGGCGCCGCTCAGTGCGACCTCTTTGCCCTCCGCGTCCGTCAACGTGCGGGTTGTCGTGTCCAGCTTCCAGCCGTTGAAAGTGAAGGAGCGAACCGTGTCGGGGCTCGGATCGCGCGGCGCATGGGCCGCACGCCTGAGCACCGCACGGATGCGCCCGAGGAGCTCGCGGGGATTGAACGGCTTGGGGACGTAGTCATCCGCGCCCAACTCCAGACCGACGATGCGATCGACATCCTCGCCTCGCGCCGTCAGCATGATGATCGGGACCTGAGAGCGGGTGCGCAGCTCGCGGCAGATGGCCAGTCCATCCTCGCCCGGCAACATCAGATCGAGCACCACGAGATCCACCCGCGAACGCTCCATCACGCGGCGCATTTCCTTGCCTTCGGCCACGGCGGTCGTGCGGAAGTCATGCTTCTCCAGGTACTGGCTGAGCAGGGTGCGGATCTCGCGGTCGTCATCGACGATGACAAGGTGGGGTCGATCGCTCATCGGGCCTCGATGTTGTAACGAACTGTGCAGAGAGGAGATTTGGACCTCCCTGTCCGGCTGGGATTCTACCTCGCGCCGCAGGACTCCCCGAGCAATCTCGCGCCGCAGAACTCCCCGAGCAATGTTCGGTCGAAGCCGGCACACTTGGCGTGCGGGAGTTGGCCCGCCTGCCAGGAGGAACAGCATGTCCACACGCAAGCGCTCGGGCGCACTCATTTTGCTGGCCTGGGGTGCGCTCTGGGCGGCCTGCCTCGCAGGCTGTGCCAGTGATCGCCTGGTCGCGAGTGCCCCCGGCGGGGTCAACCTGACGGGCAACTGGAAGCTCGATCTCAACCTGAGTGATGATCCGGATCGGCTGCTGGACCAGGACAAGAGCCTGAGCAAGCCGGCATCGAGCGGACGCCATCACGGACACCAGAATCCCGGAAGCGACACGGGCCTGCCACCGATGGGCACGCCTGACGGTCCAGTTCCCCGCTTCGCAGGCAGCTCCGCGCCCCTGGATGCACGCTCCTTTGAGGCTGACGGGATCTCTGGTCCGACCGCGCGCGAGTCCTCCCTGAGTGAGCAGTGGACCGGTGGCCCGAGCCCGGCGCCTGCCCCCGGAATCGAACAGTCGAATCCTCTGCCGCCGAGCAACACGCCGAGCGAGGCGGACACTTCGGCGAACCGCGGCCGCTCAGTGCTGGCTCGAGTGCTGGCGGCTCCGAGCCTGCTCGTGATCACCCAGGACGGGCCCAAGGTGAGCATCCGCTCGAGAATGGCCGATGGCACGGGCAGCGCCGATGAGTTCGTCGCCGGCACCAAGGCGAAGGTGCCCTACGGAAAGGACTCCACCGCCGAGCGCGAGTCGGGTTGGCGCGGACCGGTGTTCGTCACCACGACCAAAACCAACAGCGGCTGGCGGGAGGACGACTACGCGCTGGACGAGGACGGCCGGCTGATCGTGACGAGCGACATCAAGGCCGGGCACCTGAAGCAGCTCGAGATCAAGCACGTGTACGATCGCATCGCTCCGTGAGATCCGCTCCGATCGGCCCGGAGTGAAAACGCAACAGCGTGTCGGGCGCGGTCGCAAGCTCGCTCTCCCACTCGGCGAGCTCGGCGAGGCGCGCGCCCCACTGATCCGGTGCCACGGCCTGCGCCAGCTCGAGATACACCTCGAAATGGCGCGCCTCCGCCCTCTCGAGCTGTGCGTAGAGGTCCGCGAGCGGTCCGTGCAGATGCGGACTCAACATTGCGAATCGTTCCGCGGAACGCGCTTCGATGAGCGCCCCTGCCAGCAGCAGGTCGAGCTTTCGACCCGGTTCGGCCGTGCGCAACCGCGAGCGTAGAGAGAGGGCATAGCGACCCGGCTGCTGGCGTTCGAAGTCGACCCCAAGCCTGCGCATCATCTTTTGCACCTGCTCGAAGTGACGCAGCTCCTCTCGAGCCAGACGCGCCAGCGCCAGCGAAAGCGCCTCATCCTCAGGATAGGTGAACATCAGCGCAAGCGCCGTGGAGGCCGCTTTCTTCTCGCAGCTGGCATGATCGATGAGCATCTCCCGCCAGCGCTCGAGGGCGCTCTGCAGCCACGCTGCCGGGGTCGGGCGAAGCAGGATCAACTCGTTCGCTCCCCTCGCAGTAAGCGGTGCGCCCTCTCCAGGGCCACGGCCGCCTCACGCGCATTGGCGTAGCGATCGCCCGGATCCTTCGCCAGGAAGCGGTCGATGAGCGGCTGCAGGGCCTCGAAGCGGGGCGGCAGACGTGGCACCGGCTCCTTGCGGTGCTTGTAGATGATCGCCATCGGATTCTCGGCGGCATAGGGCTTCTCGCGCGCAAGCATCTCGAAGACGATCACGCCGAGGCTGTACAGGTCGCTGCGCCCATCGATGGGCTCGCCATGCCCCTGCTCCGGACTCATGTAGTGCGGCGTACCGAAGATCATGCCCGAGTCGGTGACATCGAGATCCAGCGCCGTATCCTTCGACATGCCGAAATCGATCAGCGCGAGTGAGCCGTCCTCGCGCAACATGACATTGCCGGGCTTGATATCCCGATGCAACACGCCCGCGGAGTGCATAGCCTCCAGCGCCCGGGCGATGCCGATGGCGGTGCGCAACGCCGGTCGCGGCCGCATGCCCGCGCGCATGCGCTTGCGCAGATCGCCCGCACGGAAATACTCCATCACCAGCCACGCATGATCATCGCTCACGCCGAGGTCATAAAGGCGCACCACGCTCGGATGCCGGATGCGCTGCACGATCTCGTATTCCTGCAGAAAGCGGCGAAAGGTGTGATCCAGGTCGCTCTGGTGCTGGTGCTGATCACGCGCCACCTTCAGCACGACCAGGCGGCCAGCCGCCTCGCTCTCGGCAAGAAACAGATCCGACACCGGGCCGGCGGCGATCTGTTTGACGCGCCGATAGCCGGGAATGAAAGCACTGCCGAAGCTCTGCGATTCGCGCCCGGCCGCACCCTTGCGCCGGGCGGTGCGGGCGCGCGTCTGCTGCTCCGCGGCCGTCTCCAGAATTTCGAAAAACCGCTGGCTGTCGAGCTCATCGCGCCCGACGACCGCCTCGGCCCCAAGCTCCAGAGCCCGGCGGGAATCGGCATCGTCGGAGTGCTCGCTGAGGAACACCAGCGGGGCGAAGCCGGTGCGGCTGGCGAGATCGCGCACCCAATCGAGTCCCCGGCCCCCCGCCCAGAGGCGACTCAGCAGCACCGCATCGAAACCCTGCGCCAGGAACTCGGGCGCGAGTGTGCCTTGCAACCGTGGGCTGTGCAGCACCAGTCCCACGTCCGGCTTCCAGCTTGTCAGATGATGTTGAATCAGCGCGCAGCGGCGCGGATCCTCTTCAATCAGCAACAGACGCATGAGTCATTACAGCACGCGCGCGCCGCGGGCGTCACGGTGCTGCCAGATGCTCTGGGCAGCTTGCCGCGAGAGTTTCAGGCCCATGACCAGATCACCGACGTTGGTGCCGGTCGGGCCGGTGTGAATCAGGTCGCCGCTGGCAGCCAGCGCAGTGCCGGCATCGGCGCGCCGCAGGCAATCATCGGCATCCAACTCCGCGACCGCAATGCGGGCACAGGTGTCTCCATCGACGATCGCACCTGCATCCTCGGTCGGCCCGTCGGTTCCATCAGTACCGGCTGCGAGCAGCACGTCCTCGGCATGACCGGCCAGCTGGCGTGCCGCGGCGAGGGCGAGCTGCTGGTTGCGACCGCCATGACCGGGCCGCTCGGGAAGGCGCACCGTGGACTCCCCGCCCCAGATGCACACCTGCGCAGGGCTCAAGTGCAGCTCGTGGGAAAAGCGCACGGCGAGCCGCAGCGCATCATCATCGAATCGCTTCGGCGCACGCTGGACATCGAGACCCATTTTTTCGGCGCTCACACAGGCGGCTTCCATGGCCTGCTCGAGCGAAGCGACAATGGTGCGCACGATGTGGTCGGGTCCGGCATTCGCCGGGCCCATGATGCCCGAGCCGATCACGGCCGGATCATCCCCAGGCACGTCCGATATGAAAAGGGCCCGCCCCGGGCGGCCGGCGAGCAGCGCGGCGAGTCGTCCACCCTTGATGCGCGACAGCCGGCCCCGGCGCGCATTGAGCTCGGCGATCGCAATCCCGCTCGCGTGACCCTCCGCGTTGAGCCTTCCAAGCTGCTCGAGGGTAACCCCCACCTCGAGCACCTCGACCAGGCTCGACGCCCCGCCGGAGATCAGAAACAGGGGCTGGGCCGAGTCGGGCAACTCCCGCAGCCAGTGCAATAGCTTCTGCCCCGCTTCCAGCGAGCGCGTATCCGGCACCGGGTGAGCGCTCTCCTGAATCTGCACCGCAGGCAGCGCCCGCGCCTCCGGCGGCACATGGCCTTCCTTGGTGATCACCAGCACGCGGGTGATGGCGGCGCCGAGGACATCGTGCGCGCCGAGAGCCATCTCGGCGGCGGCCTTGCCGATGGCTGCGATCCAGACCGCGCCGGCCTGCATCCCGTTCGCGCGCAAAGCGCCCGCCACACAACCGCGACCCGCGACTCGCGCCACGCCCGCCTGAAAGAGCTCGAGCAGCAGCCGGCGGCGAGGATCTGCGGAGCTCAAACGGCAGTCTGGCCTATGACTTTGAGCTTGCCGCGACGGCCGCGACGCAGCGTCTTGGCCGTATCCGAACGCTCGATCTGCAGGCGCTCGAGATATTCGGGCGTCACATCCCCGGTGACGTATTCGCCCGAGAAGCAGGACGTGTCGAATTCGACGATCCGCGCATCATCGTGCCTGCAGGCGGCGACCAGGTCCTCGAGGTCCTGATAGACGAGCCAGTCCGCACCGATGAGATGAGCCACCTCCTCGATGCTGCGGTGGGCGGCGACGAGCTCGCTCACCGCCGGCATATCGATGCCATAGACATTGGGGAAGCGTACCGGGGGCGCCGCGGAGGCGAAATAGACCTTGCGGGCGCCGGCCTCGCGCGCCAGCTCGATGATCTGTGCGGAGGTGGTCCCGCGCACGATCGAGTCATCGACCAGCAGCACGTTCTTGCCGCGGAACTCCAGGTCGATCGCGTTGAGCTTGCCGCGGACGGATTTCTCACGCTGCTCCTGGCCCGGCATGATGAAGGTGCGGCCGATGTAGCGATTCTTGATGAAGCCTTCGCGATACTTCAGGCCGAGCCGCTGCGCGAGCTGCAGTGCGCTGGTGCGGCTGGTGTCCGGAATCGGAATCACGACGTCGATGTCGTGCTCGGGGCGCTCGCGCAGGATCTTGTCGGCGAGCCGATCGCCCATGCGCATGCGCGCGCGATATACCGAGATGTTGTCGATCTTCGAGTCCGGCCGCGCGAAATAGACATATTCGAAGATACAGGGGGTGTGCCGTACGGTGGGCACGAGCTGCTGGGAATGCAGGCGCCCGAGCTCGTCGATGAACACGGCCTCGCCCGGCCCGATGTCGCGCACGAACTTGAAGGAGAGCATGTCGAGCGCAACGCTTTCGGAAGCCAGCATCCACTCCGGACCGCGCGAGGTGGATCTGTGCCCAAGCACCAACGGGCGGATGCCATGTGGATCGCGAAAGCCGAGAATGCCGTGCCCGATGACCATCGCCACCACGGCATAACCGCCTCGACAGCGCCGATAGACCGCCGCCAGGGCCGCGAAGACGTCCGCGGGGGTAACGCGCGGCGTTCCGATGCGCTGCAGCTCCGAAGCAAACACGTTCAGGAGCACTTCCGAGTCGGAAGTCGTGTTGAGGTGGCGGCGGTCTTCCCGGATGAGCACTTCGGCAAGCTCTGCCGCGTTGGTGAGATTGCCGTTGTGACCGAGGCAGATGCCGTAAGGCGCATTCACGTAGAAGGGCTGCGCCTCGGAGGCGGTATCGCAGCCGGCGGTCGGATAGCGGACATGGCCGATCCCGACATTGCCCCGCAGCTCTAGCATGTGCTGCTGCTGGAAGACATCGCGCACCAGACCGCTGCCCTTGCGCGTGTAGAGCTCGCCATCCACCGCAGTGGCGATACCCGCAGCGTCCTGCCCCCGATGCTGCAGGACCGTCAGCGCATCATAGAGGCGCTGGTTGACGGCGCTCGTCCCGACGATGCCTACGATTCCACACATGCTTCGCCGACCTCGCGTTGTGACTTGCCGGCGCTCAGACCTCGTGCGAATGCGGCACGCGCGGGGCGCCCATCATCACCCGCAGCCCGTTTGCCAATGATTCCCCGTACGGCATCAGCAGGGAATGACTCCACCAGCGCTCCCCATCCAGCCGCAGCGTCTGCGCGAGAATCACGAACACGCCGAAGAGCACCAGCCCGCGCACCAGCCCGAAGACATAACCCAGCAGCCGATCCATTCCGCTGAAGATCGACAGTCGCACGAAATGCGACAGGGTCACACCGATGACCGAGCCGAGCAGCAGCAGCACGAGCACGATAATGACACGCGCGGCCCAGGGTCGCACCGCCGAGCCGGCCATCAGGCCGCCCAGATGCGGCGCGATGAGATCCGAGAAGTGCCACGCGACGAACAGCGCAATGATCCAGGTGCCGAGCGAGATGGCTTCGCGCAGAAAGCCGCGCAGCGCCCCGATGAAAGACGAGATGACCACCGCGGCGATCACAATGTAGTCGGTTGCATTCATCATCGCAGCCTGTCAACCCCGGTGAGATGGAACCTGGTGCGGTCACGGTCCTTTGTCGCGGCGCGGATTGTACAAGAGGGGCGGACAGGCTGCGCGAACGGCTGTCACGGGCTAGGAAAGCGGGACGAGCGTTCCGGGGTGACCGGCCGCCCGCAGTTTGCCCTGCAGCGTCTGGGCCGAGGCGCGATCGGGTGCGGGCCCGATCCTCACCCGGTAGAGCCGGCGGCTCGAGCCACCCGACTCCGAGACGGACGCCTTGAAGCCCCGGCTCTTCATCTGCTGCGCCAGATGCTCGGCGTTCTCGCGACTTGCGAAAACGCCCAGCTGCACCACCCATCCGGTCCCGGCGGCGCTGGTGTGCGCGGGCTTGGGGTTGTGCGGCGGCGATGACTTCTGTGCCGGCGGCGGTGTTGGTGCCGGATTCACACTCACCGGCGGGGAGGGGAGCGCGCTCGTCATGGGCTGCGCGGAGACGCCCGCCTGTGCGGATCCGCCCGGCTGCGCGGATTCGCCGGGCTGCGCGACGCCCGGCGGCTCTGTGTTGCCGGGTTGGGGCATCGCCGGTCCGCTGCTGCTCGCACCTTGTGATTTCGAGCGGGCTTCGTCCGACAGGCTGATCGTGTAGGACCGTAATGGCGGCTCCTCGGAGGAACTGCTCGCGCCGACCGAAGGCGAGGGACGCACCGGTCCCGTCAACAGCTCAGGCACCAACAGTACGATGAGCGCGACCAGGATGACCGCGCCGGTCAGCCGCTCTTTCACCAGTTGGCTCACAATGGGGGCGTCATCGCGTGAATCAAGCCGAGGACACCTCAGTATATCCGAAGCCACTGCAGCACCGGACCTACGGTGTAGACGGAGCCGAACACGAGAATGCGATCTCCGGGTTTGGCGGCTTTGCACACCTTTTCGCAGCCTTCCTGTACGGAGTCCGCTTGGACAACCCGCGCCAGGGGCACGCTCACCCGGCGAGCCAGATCCGCTGCCGAGCCGCCACGGGGCCCGGGCAGCCCGCACAGGACCCAATCGCTCACCAGCGGCTCGAGCGCAGCCACGATTTCCGGCGCGTCCTTGTCACTCAGGATGCCGACGATCGCAAAAGTGCGCCCCGAAGGTGGGGGGCGACGCTCGCGCACCTGTGCTGCAAACACGAGCGCGGCAGGCTCGTTGTGGGCGATATCGAGAATCCATTCCACGCCCTCGCGCTGCATCACCTGGAAGCGGCCCGCGAGCCGCACCTGGCGCAGTCCCTCCTGCACGCTTCGCTCGCTCAGCACAAAGCGGGACTCGAGCGATTCGATGGCGGCGATCGCCGCGGCCGCATTGCGATACTGAATCGAGCCGGCCAGTGCCGAAGGCGGCAGATCCGGCGCACGCAGCCGGATTCCCTGGTAGCTCCAATCCGCCCCCGCAGGCGTGCCCTCACCCCGGTGAGCGGCACCCTTGAGCTCCCAACGGTAGTCGCGGCCCGCAATGACGGGCCGCGCACCGAGCTGCTCGATGATCGAGTACACGCTGGCGGGGACTTCCGCGGTGCTCAGGACCGCGGGGCGCCCGGGACGGAAGATGCCGGCCTTCTCCGCACCGATCTGCTCGAGGCTCTCGCCGAGCCAGTCGCGGTGGTCCGAGCCGATCGAGCAGACGATGGCGACGTTCGCATCCACCAGATTGGTCGCATCCAGGCGGCCGCCCAAGCCGACTTCGAGTATGGCCACCTGCACGCGCCGCTCGGCGAAGATCAGCAGTGCGGCCAGCGTGTTGTATTCGAAGAAGGTCAGCGTGATCGCACCGCGCGCCTGCTCGATGCGCTCGAACGCTGCCAGCAGCGCATCGTCCTGCACTTCCGTGCCGTCGATGCGAATTCGTTCGTTGTAGCGCACGAAATGCGGGGAGGTGAACATTCCGGTGCTCGCCCCGGCGGCGCGCAGGAGCGCCTCGAGATGCGCCACCGTGGAGCCCTTGCCGTTTGTCCCCCCCACTGTGATGACGGGGCAAGCCGGCTGGGCCACACCCAATGTCTGGGCGACGCGCGAGACACGCGCAAGGCCCATGTCGATGGCTTTTGGATGCACCGACTCCTGAAGAGCCAGCCATTCCGCCAGCGTGCGCAAGTCAGGCAGCTGCGGCCGGTGGCAGCTTCAGCAGCAGCCGCAACGCGGCGGCGATCCGGTCGCGCATGTCGCGCCGGTCGACGATCATGTCCAGGGCCCCATGCTCGAGGAGGAACTCGCTGCGCTGGAAGCCTTCGGGCAGCGTCTCACGCACCGTCTGCTGAATGACACGGGGCCCGGCGAAGCCGATGAGCGCGCGCGGCTCTGCGATGTTGAGATCGCCGAGCATGGCCAGGCTGGCCGAGACCCCCCCGGTGGTCGGATCGGTCATCACCGAGATGAAGGGCAGATGAGCCTGCGCCAGACGCGAGAGAGCCGCCGCGGTCTTGGCCATCTGCAACAGGGAATACAGCGCCTCCTGCATACGCGCCCCGCCGCTCGAGCAGAAGCACACCAGCGGCTGGCGCTTCTCGATACAGCGATCGACCGCGCGTTTGAAGCGCTCGCCGACCACCGATCCCATGGAGCCGCCGAGAAACTGGAATTCGAACGCACAGGCCACGATCGGCAGATCCTGCAGCTTGCCGCTCAAGGCGATGAGCGCATCGCGCTCACCCGTCGCCTTCTGTGCCTGCGTGAGCCGATCCTTGTAGCGCTTGCTGTCGCGGAACTTCAGCGGATCTTCCGGCGAGATCCTGGTCCCGATCTCCTCCGTTTCGCCGGGGTCGAGGAAGCTCTCCAGACGCTCGCGGGCACCGATTCGCATGTGATGGCTGCACTTGGGACAGACATACAGATT
>Ga0070741_10006618_pt1 | contig 24755 bp, 21 predicted proteins | sample Coa_R1_4_FD_66440 | JGI IMG/M metagenome (GOLD analysis project Ga0070741, IMG submission 66440) | Surface soil microbial communities from Centralia Pennsylvania, which are recovering from an underground coalmine fire - Coalmine... | ecosystem: Environmental > Terrestrial > Soil > Unclassified ... | reverse complement strand
GGCTGGTGATGTAAAATTGCCCGCCACCATAGCTCTCGTCGATGGTGCGCTTGAATTCGGCAGGGACCTTGAGTCGTCCCTTTTCGTCCACGCGCGTTGGGTGATTGCCGCGAAACATTGGTTAACCGTCTGGCCTTGCCTGGCTACGGCCAGCAGCGCCAAGGAGGCTGAAGCAGCGAAGAATCGGGTCTTAGAGGTTGTTTTTCTGTGGTTCGCCGGATTTTGAAAGCTCATTCGCATCCGCTGCCACTCTCGACCACTTCGACCACGAATACAGCTTGTTCGACCACTTTCAACCACTTTTGACCACATCCTACGCCGAAGTGGTTGGATGTCAATAGGATTTTTTTAGCTTGAGGTGTTTTCTCGGCTGCTTCGATGTGGAAAACAGGGGCTGGTAGGAATCGCGGACGGCAACACTAGGCGTGGTGTTTAGAAGTGTGGTTCGGGTTTCGTCCTCCATCCAATCGACACATTGCAGGCGCTCTCCTGGGATTTCTCACACCGGATTGAGTTCGGCTTTCTTCGAACTGAAATAGGTATTTGCGTGCCTTCTAAAGAGAAAATACGCGAACACCGCGAGCAGCAGTGCATGAAATGCAGCCGAAGGGAATGAGTGAAAAGCGCTCAAGACCACGTGGAACGCAATCCAGGCAATCGCGAGCCAACGCGCCCACTTAGCGCCGCGCAACATGAACGCTCCAGCAATAATTGCAAGCAGCCGGACGATTAGCGCGAGCACGACGTCGTTAGAGAAGGGATGTCGCAGATCGAACTCCGTCGCGTGCGCGGCAATGCCGCCGATTCCTGCGACTATATATATCCAGCTTACGATTGTTACCGAAATGGGACGTTTCTTCATGCTTGCGACTGTCGAGAGAACATTCATGGATATAGCGGTGCCGGCATGATCTGGGCCTGCTCTTCTCCTGCTTCTTTCATTCGACTGAGCAGCCGCTCGCGTAGGTGCGCGGAGACCTCGCGAGTCTCACGACGGCCTGCCAGATTCACGAGTTGATGAGGATCGGCGAATAAATCGTACAGTTGATATTCGACATAAGTAGAAGCCGAGGGATGCGATTTGCCGTCTGGCTCCGCTACCACGTAAGTCCATTGCGGCGTTCGCAGGGCACGGCCGGTCATCGATTCGCTGATCTGGATGAAAACTTCGTCACGCCAATTTGAGTCAGGGGCATTTGCAAGCCGCAGGAAGGTCCTTCCCTGAATGGAACTCGGCGCCGGAATGCCTGCGGATTCGAGCAATGTCGGTGCAACGTCGATCTGGCTTACCAGTTCTTTTACAGTTCTCCCCTTATCCAGTCCGGGGCCGGTCACGAGAAGAGGAACATGAAGAGAACTTTCATGACCGCTGCGCTTGTACTCGGCGTTGCGTGTACGGAAATGGCAGCCGTGGTCACTCAGAAACGCGAGGACTGTATGTTTCGCGAGTCCTAGCGAAGCCAGCTCCTCACGCACACGGCCAACGTTCTCGTCTACGCGTGCAATGCAGCCGTAGTAATCCGGGAGCTGCTCCTGCCAGTCGCCAGGAAAGAACGAGAGGTCGCGCGGAATGAAGGAATTTTGATAGCGCGCTGCGTAGCCCTTCGGAGCGACGAAGCAGTTGCAATCATTCTGGAAGTGCGGCTCTAGATAGGAAATCACAAGCAGAAACGGCTCTCGCGGCTTTTGCTGCAGGAAACGGAGCACGCGATCAGTTATGAAATCGACTCGGTAGGTATCTTTGAACGTGATCGGATGCCCTGCTGAGTCCCAGATCGTGCCTTCGTAAGGATGTGATGTGCGTTCGAGAACATTGCATCCTTCCCAGAAATCGTCAAAGCCTCCGCGGTACTGTTTTGGAACTGGGCCAAGCGTCGCTGGATCCTGATGATCTTCCGGCGCCAGATGCCACTTGCCGACATAGTTTGCGGTGTATCCTGCGCTCCGGAATGCCTTCGCAAATGTTTCGCACTCCGGTGGAAGCGGCAGGCCGTTGTGCCATACACCGTTTCCGGTCGCGTACATGCCGGTGAAGAGACATGCGCGCGACGGCCCACACACCGGCTGGTTCGTGATCGCATTGGCGAAGTTCGTGCCTTCGGCGGCCATAGCATCGAGATTGGGCGTAAGGTTCAGCGGATTGCGGCCGTTCGCACCGACACAATCCCAGCGAAACTGGTCAGAGATGATGAGAATCACGTTGGGCCGAATCTGCCCTTGAGCTTGCGACGTAAGCAGCGGCGCGGCAGCAACGGCAGAGGATCGCCGCAAGAACTCGCGACGACTGACTCCCGAGCTCGAACCTTCGCGCTGCGATGGATTCATTTCGAAATATTCAGTGCGGGTCATCTTCCGCACGAGATCGTGTTGAAGTTAAGAGCATGCGGTGTTTCGAAAACAAAACATCTGGGTTTCACACGTCGCAAAGCGTGGTGGCCGCTTCCAAGGACGTCAGCGGATCGCCCGTGGGCACAAATTCATGTGCAACGTATCCGCGGAAACCGGTTTCAGCGATGGCGCTCATCACTGCGTCCCACTGGACTTCCTGAGTGTGATCCAACTCGTGGCGTCCGGGCACGCCGCCGGTATGGAAGTGGCCAATCCATTGAATGTTTTGGCGGATGGTGCGCATCAGGTCACCCTCCATGATCTGCATGTGGTAGATGTCGTAAAGCAGTTTCACATTGGGAGAGTTCACTTCCTGCACCACACGCGCGCCCCAGGATGTGTGATCGCACATGTAGTCATGATGATCGATCTTGCTGTTGAGTAGTTCCATGCAGATGGTCACGCCGTGATCTTCCGCGATGCGCTTCACGCGATTCAGACCGGCGATTGTGTTCTTCGCGCCTTCCTCATCGGACATGCCGCGACGATTTCCCGAAAAGGTAATTACATTGGGAACACCGGCTTTGGCAGCTTTGGGAATATTCGTCCGGAATCCCTGCTCGATAGCGGCGTGGTTCTCGGTGCGATTCATCGCGTTGGCGATCTCTCCTCCACGGGCGTAGCCCATCGTGCAGATCAGGCCGTAGCGATGCGGCACATCGTATTCTTCGGGCTGAAGCAGATCGATGCCGCGAAGTCCGATTTTCGCAGCGTACTCGCAGAGTTGGTCGAGAGGGATCTTCGCGTAGCACCAGCGGCTGACCGACTGGTGAATGCGTCCCTTGCGCACCGGCGTAGAGGATTGCCGATCTTGCGCAGCGAGCGGCGCACGCATCGCGGCCAATCCCGCTGCGGAGCTTGCAATTAGTGTGCGGCGAGTGATGCTCATGCTCGCGTACCGACTTTCAAGAGTTCAGGACAGGTATATTCTCCGCAACAGCTGTCATCCTGAAGCGCTTCTGTTGCGCGAAGGATCTCCCGCGATGTTTCGTACTTAGTTGCTGCCACCGTGGCTCCTCCAGCAAAACAGTAAGCAGTTCAAGCCAAGGAGCCTCGTGAGTGCATTTTAAGACTGACGCATTCCGGGAGATCCTTCGTCCGCCTCAGGCGGACTCAGGATGGCAATCTTAAACAGAGATCGCTACAACTGCTTTCCTTGCGAATCACCTGTGAAAACCACGCGATGGCGGCATAACTTCGAAGGCCTCTCCATGGTTCTCGTTAACTTATCGTCTGCAGCACACCGCGCATGTACCCGAAAGACTCCGCCATTCCCGGAACGGGATCCTTTGCTTCGACCTCATACTCAAGCTGCACTTCGCCTTTGTAGTTGGAGCGCACCAGCTCGCGCAGGATACCAATGATTGGCATCACGCCAGTACCCACCGGCACGCCTTTGGCATCAACGTGATCGGATTCGAGGTCTTTGAAATGCATGCTGTAGAGACGATCGGAGGTCTTCTTTATGTCGTCGACCAGGTCTTCGTGCATGCGGAAGGTATGGCCGATGTCCATGCATACGCCGATGCGCTTATCGAGTCCCTTAATCGCGTCGTACACCTCCAGCGGCGACGGGAATCTTTTGTCGTTCGGACCATGATTGTGAATCGCGGCCTTGAGATCATAGTTGCGGATCACTTTATCGAGTGTCGACAGTTGTTCGTGAGTGACGCCGATCACGGCGACCGAAGCTCCCAGATCGCGTACGTAATCGAAGGCCTGATGCATCGAAGCTTCATCGTCCTTCAGATAAATTACGCCGCAGCTCGTGATCGTCAATCCCAAGTCTTCCGCTTGTTGCTTCGCCTGTTTCCGCTGATCGGGGGTAGATGAAAGTGGAAGATGAACTTCCTTCAGCGAAACATAAGGCACGCCCAACCGCTTAATATCCTGCAGAGCTTCCGCCAGTGGAAACGCGCGCAGCGAATAGGAGCACGCGCCGACGCGCAGGCCATGGAACTGCTTGTCGTCGTTCCCTGCTGGAGTTTGAGCGAAAGAAAGCATTGGCCGAATCGCGCTGCAAGCTGCGGTGAGTGCAGCGGATTTCAAAACGGAACGTCGAGTTAAGGTCATGGGGTCTCCGAATCACTTGGTTTGTTCAGCACGAAAGCAATATTCGCGACCAACTCATCTACCGCTCAAAACCACTCTCAAATTCATTTCCTTGTTCTCTGCTATGACAAATTTCCGCAGAAGTCAATAGTTCGCAGCGACTCATTGTATGCGCAACTGCTCCTGCCCGTTTCGCACGGCACAACGTATTCTTGTTTTGTGTTGGGCGGATATACTATCCGCGCTTGCGCAAGTCATATTACTGAATACAGGAACAAACTTATGGATATGGATCGGCGTGATTTTTTGAAGACTGCTGGCAAGGCAGCTACCGTAGGCGCCGCGACCTTGGCTTTAGGAGGCCGAGTTCTGGGCGCGAACGACCGTGTGCGGCATGCGATCTGCGGGCTGCGTGGGCGCGGCAACGACCATCTGCGCGGATTTTCCAAAGTGCCAAATGTCGAGATCGCTGCCTTCTGCGATATCGACGATTCCGTCCTCGCGCACCGTCTCGATGAGGTACAGAAGATGGGTCTGCCGAAGCCCAAGACGTATACCGACGTTCGCAAGCTGCTCGAAGACAAAGACATCGATACCATCTCGATTGCCACGCCCAATCACTGGCATTCCCTGATTGGGATATGGGCATGCCAGGCCGGCAAAGATGTCTATGTGGAGAAGCCCTGCTCCCACAACACCTTCGAAGGCAAGCAACTGGTGAAGGCCGTAAAGAAGTACAACCGCATCTGTCAGCACGGCAGCCAGTCACGTTCCAATCCGGGAATGGTGGAAGCCATCAAGCACACCCAGGACGGCACCATCGGCGACGTTTATCTCGCCCGAGCTCTCTGCTACAAATGGCGTAACACCATCGGACATGCCTCACCCGAACCGGTTCCACCGGGAGTGAACTACGATCTGTGGACCGGGCCTGCGCCGATGAAGCCGTTCACGAAAAATCGCTTCCACTATAACTGGCACTGGATCTGGGACACGGGCAACGGCGAGATCGGCAACCAGGCCATACACGAGATCGACATTGCACGTTGGGGACTCGGCGTCAAGTTTCCCGTTCTGGTCTCCGCCACCGGCGGACATTTCATGTTCGACGACGATCAGGAGACGCCAAATGTTCTGAATGCGACCTATTACTTCGAAGAGCCGAACGGCAAGCGCAAGATGATGGAGGTGGAAGTACGCCACTGGATCACGAACCACGAAGCCGAGATCGGCAGTGGCGCCTACGGAAGCTCCGCGGTTCCGGCTGCAGGCCTCGCGGCAGCACCTCGCGCGAGGCGCGCATCAGGCGGCGCTCAGGAACCTCTCGGTCCACAGGACGCGAAGACGAACACCATCGGCAACATCTTCTATGGGTCGAATGGCTATTTGGGCATCGACGGCTACGACGCGTACAAGACGTGGCTGACAAATAAAGCCGAGCCCGGTCCATCAGGCAAAGCATCCGGCGACCACTGGGCCAACTTCATCGATTGCGTTCGCAGCCGCAAAGCGGAAGATCTGCATTGTCCCATCGAGGAAGGACACATCTCGACCACTCTCGTTCATCTGGCAAACGCCTCGTACCGTCTAAACCGCACGCTCCGCTTCGATCCCGAAACGGAACAGGTCGTGAATGACGACGAAGCGAACACAATGTTGCGCGGTACGTATCGCGAGCCGTACGTAGTGCGGGAGGACATGTAAGCAGTTCGAGGATTTTGGTGCGCGCTTTTGTACGCGGCGACCAAGACACTTTCTAGCGCTCTACGCATTACTCTCCGCTGGCGCGTAAGGACCAGCCCGAAGGGCGGAATATTCTAGCCCACGTGCGTAAGCCGTGGGTAAGCAAAAAATAATATCGAGCCCGTAGGGCGGCATAGTTCGCGGCAATGCACAATACAAACGATGCCGCCCTGTCGGGCTCGGGTTGTTGGGTGATCCCCACCCACGGCTTACGCGCGTGGGCTAGAATATTGCGCTCTTCGGGCTGGTGCATGGGCCCATACAAAGATCGTGTTTGGACCGAAAATTTTCTGCATTGTGAATTGGATGCGTCCCGTTTTGAAATCGGACCAACGAGAAAATCGCGACCGTTTTTCATGTTGAACCGACGCGCCTTCCTAACTGCGCTCGCTGCTTCGCCGCTCTATGTCGCCGCGCGAGAACGCGGCGTCAACATTAAGGTTGGAGTGTGTACTCGCGACTTCATCAACGCTGCAAAATACGGCTTCGATTACGTCGAGCCTGCCGCAGCCGACATCGCGGCAATGAGCGATGACGATTTCCGTGATTACTCGGGCGATCTGCTTGCTTCCCCGCTTCGCTGTCACGCACTGAACAGTTTGATTCGTCGTCCCGATTTGAAAGTCGTAGGCAACGAGGTTTCCCTCTCCGCAGTGAGCGATTACCTCGAGCCGTGCTTTGCGCGTTGCAAGAAGCTGGGCGCGTCAGTCGTCGTCTGGGGCAGCGCGGGATCGCGCAATGTTCCTGAGGGCTTTTCTCGCGAGAAAGCATGGGAGCAGATCGCTGCCTATCTGCAAATGGCCGGCGATTTGGCGAGGCGGCACGATTTGATCGTTGCGATCGAACCTCTGCGCCACCAGGAGAGCAACATCCTCAACACAGGCGCGGAGGCGCACAAGATGGTGCGCACGGTGAAGCATCCCAGCGTCCGCATGATCATTGACTACTACCACATGCGCGTGGAAAACGAGGATCCGCGCATTGTCGAGACTGCGAAGCACGACATCGTGCATCTGCACTTCGCAAACCCGCATGGGCGTGTGTGGCCGCACGATCTCAGCGAAGATGATCAGTACAAGAAATTCTTCCGTTATCTCGGCGACATTGGCTACTCGGGCGGCATTTCCGTCGAAGGAAAAGGCTCGTTTGATGCGGATGGAACAGCCACGCGTGCGTTCTTCCGCGAAGCGGTGAAGCTCGCTTAACGTGGAGCCGGCCGCCCTCGGCCGGGTTTTGCGTTGCAACATTTCAGCCCCGCAGCATTCTTAGATAATCCGAAACAACCAACAGCTCGCTGAACTCCGCAGATTCTTGTGTTGCGACGTGACACCCGGCCGAGGGCGGCCGGCTCCACGTTTATTCGGGGCGGTCGCAACGAGGCTCGCAAATAGAAATGGCCCTCTTTTGAGGACCATTTTGGGAATAGAAAATATATTGCTTTACTGTGACACACCGACTGCCGTCGACTCGGTCGTCTTCTCCACCGGATTCTTCGCCACGAAGAAGCTGTGATCATAGAGGCCCCGGTACATGCGACCGGCAATCTCGGCTGCTTTGGGGCCATAGGTCGGACGGCCGCCTTCGAGGAAAACCACGGTAACAATGCGTCCGTAATCGGTGTTGGCGTAGGAGGCGAACCAGCCGTAGCGCGTTCCCGAATTGGAACAAGTGCCGGTTTTGCCCAGGATCTGCTCTTCCGAGAAGTTGATGCGCAGCGGGCGCGCAGTTCCATATTGGACCGCACCAGCCATGCCGTCGCTCATCTCAGGAAGATACTTCGCGATCTCCAGGGTACGTTTCACTTTGGGCTGGAAGTTCAGAACTTCTTCAGGAGTCGTGGGGTGCTGCAGGTAATAAAGAGTGCCGCCGTTAGCCATCGCAGAGACCAGAGCACCGAGTTGCAACGGCGTCATCGAGATGCTGTCGCCGAAGGAGCACATACGCCCGATGCCTCCCAATTTGGCATCAAGTTCCTCGTCCGGATAAACGCCGAGGTGCTCGCCTTCGATGTTGTAACCGGCGAGTTCGCCGAGTCCGAACTCAGTGGCATAACGATGCATGCGCTCGAAGCCCAGGCTGCGACCCAACGCCGCGAAATAGGCGTTGTTCGATTTCGCCAGCGCTTGGGTGAGCGTCAGATAATGATGCGGCGAAATCTTCACTGGCGTGGTGCGCGTGATGATGCCTTCGCTCAGCGCGGCGAGTCCGACTGCCAGCTTAATGGTCGAGCACGGAGTCGCGCCTTCGGAGAGTGCCAGTTTTTGGTTGACCATCGCCAGAATGCGTCCGCTGGTTGGATCGATCGCGACCACCGTCCCATTCATGTTGCCGAGTGCATCGATTGCCGCCTGACGAACTACAGGATCTTCACCCGCAGTGACGTCGCCGGTTGTCTGGTCGGTGGTAACAAATGAACTCGCGGTGAAATGCTCGTAATAGCGGCGACGGCGATGCCGACGCGCGTAAGAAACACGCCGGCTATGGCGCAGACGGCTCATTTTCGCCGATGCTCGGCTGGACTCGCTTACCTTATGGTTAGTCTTCTTGGTGGTGGAGGTTCCCGGAGTGGAAATCTTAGCGGCGAACGACGTACCTGCGAAGACGAAAAAAGCAATGAGTGCAGGAAGATAGCGGCAGACCTGGCTCTTCTTCATCATCCCTCGAACCCGGAGCTGGTTCACTCCGGCGCCGGAAGCAGTGAGGACGGCTTTTCCACCGCCTTTCTGCTTGGTTCTATTGGCTTTGCCGATGTTAAGTGAGCTCCTGCTCAATTGCAAGCTCATTTGCCATTCGGCGTTCCCAAATCTATAAACCCACTTCGGACTGAGATGCTGCTGGATTGTGCTCAGGTTTTGCGCAGAAATTTTCCGAGCAGATCCAAGTGTTTTCTGCAACTTACGATTCATCCGGATCAAAAATCAAAACATGACACGGATCCCACGGACGCTTCGCGCAGGGATTTACACGGATTTTTCGATCCTTTGCAGTAAGCATGTCCAAACGCTTGAGGAATTCCGTATCCATTGCATAGAAAGCAGTGCAACTCGGGCAATGCGTTTACCAGCTGACTCGAATCAAGGCCAGCGATTCTCGCGGTAGTTGAAGGTCGAGGTTTGCCGCTCCTTCTTTCAATGAAATCCAATGCGGCGAGTCAAACTGCTGGAGCTCGCCCGCTTCCTCGAGCGCGGCGTACTGGTCTGCCGTCGGTTGTTGCGGAGAGCCCATGCGCTTCCATGCCGTCCAGGCATTGCTGTGGGTCTCGTCGATGCGATACTGCCGGAGCAGCGCGCGCTTCACGTTGGTCGGCAGGCCGCCGAGATCGAGTTTCACTTTGGTCGGAGGCACCGAGACCTCATCGTCGTGATAGTTCCAAATCAGGACTGAGAGTTCATGCTGTCCGGCGACTGCCAGCGCATCTACGTCCGGCTCGCCGCGAACACCATCCTTAACAATGGTGTCCAGGGGCACGCGCATGTTGCTTTCGGATTCGACGCGGTCTCCCGTCATCAGGCCCAGCATGCGGAAAACGTTCAGAACAGGTTTATCAACGCCGTTACTCGCTAGCGTCCGGAATCCATCGAAATATGGCTGGGTTTCGAACTCGAATGCCCAGGTAAGCATTCCCGCGATATTCGCCTTCTCCTGCTCGGCGAGATCTAGGATGTTCCTGGTCATCACCGCCGTATAGGTCGGATAGAGAGTTCCATTTCGGTACGCATTCGGCGGATACACGCGCGCTGAGCAGGCCGCGCATCCTTCCGGATCCGACTCGCTCAGCACGATTGGCAAATCGCGGAACTTCGCGAAAGAGCGGACGATCTGGAATCCGGCATCGACATCGCGCGTCTGCTGCGCCATGCCCATGCGCACATGCCCGTCCACAACCGAGGGATGTCCCTTGGCGTGATAGGTAATGAAGTCCACAGGTACACCGGTTTGATTCGTCGCATAGTTGTGGCCAGTGTCGCAGTGCTGAAGAAAATGGCGAAGAAAGGCAGCTGCGCGAGCACCCGACGGTCCGGTTACCGCCGGTCCGCCAATGCGCGCAGACGGCAGTGCGCGCTTCAGGCCCGCCGCCGTGTAGTCATAAAGCTGTTCGTAGTCATCGACTGTGCCATGCCAGTAGAAGATGTCGGGCTCGTTCCATACCTCCCAGTACCAGGTTTCGACCTGCGCCCGCCCGTACTTCTCCACGCTGTGGCGCACCCATTGGTAAACCAACTCCTCCCATTTGTTGTAGTCGCGCGGCGGATATGACCAGCCGCTGGCATAGTCCCGATTCGGGGCGCCGGGAATCCAGGTCGGCTTGTACGGATCGGGATGGGAAGAGAGCGCCTGTGGCATGAAGCCGATCTCGACGAACGGCTTGGCGCCGCTGTTCAGGTATGTATCGAAGATGCGGTCGATGATCGTCCAGTCGTAAACCGGACGCCCCGAAGCATCTTCTTTGTAAGCGTTCGTCGAACCTCACTTAAGGCCTGCTGTGCCATCGCCGGTCGCGAGCAGAAAATGCGTTCGGATGTAGGGCTGGGTGCTGCTCAGTTCGCCCAGTTCCCGAATCAGCTTGGTGCCGTTGGCAGCGTAGGTGTAGTTCGGCTCGTCATATCCGAAGTACGCGTAAATAGGTGAAAAGGCTCCGAGCTTATGCTCAGCGTTCACTCGAATCATTGCCGTCTGCTGTCCGTATAGAGAACAAACCAGCGCAGATAACACCAGGCTCAGCCGCATGCGATTCAGTGAACGAATATTGAGCTCCTATCAGAGCACGCGTGAGATTTGTTGCCACCTTGAGTCTTCCGAATTGCCCCGAAAGCCAACAAATTACAAGCCTTCTGCCCTTTATTCTTTGAGGTTTCAGGAGGAACCGGCCTTGCATCCACGAGTTCGACGCCGAGTTTTCCACGGGGTTACGCCGAGATTTCCACGGCGTTACCCCGAAATTTCCACGGGGTCACGCCGAGTTTTCCACGGCGTCACCCCTCCAGCTCTGAACCGATTGAGCACGAGCTCGCTTACATGGAGACGGACTAACAGCCTCCTTGTCGATCTCAAAGTGGAATCGGCAATCCGCACCGCACGGAGAAACAGCGCGCCATTGCGCGGATTCATCTTCCTGCTCATAATGTGCTTCATAATCTGCTTAAAGGCGCTCCTGCTCTTCCCCTAAAGCTTTCGTTTCCGCCGCACCACGCAAGCTCTTGTGCTGGTTTTCGCAATACCTGCACCGATTTCTTCCGAGTCACGTCAGGAGATTGGCACCTATGGAATTGCGATATGCCGATTCGCGCGATGTTCGTTCTCCATATTCTGTGCTATCCCGGAACTAGGCGAAAGTCAAGCGAATATTTTGCCGCGGTTGTGAGCACGTGCAATGCCGAAATTGGACATGGACGCGGGTCGACGGGATAGAAGGTTAGATTTCAGATTGAACACGGAGGACGCGAGGGAATACGGATCTGTCGAGTCGCTCCCGCTTGATTTCCTCAGTGTCCTCCGCGGCCTCCGTGTTCAATCTCAAACTCGGGCTTCCTCCAACTCGTTTGCCGGGCCGCAATTCAATAGGCAGGGTGAAGCGCGCGGTTGTTTGAAACCGCCGGTGCAGTTTGCTCCTGCGAGCGAAAGTGTGTTACAAGCCGAGGATGCGCAATTGGGTGCGCGAACGAATGCGCCGCAGAGGCAAACGAGTCAAAAACGAATCCGAATCCACTGGCAAAGTGGGACAGGAAAAGCCGCAGGTCGGTGCGGGCCAGCCGGCACCGCTGCAACCTTCTTATTACACCCATGAACAGCCTGCCCGGAGGGGGCCTGAGTCATCTCGGGCAATCGAACAGCCGCCTGCAGCAATGACGACGGAGCGGATGCAAGTGGTCACGCAACCCGAGTCTCCCTCGATGCCGCCGGCGAGCGCCGACGATATCCTTCGCCAGCCCGCGACGCCACAGCCGACGCAAGCTGCTGCGCAAGAAAAACGAGCCCCACGCGGCGTGGTGGTGCTGGCTATCGGTCTTCCCGGATCGGGAAAGACCACCTGGTTCAAGCGCCGCGGCGTAACGCCTCTTTCCAGCGACCTGCTGCGGACCATCCTCTTCGACGACATCACCGAACAGCGCTACCAGGGCCTGGTCTTCTCAACCTTGCGTTCCCTGCTGCGAGCGCGGCTGATCGCAAAGATGCCGTGGAACTATGTGGACGCCACCAACCTCTCGCCTCACGAACGGCGGCAGTGGATCAAAATGGCGCGCAGCTTCGGCTATGAAGTACAAGCCCTGTTCTTCGATGTGCCGCTCGAAGTCTGCCTGGAACGCAATCGCCGCCGCGAACGCACGGTACAGGAAGAGGCCATGCGGCGAATGGCGGAAAAGCTGCGTCCACCATCATTCAAAGAGGGATTCTCAAAGATTGTCGTGGTGCGAGTGAAGAAGTCCGAAGACGAAGCAGAATCGAGCCAGCGCCTCCAATAAAATCGGGGACTCCAGGCAAAATCCGCGATTTGACCGCCTAAACCGTGCATCATAGAATCAGTTGAGTAACTCCGGATTGCGCGCCGTCCGGCGCCAACCATCGCTCAAAAAACTGCCCCCTCGTTCAACGGCAGGACAGCTGACTCTGGATCAGCATATCGGGGTTCGAATCCCTGGGGGGCAGCCAATTTCAAATCAACGATTTACTTCCCAACCGCGCCCGCACGGGAGCACTTTCGATGAGTAGCGAAAAAGGCCGTAAAAGCGCGTATCGGCTGGTAGCGCACGGCACACTTAGGGCACACCTCTGGCGACGTCGCGACCGATCGTTCCCAGCAAAGATCGGCAGCTTTTGGTTTCTTCACAGATTCGCAAGAAAGCTAACGCCTGCTAGTGTTCACTGCAAGCGTCAGCAGATACCTAGTGCTGCTTTGATGGCGGCTACTCGGTCGAGGAGTTTCCCTGGTTCCACGTAGACGATTTCGAAGCCCGAATCACGATAGCTGTTTTCGTGTATGCGTTCGAAACGCAAAGCCTGCTCGAAGCTGATCCTTCGCACATCGGTGGGAGCGATGAAGCCTAGATTCCGTATGAAGAAAACTTTCTTTTCGTAGATCGCTTGTTTTCTGACGCGATCCAACTCTGAGATGAGAGTCGAAGAGAATTGATATCCGAGATAGACGGCCAATGCAGCGGTGCAGACGCCTGAACGATCATGGAACTGAATCTCGTCCCCCTGATACGATGACTTAAGCTGTCGGCGCTTTTGAAGATTAACAACCGAGTCGATGAATGACGGATCCTTCCACGGTTCAGCTATGCCCTGCGCTTGCCGTGCGTGGATCAAATCAGTGGCGGCTTCCTCAACCACTCCGAATCCATCCAGCTCCAGCTGCCGGATGATTGCCGTCTTTCCGGCGCCAGGCGCACCGGTGAGGATGAATCTTTTCATCCCAAACCCCTCCGCGTGTTGAAGCTTCGGTCGAGGCTGCTCAACGACTAACGGCGTGCGCCTGTTCGGTATCGTGCGCGTTTCTCGCGGTGTACGTACCGGGAACGGCTCGAGCTGAAATCAGCACGCGATTCCAAGCGTTGATGGTAGCAACCGCCAGACTCAAATCTGCTAATTCTCTGTTCGTGAAATGCAGATGTACCTGTTCATAAAGGCGGTCCGGCACGTGTCCGTCTGTGAGGTGTGTGAGAGCTTCCGCCCAGCTTAGCGCAGCGCGTTCGCGGTCGCTGTAGTAGGGACACTCGCGCCAGGCATCGAGAGAATAAAGCCGACTCTCCGCCTCTCCGAGTGCGCGCGAATCTTTCCAGTGCATGTCGATACAGAATGCACAACCGTTCATCTGCGACACGCGCAGCTTAATGAGACTCAGAAGATTGTTCTCCAGGCCGCACTGATGCAGGTATTGTTCTACTCCAAGCATGGCTTTGTAACCCTCAGGAGCATCCTTCGTAAAACTGAAACGTGTTTCCATGACTTCTCCTACTACCAAGGAAATGAATTGTTGTACGACTTCATGCATTGCATTACCTCTCTAACAAGCAGCTAAATTTCATCCGCCTCTCGCCTTGGAGTACTCAGTTGCTCCAGTTCGGAAGTAGGCAATGATGAAAAGAATTCCGAATATCGGATCTACTAATGAAGATCGCATGATGCTGGCATGGACTCGATCTGCGGAATAGAGCAAGATGACCGGTACTGTGTAGACAAATTTTTCAAGAATCGTGATGGGTATAAGTGATCGGTACTGAACAGGATTTTTCGCCATCATGACGAAAACGAGTTGCCATAGAAATGCCACTCCAAGAAAGCCGTAATAAAACTCTGGGTGGGTGATTGGCGGTGGTGCGTCCCGGCCTACTTTTTCAAGCAGAAAATACAACGGCAACAGAGAAATGAATCCATAGACCGCCGCAATACCATAAACAATTCGTGTGAATTTCACGTTTTGTCCCCAGCGTGTTGAATTTCGGTTTGCCTAGCTCACAGCTGTTGTTGCATCTGCGAATGGGTACATATTGGGCTCAAGCAGTCGCACGAGTGGCACCATCGCTGACAGGTGGAATCTGACCTTCAAATCCGTACTTGAACCCTTCCCGCCAAGTCGGCCATTTAAGTTTGAGGCCGAGCAGCGATTTTGCTTTGCTGTTGGAGGCGCCTCGTAGTTCGGTCATTGCTGCCACGCCGTATTCTCCAACCGCCATGCGAGCCACCCACTTAGGTACATACCTCGGAGCTTTTGCTCCCAAGACCTCCGCGAGAAATGGAAGCCATTTCGAAACTGCGGCAGGCTCGTCGTCGGTGATGTTGTAGCGACCGGAGGTGCTAGCGTTCACGGCGACAAGTGTTGCCGCTGCTGCGTCATCGACATGAATGAATGACCAGTAACCAGAGCCTCCTCCAACAATGGGAATATGCCCTTGGTGGACACCCTCGAAGAACCAGCCTCCTGGTGCAAGGGATGTGCCCGGACCGTAGAACGATCCGTAGCGCAATACGAAGCTCTCCATTGCTTTCTCGCCCAGTACTGCCGATTCGACGTGAATCGTTGCCTCAAGCGTCTTACGTCCATCTGAGATGTCACCGGATATCAAGGGATCGTCTTCGGTCTTAATCCAACCTCCTGTCCTTGCATACCATCCGGCGTAACTTTGTGCGATGAACCTGCGGACGCCGACTGCGCGTGCGGCAGCCAAGAGATGGTCGGTACCCTCAGTGCGAAGACGGTTCGTCAATTCGAATCCTTTATCTAAGTGACGCAAATCCAAATTGGGAGGTATCGCCGTCAACTGGTGAATGATTACTTCGGGCTGAACGTTCTTCACAGCCGCAAGCACTTCTTGCTCATGCAGGGCATTCATCAGCAACGGCGTTGCTCCCGCAGACTGGATCGATATCATCTTGTCTGAATGTTGTGTCGTTCCGGTCACTTCGTGACCGGCCGCAACCAACATCGGAAGCAGGCGCTTACCAATTGCTCCAGTCGCTCCTGCCAAAAAGATTTTCACCACAGCCTCCTTTACTCTTTGCAGTTCGAGTCAACTGCTGCACGTGCGGCTGACCCATTGTTTTTGATTCCATCTTCTTCGATGAATGGCCGACTCAAGGCTTGCGTGGAATCTTCCGATACTTGGTATTTTCGTCCGAGGAAATCGGCGGACACGCCGTGGAAACGCGAAGTCACGCGCGTACGACTGAATTTTCTGATCGCCTTCAGAGAATCGCGCGATATTTGGTGGGAGTTACACCGACGATGCGGCGAAAGAGCTTCGTGAAGTGACTCTGATCGGAGAAACCGCTTCGAACCGCAGCTTCTAATACGCTGACGTTAGGATTGTGAAGAAGCTTCCGTCCGCGTTCAATTCTCCTTCGCAGCACGTATTGGTGCGGAGAGATTCCGAGAGACTGTTTGAACATCTCGGAGAAATAATGTGCACCCATTCCCGCTATCTCAGCCAACGCTGCCAGGGTGATCTCCTGATCCAGGTGTTCTTCAACAAATTCGATCACGCGATTGAGGCGTGCCTTCGGAAGCCCATTGCGTGGTTTCGAGTCTTGGACCGGCTTCACGCTGTATCGACGGAGGACATGAACTGCGAGGGCATTGAGAGAGATTCTCCAAAGAGACCACCGGCAGGAATACCCGCCTCCAGGTCTGCCTCGAGCCCCCGAAGAATGTATTCAACCTGACGGTCCTCGACACTCCATTGATCGATGAGTTCAACGTCATTGCCGAAGTCCTCTTCCGGGAAAACGCGCTTGAAAATGCTTGGTTCGAGATTCAGCACGATCCGTTTTGAACCTTGCGGGAACGATGTTGAATCTTCGGTGCCGCGCGAAATGACACTAATTTCACCCGGTGCCACAGTTTTGATACCAGTCTTCCCGGCAAATCGCCATGCGATCTGACTGGGACCACCGAGATGGAGAACCAGAAAGTGGCTCAGATGCTGATGAGTATCCTCAGTGTGCGGCCCGTGTATAAGCCGCTCTAACAGAGCGCCGTTCCAGGGAGAGTGGGCACTGGAGAGGGTCGGCGCTCCTGCTGATAGGGGTACACAGGCCCGATCGCGCCAAACACAAATCCTCGGCACAGAAGCTCTGTTTTCCGCAAGAGAAGCCATGTCTACACCTCGACCACCTTCATCGCCTTCGATGTCCGCTTAAATAGCCTCCGTCACACTAAAATTTTAGCCCATTCCAAACGCCAGTTTGGAAATGGGACAGCGCATTGAACATCTTGTCGGAAAAATTGACCAAACCTCGGAAAAGCCAACGAGTGACAACTGTTGGTAGAGCATCTGTGCTGTAGTCATGAAGCTGTACACGATCCTCGGAGCGGCATTTGTGGTTAGCGTCTTGGCGGGACGCTCGGAAGCGCAATCCTCCATTCAGCCAGCTCTTCGTTCGTCAGCGTCAAGTCCGAATCCCGTTCAGCAATTGATTAGTTCGCCGCAGAGCCCATATCTCGGGAGCGCTTTGAGCGAACCCTTGCAAGGTGGTGTGCTTGAGCTAAGTCTCGAAGATGCCGTTAACCGCGGATTGAAATCCAATCTGGGTCTCTTTCTCAGCAGTACAAGCGCCGACCAATCACGTGCGGTACGTTTAAAGGCGCTCAGCGAGTTGCTGCCGCATCTGCAAGGCTCTCTTCGGGAATCTACGCAGCGAATTAATCCGCGCGCTCTTGGAATCCCACTCGCAACTCTGCCGCGCACGGTGGACGTAAGCAATTCTGATGCACGGCTCGAGTTGACCCAATCGTTGCTCGACCTCACCGCGATCTCCCGAACCCGGGCCGCGAGTTCGTCGGAAGAAGCAGCACACAGCGGCTACAGAGATGCTCGCGAGACCGTCGCTGTCGCTGTCAGCGCCGCCTATCTCGCTGTACTGGCGGCGCAGGTCAGATTGGACTTTGCGCAAGCGGATTTGAAGACGGCTGAGGCACTGTATCAACTTGCCAAAGATCGTGAGAACAGCGGCTTAAATCCTGAGGTCGATACGCTGCGGGCATTCGTTGAGTTGCAGTCACGACAGGAGAGCGTGATTGAAGCCAGTAATGCGCTCGCTAAGCAACGAATAGTTCTTTTGAGACTCTTAGGTCTTGATGTACACCAGTCGATTCATCTGACAAGTCCTCTGAAAAAGGAATCGCCTCCATCCATAAGTAGCGAAGCGGCGTACAAACAGGCCCTGGAGTCTCGACAGGATTATCGTTCTGCCCAAGCACGACTGCGATCCGCAGAATTGGCGCACCACGCCGCTGAGTTGGAGCGAGTTCCAAAAATCGGAGTCGCAGCGAACTATGGTGCGCTGGGTACCGTTCCGGGAAACGCTGTTCCAACCTGGAACGTCGGTGTTTCGCTTCGGGTTCCCATCTTTGAAGGCGGGCGGATCGAAGCCGATATTTCTGAGACTGAGGATACCGTCCGTCAGAAACACGCAGAACTGGAAGACATTCGCAATCGAATCGCGCAGGAGGTGGAGAATGCACTGCTCGATCTTGATTCCGCAAACGAACAAGTCGATGTATCGCAAGCTGCCTTGGAGTATGCGAACCGCGCACTCACGCAGTCGAAAGACAGATTCTCCGCAGGAGTTACTAACAACATCGAGGTGATCCAGGCACAGGAGGCGCTAGCCGCCGCCAATCAGCAGTGGATTAACAGTCTGTATGCATACAGCATTGCAAGGGTGTCCCTCGCCCGAGCGACAGGTACGGCGGAAGCGACGGCGCGGAGTCTTCTTGAATCTCCAAGTCGCCCAAAGCGATAAGAAAGTTGCCCCGAGGTTAAGAAGAAATGCAGCAGGAACATTCGACAATTCTCATAGAGCAACCCGAGACTACCGATGTTGCAAAACCGCAGACGATCGAGAACTTGAATCAGGCTCCCAAGCGATCTGTACCGCACAAGCGCAGAGCACGGAAGATACTCGCAATAATAGGAGCACTCGTTCTCATCACTTCCGCAGCCACATGGTGGTGGCACGCGCGTCACTACGAGGAAACAGACGACGCGCAGGTGGACGGCAATATCTATCCCATCAGCGCAAGAATCAGCGGGCATCTCGCAGCGGTTAACGTCCAGGAAGGCCAGTTCGTGAAAGCGGGGATGCTTCTCGTCGAGATCGATTCCAAGGATTACGAGATCGCGGTCGAGCGGGCCAAAGCAGAGTACTTAGACGCAGTAGCTCAGGCACGTGCAGCCGGTTTAGACGTTCCTGTGAGCCAAGTTGGTTCCACCAGTCAGATCACCGCCGCCGAGGCCGAGTTCGATCGAGCAGAAGCCGGAGTGACCGTGGCACTGAAGGGTGTGGAAGAAGCGCAGGCAAAGCTCATTGATGCGCGTTCGGCCGCTACGACCGCCAACTCCGACGTGCAGCGCTACACACAGCTAGTTGCAAAACGGGAAATCTCGCAACAGCAGTACGACGATGCCAAGGCTGCAGCGGATGCGGCAAACGCCCGAGTTTCCGGAGCCGAGGCAGCCGTGAGATCGGCTGAAGAGCAGGTTAGACAAGCACGGGCTCACCTGCGACAAAGCACCGCAAATCTTGAAAGCGCGCGCGTATCTGCTAAGAGCGCATCTGCAGTCGCTGCGCGTGCTAACTCAGCCGAATACAAAGTGACACGCGCTCACGCCGCCCTGGAACAAGCGGAACTCGATCTTAGCTACACAAAGATCGTTGCGCCCGTGGACGGAATTATTGGCAGACGCGCAGCGCAGGTAGGACAAAACGTGCAGCCGGGTGAGGATCTGATGGCCCTGGTCCCTCTCGACGATCTCTGGATCACAGCGAACTACACAGAGGATCAACTAGCACTTATGAGGCCAGGGCAGAAAGCAGTCGTGCACGTCGATGCATATGACCGCGACTGGAGCGGCACGGTGACAAGTATCGGAGGCGCAACCGGCGCTCGTTACAGTCTGCTTCCTCCAGAAAATGCTACCGGCAACTACGTCAAAGTTGTGCAGCGCATTCCGGTACGCATCGACCTTACCGGCGAGGCAAACAGAGAAGGGTTGCTACGTCCTGGAATGTCCGTGGTCCCGAAGGTTCGAATTCGATAGCAAATCAAAAACGTTCGTCCGCCCGAAACGTGAGAGGAGGAGATGCGGTGCAGGAACGGGAATGGCGGCCCTCAGTCAATCCATGGTTCATCGCTATGTCGGTCATATTACCGACATTCATGGAAGTGCTGGACGTGTCCATCGCGAACGTGGCTCTCGACCACATCGCCGGAAGCCTGTCTGCCTCTTATGACCAGGCCACCTGGGTACTCACTTCGTACCTGATTGCCAACGCGATTGTGCTGCCAACAACAGGCTGGTTGGGCCGGCGTTTTGGACGAAAGCGTGTTTTAGAACTTTGCCTTGTGACCTTCACAGTTGCATCATTCTTCTGTGGTCTGGCGACGAACCTTCCAACGCTGCTCCTGATGCGTGTTCTTCAAGGACTTGGCGGAGGCGCGCTGCAACCGATCTCGATGTCGATTCTGATGGAAAGTTTTCCGAAGGAGAAGCAAGGGCAGGCACTTGGTCTCTATGGCTTTGGTGTGGTATTCGCTCCAATTATTGGACCGATTTTGGGTGGCTGGTTAACCGACAACTACTCCTGGCGCTGGGTCTTCTACATCAACATTCCGATTGGGCTGCTTGCTCAGTTTCTCATTCGTCGCAATGTGGAGGATCCGCCTTGGATCAAGAGTTCAAAAGCCACCAGTTTTGACGCAATCGGATTTTCCTTGATGGCGATGTGGTTAGGATGCCAGGAAGTTTTTCTCGACAAGGGGCAGGAAGACGACTGGTTCGGTTCGCGCTTCATTTGCGCGATGATTGCACTTTCTCTCGTCTGCTTTGTGGCATTCATCTGGCGCGAGCTGAAAACTAAGTCGCCGGTAGTAGATCTGCGAATTCTGCGGAATCGCAATTTTGCTGTGGGCGTTGTGCTGATGACTGCGGTCGGCGCCTACCTGTTCGGGATGATCGCCATCCTGCCACTCTTTTTGCAGACACTGTTGGGCTATACCGCGTATCAGAGCGGCATCACGATGCTCCCGCGCGGTCTGGGCGCGCTGGTCGCTATGCCTATTGCCGGACGTCTAGTTAATAAACTCGATGGACGCATCCTCGTTGGAGCTGGATTTCTGCTGTTTGGCTTTTCTTGTTGGCAAATGGCAAACATCAATCTCTCAATCGGACAGTGGAGCTTGCTTTGGCCCACCTTTATTAATGGCATCTCGATTGGATTCCTCTTTGTGCCGGTCAATACCGTGGCTCTGGGGAACTTGTCGCCTCATGAGATGGGGAACGGCAGCGGCATTATCAATCTGATGCGCAACGTCGGCGGATCGATCGGTGTGTCTTCGCTGGTTACTGCGCTGGCGCGGCGCTCTCAAACGCATCAGACAACCCTCGTCACGCACTACACGCCTTACGATCATGCCTTCAGGCAAGCGCGTAATCATCTGCTGCACTCCGTATTACCCAACGGACACACACTACAAGGTCTCCGACTTATGTATGGACTGCTGCTCAAGCAGGCCGCCCTCCTGTCGTACGTAGATGTCTTCATGTGGGCGGCACTGCTCGGCATTCTTTGCACGCTCCTGACGCTTGCGCTTCACAAGGCAAAGGCTCAAGGGCCGGTGATGATGCACTAGCAATCGACAACTGACGTATCCACCAAGCTGGAGAGAGGCCGGACAGGAGATTGGAACTATGAACGCTGCACAGAATAAGGCGGTTGTGACTATGGGTGCTTACTGACGTGAAGACCGCAATCGTGACTTCAGTTTTTCTAATCGCAGTAAGCGTTCTGGTCCATAGCGCCGGCTTGAGCTGGTTGCTAGAGACAGCTACGAATGACCAGTCGACGTTGAACAATTTTCGCAGGCGGCTCCAGAAGATTCGCTTGCTGATTCTTGTGTTTGCAGTACTGACTTGTTTGCACGTGATTGAAGCGATGATCTGGGCCGGCGCGTATAAGGCGCGGAGATGTTTCGACAGTCTTGAATCATCAACCTACTTCTCAATCACAACATACACAACTGTGGGGTCAAGTGATGTTCAGCTGCCACAAAGGTTTCGAATGATGGGCGCACTGGAGAGTATGCTCGGCGTCCTCATGTTCGGCTGGTCGAGCGGATTTGTTGTCTTCCTACTCTCGAAAATCTACGCGGCCGAGGGAGTGTCGGTTTGGCACGACAGGTCAGATCACACACGAACTGCAGGTTCGCGATCTGAGATTTCTTAATAGGGAATGTCCATGTATGTCGATGATGGAACGGTACGGAACCGGACAACTCGAAGGGCAAACGAACGGCACACCTCACTCACGCGGACGCGCGTTCCTTCGAATGAGCACCGAAGAGCAACGGAGGTTCATCGCGAATCGGTTGAATGAATTTGACACAACCGAGGTAGCAAACATTGTTGAAGCAATCTTCGGGCATCCGCATGACAAAGGGCGGCCGAGAAAACCAATCCGCGCTAAATAGCCGTTCGCCTTGCGATAACTTTCGAACCCAGCTGTAGATTTTTCTCGCGGCCGCACTAACGCGTCGGGCAGTCGAACATGCGACACGATGGGCAACAACTCTTTCATACTCCAGGATCTTGTCACATTTGTCGCCGGTCTCGTTGCTGGGCTCGTTTGTTTGTTTCGCGTCTCGTTGTGTTCCTGCTCCTCTGCTTCCTTCTTTTTCCTTCTGGATGCCATCGGGGCGAAGATCATGATTCCTTTCTCTCCGCGCCTGACTCTGCGTCCTAGCTGATTCCATGCGTACATGCTCGCGACCCGAGTCGCGTTACGTTTCTGCATGGCTATCAGAAGAACGTTGCCAAAGCTGTAGTAATGAAATTTCGCCATTGCTGACAGATAGGCAGTGAGGACTTCGCTGTGACCAGATTCGAGAGCGTCGATGAGCATTCCAATGCTGGCGTCGATGAGTTCTTTGGTTGTCTTCGCTCTGCCTTTCCTTGTAACTAACATTGAAAACCCTGTTCCGCCGGGTTTGGCTGTTTTTGTTGTTCTCTTAGGGCGACCGCCGACAAAAACAGCCGAACCGGAGGAACGGGGAAGGACGGAGTCCGACGGAGGGTGGCAGGGCGCGGTGAGCGCCAAACTGGATTTGGTGTTATGTTTGGCGCGAAACCGGTGCCTTCCGAAGCGCCCGCCCGAGCCGCGGCCGAGCGGCATCCACCCGGAAGAGGACGCAGTGAAGAAAAGACGCGCAGCCTCCTTGTATGCTCTGCAATAAGATTGATGAAGCTGATGTGTGAATTCCGCGCAGTGCTCGAAGTGGTGCGAGAGTTTGCAATGCCTGATGGATTGCTGATACCTCAGGGAGTCTGGTTGCGGCAGAGTGGTGAGATGAGGTTAACGCCTAGCGATGCTTGGTTCCCATTTCAGGCAGAACAGGCCCTGGGGCCCTGCAAGGTGTCATTTCCATTGGCGAGCGAGGACGAAGCTCAAGCGAATTTTTCCAGCAACAATTACTGATTTGTTTGTCTCCGGAACGGCAGTTTTTCTGTCCGGATACTTGGCCTGTTCGCGAACATTCGGTTGTCACAATGTGACCGCCGTCACAGATGGCGGGAGGACGTCCACTTAGAATTTAATGTCGATGTGCCTGCTTATTGGTGAGAGAACGCAGGTAAGGGACTCGGTAGCGAATGGCAGCACCTCTGCTAACTGAAACCGCGAGACCTCGCCAGAATTGGGCTCCGCTTCACCAAATCGGGTCATTTCCGCCGGTGTATTTCTCGATGGTGATGGCAACGGGAATTGTCTCCATGGCTGCACATCTGGCGGGAATTCCTATTGTGGGAAGCCTCCTGATGTGGCTAAACGTAGCGCTTTATTGCGTATTCTGGGCGCTGCTAATCGGGCGGGTCGCAGTCGATTCAGGATCATTGCTGCAAGATCTCACAAGTTTCAGAGTCGCTCCCGGTTATTTCACGCTGGTTGCAGGCACGAGCGTTTTGGCTCGGCAGCTCCTGATCATCGATACCCAATCCCGCATTGCGACGGCGATGCTTTGGGTCGCATTCCCAATTTGGGCTGCTCTCATTTATGTGATCTTCACCGCCTTTACCGTGAAAGAGAGCAAGCCGACGCTGGCTGAAGGTATTCACGGCGGATGGCTGCTGTCAGTGGTCGCAACTCAGGCCGTCGCCGTCCTGATGGCGCTGCTTGCGCGGCAGTCGCAGAGCTACCAGCAGCTCATGCTGTTCGTCTCTCTTGGTCTCTGGCTCTGCGGGGGAATGCTGTACATCTGGATCATCTCGCTTATCTTTTATCGCTATACCTTTTTCAAGTTCGTGCCGTCGGATCTGATGCCGCCGTACTGGATCAATATGGGAGCGATGGCCATTTCGACGCTCGCCGGAGCAACGCTTATACAAAGCGCTACGTTGGCGCCGTTCCTCGAGGAAATGCTGCCGTTCTTGAAAGGTTTCACCATGTTCTTTTGGGCCACGGCGACTTGGTGGATTCCGATGCTGCTGATTCTCGGATTCTGGCGGCACGTCTACAAGAAATTTGCTCTGCGATATGACCCGCTCTATTGGGGAGCAGTGTTTCCCCTCGGAATGTACAGTGTGAGCACGCACCAAGTTTTTCAGGCGCTGCAGATTTCATTCTTGAATTGGCTCCCGAGACTGTTTGCCTACGTAGCGCTTGCGGCATGGATTCTGACATTCGTTGGTTTTCTAACGCAGCTTCCAATTCTGTTTAGAGCTCGAACTGAAGCTGTTTGAGAGAGACTTGCATGATTCCCGTTCGAGGTTTAGTTGTAGAGACTCTTCCTTTAAGCGTGACATTTCGGGTATCTGCATGAATTCACAAGCGGAGCAGATGCAGCATGTAAGCCGGCGAGGTGAACGCGATGTTCACCATGCAGTGTTCTGGGGAATCGTAGTCGCGGCGGTACTCATCCTGCTGATCTATCTCGGCAGCAACCGCTTTCGTCATTTCGATGCTGCTCTCATTCCTTATGCGGGCGCCAGTGTCTTCGCTGCATTCGGAATTGGATATCGCTATGGCATGTGGCTGCGGCGTCCCCCCACGCGCAAATATTGGTTTCGTGGATGGCAGAT
>Ga0070741_10006617_pt1 | contig 24757 bp, 21 predicted proteins | sample Coa_R1_4_FD_66440 | JGI IMG/M metagenome (GOLD analysis project Ga0070741, IMG submission 66440) | Surface soil microbial communities from Centralia Pennsylvania, which are recovering from an underground coalmine fire - Coalmine... | ecosystem: Environmental > Terrestrial > Soil > Unclassified ... | reverse complement strand
AAGGAGGTCGACGACGGAATCTGGGTCGTCACCTTCATGGCCTACGACCTCGGCTATATCGACTTGGAACAGAAAACCCTGCAACCTATCGACAACCCGTTCGGTACACGGGTGTCACCCGTGTCTTAGGTACGTTCTGTTACCCATGTGTCCGGGTCGGACAGAGACTCGTTGGCGCACCCGACAGGATTCGAACCTGTGACCTTCGCCTTCGGAGGGCGACACTCTATCCAGCTGAGCTACGGGTGCTTGGGCTAGTGTCCTGATCGCGAAATTCGTCGACATCTGCGGCAGGCTCGGAACGAATTTCGCGATCTGAAGGACACTAGCAAAGTCAATTCGCTAGTGTGATTCAGATCGAGAAGTCCGCTTCCCGACCAAGCCCAGAGCGATGTTACGGACTTCTCGATCATCACACTAGGCTTGATACTCCATTTGACCACGAGCCGCAAACGCTCCAACTCTGGCCCAGCGCACGAGCCGCCATCCGAACGACAGGTCGAGTCGAGAGTGTCCGCGATGACCCAAGCAAGGGATGTCCGCCCGGGTGAGGCCGCGATCAGGCTGCCCGAGGCGTTCGATGCCGGGATCTACTTCATCGGCCGCATCCGCACGCCGTTCAGGACGCGCGCCGACTGCCCCAAGAACACGGCCGAGTCGACGGCCGTCGGCCGGGTGGAGCTCGATCCGCGCTATGCGGCGGGGCTCGAGGATATCGCGCTCTACAGCCACGTGTGGCTGCTCTACTGGATGCACGAGGCGCGGCGCGATCTCATCCGGCAGGTCCCGGCGCACCTGGGCCGCGCGCGGGGCACGTTTGCGCTGCGCTCACCGGTCCGGCCCAATCCGATCGCCATGGCGGCGGTGGAGCTCGTCGGCGTCGAGGGGACGACGCTCACGGTCCGCAACGTTGATTGCCTCGACGGCACACCGCTCGTCGACATCAAGCCCTACTTCGCCTCGATCGACAGCCTCCCTGATGCGAAGCGGCCGTAGTGGCCGGTGTTGTCAAGAGGTGCGGGCCTAGCGGGCTGACATTCCTGCGGCGCGGCCTATAGTGCGCCCCCATGGCCACCACCACCGCAAAGCCGAAGAAGTCCGACAGGCCTGCCGCCGTTTGCTCCGTCCCGCCCGGTGAGCCCGTGCCGGTCGCCAAGGGCAGCCACGTCTATCTCATCGACGGCTCGGGCTACATCTTCCGCGCCTTCCATGCCCTGCCGCCGCTGACGCGCCCGTCGGACGGTCTTCCGGTGGGCGCGGTGCACGGCTTCTGCGCCATGCTGTGGAAGCTCCTCCAGGATGCGAGGAAGGGCAGCGGGCCCACACACATCGCCGTCATCTTCGATGCCAGCGAGAAGACGTTCCGCAACGAGATCTACGTCGACTACAAGGCGCACCGGCCGCCGGCGCCCGAGGAGCTGGTGCCGCAGTTCCCGCTGATCCGGCAGGCAGTAAAGGCCTTCAACATCGCCTGCCTCGAGCAGGACGGCTACGAGGCCGACGACCTCATCGCCACCTACGCCAGGCAGGTGGTGGGCCAGGGCGGGGACGTGACCATCGTCTCCTCCGACAAGGACCTGATGCAGCTGATCAAGCCCGGCATCGTCATGCTGGACACCATGAAGAACCGCACCATCGGACCCGACGAGGTGCGCGAGCGGTTCGGCGTGCCGCCTGAGAAGGTGGTCGACGTGCAGGCGCTGGCGGGAGACTCCACGGACAACGTGCCCGGCGTGCCCGGCATCGGCGTCAAGACCGCCGCCGAGCTCATCAACGAGTACGGCGATCTCGACACGCTGCTGGCCCGTGCCGGCGAGATCAAGCAGCCCAAGCGCCGCGAGCGCCTGACCGAATTCGCCTTGCAGGCGCGGCTCTCCCGCGACCTCGTCACACTCAAGGACGACGTGCCGGTCGAGGTGGCGGCCGAGCAGCTGGGCGTTCGCGATCCCTCGCCCGACGCGCTGCTCGGCTTCCTCCGCGAGATGGAGTTCTCGACGCTGACGAAGCGGATCGCCGAAGGGATCGGCGTGGAGGCCCCGCCCCCCGTCGACCGCGCCGCTGCACCCGCGCCGCGCGCAGCCAAGGCCGGCGATGGGCCGGCGCCGCAGGCCAAGCCGGCCGGCCGGGCCCCCACGTCTGCCGCGGCGGGCCCGCAGGCCGCCGTCGCCGCGGCGGCAGCCGTCGCCAAAGCCAAGATCGACCGGTCGCGCTACGAAGCCGTGACCGATCTGCCCCGCCTGGAAGCGTGGATGGCGGAAGCGCGCGCTGCCGGCCGCTTCGCCTTCGACACGGAGACGACGAGTCTCGATCCGATGCAGGCGGAATTCGTCGGCTTCTCGCTGGCCGTGGCGCCCGGACGCGCCTGCTACGTGCCCATCGGCCACCGTGCCGGCAGCGGCTTCGACTTCGGCGACGGCAATCTGCAGCAGGTTCCGCTCAAGGAGGCGCTGGCTCTCCTGCGGCCGGTGCTCGAGGAGCCCGCCATCCTCAAGATCGGGCAGAACCTCAAGTACGATTACCTGCTGCTGCGCCGCTACGGCATCGACCTCGCCCCGCTCGACGACACGCTGCTGCTCTCCTACGCGCTCGACGGCGGCCGCGGCCAGCATGGGATGGACGCGCTTGCCGAGCGCCATCTGGGGCACAGCTGCATCTCCTTCGAGCAGGTGCTGCAGCACGCGCCCGGCGCCCGTAAGTCCGACAAGACCTTCGCCCAGGTGCCCCTCGACAAGGCCACGGAGTATGCCGCCGAGGATGCCGACGTCACGCTGCGCCTGTGGATGATGCTGAAGCCCCGACTCGTCGCCGAGCGCATGTCGACGGTCTATGAGACGCTGGAGCGGCCGATGGTGCGCATCCTCGGCGACATGGAGCTCGCCGGGGTGAAGGTGGACAAGGGGATCCTCTCCCGGCTCACCTCGACGTTCTCACAGCGCATCGCGCGGCTCGAGGACGAGATCTACACGCTGGCCGGCCACAAATTCAACCTGGGCTCGCCGCGGCAGCTCGGCGAGTTCCTCTTCGACAGCCTCAAGCTGCCGGGCGGCCGCAAGACGAAGACCGGCCAGTGGGAGACGCGCGCCAACCTGCTCGACGACCTCGCCGCCAGCGAGGACCTGCCCGAGCACGCACGCAAGCTCATCAATGTGATGCTCGAATGGCGGCAGCTCGCCAAGCTCAAGTCGACCTATACGGACTCGCTGCCCCAGCACATCAGCCCGGACACCGGCCGCATCCACACCTCCTACGCTCTGGCCTCCACGACGACGGGCCGGCTGGCATCGACCGACCCCAACCTGCAGAACATACCGATCCGCACCAAGGAGGGGCGCGAGATCCGCACGGCCTTCATCGCCGAGCGCGGCCACAAGCTCATTTCTGCCGACTACAGCCAGATCGAGCTGCGCGTGCTCGCCCACATCGCCGACATCCCCCAACTCACCAAGGCATTCGCCGAGGGGCTGGATATTCACGCCATGACGGCATCGGAGATGTTCGGCGTTCCCATCGCCGGGATGCCGCCCGAGGTGCGCCGGCGCGCCAAGGCAATCAATTTCGGCATCATCTACGGCATCTCGGCTTTCGGGCTTGCCGCGCAGCTCGGCATTCCCAAGCAGGAAGCAGGCGAATACATCACCACGTATTTCAAACGGTTTCCGGGGATCCGCGAGTACATGGACGCGACGCGAAAGCTGGCGCACGAGCGCGGCTTCGTCGAAACCATTTTCGGCCGGCGCGTGCATTATCCCGAGATCAACACCAAGAACCCGTCCATGCGGGGTTTCCTGGAGCGTGCCTCGATCAACGCGCCGATCCAGGGCTCGGCCGCGGACATCATCCGCCGGGCCATGATCCGGATGCCAGGCGCGCTGGCAGATGCGGGGCTCGCCTCGGTGCGCATGCTTCTGCAGGTGCACGACGAGCTGGTGTTCGAGGCGAAAGAGGGCGAGGTCGAAAAAGCGCTGAAGGTGATCAGGCGCGTGATGGAGAAGGCGGCGGAGCCGGCCGTGCGCCTGAAGGTTCCCGTGCACGTCGACGCCAAGGCGGCCGACAACTGGGAAGCCGCTCATTAGGCGATGGCGCACCGGCTTCTTGCGATCGCCGCGCCTGCAGTCCGCCTCGCACGCTCTGCGGATGCACCGACATCGGAGATGATGTCTGCCCCGCCGTCCGCCTACTTGATCAGAAACTTGTCGATCCTGTCGCCGCCCTTGAGCTTCGCGGCAAGCCACCGCGGCTTGCGGCCACGCCCGGTCCAGGTCTCGGAGGGGTCGTCGGGGTTGACGTACTTGGCGGCAACTTTGCGGCCCTTGCCCCCGCGCCCGCCGAATAGATCGCTGATCCTGAAGCCGGCATCGGCGGCCATAGCTTCGAGTTTCTTGCGAACATCCGACCGGCTGCGCTCCTGCGCGCCGGCCTTGGCCCTTTTCACTTTCAGCTCGAGCTCCGAGAGCTCCTTGAACGACATCCTCTCGAGGTCTTTGGCCATGACGAGGTTCCCTATCGAGCAGCCCTGATTGCTTATCAATAAAGTATATTGACAAATGAAATCTGAAGTTACAAGGACATGCACTTGAGCAGCAGGGCCAGGATAATCGATATCGGAGCTTGCTCAGGGACTTGAAGCCGCTATTGCCTCGATTGCGCTCCCGTTTACCGGGAGACTGGCTCGGCACCCCGTGATATCGCGGCTGAAAGTCTTCGGAAAATACGCGCCAATCGCGCAGATTTCCAGGGCGCCAGTGCAGTCGGGTCGGCGACGGGGACCCTATTCCTCAGCGGCCTGACGGGTCTCGGGGAGGTGTGCGGGCGTCCGCTCCCAAGGACTTCCCCACGTGCGGCTTTGCGCGCACTTCGCGGCCCGCCTATTGTTTGCGGCTCCGCCATGTGCGATTGCGAACGGGAAACAGGCTCATATCGATCGGTGGCGCCGATGTCCGAAAACCCCGAGGACGAGCTGGCCACCGTGCGCGATTGGCTGCGGTACGCGGTCAGCCGCTTTCGCGCGGCAAGGATCAGCTACGGCCATGGCACCAGCCGCGCGCTCGACGAGGCGGCCTATCTCATCCTGCACACCCTTCACCTGCCCATCGATCAGCTCGACCCTTGGCTCGACGCGCGTCTGCTCACGGCAGAGCGCCGGGCCGTTCGCGAGATCATCGACAGGCGCATCGACACCCGAAAACCCGCCGCCTATCTCACGAACGAGGCCTGGATCGGGGCGCACTCCTTCTACGTCGACGAACGGGTCATCGTTCCCCGCTCCTACATCGGCGAGCTGTTGTGCCGGCAGATGGAGGCAACCGACGGCGGATGGCATCTGGGCTTCGACCCCGGCCCCGTGACGACGGTCCTCGATCTGTGCACCGGCTCGGGTTGCCTCGCCATCCTGGCGGCTCTGACCTTTCCTGATGCGAAGGTGGATGCCAGCGACATATCGCCGGACGCGCTGGCCGTCGCCCAACGCAACGTGGCCGACTATGGGCTCTCCGATCGCGTCCGCCTCGTGCAGTCCGACCTCTTCGCTGCCCACGCCGGCCGCCACTATGATCTCGTCCTGGCGAACCCACCCTACGTCGACACCGAGGCCATCGCCGCGTTTCCCCCCGAGCACGCAGCCGAGCCTCCCATTGCCCACGCCGGCGGCGCTGACGGCCTCGACGTCGTGCGCCGCATCCTCGCCGACGCGGGCAGGCACCTGACACCCGCGGGAACGCTCGTCGTCGAGGTGGGCCGGGGCCGCGAGCGGCTCGAGCGGGAGTTCCCTCGGCTGCCGTTTCTCTGGCTCGACACCGCCGAGAGCGAGGGGGAGGTCTTCGCGCTCGCCGCCCAAGCCTTGCGCTGAGGCCCGCCCGGGCTTACCGGTTGCTGCGGGACCCGAGGCCCCACATATCTAAGGAAACGCTCGACAAACACATGCCGATGACCAATCCCTTCCTCAATACCGGGCGACGGCCCCACGTCGAAGGGGCGTTCCATGCCCACGAGGTGGGGCTCGCCAACCGCAACAGCGGCATCCTGCTCGAGACGTTGCGCCATGACGTGACGCCGGTCGGGCTGCACTATCTGCTCAACCACTTCGACGTGCCTTACGTGCCCGACGCGCGCTGGCCGGTCGAGATTGCCGGGCGGGTGCGACGCCCTGTCGTGCTGACGCTCGACGAGATCAGGCAGCTTCCCGCGCGCACGCTGCGTGTCACGCTCGAGTGCGCCGGCAACGGGCGCGCGACCATGACGCCGCGCTACCCGAGCATGCCCTGGAGCCACGAGGCTGTCGGCACCGCCGAATGGACGGGAACGCCGCTGGCCCATGTGCTCGATCGCGCCGGCCTCCTCGACGACGCCGTCGAGATCGCCTTCATCGGCGCCGACCGCGGCTTCGACCGCGGCCACGAGCACGCCTATGGCCGCAGCCTCGAGCGCGCCGTTGCGCTCGGCGAGGACGTGCTCGTCGTGTGGGCGATGAACGGCGCCCCGCTGCTGCCGCAGCACGGCTATCCCCTGCGGCTCATCGTGCCCGGCTGGTTCGGCATGGCGAGCGTGAAATGGCTCAACCGCATCGAGGCGCTGGCCGAGCCCTACCGCGGGTTCCAGCAGGTCGGTACCTACATGTACCGCCCGGTGCCCGATGGTCCGGCCACGCCCGTCACGCACATGCGCGTGAAGTCTCTGCTGGTCCCGCCCGGGATACCGGATTTCTATACGCGCCAGCGGATGGTGGAAGCGGGGCCTGTCACCCTCTTCGGCCGCGCCTGGTCGGGCGGAGGCACGCCCGTCGTCCGCGTCGAGGTGGGCGTCGACGGCGAGTGGCGCGATGCGCAGCTCGCGCCTGCGCAGGGGACGCATGCCTGGCGTGGCTGGACCTGCCAGTGGAAGGCGGAGCCCGGAGAGCACGTGCTCTCCTGCCGCGCCACCGATGCCGGCGGTGCCACCCAGCCCCTGGACCCGCCGTGGGATACCGGCGGCTTCGGCAGCAATGCCGTTCAACGCGTGTCGGTGACGGTGAGGTAGACCCATGCCAGCCCGGCCGGAACCAGCTCGCGGCGCCACGCCGCTGATGCGCATCACGCCCAATCTCACGCGGAGCTCGCGCTCATGATCCCCATCGCATCCCTGCAGAAGACCGCCGAGCAGCTGATGGCGAAAGCCGCCATCGAGATACCGGAGGATTATCTCGGCGGCCTGCGCGCATGTGCGAATACCGAAAAGGGTGATCTTTCCGCCTTCGTCATCCAGGCCATGCTGGAGAACTACGAGGCGGCCAAGGAGGACCGTCGCGCCATGTGCGGCGACACGGGTGTGCCCCGCTGGTACGTCAAGATCGGCAACGAGGCGACCATCGAGGGCGGACCGATCGCCCTCGAAGCCGCGCTCCGGCGCGCCACCGCCAACGCCACGCGCGACATACCGTTGAGGCCCAACCGCGTGCACCCGCTGTGGCGCACGGACCACAACAACAACTGCGGCATCGGCGCGCCGGAGATCGAGTACGCCTTCCACCCGGACGCCGGCTGGATCGACCTCACCACCGTGCACAAGGGCGGCCTGTTCGGCACCGACTACCGCATGCTGTTCCCGGGTGACGGCATCGAGGGCATCAAGCGTTTCTATCTCGACACGCTCATCGCCTTCGGCCGGCGCGGGCTTGCCTGTCAGCCGGCCATCGTCGGCGTCGGGCTCGGCGGCTCCAAGGACATCTCGATGGTCCTGGGCAAGCAGGCGGCGTGCCTGCGCACGGTGGGCTCGCGCAACCCCGACCCCAGGATTGCCGCGCTCGAAGCCGAGCTGAAAGAGCTCGGCAACAACATCGGCATGGGCGCCATGGGATTCATGGGGTCGTCCATGGTGGTCGATTGCCACATCGAGGTCGGCTACTGCCACACCGGCGGCATGCCCATGAGTGTGCACATGTTCTGCCTGTCCTCCCGCCGCGCCACCGCACGCGTGTTTCCCGACGGGCACGCCGAGTTCCGCACCGACCCCGAATGGTTCACGGACTACATGCGCCGCCCGACCGTGGAGTGGGAGCCCCCCGCCAAGGCCGAAGCTGCCGAGTGAGGGCTTGCCCGGACGGCGCCGCCGGCGGCCATCACAGCTCTCTCAGCGCATTGAACTGGGCGACGTAGCCCGACGGATCGATGCGCGCGGCGATGACGGTGGTGCGGCCGGATGCGAGCGCAGCGCCCAGCGCGTCGCCCAAGGCCTTCTCGGTCTCAACCACCGTCGCATCGGCGCCGAAGGCCCGGCCCAGGCTCTCCCAATCGACGCCGCCGAGCTTCACGCCATGGAGCGGGATACCCTTGATCTCCTGCTTGACGCGGATGAGGCCGATCTCCTCGTCGTCGAACACGACGACGATGATGGGAAGCTTCTCGCGCTGGGCCGTCTGCAGCTCCGCCACCGCCATGAGGAAGCCGCCGTCGCCGGTGAAGGCGACGATGGGGCGATGGGGATGCGCGAGCCGGGCGCCCATTGCGCCGGGCACCGCGTAGCCCATGGAGCCCAGGCCATTGGAGGTGAGGAACTCGCGCGGACCGTAGGCCTGCCACTTCTGCACGACCAGCAGGCGGCTCGCCCCGGCATCGCAGGTGGCGATGGTGTCGCGCGGCAGCACGGCGCGAGCCACCTCGACAGCGCGCTGCGGAGATAGGCCTTTGCTCGGCGTGTCGAGCGCCTTGGCCACCTCCTGACGGAACGTCCTGGCGGCCTTCTCGCCCCAGTCGCCGCCTGGTGCGACCCATTCCACCAGGCCGGCGAGGATGGCTGCCAGATCGCCCACCACCTCGGGCTCCGCGGGCACAAGGGCGTCGAGGCTCGGGGTGGCGGAGAGCGACAGCACAGGGAGGGTGTAGGGCCAGGGCTTTGGCTGCAACTCCACGGCGTCCAGTCCCACCGTGATGATGAGGTCGGCGGCGTTGACGAGGTTGCGCTCGATCAGCCCGCCGATGATGCAGCCCGCGCGCAGGGGGTGGTCCTCGGGGATGGCGCCCTTGCATTTCGATGTCGTCAGCACGGGCGCGCCCAGCCGCTCGGCCAGCTTGACGAGGCCGCCAGACGCGTTGGCCCAGAACACACCGAGCCCGGCGATCAGGATCGGGCGCTTGGCACGTGCAATCATGTCGAGCGCCGGCTTCAGGTCGGAGCGGTCGGGCCGAGCGTTGATGATCTTGGCAAGCAGCGGCGGCTCGGCCACGTAGGTCCCCGCCTCGCGCGTCGTCTCGCTCTGCGGCAGATCGAAGTGCACGGGACCCGGCGGCGTGGCCGTGGCCGTGCGCAGGGCGCGGCGCACCTGCTGGCTCACGGTGCGCGCCTCGACGGTCGTGCTCCACTTGACGAGCGGGGCGTAGACGGCGAGCTGGTTGATGCGCTGGCGCAGGCCGGTCTCGTAGGTGGGTCGCGAATAGCTGTCCGTGATGGCAATGAGGGGCGCGCGGTCGAGGAAGGCATGCGCGACGCCGTTGACCATGTTGGCCGCACCGGGCCCGCGTGTCGACAGGCACACGCCCGGACTGCCGGTGATCTCGCCCCACGTGGCGGCAAGCATGGCACCGGCCACCTCCTGCTTCATGAGGAGGAAGCGCATCTGCCGCTGCCGACCCGCCTCCATCAGCTCGACCGACTCGCCCCCAGGATGACCCGCAATGAACGGCGTGCCGGCGGCCTTGAAGGCCTCGGCCAGCACCTCGACGGTTGTGGCCACGCAAATCCTCCCTGTCGCCGCCGCTCCAATGCGCCGGCGCGACAGAACTATACGAGATCGGGACGACGCGACCACATGCGATGCACAAAGTGATGCCAGGGACAGGCTGGCGCGCCTTGACTTGCCCCGCGAACCACATCAGACAGAACAAACCATGACCGACGCCAGCCGCCTCGTCACCGGTGCCAAACGGGAGGCCGACGCCGCGGAGGCGTCGCTGCGTCCGCAGCTGTTGCGTGAGTTCATCGGCCAGGAGCAGGCGCGTTCCAACCTCAAGGTGTTCATCGAGGCGGCCAAGGCGCGCGGCGACGCGCTCGACCACGTGCTGTTCGCCGGGCCGCCGGGGCTCGGCAAGACCACGCTCGCCCAGATCATGGCCCGCGAGCTCGGCGTCGGCTTCCGCGCCACCTCCGGCCCCGTGATCGCCAAGGCCGGCGACCTCGCTGCGCTGCTCACCAACCTGGAGGACCGCGACGTCCTCTTCATCGACGAGATCCATCGCCTCAACCCGGCCGTGGAGGAGATCCTCTATCCGGCCATGGAGGACTATCAGCTCGACCTCATCATCGGCGAGGGGCCGGCGGCGCGCTCGGTCAAGATCGACCTCGCCCGCTTCACGCTGATCGGCGCCACCACGCGCACCGGCCTCCTCACCACGCCGCTGCGCGACCGCTTCGGCATCCCCGTGCGCCTCAACTTCTACACCCACGCCGAGCTCGAGCTGATCGTCAGCCGCGGCGCCGGCGTGCTCAAGATGGCCATCAGCCCTGACGGCGCAGCCGAGATCGCGCGCCGCTCACGCGGCACGCCCCGCATCGCCGGCCGCCTGCTGCGCCGCGTGCGCGACTTCGCCGCCGTCGAAGGCGCCAGCGCGGTCTCGGCCGAGGTGGCCGACCGCGCCTTGCGCCAGCTCGATGTCGACAGCGAGGGCCTCGACGGGCTCGACCATCGCTATCTCTCATGCATCGCCCGCAACTACGACGGCGGCCCGGTCGGCATCGAGACGCTGTCGGCCGCCCTCTCGGAGCCGCGCGACGCGCTGGAGGAGATCGTCGAGCCGTTCCTGCTGCAGCAAGGCTTCATCGGCCGCACGCCGCGGGGCCGCGTCCTTACTCTCAAGGCCTACAAGCACTTAGGGCTGGCCGGGCCTGCCCGCACCTCGACACCCCAGATCGGTCTCTTCGATGATTCCATCCGCGACGACGACAGCGGCGAGGCCAGCGCCGGTTAACCGGTGCCTGTCGATGGCCTTGCCCCCGCCCCAAGTTCTCCATCCTTTGCCGCCACACATGCCGGCCGCGCCGGGCACGACTTGGGGAATCATCGTGGAAGAATTTGCGCCGCCGATGTTTTCCCCTCCCCCCATGCCGGAGGCATGTCTTCGACATGACGGGGAGGGGATAGGGGTGGGGGGAACCCCGCTCGCTGATGTTCTGCCATCCCCCCCTCCCTGTCCCTCCCCCACAAGGGGGGAGGGGAGGACCTGCTCGAGGACTGACCACACGTGAAACGCATCTCCCGCCGCAGGTTCCTCAAGACGCTGGGCGCCTCCGGCGCCGGCATGGTTGGCCTCTCGGGCTACGGGTTCGCTGTGGAGCCCATGTGGCGCCTGGAGGTGACCCGGTACCGGGTCACGCCGGGGGGCTGGCCGCGCGATCTCAGGCTGAGCATCGGCGTCGTCGCCGACCTGCACGCGGGCGGCCCGGCAATGCCCGTCGAGCGCATCCACGACATCGTCGAGCAGACCAACCGGCTCTCACCCGACATGATCGTGCTGCTCGGTGATTTCGCCGCCAGCCACAAGCTCAAGACGCGCGCAGTGGCGCCGCAGGAATGGGCCGAGGCGCTGGCCGGCCTCAAGGCGCCGCTCGGCGTCCACGCCATCCTCGGCAACCACGACTGGTGGGACGATCTGGCAGCCCAGCGGTCCCGCCAGGGACCGGTGCTCGGCCGGCGCATGCTCGAGAAGCACGGCATTCCCGTCTACGAGAACGACGTGACGCGGCTCGTCAAAGACGGCCGCCGCTTCTGGCTTGCCGGCCTCGGCGACCAGCTCGCGTTCATCACCGGCCGACGCAAGCGCGCCTGGCGGAGGTTTGAGGGCGTGCACGACCTCGACGGCACGCTCGACAAGGTCACCGACACGGCGCCCGTGATCCTGCTCGCCCACGAGCCCGACATCTTCCCGCGCGTGCCGGATCGCGTCGCCCTCACGTTGTCGGGCCACACCCACGGCGGGCAGATCCGCTGCTTCGGCTACTCGCCGATGGTGCCCTCCCGCTTCGGCAACCGCTACGCCTATGGACACGTCGTCGAGGACGGCCGGCACCTCGTGATATCGGGCGGGCTCGGCTGCTCGATCCTGCCCGTGCGCATCGGCGTGCCGCCCGAGATCGTTATGGTCGATGTCGCAGCCTGATCCCGCTGCTGCCTGGCCGGATCTCGCCGGCCGCCTCGTCCGGGATGACCGCGGACGGGCCCACGTGCTGCCGGTGCGCGTCTACTTCGAGGACACGGATTTCTCCGGCCTCGTCTATCACGCCAGCTACCTGCGCTGGTGCGAGCGCGGCCGCTCGGATTTCCTGCGCCTGATGGGCAACGACCACCAGGCCCTCATCGCCGGCGGTGCGGCGCGAGAGCCCGCGGCCTTCGTCGTGCGCCGCATGCGTCTCGAGTATCTGAGGCCCGCCCGCATCGACGAGGTGCTCGAGGTGACGACGCGCGTCAAGGAGCTCACGGCCGCCACCCTCACCCTCGACCAGCGCGTCAGCCGCAGCGGCACCGATCTCTTTACGGCGGAGGTCATGGTCGTGCTGATCTCCGCCTCCGGCAAGCCGCTGCGCCTCACCGCGGCATTGCGCGAGGCTTTGCAGGATCCGTAGGGTGCAGGAGGCGAAGCCGATTTGCACCGATGGTCGGGCAATGCGGCGCAATACGGCTGTCGCCTCTTGCGCCCTACGACCCGAGGAGATCCGCATGCTGACACTCGAGCAAGTCCAACAGTTGTTCCAGCCCTTGTTCCCGGGGCTGATGGGCGTGGAGATCAAGGAGGCGACGCAGGAGAAGGTCGTCGCCACCATGCTGGTCCGCCCCGACCTGTGCACGGCCGGCGGCGTCTGCCATGGCGGCGCGTTCATGGCATTTGCCGACACCATAGGCGCGGTGGGGACGGTGATGAACCTGTCCGCCGGCACCCGCACCACCACCATCGAGTCGAAGACCAACTTCCTCGGCGCCGCGCCCGTCAACACCCGCATCACCGCCGAGTCGACGCCCCTTCACCGCGGCAAGACCACCATGGTGTGGCAGACGATGATCCGCTCCGAAGCCGGCAAGCTGTGCGCCGTCGTCACCCAGACGCAGATGGTGCTGCCGGCCTGACCGCGTCCACGCGCGGCATCTCCGCGCTGCCGGCGGGGAGGCTTCCGACCGGCCGCCGCAGGCTCTGCGCCACGCGCTCCCGCCCCTCGCGCAGGATCGCCAGCAGCAGGTGCATCTTCTTGAGGTTGAAGTCGTCGACGGCCGTGTTGCGTCCGGCCAGCGCCGCCTCTCGGATGCGCGCCTCCTGCTCCTCAAGGTGCTGCTCCGCGTTGGCGATGCAGCGCTCGAGCCGGATCATCTCGTGTGCGGCCGCTGGACGCTCCAGCCTCGGATGGCCGCCGGGCTCGACCACGATCTTCGTCGCCTGGGATGACATGATGCACTCTCCGTCCAGCCGAAGAGATAATGCGGCGAAGGCCTCCGGGTTCCGCCGATCTGGGATCACCGTAAGGATTGCGTAAGGAGCCCGACGCGCATTTGCCGCACGCCGCCGTCCCATGCGCACATGGGCGCCAGCTGGCCCGAAAACTGGGCAGAGTTGCAGAGGCTTGCTCACGTCAGCGGCTGCCCGGCGCGTTTCCTCTTCCGCCTCGGGCATTTTTCCCTATCATCGCGCGTGAGCGGGGTCAGACCCCTCGCAGGAAGCAATGGGGTCAGACCCCTCGCACGGACCGGAGAGTTCACAGACGACGGCGGAGGCGAGGGGTCTGGCCCCGTTCCCTGCGCCCTTCCCTCACCCGGTCGCCCGGAGCGCGCATGTTCAAGAAGATCCTGATCGCCAACCGCGGCGAGATCGCCTGCCGCATCATCAAGACGGCGCGCAAGATGGGCATCAAGACGGTCGCCGTCTATTCCGATGCCGACCGCGACGGCCTGCACGTGGAGATGGCCGACGAGGCCGTCGGCATCGGCCCGCCGCCCGCAGCCCAGTCCTACCTGCTGATCGACAGGATCGTGGAGGCCTGCCGCCAGACCGGCGCCGAGGCCGTTCATCCGGGCTACGGCTTCCTCTCCGAGCGCGAGGCCTTCGCGATCGCGCTTGCCAAGGCCGGCATCGTCTTCATCGGTCCCAATCCCAAGGCCATCGCCGCCATGGGCGACAAGATCGAGAGCAAGAAGGCCGCCGCCAAAGCCAAGGTGTCGACCGTGCCAGGGTACCTCGGCGAGATCGCCGACGCCCGCGAGGCCGTGCAGATCGCCGACGAGATCGGCTATCCCGTGATGATCAAGGCCTCCGCCGGCGGCGGCGGCAAGGGCATGCGCGTCGCCCACAATGCCCGCGAGGCCGAGGAAGGCTTCACGCTGGCCCGCTCGGAAGCCAAGTCGAGCTTCGGCGATGACCGGGTCTTCATCGAGAAGTTCATCGAGAACCCGCGCCACATCGAGATCCAGGTGCTGGGCGACAAGCACGGGCAGGTCATCCATCTTGGCGAGCGCGAGTGCTCCATCCAGCGCCGCAACCAGAAGGTGATCGAGGAGGCGCCCTCACCCCTGCTCGATGCCAAGACCCGCAAGGCGATGGGCGAGCAGGCGGTGGCGCTGGCCAAGGCGGTCGGCTACGACAGCGCCGGCACCGTGGAGTTCGTCGCCGGGCAGGACCGCTCGTTCTTCTTCCTGGAGATGAACACGCGCCTGCAGGTCGAGCATCCCGTCACCGAGCTCGTCACCGGCGTCGACCTCGTCGAGCAGATGATCCGCGTCGCTGCAGGCGAGAAGCTGAAGATCAAGCAGGCGGACGTGAAGCTCGACGGCTGGGCCGTGGAAGCCCGCGTCTATGCCGAGGATCCGTTCCGCAACTTCCTGCCCTCCATCGGCCGGCTCACCCGCTACCGTCCGCCCCAGGAAGGCTCCTCGCACGGCGGCACCGTCCGCAACGACACCGGCGTGTTCGAGGGCGCCGAGATATCCATGTACTACGATCCGATGATCGCCAAGCTCGTCACGCATGCGGGAACGCGCCAGGCGGCGATCGACTTGCAGGCCGACGCGCTCGACGCCTTCGTCATCGACGGGGTGGAGCACAACATCCCCTTCCTGGCGGCGCTCATGCAGCATCCGCGCTGGCGCGAGGGACGCCTCTCCACGGGCTTCATCGCCGAGGAGTTCAAGGGCGGCTTCAAACCACGCACAGCGACGGGGGACGAGCTCGACGTCCTCGCTGCAGTCGCCGTCGCCATCGACCACCTCGGCAATGCGCGCCGGCGCGAGATCACCCAGCAGATGGGCGGCCCGCCCGTACGCTTCGCCAGCAAGCGCATTGCACAGGTCGGCACCGAGCGCCTCGCCACGCTGGTGGAAGGAGCGCTCGGCTCGCCCATCAGGGTCACGCTGCTCGACGGCACGGGCAAGCGCCGCGAGGCACTCGAGCTGCAGTCGGAGTGGTGGCCGGGCGTGCCCGTATGGACCGGCATGGTTCACGGGCGCCCCGCATCGGTGCAGGTGCGCCCCATCCTCAACGGATACGACCTCGCCTATCGCGGCATCCGTGCCAAGGTCTACGTCTACACCGAGGAGGAGGCAGCGCTTGCTGCGCTGATGCCCGAGAAGGCGCCCCCCGACACCTCCAAGCTGCTGCTCTGCCCGATGCCGGGCCAGGTCAAGGCGATCCACGTCGCCGTCGGCCAGGAGGTCAAGTCCGGGGAGCCGCTCTGCGTGGTCGAGGCCATGAAGATGGAGAACGTGCTGCGCGCCGAGCGCGAGGCCGTCGTGAAGGCCGTCAAGGCCAAGCCCGGCGACAGCCTCGCCGTCGACGCCGTGATCATGGAGTTCGCGTGAGCCCGGTGTCAGACCCCAGGGTCTGACGCTGCAGCTTCATCAGCACCCGCAGCGCCAGAGCGGCTCACCCAGAGTGCGCAGACCCCGATCGCGGCGGGTGGTCGTGGCCCAGCGCCGCCTCGCACCATCGCTCCAACGGCCCGCCGACAAGCAGCACCGCGCCGACGATCAGCGACGCGGTGGTGATGATCTTCCATTCGCCGGTGCCGCACAGCGCGCCCAAGGCGGCCGTCATCCACACCGCAGCGGCGGTCGTCAGGCCGTGCACCTTCTCGGAGGCTTGCGTGCGCACGATCACGCCCGCGCCGATGAAACCCACGCCCGTCATGATGCCCTGGATGACGCGGCTCATGGCGTCGACGTGCGACGTGCCCCCGGCCGCATGCAGAGCCGCAAGCACGAGGGCGGCCGCCCCGCAGGCCACCAGGCTCTGGGTGCGCAATCCGGCCGACTTGCCGCGCAAATGGCGATTGAGCCCGATCACGGCCCCGATCAAGGCGGCGGCGCCGAGCCGCGACAGGATCTCCACCCACTCCGACATCGTCTCCTCCTCCATCGCCGGGCCGCCGCGCAAAGGTCGGGTCGCCCGCCGCTCCCACCCCCGCCGCTGGACCCAGACTATCACCGGACGGCGATTCCCCCCTCGGCCGGCATAGCGCCCGGCTTGCGCTGGCTCGCGGTTTTTCCGTATGTCTTGCACCTCGACGCCCGCCGCCTTCCCCCTCTCCGGAGATCCTGATGCGCAGCTTCCACTTCCCTGGCCGTTCCCTCGCCTATGGGCGCCGGGCCATGTGCGCCACGTCCCACCCGGCAGCGAGCCTCGCGGCCATCGAGGTGCTGCGCGAAGGGGGCAACGCCGTCGATGCCGCCATCGCCACGGCCGCGGTGCTCGCCGTGGTCGAGCCGCACATGACCGGCATCGGCGGCGACTGCTTCGCCATCATCGCCAAGCCCAACGCCCGCAAGCTCGTGGCGCTCAATGCCTCCGGCCGGGCGCCCAAGGGAGCCACCGCCGCCTGGCTCGCCGGTGCCGGCCTCGATCGCATCGGGCCCAATACCGCCCATGCCGTGACCGTTCCCGGGGCCATCGACGGGTGGGCGCGGCTGCTCGAGGATCACGGGACGCTGCCGCTCGCCCGCCTGCTGGAGCCTGCCATCGCGCTGGCGCAGGAGGGATTCGTCGTGACGCCGCGCGTGGCGTCGGACTGGGCGCGCAACGCCGCCAAGCTCGCCGGCAACGCCGGCGCCAGGAAGCATCTGCTCAAGGGCGGTCGGCCACCAAAGGAAGGGGAGGTGATGCGCTTCCCGGCGCTCGCCGCAACGCTCGGGCGCATCGCCAAGCACGGCCGCGACGGCTTCTATCGCGGCGATGCCGCCAAGGACATGGTGGCGGAGTTGAGTGCGCTGGGTGGCCTGCATACGCTCGAGGATTTTGCCGCCCAGGCGGGGAGTGCGAGCTACGTCACACCCATCTCCGTGCCCTATCGCGGTGTGGAGCTCTGCGAGCTGCCGCCCAGCAACCAGGGCATCGTCGCGCTCATCATGCTCAAGATGCTCGCGCGCATGGGCAAGCCGGCGCCCGACCCCGTCTCTCCCGAACGCTATCATGTGCTGATGGAGGCGGCACGCCTCGCCTTCGCCATGCGCGATGCCTTCGTCGCCGATCCCGACAAGGCCGACGTGCCCGTGGAGCACATGCTCGACGATGACGTCATCGACACGCTCGTTGCCCGCGTCGACCGCAGGAAGCATCGCCCGCAACTGGCGCCTGTGCCGCAGCCCGTGGGCTCCGATACCGTCTACTTCTCTATTGTCGACGCCAAGGGCATGGCCGTCTCCTTCATCAACTCGCTGTTCGACGAGTTCGGCTCCGGGATCGTCACCGGCAAGACGGGCATCGTGCTCCACAACCGCGGCAAGGGCTTCGTCACCGATCCGAGGCACCCCAACTGCATCGCGCCCGGCAAGCGTCCCATGCACACGCTGGTCCCGGCGATGGTGCTCAAGGACGGCAAGCCCTACATGTCGTTCGGCGTCATGGGTGCGAACTTCCAACCCATGGGCCACGTCTACGTCATGAGCAACATGTTCGACTACGGCATGGACCCGCAGGAGGCGCTCGACAGCCCGCGCGTGTTCTTCGAGGGCGACGGGCTGCTGGCGGAGGAGTCCGTTCCCGCATCCGTCATCGCCGGCCTCAGGCGGCTCGGCCACCGCGTGAGCCTGCGCGAGGCGCCCTGGGGCGGCGGACAGATCGTCGTCATGGACCGCGAGAGGGGCGTCCTCATCGGCGCCTCCGACGCGCGCAAGGATGGCATGGCCATCGGCTATTGACCGCGCCGGCCGCGTCGCGGCGCCCGAGCGAGGATGCATTCCTGCGCCGTTGTCGCCCGGGCACAGCCGGCCTGCAGAACGCTGCGCTCACCATCCCGTGAAGACGGAAGCTCAGGCCCCGCACGTTGTCGAGGTGATGGCCGACGCTGCAAAACTGTTCGCCGGGCACATGGGGGCGCTCGCCGTCCTCGCGAACGTGCTGGTCGACAAGGGCATCATCTCGCGCCAGGAGCTGGCCGGGCGCCTCGAGCAGGCGCACGGCGCGGCGCTGCAATGTGCCGGCGGGCCCGAGGTCGCCTTGGCGCTCGCCGAGTTGCTCCGTTACCTGGACGACAGCCCGCTTCCGCCGCCCCGCAGGCGCGGCTAAGCCCCGACGCTTGCTGACATGACCCTGACCCGGACCGGCTGTCGGCCCCGATTGTGCGCTGCCCGCAACAGGTGCCGGCCGCCCATCATGATAGGTATGGCGGCTCGGGCGCCGGCTTGTCCCCAGCCCGCGCATTCGCTCGTGTCGGCTGCCGGGGTGGCCATGCTACCGTGCCGCGTTTGAACGGAGAGTTCTGCGGAAATGAGAGCGAGAGAGCTTCTGATCGCACTCCTGGTGGCTTGCGTGCCTCTCGGCGCCGCCCTGGCGGACGAGACGGGAGCCGGCCTCGATCGGTCGGGGTTCGAGGTCGGCGGCCGCTATTGGTACAGCGTCGGACGGATCGGCTACGACTACTACGGTGACACCACCACCACCTTCCCCCCGGTCTCCCGGCTCACCTACGACGAGCTGACCGGCAATGCGGGGGAACTCTACTTCCGCGGCGACGTGGCGTGGGGCTTCTTCATCAAGGGCTTCGTCGGCGCCGGCGGCATCAGCGGCGGCCGTCTGCTCGACGAGGACTTCCCGCCCCTCACCTCTCCTTACTCGGCGACGACGAGCGATGCGAGCGGGACGCTGAACTACGGCACTATCGATCTGGGCTACTCCGTCATCCGCCAACCCGCCTTCCGCCTCGGCGGGTTCATCGGCTACGGCCGCTGGAACGAAGCCATCACCGCGAGCGGCTGCACGCAGATCGCCACCAACCCCGGCATCTGCCAGCCCTTCCCGATTCCGACGTCCATCGCCGTCATCAAGGAGACCGACAACTGGGATCTGCTCCGCCTCGGCGCCGCGGCCGACGTAATGCTGGGCGATCGGGTGAAGCTGACCGTGGACGCGGCCTACGTCCATGCGTCCCAGAAGGCGGTCGACCATCACTATTTCACCTTCGGCGTCGATCCGTCCTCGGGCAGCGGCAACGGCTTCCAGATCGATGCCATCGCCTCCTATCAGCTCACGGACGCCTTCAGCCTCGGCGTCGGCGGACGCTGGTGGCACCTCGACACGGATGCCGTCGACACCTTTCAGCAGCTGGAAACCTATCGCACCGACCGGTATGGAGTGTTCCTGCAAGGCGGCTTCAGGCTCAACTGAAGCCGCAGCCTGCGCTCATCGCCAGGCCTCACGCCAGACCCGCCTGCCCAACCCGCGAGAGGCGGCTGACAGCACCCTGACCGCTCACCGAGCCCGCTCAAGCGTGTGTACCGCCCGTAACAGGCCACGGTTGGGCACCGTGTTATTCCTAGCGCCGTCCGTCAGTTCCGCATTCATGACGGACTGCCGCCGGCAGGTCAGCACCCCCATGTGAACGACTTGCCGGCGGCGACCAACGCGTCTCCAGTCGAGTAGGAGCCCCGCAGGCCAAGCCATTCGGCGCTGCAAGATATCAACAGCCGCACGCGGCTGCGCCCTCCCCGGAAACAGCGGCACAGCGCGACCTTGCGCGAGAATCGGCACAGGATCGCCTGGTGGGGCGCTCGGGCGTCGCCACTCTGCCCGAAGTCTTCCGCCACGACATCATCGCGGGTACCCTGCGTTGGCCCTTTCACACATTTGCGGTCCGCCGGCGGCCAGACAACGTTGAGTGGTCCTTGGGGGCGCGATGACAGAGAAGATTGCCATCGTCGGGGCCGGCGGGTTCGGGCGGGAGACGCTGCAGATCATTCTCGATCTGAACGGCATTGCGCAGGCCTGGAACTTCTGCGGGTTCGTGGTCGTGGGCGATTTCGCAGCCCCGGAGCGCGTCCACGGCTATCCCGTGCATCGCGGCGCGCAGTGGATCGGCGACAACCCGGATGTCCGCCTCGTCGTTGCAATCGGAAATCCTGCGGCGCGGCGCAAAGTCGTCAGGGAGCTGGGACCCTACGGCAACCGGTTCGCCACGCTCATTCACCCGCGTGCCTGGTTCGGCACCGATGTGGCGTTCGGCAGCGGCTCCATCGTCTGCGCGGGGGCGACGCTCACGACGACGGTCCGCCTCGGCTCCCATGTGCACGTCAATCCGAACTGCACCATCGGCCACGACGCTAAGCTCGATGATTTCGCCACGCTCTATCCGTCCGTGAGCGTTTCGGGCCACGTGCACCTTTGCGAAGGCGTGGAGTGCGGCGTGGGCACCAGGCTGATACCGCGGGTCACGGTCGGCGAATGGTCCATCCTCGGGGCCGGCAGCGTCGTCACCAGATCGCTCCCCGCCAATATCACCGCGGTCGGCGTGCCGGCACGCATAGTCAAGACGCGGAGACCGGGTTGGCACGAGGCCGAGGCGGCATGAACAGACCGTCGCCCTTCGCCGAGCCCGTTTACATAACTCGGCCCGCCCTGCCGCCGCTCGGCGAGTACGTCGCAGAGCTCGCGGAGATCTGGAGGTCGGGCTGGCTCACGAACAACGGGGCGAAGCATCGGGCATTCGAAAGTGAGCTTGCCGCTCTCCTGCGCGCCCCGCATCTGTCCCTCTTCAACAACGGCACGACGGCGCTCATCGTCGCCTGCCGTGCCCTTGGCCTGTCAGGGGAAGTGATCACCACGCCCTTCACGTTTCCCGCCACGCCGCACGTGCTCACCTGGAGCGGAGTTGCTCCCGTCTTCGCCGACATCGATCCCGAGACGTTGACGCTCGACCCGGAGCAGATCGAGCCGCTCGTCACCCCCCGCACGACGGGCATCCTCGGCGTTCATGTCTACGGGATGCCGTGTCGGGTATCTGCGATCCAGCGCATCGCGGACAGGTGTGGGCTGCGCATCATCTACGACGGGGCGCACGCATTCGGAACGGAGATCGACGGGGCTCCGCTGGCGGGCTTCGGCGACGCGACGATGCTGAGCTTTCATGCGACCAAGCTGTTCCACACCGCCGAGGGCGGCGCGCTCGTGGTCAAGGACGCCCACCTCAAGCAGCGCGTCGATCACCTGAAGAATTTCGGGATCGCAAGCGAGACCGAGGTGGTGATGCCGGGCATCAACGGCAAGATGAGCGAGCTGCAAGCGGCGCTCGGCCTCGTCAACCTCCGTCACCTCGAAGCCGAACGGTCGCGGCGCGCGCGGCTCGCCGCCGTCTATCGCGAGCGGCTCGGGGAGGTCGAGGGACTGAGCTGCCTGGCGCCGCCGGCCAATGTCCGCAACAGCCATCAGTATTTCGTCCTCCGCGTGCGCCGCGAGCGCCGGCCCGGACTGCGTGACGTCCTCTACGAGAGGCTCAAGAGCTTCAACATCTTCGCCCGCCGGTACTTCTACCCCCTGGTTAGTGACGCGAGCTGCTACAGGGCGCTCCCGAGCTCCGGCAGCGACAGGTTGCCCGTCGCCCGTCGGGCCGCAAGCGAGGTGCTGGCACTCCCTTTCTTCGGCGAGCTGGGCATCGACGGCGTGCACCGCGTCTGCGATGCGATCGCCTACGCGCTGGAGGAATGATGCCCAAGGTCAGCGTCGTCATCGCCTCCTACCAGCACGCGCGCTTCGTGCGCCAGGCGATCGAGAGCGTGCTGGACCAGTCGTTCCAGGACTTCGAGATCGTCGTGACCGACGACGGCTCCCGCGACGGGACCCCCGACGTGATCCGCAGCATCGGCGACCGTCGCGTGAAGCTCGAGGTCTTTCCCCGCAACAAGGGTGCCTGCTCCGCCATGAACGCGTCGATTGCGCGGTCGACCGGCACGTACGTTGCAGTGCTCAATTCCGACGACTATTGGCTGCCGGGCAAGCTCGCGCGGCAGGTCGCCTTTCTCGATGCGCAGCCGGAGTTGGCCGCGGCCTTCGCCCGTCCGGTGATCGTCGATGAGCGGGGTGCCGAGCTGCCGGATCACCTCCTCAACAGGATCTTTGCCAGACACGCGGAGACCCGCCAGGGGTGGCTGCGCACCTTCTTCCGCGAGGGCAACTGCCTGTGCCACCCCACGCTGCTCATCCGCCGCGCCTGCTATGACGAGATCGGAGGCTATGACCCTCGTCTTGCCCAGCTGCCCGACCTCGACATGTGGGTCCGGCTCGCAAGCCGGCACGCGTTCGCTGTGCTGCCGGACGTTGTGACGGCCTTCCGCCTGCTCGATGACCAGTCCAACGCCAGTGCGCTCAGGCCCGACGTCCAGGCCTGCCTGGTATGGGAGTACGAGAAGGTGCTTGCCCGCTACCGGGCGCTCGACGACGGCGATTTCCGGGCCGTGTTCGCCGATGAGATCGCCGCGTTGCAGTTGGCCGGCGCGCCGCAGGACGTCGCCCTGGCGCGCATCGCAATTGCCAACCGGCACCCGTGGCACCAGCGCTTCGGACTGGAGCTTCTCTACGAGGCCGCCGGTCGCGGCTCGCCCGGCGTAGAGGCTGGGGAAATCCCCGCCTTGGCGAAGACCATCGACCCCTATTGCATGCGCGTCCGCGCACGGCTGGAGCGGAGCCAATCGAAGGCCCGGGGAATAGGCTCGCTGCGGCGATTTATGGCGCGCAAACTGCGTCCCTGGCGGTATGGCAGGCGGCGAAGGAAAGAGACCGCACAGGAGGCGGCAGCCGCTCCCGATAGCGCGCCTCCGCCCCTGGCGAATGGCGCGAGCGACGGGACTTGAACCCGCGGCCTCCGGCGTGACAGGCCGGCGCTCTAACCAGCTGAGCTACGCCCGCAATCCAAAACATGCGCCCCGGGGCCTGGCCGCGAGGCGTTGTCACGAAGCGTCCGTTTACGTGAGCGAGGATAGCGCGTCAAGCGAGCGCGACGCATCACCCTCAGCGCACCGCAAACGGCGCCTGGTAGGGGCGCCCGTAGGGAACGCCGGCCATCACCACACCCGAGGGCTTGAGGTGCACCTTGCCCTGCCGCTTGTTGTCGCGCGTATCGACGAACTCCACCGGCCCCTCCACGATCTCGAGCAGCGACACGTCAGCGGGGGCTCCCACCTGCAGCGTGCCGAGCTTCGGCGACCGGGCGATCACCTTGGCCGGGTTGACGGTGGCCATCGCCACGACCTGCTCCAGGCTGAACCCCATGTTGAGGAACTTGCTCATCACCCAGGTAAGGTAAGGCATGCCGGGCGTATTGCCGGAGTAGACGTGGATGTCGGAGGAGATGGTATCGGGCCCCGCCCCCGCCGGCAGCGCCGCCTCCGCCACCGTGTAGTCGAAGCTGCCCCCGCCGTGGCCGACGTCGAACACCACGCCACGCTGCTTGGCGGCCAGCGCCGCCGGCAGCAGCTTGCCATCCTGGACGATGTTGGTGAACCGGCCGGCAATGTTCGGCGCACCGGAATAGCTGTGGGTCAGCACGTCGCCCGGCCGCAGCGTATCCAGGATCTGGCTCATCAGCTCCGGCGTCTCGACCCCGCCGATGTGGCACATCACCTTGGCGCCGGTGCCGGCCAGCACGCAGGCGGCAATGGCGCGCTTGAGAGGCTCCAACCCGTTCTTGGCGATCACGTTCTCGCTCATGCGCACCTTGACGCCGATCACCAGGTCCGCGTTCTCTGCGACCGCCTTGGCTGCCGCCTCCATCTGGGCGTAGTCGATGTTGTAGAGCTCGGGCACGGGAAAGCCGGCGAGGCCGATGTTGGCGATGTGCACGAAGGCGTAGAGGCGTGCGCGGGTCTGCCCGACGATGGCGCGGCGGAAGGCGGCGATGTTGTTGGCGCCTGCATCTCCGGCCGATACCAGCGTGGTCGTGGCCTGGAAGGGCACCAGTTCGTCGGCCGGAATGCCGATTGCTGAGCCGTAGGGAAAGACGTGGGCGTGCAGGTCGATGAGGCCGGGCGTCACGAGCTTACCGCCGGCGTTCATGACCTTCAGCGCCCTGGCGGCGGGAATGTCGCCCTCCACCGCCTCTATAACGCCGTAACGGATGCCGATGTCGCGCCTGGCCCTGAGGCCCTGGCTCGGGTCCAGCACCTCACCGCCCTTGATCAGAAGGTCGAACTTGTCGTCGGGGCCCATGGCGGCCAGGGCCGAGCCGGCGCCAACGCCAGTCGCGGCGAGGGCAACGGTGGATGCGGAGTACGCAAGGAACCGGCGTCGCGACGTGGCGAGCATGGCAGTTTCCTCCGAAGGATTTTCTGATTTTGGGATTGGAAGACTGCACCCGCCGCCTCGCCGCGGTCAAGCGAGCGCTCCGTATGAGGAAGGTGCCCCATGCCGCCCGCATCGGCCGCGAGTGGGCAGCTCGAAGTCGGCTCTGGTGGGCGGTGAGAGGATCGAACTCCCGACATCTTCGGTGTAAACGGGGTGCTCACATCTCACGATGCTGGAATATCATGGAGTCTGGCTGCGATTACGTCATGAATAGGCGC
>Ga0070741_10006616_pt1 | contig 24762 bp, 7 predicted proteins | sample Coa_R1_4_FD_66440 | JGI IMG/M metagenome (GOLD analysis project Ga0070741, IMG submission 66440) | Surface soil microbial communities from Centralia Pennsylvania, which are recovering from an underground coalmine fire - Coalmine... | ecosystem: Environmental > Terrestrial > Soil > Unclassified ... | reverse complement strand
GGTCGATCAGATTGCTGTAGGAGCGGTTGGGCTGTTCATCCATCCTCTGCTGATTACCGCAGCAATAGGTGCCATGCAGCAACGCAATGCCTTACATGATGTGCTCACTTCGATTGACCAACACATCCGGTACCAACAGCCGCAAGCCCTGGTGCAGAGAGAGATGACAGGGAGTTCCGTCTAAATCGGGAAACTCGACATGCACCAACGAACGCAGGAGCGCACTTGAGGGGGCCCGCCAGGTGAGGACGGTGAGGCAAGCAGGCGTCAGTGCCGCTTGCTCCAGCCGACCCCGCTACACGCGCTCGCAATTGGTGCCCCTCAGTTCGTTGAGACCGGGAAGTCGATGACGGTCCGACGCCTTCTCCTGGCAGGACGCTTCGTAGCGAACTGCCGAGCACAGAAGCGAACGGTGAGTCCTACAAGAGACCCTGGAGTGAGTGCGTTGTTCCTCGATATCCTCCCCTCTCATGTATGAGGAAGACACCACATGTGGTGAGCCTTCTCGCCGAAGACTCTCGTCGTATTGGAAATAGTGCTGGACAGGAAACGTGTCCTGTCAGCGTAAGAACAAGGAGCATTGTGATGACACAGACCAATGTAAAGACCACGCAAGCAGGCCAATTTCAAGCAGACCGTGAAGCGTTCCCGGTCGCGAGTGGAGACACTATGAAAGCCATTGTCTACACACATTATGGATCACCGGATGTTCTTCAGCTCAAAGAGGTAGCAAAACCGACTCCCCAGGACCATGAAGTCCTGGTACACGTTCATGCGGTATCCGTCAATGCGGCTGACTGGCATCTCCTGAGAGGGAAACCGCTCTTGATGCGCCTCATGGGCTACGGGTTTCTCAAACCCAAACACACCATCCTCGGAGCTGCCATGGCGGGACGGGTGGAAGCAGTTGGCAGGAACGCCACGCAGTTTCAGTCAGGTGATGAGATCTTCGGGGATTTGACCAAGAGTGGCTTTGGCGCTTTTGCCGAGTATGTGTGCGCTCGTGAAGATGCCTTGGCGTTGAAACCAGCCAATGTGACATTCGAGCAAGCAGCGGCCGTCCCTCTTGCGGCCGTCACCGCCTTGCAGGGCCTTCGCGCGAAAGGACAGATACAGCTCGGACAACAGGTGTTGATTCATGGTGCGTCTGGTGGTGTGGGGACGTTTGCGGTGCAGATTGCCAAAGCGTTCGGGGCCCAAGTCACTGCCGTGTGCAGCACGCGAAATGTGGACTTGGTGCGCTCGCTTGGCGCAGACCAGGTCATTGATTACACGCAAGAAGATTTCACCAAAAATGGGCAGAGGTATGACTTCATTTTTGCGGTGAACGGATATCATTCGATTTTCGATTACAAGCGTGCATTAAATCCCAAGGGAGTGTACGTCATGATCGGAGGGTCCATGGCTGCAATGGTCCAAGCCATGCTCCTGGGGCCAGTGATGTCAATGACTGGGAGACAGAAAATGGGTTCCATGGGGGTGGCGAAACCAAACCAGAAGGATTTGGTTTTCATGAAAGAGCTGCTTGAAGCTGGCAAAGTCAAACCCGTTATAGATCGACGGTACCCGTTCGGTGAGACTGCCGCGGCCCTCCGGTATCTGGAAAAAGGACACGCCCAAGGAAAAGTCGTCATCACAATGGCATAGCATTGAACGTGTCCACCGTTCTCCGCGCGAGTTGCTGAGCATCGCTCCTACGTGCCTTTCTTCCAAAGGCATGCCAATGAACAAGGCGTCGAGGGAAGAAAGCAGGCAGGCGATGGCTCAAGAACACATCGTCGCAGAACGTGAAGAAGGAAAACACTCATGACACAAACGAACACACCTACTACCTCACCCAAACATACGAACGAAGAGACACACATGAAAGTGATGATCTCTCACACAGATAGTTTACCTAATGTCCTTGAACGAAAAGAGGAAGCCCTGAACCCGCACAGAAGAACCGCTGTGCTCGTGGGAGCACTGTTTCTCATTTCGACCGCGACCTTCATCCTCAGCAATGTGCTGATGACACCGATCCTGGGCTCCCACAACCTCTTGGCCGCAGTCGCCGACCACTGGCAGCTCATGATCGTGGCGACGCTCATTGCGCTCATCGAAGGGACCGCCACCGCCGGACTCGCGGTGCTGCTGTATCCGATCTTGAAACAGCAGCATCCAGCACTCGCCCTTGGCTACGCGGGTATGAGGATTGCGGAGCTTGCCATCGCTGCCGTCGGTTTTGGTCTGGGTGGGCTCTTGCTGGTGACCTTGAGTACCACGGCGACACAGGGGGCGAGTAGTGAAACGCTCGGCACCCTGCTCATCGCGCTGCGTCACTGGACCCTGATGCTCGTCTACGTCTACACCGCCCTCGGCGGCTTGATGCTGAGCTACATGCTGCTCAGGAATAGGCTCGTTCCCCGATGGCTGGCGGTGCTCGGTCTCATCGGTTACCCAGCGTTACTGGTGGTTTCGGTGCTGGACCTGCTCGGCATCGTCGACACGGTGGCTGGCCTGGGACTGGTCGGGCTTGTTCCCGGAGGCCTGTTCGAACTCCTCCTGCCGATCTGGCTTTTCGCGAAGGGATTCAATGTGACCGCCCTCGCCAGAATGCGCGTCGAGCGCGCGAGCGGCTAAGCCCACCATGCCAGGTCTGCGTCAAGGACCTTCTTGGCGCGGGTCGTCTAGGTTATGAAAGGATCGTATCATGCCAACAGTGAAGAGCAATATGCACGGGAAGATCTGCATGGTGACCGGTGCCAATTCAGGGATCGGGAAGGCCACCGCGCTGGCACTGGCACGGATGGGTGCCACCGTCGTGATGGTCTGCCGGGACCGTGCCAGAGGCGAAGAGGCTAGGAGCGAGATCACCACGAAAAGCAAGAATACCGCGGTTGATCTCCTGCTGGCAGACCTGTCCTCGCAAGAGTCCATCTGACACCTCGTCGAGGACTTTCAACAGCACTACACGCACCTGCATGTAAAAGGCATCGATCAAGGTGGGCAAAAACGGGATCAAGCGTTTGGCGCACATCCGGTTGGCGGCATTCCAGGCCAGGAGTAGCGCCTGCTGAACCTCTGTTCCATAGCGTTGCTTCGGGCATGCAGTCGCTTGCTGGACCGCTTCAGCATGGTTGAGCAGCCACCTGGCATACCTGCGATTATAGCCGGTGATGGCGGTGAATTCATCCACCAGGGTGTTTCTCTCGGCGGATGATGCCTGCTGATACCGGGGAGCCAGATACTGAAGGATGTTCCGCCGCGTCTGCAAACTCACTTCCACTCCTGCCTCCTCTGACCTTCCCTGGCCCCTGTCCTCTCCAGTGATCCCATCAGAGAGGACCTCGGTTGCCTCAGAATCATCTTCCTCGTGGCATGCATTCTCTCCTCTTTCTGTCTTCTTAGCAAGACACACGCAGCGACGGTGTCGCCTTGCTTGAAGGGAATAGAGACAGGCAAAAGAAAGCAGAGCCATCAGAGGGACTTCGTCAGATTTTGCTGAGGCAATGCGCCCCCTCTACGGCAGATTGTTACACGCTCTCTGGGGCAGATAGTCGTTGAAGGTATTCTCGCCAAAAACGCAATCGCCCTCCAGAGGAATGGTTCTTCGCCTGTCTGTGTCAAACGGCTTGACAAGCGCCTCCAGAGGAACGATCTTTGGCGAAAAGCGGGAGACGGGGCTCGAACCCGCGACAGCCTGCTTGGAAGGCTATATTACACAGGAACAACGCCTGTTTATTTTAGATCGGCTTCTCAGGCCCATTGCCGCCATAGCATCCCACAATGAGCGCGTTGACCATAGGATGCCACGAAGTGGATGCTTCCTGCGAACCTCTTATGCATGAGCTTTTTTCCACTCGGGCAATATATGTCGCAAGCGATTTACCCTCATGGAAACCAATATATTTCACAAGATTTTTTTGAAAATTCAGCGATCTTCGTTGTGCTTCTCCTGCCATCTCCATGCTCTTCCTTATATCGCAAGCAATGGCTTTTCGTGGTGATCTCCTTCTTGTACCAGGACAAGCAGTGGATGAACGAGCTTGCTCGAAGGCTTGCATCTTTCGGAGTTAATGACTATAAGGAGTATTGTAGCTCGGTACCGGATACAGGAAGCGCTTAGAGTAAGAGAGTTTCTCTTAAGAAGCTACGGAAAACCTCAACGTTCACCATCATCGACGGTCAACCTTGATAAAGGAAGATCATACACACCCTGCTGGAGCAAGACCTCTCTCCCACTTGACTCAAAAGTTCTTAGTAAGCCGAAAGCCAGGCATCTGGTCTAGATTTTTCCGTCGCAACTCCTCATGAACAGATCACAGACGATGCCGCAATCCCTTGAGTTGCAAATGAGGGCGCGGGCTAAATAGTAGCTTAACTTGATGGCAGCGTAATATTCAATAGCCGAAGCGCGTTCAGGTCAGAAGCGTCAAAGCGGGGTAGCTCCGCGTAGTTCCTCCACAAGAAATCCAGAGGTTTCTGGATATTGAACTCCGTCGGTTTATGAAGCTGTGTCAACGGATCTTTGGCGTAACTTTTCGCCCAGGCCAGCGCCTGAGCGTTGCCGGTTTGATTCACCAGCGCACCGCAATTTCCACCCGCAATCAGGCCGAGTTTGGCACCTATCAGATTATTGATTTTATCTGCCAGCGAGTCATAAGGGCCCTCGATACTTAAATCGATGTGAGCATATTCGTGCGCGTACCCGGTAGCCAGCGCAAAATCCGCTCCCCACTCCTGAGTATAGCGGCAGATCCAATAAGCATGGCGATAGGCATTTTTCACCCAGACATCGGAAGAAAGATCCTTGCGAAAATCACGCGCCTCTTGATTGAGCCTCAGAAATTTCTGGAATAGCGCGTAATACGCTTTTACAGAGGTGTAACCGAAACGCAAAACGACCTTTTTAAAAAATAACCAGGGCAAGTGTATAGGGGTAGGCAGGTATCTATAGACGGTCGCATACATGGAACTTATGGTGGACTTTGAAAGGAGAAACAATGGATTCAAAGAGAATATCGGGCTGAGACCGAAGTGGATAGCAACGGTCCAGGCTTCCGTAGGCGAAATCTTGATGTAGGGCAGATAGATCCAGGAAGGAGCATGATAGAGCCACTCCCACAGAGAAAGGTCTTGCCGAGGGATAGGGTTGAGTTCATGGAAGTTGCTACGCATGGAAAAAATGGTGTATTTGATCCACTCCTCAAGTGACGCTCCTTTTTCTAGAACAGGCTCATAAAGAGCCGTTGACTTACCAGGCAGTAGAAAGGTTGAATTTACCAGCGGGAAAGATTGATTTCCGGTTGGATCTACCTGGTTTAAGGGGTTATTTTCAACATACACATACGGGCTACCTCCATCGTTTAGCGCATCCACAGACAGAAAGCGCTTGAGGTCAGGATCATAAAGCCGTGCATTGTAGTTGTAGAGTCCACTTTCTCCTTCAAATTCCTGGCCCGTGTAACGATAGACAACAGCCGGCTCGCCGCTTTCCCTCATCAAACCGCCGAATGGCAGATAAGCATAGCTGCCACTGGCGTTGACCGCATCGCTCTCTACCTGGCTGCGTATGGAACCCAGGTGGTCGCGGAGCAGATAGTTGGTTGCATTATTCTGCTGGCAGGCGAGCAAGCCGGTGGGTCCAAAAATGTAGCGCGTTGTCCCTAACGAATCAAGACGCATCAGGGGTTGCCCATCGTAGCTCCGTAGCGTGCGAACTGTCATCAGGTTGGTATTGTTGGAATTACGATAAAGCTCCAGGCTACGCAGGTTTGCCCCGTCGTTTATGTAGAGTAGGCGGTTACCATTGGACAGAGTAATGCTATCGGTGAGGCCAGTTACAGGGTTGTAGGCGAGGTTCGTTAAGGCGCGCGTCGGGGCTGCAATGACGTTGCCATCTTTGTCATAGTCGTAGCTGCTACTGGTGATACTACCTGTAGCGCTCACAGATGGATCGGAGAGATAGAGCGCCGGTCCCTCCCCGCTGCCATTTACCGGGCGTAAGTAATTGACACACTCCAGCACAATTGAGGTAACATTTGCGTTCAACCCCAATGAGGATCGCAGAGTTGGAATGTCTATCGTCACATTTTGCGCGCTCCAGGTCCCTCCTGTCTGGGCAATAACCGCAACCGTTTTAGCGATAATCTCCCCAGCGGGGGTAGAGAAGCGCACGAGCCAGGCAGCCTGACCAATGGCATTGGTAAAGTCAGCCTCCGTCTTCACCTGATAACTTAATGTATAGGAGCCCGCAGGATCGAGATAGGTCTGTAGACGCAAGTACTCGTAATGGCCCAGGCTCCCACCTGTCAGTTTGAGCGCCTTGCCGCGCTCGCTATCAGTCACAATGGCGGAACTCGAAATGCCTCCGTTGTTGGCACCCCAGGACCATGCAGCATCAGGTGGCGGCGAGCCGGTAAGGGTGCTAAAAGAGAGGGTGGTCGTGGCTGTACTACTGAGGAACTTGACCTGATCATTCGACTGGTTTTCTCCTTGAGGCGCATAGTGGTAGCTTGTGGTCGTAGCCCCTTGTTGAAGCTGGAGCATATTGTTGTTGGCATCGAACCCGGGTTGGTTGGCGGGTCCCCAAATCATGCTCCAGGCGTCATTGAGGCTATTGTGCGCCTGCGTGAGACGATTCAGATGATCGTAGGTGAAGTCATAGCGATAGTCGGCAGGTGGATCATCCCAGCGTTCTGGCTTATAGGTAAAGCTGGTACCGGCGACATTCCCATTGTAGTATTTGTTGCCCGAACCTTGATAGTAATTCAGCGTTTCCGTGAAATAGGGGTCATCTATCTGTGATAGCCAGCCTTGAGGCGTATAGTCATAGGTCCGCGCGAAACTGTTGGGATTAGCGATCCCCGGTGGGTTGCCTTTGCCGTTGTTGAGGCTCTCGCTGGCAACATCGCCTAGCTCGTTGTAGGCATAGGCGGCATAGTATTTTTCGCCAGCATCTGCCGGATGAGTCGGGTCAACGATCTCGCTACCGGTCAGGGTATCGCCAATAGAAGCCAGTTGCCCCAGGCGATTGTAGTAGTAGGCAACTTTAAATGCAGCGTTCCCGTTCTGGGAGGGATAATCAACTTCTGTCTGGTAGTTCAGATTGTTATAACGGTAGTTGACTGTGTAAGGGGCAGTGTCAAAGTTGGTGATTTGACAGGTCTGGGTGATAATGTTGCCCTCAGCATCATAGCGGAAGGTTTCAATTTCAACTCCTGGCAGCGCGTGATTGGTCTGGGTCTGAAAGAGTCGCCCCAGCAGGTTGGGCAAGTCTGCCTGGTTCGGAGAGGCATCATAGGTATTCTTTTGATACCACTGGCCTTGAGCATAAGCTGGTTGCTGCGCATTGTCTACATTGGGGAAGCTCTGATTGTTCACCTGATTTTGCAAAGCGGGCGTGCCCCATTGGTAGGTAGCATCCTGAATATAACCACTCTCCACCTCCCGCCCAAGCTGGTCGTACTTGAAATAGCGAATACGAGCCGGGTTCTGCGCAGCCCCCTCAGCTGTCATTTCAAAGCGGAGCCGATGTGCATCGTCGTACAGGTAGCTAACGGTGTGAGCATTTGGGGTGGTCTGTTCGCTGAGACGACCAAAAAAATCGAAGGTCTGAGTCTGTTGCCAGACAGCCGCCTGCGAACCTCCAGGGGGAGCATAGTAGTTGGGCAGGTTGACGGTTGTCAAGTTGCCTGCACTATCATAGGTGAAGAATGTTGTGTGATACGTATTGTTTGCCAACGTGGTCCGGCGCGCCACAATGCGTCCGGCCTGGTCGCGCAGGGTATAGTGATCGACGCCGTTGGTGTCAGTGATCTGGTGCAGGTAGTAGCGGTTATCCGACCCGCTGGGCAGTAAATCTTGCATCACTGAGCCGGGGCCGCTGGCCGTGTTCGATAGATAGTTGTAGCGGGTAGAAAAATGCGCAGCGTCAGCCGTGGTTTCGCGCGGCAGGATAGTGGTGCTGATGCGGCCCAGCGGTGAATTTTCGTACAGGCTTGTGCTATAGTTGTACACACCGCCCTGTCCCGCCAGGTATTGCTGTATGGTGAGATGTGTCCCCTGTGGAGTAAAGAGATAGGTATCCTGATTGCCTTGCAATAAGGTGACAGCGTTGCTGCCAGGAGCAAGCGCCAGTTGCAGAGGCGCACTCAGCGGGGTTCGTTGGTACGCAGGTCGGCCTAGAGCGTCGTTCAAGATGCCTGAACCGTTAACAGGGTAGACAGGCTGAGCGCCATTGATGTTGCTGCCCACGTACTCCACCCTCTGCATCAGATTGCCCAGACCATCGAGAAAACTCGCCGCTAGCTGGGGATCGTTGAGGACAAATAGATCATCGAAGCTGCCATTCTGTTTGAGCGTCAGCGCCGGCTTGCCAATGTTGGACAGGCTCGTGTTGGGGCTGTAGGTGTAGCTGAATAGCTGTACGCCATTGACGAAAAAGATCACAACGCCTTCTACAATGGCGAAGATCCAATCGCTGCCGAACCCCAGTGCCTGGCTGGTGGCGGCACTGGTCAAACCGTTGTTTTGCTGACGAGCCAGCACCCACTGGCTTGCACTCCCATTCCAATAGATGAACACATCTCCGTTGCCAATGCCTGCATTACCGCTGGGTTGGGTGTGACAGACAACCCGTACAGCGAAATTGGTAAAGGCGAACAGATTGAGCGTGGCACTACCGCCTAAGGGTCCAGCAGGCGGTGGCGTAGAGGGCGTATATGTTAGCTCACCTCCGCTGATAGCCCAGGTGCCCCCTGTTCCAGACCAGTCTGCGATATTACCATCGTGGAAATCATAGTAGGCGCTATCGCTGGTCGTCTGGAGCTGCAACGTGTTGTTAGGAAAATCCGGTAGAAAGGCATCGCCGCCGAGGTCGCGGGCGTAACAAGATCCAAGCACCCACTTCACTTTCTCACCGGGACCAATATGAGCAATGCGACGACTGAAGGCATCGTAAACAAAGCGGTCAGTCTCACCATTGTTGCCTAGAGTGGCACTGATCTGGCGGTCGTCTGGCTGATACACTGTCGCCCCAAAGGAACTGTTGATGGCGCTCAGACGCAGATTGTCCACCTGGCAGGCGCTAGCGGTATTCTGGTTATAAGCTGAGATGACGACATAGAGAGCTACGTCGGATGGGATGTTGTTACCGGTGCGCAGGGCTGCAAGGTCGATGGTTTTTTGCAGGGAGAGCCATTTGTTATTGGTGTTGGGAATGTCGAGATTGATAGTAGAGCCTATCTGCTGATGCGTATCGTTGCGATAGATGGCGAGTTGCCAGCGGGCAACACCATTGGCAGGATCGAAACCGGGCTGCGACTTGACCCAGCAGGAGAAGACATACGCCCGCTGCTGATTGAGTGGCTGGAAGACGTTGATGGGGCCGCTCTGCTCCCCTGGACGGGGTGGCAGCCGCAAACAGCGAGTACCAGTGTGGTTATCAGTTGTGGTGATGTTGGCCTGAAGGCTATTATTGGGATCGGTCCAGCCCCATCCCTGCGACTGCTCGTAAAGCTCGAATCCATAGTAGCTGGCCTCGCCATCGGCAATGCTGGCATTAGTAAAGCGAGCCGTAACATACCAGGTACTGGCGTCAAAAAGATTGGCGGAAGCTACCCCATCGACGTTAGTCATGAGGCTGGCGAGGCCAGTGATAGTGCGCGTCTGGATGGTAGAGTTCAGCAGCCAGTTCGTGTTGGCCTCACCCTCTCCCTGCCATTGGGTAAAGGTCGCAGCTCCATTACGCGCGCGAAAGCTCTGCCAGGGAGACCACTGACCCGGACCGTTCCCCCAATCCTGTTTCCAGGTGACAACCTCAATAGAGGTAACCGTATCATTGCTACCAGGAGGAGACTGTGTCCGGGCGGTAGTCTGGATGATTGGTGTCAACAGATTGAGCACGCGATTGGGATCATACTCCTCCCAAAAATACTTGTACTGTCGGATCAGCAATTCTTCGCTGCCAGCGCTGTTGTAATTGCGCTCGCTGGTCTGAGTAGGCAGACCAGTTTCAGTACTATAGGTATTGGTGATCTGGCCTGTCACAGCATCCAGCATGGGGACCTGCCTGGTCAGGCGTGCATATAAGCCCACGCCCACCTGGCCCAGGGACCTGGAGTAGACCATCCAGAAATTGTCTGTGGCGGCCTGGACAGTTCCAGTAGCATTTTTGACGCGCGTACTGTAGATCATTCCTTTAGCACGGCTGTAATAGCTGGGAGCATTGGTGTAGGCTGAATCAGCGGGATAAGGGAGCACTGGAGGCTCGCTGGCGTTCAAACCATTGAAGAAATAGGTTTCGGTTGTACCGTAGGGGGTAGTAGATGGGTCCTCACTACCGGAAATCTGTGTTACCTGATTGAATTGAGGAGTCAGGCCAGCAGCGTCTATGGTAGCATGGGCGACTTCGTAGCTGTATCCTGTGGGAACGCTCTGATAGCCATTGTTGATCAGCACACCCGTAACGCTATAGCTTGTCTGCGTGCCGCTTACCTGTTGGGAGGCTACCCGATAAAGCGTAAGCTGAGACCCTGAACTGCCATAGGTGCCGGTGTAGGTGACAAACATACGGTTTCCCACCAGGCTATCCGGCGTAGCTGCCGCTACCAGAATTTTCTGACCAGTGAGCGTAATAGCCGCATTGGCGTTAGTGATAGTGCCGTTGCTCAAGAGGTAGATTTTGGTGTCGCTCCCATTTTGATAGAGCAGATAGCGCGATTCCAACAACTGCAAACTGGCAAGATCATCGCCACTAAGGCTGTCGGGGATGCTGAGTTGTATCGCCCAGGAATTGTCTGGTTGGGAGCAGTAGACTTTGCCATTGAAGATAAGAAAGTCGCTGCGCCGATTTCTGGTCCGAGCTGTACGAGAAGCTACGCTAGCATTGGTCCCGGTGGCGCTCATACCCGCAGGAACGGCCCAGGTTGCGGTATTGGGATCGTAGGCGACGAGATCGTAGGTGTAGGTGCCGGTGCCAGTCTGCACACTTCGTAACACCTGGTCAAAACCATAGGCGATGTTCGACAGAGTGGCATTGTCTGGAAAAGCAACCTGACTGAGATCCTGGGGTTGCCACTGCAAGCCATCGAAGCGATAGAGATGTTGGCCGATAGCGATAGTTGAGCCATGTGCTATAGCCTGATAAGGAGTCTGTCCGCTGGAAAAGGTCAATGTACACAGGTGGGCTTCGTTTAGCGTGGTTGCACTTGTATCCCACCAGAAAACGCGGTAGGACAGGATCTGTGCGGGGCCAGCAGTATCGCTCTCTGCCTGCACCACGAAACTTTGTCCGGGTTGTAACATCAATTGATGTAGATTGGCGCCTGAACGAGGGGAAGTAAAGCTATGTGTCTGCCAGGTGCCGAACTGATCCAGGACAAAAAGGGTCAGGTGCAGTGAATCCGTTCGTGAGCTAGCTGACCCGCTAGCAAATAGATAACTAAATCTGGCAGTAATGGCAAAGAGTGCGGGAGAACTTCCGGCGCTAAGGGTCTGAGTGCCATCATCTACCCAGCCCTGACCATTCCAGCGATAGCGAGCGAGCTTGCCGCTGTTAACTCCCAGGACGGCAGCAAAACGATCACCTGCTACAAACTGAGTGGTCTCACCGCTAGCAGTTGAGATGGTGAAGTACGGGACAGACGGATTGGTGCCCACGACCGGAGAGATCCATTGACCGGCCTGATCAGGATGACGATGATAGAGATAAACTCTTTGTCCACTGAGAACGCCGAAGAAGTCATCTGCTATCAGGATAGGTATGTTCGGGTAAGCGTTGGCGCTGGCCAGCGGTACGGCATCCAGACTGGTCTGGAGCCAGCGACCATCCCATGTCCAGGCGACGATCTGCGCAATTGGATTGGCTCCGCCAGCCTGCTCTCCGTACCAGCTTACCACCACAAAATCATCGGCAAAAGCGAAACGCGGGTTGCTAAAAGTGTAACCTGTCGCTACTGGTGTACTGATGGGAACATGCTGCTCACAGAGAGACAGGACTTGCGACCCGTAATGGAAGCTGACCGTGCCACCTTCGGGCAGGGTAGTCACATGCAGAGCCCCATAGAAGGCATGAGTCGCAGCGTTGTAGACATTGGTTGCGCTCACCCCATCTGCGCTATCCTGACCATAGTAGTGAAATTGAATATCGGGTAAGGATTGCCCACTTGCCCAGACGCGTTTGATGCCGGTAAGCAAACGCTTGGTGAGATTGCCACTGCCCAAAAAGGCCGGATGCTGCTGACTATCGGTGTAGAGCAGTTGAGTGGTGAAAAGGATCTGACCGGTAGTTGACAGGTAGTCTACTGAGCTCAGGCAACGGGTTTCAAAGTGATCCTGGTAGGCATTGGGTGGAGCTGGGTGGGTGTGGGGGTCTTGATACTCGGCTGGATCTTTGTCATCATAGTGCAGCACAGCCGACTCGCCACTTGCAGCGGATATTTGTACCAGATAGGAAGCCTGTGTGAAGAAAGGGCGCACTGCTTGACCGGCTAGAGGCGTTCCTACATATTGGGTGACAGCCTGGTAGGTGAACGTCGTGGTATTGCCCCACAGATCGACCACTTGAGAAAGGTTCCAGGCTCTGGCGATGGGCACCTGATTCCGCAGCTGTGAGCTAGAATCGATCCAATTGTTCCAGGCAACTCCCCAGGATACGGTATTGCGTCCGGTGGCGCTATCGCCAAAGATGTAGCTGACACCATCTTCCTTGATGATCTGCCACAGCTCGCGTGCGGGCTCGTAGCTGATCTTCCAGAAGGCGTAGTTCTCAGCTTCAAAGATCCACTGACTACCAGTATTAGCAGTGCAAATGAGTTGGGTAGTATTACCAGCAGAGATGAGATAGTAGGTGGTGCTGAGCGGAGTGGCAGCATAGCGATGATCCGCGATAATCATATCCAGACCAAGCCCCCACCCCAGCCCAAGCACGCTCGTGGGAGCTGCCATGTTCCAGGTCGTCGCAGCCTTCCATACGTTGCTATTATAGTAGATAGGCAGGCGGATATCGTTTGCCTGGTCTCCATCCCGCGCAAGCAGGTTAACAGAAAAGGCGGCGGTACCGGAAAAAGCGTTGACGGAGCCAGCTAATTGGTCTGCTGTAAGCATACTCATTCCCTTCTAAGTGTCACTGGACTGGTGCCAGGTATATATCTCGTATATCGCGTGATATGGCTTTGGCATTGCCCTGGGCAGATGGTTCGTAAGCCCTGGAACCATCTAATTACGCCCCGTCTGTTAGTGCATAACCGCTAACTCGATACCCTCTTCTGTAGTAGACAGAGGAGTATAAGTATAAGGAGGCATAGAATTGTAAGGGCCACGAATGAAATTGCCAAATCTGACCAGCAGCCTCGATCCGAAGCGTGACCCCAAAGTCACCAGACGCGATCCTATAGCAGATCCCGAACCTCCCAATGCCCCCCCTCCTACAGTACCAATGGTCCCACCGATGGCCCCTCCAATGGGGCCACCAACAAGCCCGCCGATCACTCCTCCAATGACCCCTCCTCCTACTGCTCCGGTTGCCCCACCTGCGGCTGCACTGCCACCAGCCAGACCGCCAACAACCAGGCCGACAATCCCGCCAATAACGACTCCACCAACAACTGCTCCGAAGATTTTCCATCCTGTACTATTTAATCCGAGAGGGTCGATCATGCCGATAGGGTCACCAGTTGCGTAAGCATAGCGATTCAGGCTTTGTGGATAACGGATATCGCCGAACAGGAAATCGCGTTGGAGAAAGCGGAGTTGAACGGGTGAGAAGTAGCGGGAACGCATGTAATTCAGTCCATTAGCGTCTGAAACGACGCCATCTCGACCATTGTAGAGGAACAATGGGAGCTCGCCCGTGTGAGCCAGCAACGCGCCATAGGGACCATAAGCAAAGCTGGCAACGATTGACCCGCCGGGATCGGCGAGTGCGACGGTACTGCCTCTCTCGTCAAAGAGATAGGCGCGATAGTTGCCTCCAGCATCTTCTTCTGCTATCAGGCCGATACCATAGATGTACCGATGCTGCACGTTCCCGGCGCCGTCCATCGTTTGCAGTATCTGATCCAGGGAGGAGCTAAAGGGCTGTACAAGGTTTGAGGCGGCGTCAATTGGTGAAAATCCCATAGCTCCTGTCTCGCTCTGATAGACGTCTGCTGCTTTGATAGCACGGCTCTCACTCGCCTGCTCCTGATAAGGTGCGCGGTACTGATTAGGGCTGATAACGAAACGTGTGGCCTGGTTTCCCACAACTGCTTGATCGCGCAACCCCTCCACATTGTAGCTATAGGTATCCGTACCAAAGGCGGTAATCAGGTTTTCATCGTTGTAAACAATGGGACTGGTGCCTGGGAGAGCTGTGGTATTGCCCGCGTCGTCGTAGCTAATATGAGCGGTGTTGCGCGTGTCCATCTCGTTAGCACTGTTATAGGTAGCCGTGTTATTCTGTGCAGCATAAGTCGGCGCCAACGGCAAGATAAAGGTAGCGCTGGTGGGCATGCCTAACGCATCGAGGGTGTAGTTCGACGAGTAAGCCACGCGTCCTTGAACGCTGTTCACCAGACCAGTAAGCCGACTGGCAGTATCGAACTGGAAACGAGTCGTACATTGATTGGGATAGGTAATGATGTTAAGCATACCGGTCGGATCGTAGCTGTATCTGGTGATGCGGTTGCTCCAGTCGGTCACGGTAGACAGGCGCTGCAAGCCATCGTAGGCATAGGTAACTTTTTTGGTTGTGTCCCCGGGATAGGTAAGAATGTGCAGCAGGTCCTCTGGCGTATATGTATAGCCTATCGTGTCCTGGTGGTCATTGGTGTACGAAGTAGTGCGATTCCAGTGATCGAAGTGGCGCGTGGCCTTGATCTGTCCACCCAGTTGCGTGTCGAGACGGTTGCCGTTGGCGTCCAGGGTCTGGACAATCTCGCTCTGGTCAGAGTGTGTAAGCTTAACATAGCGACCTGCATTATCATAGTCATAGGTCAAGGTTTTACCATTGGCCTGCTGATAAGTATGCAGCAAGCCTCGTGGGTGATAGGTACGTAAGGCCGATTTGCCGAGAGCATCTGTCTCTTTTAGCAACCGATTGGCACCATTAAAGGTAAGTATGGTGCTAGCTGTGTCAGGTCCTCTCACTTCAGTCTGTACGGTATTGTTGCTCCCATCATAGGTATAGAGATAGTCGGTCTCTAGATTGCCTGACCCCCTCACATTGACGACTTTCGTGAGCCGGTCCAGAGCATCATAGGTAAATTGCGTGGTGCGCGTTTGTCCAGTTTTACCTTCTACAAGGGTGATGAGGCGATTCATGGCGTCGAACGTCGAGATCTTCTGATTACTTAATGGATCGCTTTCGGTCACTTCTAACACATTAGTGTTATTGGGGCCACCTGCCCTGGTTGCATAAGTGATCGTTGTTGTATGATGCGCTTCGTCAGTATAGGAAACCAGGCGTCCTAAAACATCAAAAACCTCTGTTATGCTATATTGCGTGGAGTTATCGCCTGGAGTAGCGGGAGGGAAAGTGGTTGTGACCACGGATTGATTCGTTTGTGTTATCCCATCATGGTACGTCGTATAAGTGAAGGTGGTCGTCTCACCAGCACGGTTGGTCCGCGCGAGCAGGCGTCCTGATACATCGTATACCTCTGTAGTCTGATAAACGGTAGGATCTCCGTCCAGTTGAGGGTACTGGACGGCTATAGAACTGGGATAGGGGGCATGATTGCCCTGAAATACCCAGGAATACACGTAGGTGTAGGTGTTGCCATTGGGATCGCGATACGTTTTGCGGCGGTTCAGCGGATCGTAGGTATAGTGTTCTATTATGTTAAGAGCTTGCTGGATAGAGGCCAGATTGCCATTGCGGTCATACGCATTGGTTGTGATAGACTGAAGCCCCGAAGCCGGAGGGTAGGTGACTGTCTCCAGGCTCAGGTTGAGATCGTAGGTAAAGGTCGTAGTATTCCCCACCGGGTCTGTCCTCGTGTGAATCTGATTCATGGGCGTAGGCGTGTTGTGGGTAGTATACGCGTTATTTGCAGGCTGTCCGGCAACCTGTATGGCCGAGCTGAGCTGGAAGCCCATCGTATTGTATGTAAAAGAGCGGGTTTGGAGCAGACCGGTTGTGGCATCCACATAATCGATTGAGGTGTTAAGACCCAGATTATTCCAGTGGTAGCGCATACTATTCCTCAGAGGGTCAGTGACCGTGTCGAGCTCATCCAGTTGGTACGTATAAGTAAACGTATTACCCAGCTCATCTCTTCTGGTTTGTACCAGCCCATGAATCGCTCCAGGATAATAGGTGTAGCTGATAGTACGGTTCAGAGGGTCAGTCACCTGCTTCAAGGTATTATCTGCGTAATATTGGTAGCTCGTAGTATTGCCTAACCGGTCAGTCTGCGTTTTTAGCAGGTTGTTGTCGTAGTAGGTATAGCTCTCGATCTGGCCGATAGGAGCAGGATAAGAGACGGAGAGCAGATTGAGATTGCCGTCATAGGTGAAGGACTTAGTATTGCCGCCAGTGGTTCCGAATGCGCTTGCCGGTCCCTCATAGGTAGTTTCGCTGAGAGGGTTATTGAAGCCGTCGTATGTCCAGGTACGCTGATAAATATTACCGGAGGGCAGGCTGGTTACAGCACTCAAGACGTTACCATTGACGGCCAGACTTTGATAGACGGTCTGATTGCCCATATTATCGAGCGTGGTAGCTGTTAAGATCGCCTGGTCCCCGGAGCCGCTTTGACTGTAGGCGATACTCAGGCCATAGTGTTCGGGTTGAGATTGTTGGGACGCTGCATAGGCTTTAGCATCCTGCTGTAGCGTAACCCGATACTTCGTTGCGCCTCTATCAGTATAGGCCGCATATTCGTTATAAAGAGAGGTTGTTCCGTTCTGATCAACAATCGTTTTCAATAGCGAGGTATTTGCCAGACCTGCGCTATCCCAATAAGCATAAGTGCAAACTCCGTTCAGTGGATCTGTATACGACTTGAGATCTCCATTAGGATAGTACTGATAGACAATGCTGCGATTAGCACTGTCAGTGATACTGCTGATACGCCCATCCCCGTTATAGTTAAACTGGAACCAGCAATTATTCTGGTTATCGGTTACTCTGTCCAGAAGACCGTTCCTATAGGTCAACGAGATGGCGTTTCCAACTGGTGAGAGCATCTGCGTAAGTTTACCGTTCTGGTCGAAGAGGTAACGCGTCTGATCCGCACGGGTGACGGTGTAGATCAAATCTGCGCTCAGAGAAAGGGTGGTGCCATTATAGACGCCATCCACAGCATAGCTGCCCGTAATACTGCTGGGGATTTTGAAAATGTCAGTCCTGCCGTCGCCCCAGAGCAGATAGACCTTCTGGTTTTGCGTATCTTGTATGATACGAGTATTATAGACATGATTCCAGCGGTTCCCTAATGGTTTACCGTCGAAAAGCGCATTCTCAGAATGGATCGGCGTATAGATATTGTAATAGGTAATGAATTGCAACGGGAAGATGCCACCAAAAACGAGTTCAGGATTGCTGAGCGAGAAGCTGCCGGTAGCCAGATTCACTGGATCGCCACCTGGATTATTATTGGGCTGGTTGTTAGGTGGTACGTACGGGGTCTGACCAGCAGTAACCGACGCGGGATCGCTCCAGGGACCGGTAAGGCCATTTTTGCTGGCAGCAACAGTGACCTGGTAGGTAACTCCCTGGCTCACACGAGTATCGCTTTGTGACAGAGTAACCGGACCGGTGCTGACGCTGGTGGGATAGGTGTAGGTGAACGAGTTGGGGCCGGTAATGCGAATCTGATAACTATAGCCATCGCCGACAAGGTTATTCCAGGAGACGATAATAGCACTGTTCGCGTCGGTAGACGCATTGACATTTTGTACTTTGGGCGGGGCGTCGGCTACGCTTGTATTGGTCCCTGCACGACCATAAGTACCTCCTGAGATGGCCTGAACGCTCACAGTATAGCTCTTACCTGCGGCTACTGTGATGTTGCTAAAGGTGACGCTCTTCGTGCTCACGACCTGATTGCCAGTGGCATCGCCAGAAAGCTGGACACTATAGGAGACGCTACCCGCCGGGTAGGTTGTTTCGGCAAAGTCCCAGGTCGCAGCTACAGTTCCGGCGCTTGCATTGATGGTTGGGGCATTGACAGTGGGGGCGACCATACCAGGGTAGGTTATGACAGAGTTTTTAGTGCCAGCATAGGCGGTGATAAAGCCATCTGCCAGTGCCCGAATCTGAGCCTGATATGTTCTCCCTGAGACAGCTGTCAGAGAGAATGTGGTGCTGAGATTGCTCGTCATCTCGCTATAGACGATGCTGGAGTCGCTCGTATCAAGAAGTTCGAGATAGTAGAGGAGGTCCTGCGCTCCGGTGGACGCGGTCCAACTTGCTGAGACGGTACCAGCTGCAGCCTGATAAGTCAGCGCAGTCATATTGGCGGCGGTCAAGGAAGGCACAGTATTGGTGAGGCCAAGCGTCCCTTCGGCGCTCCCCTGCACCTTGACAGTGAAAGGGACATCGACATCAAGCTTATCAGGGAGAGTGTAGACGCGACCTGCAGCAGTATTAGGCATGGCACTGATGCTGTCAATAGGAGTGGGGTTATTTGCCTGATAGAGGGCAGCGTTGTAGGTGAGCATAAGGCCCGCCTGTGCTGAGGTGAGGATATCAGGCCAGCTCACCGCTAATTTTCGCTCGGATTGATTATAAGTGAAACTGAGCACGGGAGCGGCCAGAGCCAGGATCGTCGCTTGAGCAGTGACGAGGGGACCAATCGTGCCTTGCGGCAGAGATTTGGCCTGGCAGATCCAGATGTCGTTGACCTGGAATCCGCCGGGAGGCGGTGGCACCTGGTAGGTGTTTTCACTCGCCAGCGCATAATGAGTGATGGTGGCAGATTCGGCCCCTTGCTTATATATGCGCAGATAGACAGGATTGTTCGCTTGCCAGGTAGCTGTCAGGGTTGTGTGCGTCTCATCGTAGGTCAGTTGCTGGTGAATATCGCCATAGGCGACAGTCTGACTGGCAATCCCCACAGAGCCCTGAGCCATGCCTGTCACCTGCACCGTGACTGGCGCTGTTTGAGTCATGGGCAGATAGGTTGTCATGTCAAAGCTCAATGTCGTCTGCTCTACCGGCAGTTGAGGCGTGTCACCCAGGACGACCTGGATGCGGTAAGTCACCCCCAACCCACTGTCTCTTTGCGCCTGGGTGCGGATATCATTCCAGGTCGCCAGCAGTTTCTCCGGCGCAGTACTGTAAACGTAGCTTACAACAGGCTGAGCCAGGTTATGTACAACAACGCTGCCGTTCTCGCTGGCCGCTATCGTACCCTGGGCAAGGGAGCGGATCAGGAAAGTATATTGACTTCCTTCCAAAAATCCGCCTGTCGGAACTGGCACAGTATAGGATGTGGTGGTTTCATCAAAAAAGTGCTGGCTAACAGCGCCCGGAGCTGGCGGCGTAATTGCAAGATACACATCAGGGGCAGTAGTCCAACGAACCGTAAGATTTGTCGTAGTTGTGCTGTACAGATAGACTGGCTGGAGTGGGGCAGGGACGAATACCTGATTCGCCGGTCCTATCGAGCCGTTTTGCTGGCCTGACACCTTGATAGTATAAGCATGTGGCTGTTGTAAATAGGGGGTTAATGTGTAGGTACGTGTTGTGAGGCTCGGCTGATTGACGATAGGCGTTGGGTCGGCGTCTTGAAAGATCTGGAGTCGATAGGTGACGCCGACGGCAATCTCGTCCCAGCCTACTGTCAACGCATTAGTGTTTGCATCCCAGTTGTACGTGAGCGTAGGGCGAGGCAGATTGGTGACGGTCAATTGCTGTTCAGCACTCCAGGCCCCGATGGCGTCAGGACTAAGAGGACGCACTCTAGCTTTAAAGACATCCCCTTGCTGAGCGGGCACCTGAGTGTTGCTGATCTGGACATCTGTGGCGTTGGTCCAGGTGGTAAATACCTGATTCCAGGTGTTGCCGCTCTGCTTAAAAACTTCCAGAAAGTAGTTGGTGGCATTGGTCAGTGCCTGCCAGGAGGCTTCTAGCAAGCCAGGTGTGCTGGTTTCGCTGCTATAATCAAAGCTCAGGTTGAGCGGAGCCAGCGTCGCAGGTATATTGACGGGGCCAAAAGCAGCGCCGCTGACAGCGTTCACCTGGATGGTCCAGGTATGCGTATCGGTAAGTTGCGTCGGAAGAGGATAGGCAGTAGCTGTCTGCAAAGTGGGCAACCCTGATGGAACTCCGTCTTGAAAAAGAGTTACCTGATATTGTTGGGCCTGATCTACCACCTCCCAGTTGGCTGTCAGCGATTGATTCGTGCTGGAGTACTGCAAGGGTTGGAGGGCTATAGCTCCCAGGTTGAGAATCACCACCTGCTGAGCATCGCTCCAGTCGCTGGTTTCACCAGTAACCGTGACTTGCAGTTTGATCTCGTAGGTCTGATTCATATTGGGGCTGGTAATAGTATAGGTGCTGCTGGTGAAGGTATCAGTTTTGCAAAAGCGCCTCCCGGTAATCTGGCAATACTGGATCTGGTAGGTGCCAGAAGACTGGAAATTGGTAATAGTCGCTGTCAACTGCGAAGTGCGAAAGCGCAGGTCTGAACTAATAAAACTGCCCCCGATGATGGTTCCTGCTGACTGTGTAGAATCCAGATGCCAAGAGAGGAGCAGGTTGGTCTCGTTACCTGAGAGGCGTCGCTCCAGTTGCGCCCATATTTGATCTTCAGAGCATACCTGGCTCCAGAGGCTGAACTCGCACATTGCACCTGCGAAACCAATCTCATTCGCCGCGCTATCCCCCCGCCCCAGCACAAGATTGCCGCCTTCCTCCATACCGTTACCGGCGGAGAATGAGATTGCCCCCAGACTCTGATAAGCAAGGAAGCCATCGTAGTAGACTTGCACGCGGTAATGGGTGGTATCGGCTGGAGACAGAGAAACCGCGATCTGGTGCCAGCAACCATCATTGATGATCACACCGGTAGGGCCTGTGCTGGAACTACCGAAGCCTACTTCGAGGTTGGTGGGATTCTTGATATATAGCCGTTTTTGATTCGTGTCCCTTTGATCGTAAGTAAACAGCACTGCCTGGCTGGCATTCGTGCCGTTTTGAGAGGTTTTCACCCAGAAAGAAACGGTGAGTGCCTGGATTGGAAAATTATTCATCGCGGTCTGAGTAATGGAGGCCAAACCATCGAACTGAAAAACTGTCGCTGGTGCATCCAGATTGCTCTGATACCTCAATTGAAACTGAGGGGGAGTTGGGCCTGGCATGAAAAGCTTCTTCCTTTCCTTACATAACCTCTCTCATGGGCGCTAAGCGTAGGTCTCGGAGGTGATATTCCCCCGGTCGTCATAGGTATAGGTGATGGTGGTCCTGGAGTTGACCACCACCTGGTGGAGTCGGCCTAGATCGTCATAGTTGTACGTCACTGAACTGCTCAGTGGTCCGGTGGCAAAACTACTCCAGGGACCGGCAGTCTGCGCGCCAGTGGCTCGAACCTGTGCTTTGTATGTCGCGCCAGCTTGCAATGCCTCGGCAAATGTTACTGTTAAACCGGCGGTGTCCAGGTTCTCTGCGAGCTGGTCATTTTTGAAAAGTTGAGCATTGTATTGTGTCACCCCAGGACTGGTAACGGCATCCCAGGAGTATACCAGCACAGTACCGTTGTAGAAAAGATCTCCGTGGGTGGGAGCTGTGACGATAATGCTGACGGGCGCGCTCCAGGGACCGGAGGTGGTCGTCCCCGTTGCCTGTACTCGTGCCTGGTACGCTGTCGCTGGAGCAAGCGTTGCCGGAAAATTACTTGAGGTGCTGGTAGTAGTGGTATGTGCCACCGTCGTGTTGCCAGTGACAATTTGCAAGGTATAGCCGCTTACACCGGCTTCGCTTACGGCGCTCCAGGTGGCCGTGACCTGTTGACCATCGTAAACAATCTGGCTGATCACTGGCGCAGCCACAATGACGCTGACAGGTGTGCTCCAGGGTCCTGGGGCACCGATGCCTGTTGCCTGGACCTTTACTATATAGCTACTTCCCGAAGAAAGGCCGATCTGAAAAGTACCTTGTAGAGCAGTCGTATTCATGCTGTGAAGCAAGGTGTCATTCTGGAATACTGCCAGCGTGTAGCCAGTCACACCTGATTCACTGACGGCTGTCCATTGACTGGAAAGCTGTGAGCCATCGTAAGAGACCAATTGAAGCGTTGGTGCCTGCGTAATTGGTGGCGCAACACTTTTTACGGCATAGACGCTCCCCTGATTGCCAGAAAAGTAGAGCAATCCAGTCGCAGCCAGTACCGGACCACAGCTATTGGCCCCGTGCTCCCCTTGCCAGAGAGCGACGCCGCTGGCGCTGTATGCCAGGATCTTCCCATCGGAAGTGCCAAAATAGACATTGCCGGATGCATCTACTACTGCTGCGCCAGGATAGATCCCAACATTCCCCGTAGTATTGCTTGACCATTTCTTATTCCCATCTGGCGTTATGGCGTTCATGCCATAGAAACCAGCATAAACAGTTCCATCGGCGCCAATAGCAATCGAAGGAGGATTGGCAAGATATTCACCCGTGCTATAAGTCCATTTGACAGCGCCATTTGGAGTGAGACAGACAACGGCATTAGCAGAGGGCGGTTGAGTGCTTCTACAAAAATAAATGTTTCCTCCATCATCGATAGCAATAGGGCCGCGAATCCAGAGGCTACCAGCTTCTTGATGCTGCCACTTAATAGAGCCATTGGAGGGATCTAACGCATAAACGATTGACTCTTCAGAGCCAACATAGACAGTACCGTCAGGTCCAATGCCAGGAATTGATGAAGAGCCCTTGCTGAACCTCATTTCCCATTTCGCGGTGCCATTTGCCGCATTGAGGGCAATGATGCGATCACCCTGACCCGTGGAGCTATTGGCAACCAGATAAATGGTGTCTCCTGCCGTGTTTAATTTGAGCGGAACAACGACGACCATAGCAATATCGCGACGCTCATATTTCCATTTCAATGTCCCGTCAGAGGCAAGCGCCTGAACCATATCAGAGGCACCATAGATCGTTCCATCGCCACCGATGGCAGGAGTGGGATAGAAAGGATAATCGGAAGTATAGGTCCATTTGATGACACCGTTTGCATCGATGGAGTACAGTTTCCTATCCTCACAGCCCACATAGACGTTCCCTTGCGCATCGACAGCGGGCCCTCCCCGCATCGCTCCGCCGACAGATGTTGCCCAGAGTTGCGTGAATGCGTTGGGACCAATGAATGGAGACCTGCTCTGATTGCCGGGGTTCTTCAGCGTTGTGGGCCAGATTGCCTCTTGAAGCGGAGGACCCGGGGTCACATAACTGACACTACCAACGGGAGTAGCATTGTTTCTTGTGGAGGATACATCGTTGCCGTCCCCGTCTAGCTTCCAGTAGCCAACCAATCCAGCTTCGTTGCCTGTGAGTTCGGTATACATATGACCCGACAGGTCGGCCTGTGAGCGAGCAACAGACCAGACACGTACTTCGCTAATGAGGCCTGTGTAGTGATTATAGGGCTCCTGATTCTGATCTGTAGCGCCGATAACCATACGCAGACTATTATTCACATCCAATGGGGGCGCAGCATTCCCGCTAGAGGTTGCTGGGAGCGGATGCCCATCCAGATAGAGGGAAATACCAGTACCCACTCTCGTTGCTGCTATATGGTGCCAGGAATGGTCGAAAACGACAGCAGCCTGTGAATCGACCTCAAAAAAACCAACGCCGCTATCGGTGGCGAGTTTAAAGGAGCCGTCTGGTTTGAGCACGAGCAGGAAACCGCCATTTCCTGGATTGCCTTCAGTGGGTTTACGAGAGATGATAGTGCCCGCTCCAGCAGGTTGAATCCATGCCTCGACAGTGAAGTTCCCTGTCCCAAAATTATAGATAGCATTCCAGGGGGCAGCCATATAGGCAGCATTTTGTAGCTGAAGAGCATAAATCCCCATCCACGCCTCCTTCTCATTCTTCATATCAGGAGAAATACAAGATTTTCGGAACCCGCTTCCGCCATAGCTAGAACGCAGATTAGCGTTAGCTTTCTATAATAGTCAAGCAATTGTTTGCTCTTCTCACAAACAATCAGGGAAGGGCCGGGGGGGATAGCCACAAGAATCAGTTAAATGTTTTGCACTTAACAGGTTCACACTAGTATACTACCATATATTTGTTTTTTATGCCATATCTTTTCTTTATACATATATATCATTAAAAAACTTTAATAATCATTAAAAAATCTTGTGTGCATTCATTGCGTCGTATCGTCTTGCGAGAATCTTACCCGCGGGTAAGATTCTCGCGGAGTTTCTCTCCCTTTCCATCACCCACTGCTGGCGTGCAACCGCTGCGCTCATCACATTGTTCAACATGAGCTTCCCATCGTCTTCGTAGCGCGCTTCGCATGCTCCCCCTTCACAAATCATCTTGAACCTTGCCGATGATGCCCTTCCTCGGAGAGCCACCAGATCTGCTTGCATCTCGCTGCCGGCCTGGAGGCACTTCTTTCATTGCCGCAGAAGACCTCCTCCGGCGCCGCTTGCTGGCAGTTCGCGCTGATGGTGGTCTGGGTGGCGGCTCTTCTCTCAACTCCTTCGGCGCTTCGTCCTCGCTCTGTTGCCTACTTAGCCGCTCGTAGAGTTTGAGCGCCATCAGATTTCTTGGGCTGGGATTGCTAGCGAGCTACTCTACTTGTGGTCTTGTCCCAGGAATACGGAGAGGCTGAAGTTGGTTAACCCATC
>Ga0070741_10006615_pt1 | contig 24762 bp, 23 predicted proteins | sample Coa_R1_4_FD_66440 | JGI IMG/M metagenome (GOLD analysis project Ga0070741, IMG submission 66440) | Surface soil microbial communities from Centralia Pennsylvania, which are recovering from an underground coalmine fire - Coalmine... | ecosystem: Environmental > Terrestrial > Soil > Unclassified ... | reverse complement strand
CGGACGTTGGCGCCGTAGTGGGCGGCGACGTTCGGTGCCGAGAGGACCTCCGCCGCGGGGCCTTCCACGACGACCGAGCCGGCGTCGAGAAGGACGAGATGCTCGGCGTACTGGCCGGCGAGGGTGAGGTCGTGCATCGTCGTCACGACCGTCAAGCCGTCGCCGCGGAGGCTGTCGACGAGCTCGAGCACGAGCTGCTGGCGGCCGAGGTCGAGGGCGGTCGTCGGCTCGTCGAGAAGCAGGACGGGCGCCTCCTGCGCGAGCGCCCGCGCGAGCACCGCGCGCTGGAGCTCCCCGCCGCTCAGGGAGCCGAGCGGCCGAGCGGCGAAGCTCTCGAGCTCGAGCCGCCGCAAGGCCCGCGCCGCTGCCTCGCGGTCGACCCGACCCTCCCCGCCGAGGTACGAGATGTGGGGCGTGCGGCCGAGGAGGACGTACTCCGCCACGGTCAGCGCCGCGGGCGTCTCCGGCTTCTGCGGCACGAAGGCGACGAGCCGCGCGAGGGCGCGGCGCCCAAGCTTCCGGGCATCGTGCCCGTCGACGCGCACCTCGCCGTCGTACCCGACGAGCCCGGCGAGCGCACGGAGCGCCGACGTCTTGCCGGCGCCGTTCGGGCCGATCAGCGCAGTCCAGCCGCCCGACTCCGCGATCAGGGACAGCCCGCGCACCGCCGCGACCGGCCCGAACCGCACCCAGAGGTCGCGCGTCTCGATCACCGCATCGTCCTCGAGGTGCGCAGCACGATCGCGAAGAACGGCGCGCCGAGGAAGGCGGTGATCACGCCGATCGGCTCCTCCGCCGGCGAGAGCACGGTTCGCGCCGCGACGTCCGCGAGGACGAGGAAGCCTGCGCCCGCCAGCAGCGAGAGCGGAATCACGGCGCGGTAGCTCGTCGAGACGAGCAGGCGGATCGTGTGCGGGACGATGATCCCGACGAAGGCGATCAGCCCGCTCACGGAGACCGCCGCGGCCGTCCCGAGCGTCGCGGCGACGACGATCGCCAGCCGCGCCTTTGCCACGTCGACGCCGAGGCTCGCCGCCTCGTCGTCGCCGAGGCTGAGCACGTCGAGCACGCGGCGGTGGAGGACGAGCACGACCGAGCTCAACGCGATGTACGGCGCGCAGATCTCGACGTCGTGCCACGTCGCGGTCGAGAAGCCGCCGAGCAGCCAGGCGTAGACGTTCTGGAGCTGCTGCGTGTGCTGCTGCTGGACGAACGTCTGCACCGCCGCCGTGAACGTCGCCATCGTCACGCCGGCGAGGACGAGCGCTCCGGTCATGTGCTGCGCTCCGACGGAACGCCCGAGCGCGTACGTGACGACGACGGCTGCGATGGCGCCGCCGAACGCCGAGAGCGGCACGGTCCACGTGCTCCCGGCCGCCGCCGCGTAGACGATCGCCAGGGTCGCGCCGAGCCCAGCGCCGCCCGCGACGCCGAGCAGGTAGGGATCGCAGAGCGGGTTCCGGAAGACGCCCTGGTACGACGCTCCCGCGATCGCGAGCATCCCGCCGACGAGCGCGCCGAGCACGACCCGCGGCGCCCGGATCTGCCAGAGGAGGTTGCGGTCCTCGGTCGCGAGCGGCTGGTGGACGTGGAGGAACGGGACGTAGGACAGCGCCGAGCGGACGATCGCGCCGAGACCGAGATGCGCCGGCCCGATTGCGAGACCGACGAGCAGCGCGAGGAGGAGAAACCCGGCCGTGAGGAGCCCGGCGCGCAGGCCGACGCCCCGGGCCTCGACGCGGGGCACCGCCTCGACTCTCTCCGCCGCGACCGCCATCAGCCGCTTCTGGCGATCTCCGCGACACGACGTGCGAACTGGACGATCCGCGGTCCCCAGCGCGAGACGACGTCGTCGTCGACGCCGATCACGTGGTGGTGGACGACGGCGGCGATCCCGCCCCAGCCGGGACGGGCCGCGACGGTCGCCGCGCTCTGGCCGCAGCACTTCGTGTCCGCGAGGACGATGATCTGCGGGTTCTGCTGGACGATGTACTCCGCGGAGAGCTGCGGGTAGCCGGTGCCGCTCGTGTCCGCTCCGTCGGCGATGTTCTTGAAGCCGAAGAGCTTGTAGATGCTGCCGATGAACGTCTTCGACGTCGCCGAGTAGTACGTCTGGTCGAGCTCGTGGTAGACGCGCAGGTGCCGGCGCGCCGGCGGGACGCTCGCGACGATCGCTGCGAGTCGCGTCCTCATCCAGTGAACGACGCTCCGCGCGCCTTTCTCGTGCCCCGTGAGGCGGCCGAGCCCGAGGATCTCCTTGTATGCCCGCCCGATGTTCTTGACGGCGGGCTCGACGACGACCTTGATCCCGAGCTTGCGCAGCTGCGAGGCGAAGTCCTGCGGGTCGTACGAGATGAAGACGAGATCCGGGTGGTAGTTCGCGATCGCCTCGACGTTCGGCGTGTAGCCGGAGAGGCTCGTCCGCGGCGCGCGCGGCGGGTAGTCGGAGTCCTGGTCGACGGCGACGACCTGCTTGCCGGCGCCGATCGCGAACAGGTCCTCGGTCACGGTCGGGGAGAGCGAGATGATCCGGTGGTACGTGTGCGTCTTGCGCGCCTGGTGCGGCGCGGCCGCCGAGAGGGAGACGGCGACGAGGGCGGCTGCGACAGCCGCGAGGAAGACGAGAGCAGGGCGGTACACGAATCCTCCTTCCGCGAGGGGTTCGAGCTTGTCGGCGGGCGACAGGTCTTCTGACTCGGGGCTCCCTCCCCCGCCGCCTTCCCGGGTCGTCGACCCAGTGGCGTCGTGGCGGAAGAGCGTCTCCCCTTACAGCGGCGGGACCGTCCCGGATTCGCACCGGAGTTCCCTCACCGCTCGCCGGTTTGTTGTTGGCTGGAACGTAGCATCGAGGCTGTGCCTCCGCCCTCCGCCGTCGCCGTCGACCTCGACGCCGTGCTCGCCGACACGCGACCCGTCTGGGACGCGTGGGTGGAGGACGCGTCCCGCCGCGCCCGCGTCGAGCTCGCGCTGGCAGCGGACCGCGAGGCGGCCGCGGCGCAGCTCGACGAGGCGCTCGGCGACTGGCGTCCTCTCCTGCAGCGCTTCGCCGCCGACCGGGCGCCGCTCTGGTTCCGACCGCGGGCGGAGACGAACGCCGCGCTGCGACGCCTCGCCGCCTCGGGCACGCGCGTCGGCGCCTTCACCGACGCGCCGCGGGAGCTCGCCGAGCTCGCGCTCGCCCATGCGGGGGCGGGCCGCTACGTCGAGGTCGTCGGCACGCTCGCGGAGGTGCGCGCCGCACTCGGCGCGGACGCCGTCGTCGCCGGCTCACGCGACGAGCTCGGGGAATTACGATGACGCCCGTGGAGCACGACCTCTCCGACCGCCGCTTCGACCTGATCCTCGAACGGCTCGACCGGATCGCCGACGAGCTCGCGAAGACGAACAAGCGGCTCGACAACGACGAGAACTTCCTCCGGATCACACGCGAGCTCGCGACCCTCAACGAGTCGCTCCAGGCGCTCGCCTACGCCGCGCTCGGCCAGCAGGCGCCGGCCGTGCGGCGGCGGCGCTCCGCGTAGCTCGCGAGTCCTTCGGATTCGCTCGCTGGGTGACGGGACTCCGCGCGGACGAGAGCGCGGTCCGGCCTACGGCTAAGCCCAGCTTCAAGCGCTTGAACCCGGCTAGCTCGACTGGCTGGGCACGCGCCAGATGTCGAGGACGCCGAAGGTGGAGTGGTCGTTGGCGTTTCCCTCCGGCAGGGCGGCGAAGCCGTCCGTGGCGATCGGGCTGTTCCAGTGGCCGCCGCCGCAGAGGAGCGTCGTGACGAGCTTCCCGCTCGCCGACTTGTAGACGTTGAGGCCGCCGTTCGGGTCGTAGACCCAGAGGAGGCCGCCGGCGACGACCGGGCTCGTGCCCGGGACGTCGTGCCGCCAGACGGAATGGAGGCGGCCGCCGCGGAGGATCCAGGCCTGCGTCGCTCCGTTGTCCGCGGCGATGAGCCAGACGTGGCCGTTCTCGCGCCAGACCGCGGGCGCCGTGAACAGCTCGGAGCCGGACGGCGTCGAGACGATCTGGAGCTCCCGCCCCTTGTGCGGCGACGTGCCGCGAAGCCGGGCGAGCGAGAGGAGCCGGATCTTCCCGTCCTTGCCGCCTTGCGCGACGAGCTTCGACGTGAGGTAGACGGGCGACGTCGAGCCGACGTCCTGGTCGCTCGCGTTCAACTGAGCCGTGTTCGCCGGCGTGTAGTTGCCGATCAGCTTCGCCGCGGGCGAGAGGAGCAGGACGGCGTCGCCCCAGTCCGTACGGCCGTTCCACGGCGCGTTGCCGGTCGCGACGAGGAGGTTGCCGCTGCCGGGCTCGACAACGGCGCCCGCCCGTCCCCAGATCGCGGAGTCGCTCGCCGGGCACGACGCCGGGGCGATCAGCCTGTGCCGGTTCGAGCAGAGCGAGTTCCAGACGTGGAGGAGCTTGCCGCCGGCTGAGATCACCGCGACGTGCCCCTGGTACGGCGGCTCGTCGCCGATGTAGCCGCCTGTCGTCGCGATCACGTGGCCGTTCGCGAAGTTGAGCGAGGCGGCGATCTTCTCCCGCGACGGGAGCTTCGTGATCGACACGCGCCAGGCCGCGTGACCGTTCGCGACGGAGAGCTTCTCGATCCTCCCGTCCGGCGAGGCGGCGTAGATCCATTGCCGGCTCGGGTCGGCGACCGGTGTCGCGGTCGTGATCTGGGAGCTGCCGGCGAACGACGAGAGGCCGGGCGGCCGCCACTCCCAGAGCAGTCGCCCCGTGCCCGCGTCGATCGCGACCGTGATCCCGTACGTCGTCGTGAGGAAGAGCGTGTCGTGCGGGGCGCCGCCGACCGTGACACCGTGGAGGTAGATCGCGGAGGAGTCGGCCGTGCCCGGCAGGTGCACCTGCGTCCGGACGAGGGCGCCGACGTTCGCCGCCGTGATCCCAGTCACGTTGGGGTCGTCGCTGCTGCGGCGCGCGTCCCAGCCGAACCGCGTCCAGTCCGCGCGCGCCGTCGAGGTCGTGCCACGTGCCGCGAGCACGCCTCCCACGCAGGCGAGCGCGATGACGCCGGCGATGAGAAAGACGGCTAGCGGCGGAGCAGGACGCGACGTAGCTCGTCCTCTTTACCCGGCTCGAGGATCGCGAGAACCTGGTCGCCGGCCTCGAGGACGGTCGAGCCGACGGCGATCTCCGCACGCCCGCCGCGCATCACGGAGATCAGGCGGGAGCCCTCGGGCAGCGCGAGCGTCTCGACGCTCCGGCCCGCCGACGGCGACTCGCCGTCGATCTGCACCTCGACGATCTCGAGGTTCTCGCGCCGCAGCTCGAGGAGGTGGATGAGGTCGTGCTCGGGCACCTCGTGCTCGACGAGGGCCATGACGCTCGAGGTCGCGCAGATCGTCGGCGAGATCCCGAGCAGGTCGAAGTGCGCCTGGTTGCGCGGGTCGTTGACGCGCGCGATGACCTTCGGGACGCCGTACTTCTCCCGCGCGAGCTGGCCGATGATCATGTTGTCCTCGTCGTCGCCGGTGAGGGCGAGGACGACGTCGGGCGGGCGCGCGATGCCGGCGCGCTCGAGGACGTAGAGCTCGGTCGCGTCGCCGCGCTGCACCTGGTGCTCGAACTCGTCCTCGAGCTGCTCGAAGCGCTCGCGGCGCTGCTCGATCAGCGTCACCTCGTTGCCGAGGCGGAGAAGCGAGCGCGTGACGTTGGCGCCGATCTTGCCGCCGCCGGCGACGATGACGTACATCAGTCGGCCTCCGCGGCGGCCGGCGCCGGGATCGCGCACGACCGCGCCGCTTCCATGAGGCGGTCGATCGAGACGCTCGTCGGGCAGACGGTGTCGAGGCCGCGCTCGGCGTAGAACTTCGCCCGCGCGGGGTCGAGCACGCGGACGACGACGCACCGGACGTCGAACCGCTTCTGCGCGACCTGGCCGATGATGATGTTCGTGTTGTCGCCGTCCGTCGCGACGACGACGGCGTCCGCCTCCTCGATGCCCGCGTCGCGCAGGAGGTCGGTGTCCATGCCGTGGCCGACGATGAACGTGCCCGGCCAGCGCTCGCCGAGCCGGGAGAGTGCGTCCTCGTTCTCGTCGACGACGGTCACGTCCCAGCCCTCCTGCTGGAGCTGGAGCGCAATCGACGAGCCGACCCGGCCGCAGCCGATGATGAGCGCCCTGAGGTTCATCGCGTGCGGAGCGTAGCGCGGGAGCTGCGCCTCACACCTCTTCGAGGATGCCCTGCGGGAAGGCGACGACGAGCACCTCCGCCGGCGCGCGGCGCAGGACGTAGTCCACCGTCGGCGAGAAGAAGCGCGACTGGCGGCGCCACCGGGGGGACGAGCCGAGCACGATGAGGTCCGCCCCGCTCTCCTCCGCTGCCTCGACGATCGCCTCGCCGATCGAGCGGGCGCGGACGGAGCGGCCCTCGACGGTGACACCGTGGTCGGCGCCGAGCACCGCCGCCTCGGCGAGCGACGCCGCCGCCCGCTCCTCCTGGTCGACGAGCGGCGCGTCCAGCGGTTCGTCGAGCGGCACGAGGATCACGTGGACGGCCTCGACGTGCGCGCCGCGCTCCTGCGCGAGCTTGACCGCCGTCGCGACCATCTCCTCGCCGATCTCGCCGAGCTTCATCGGCACGAGGATCTTCGTGAACTCGGCCTGCGGGAGCCGCTCCTCGGCGGTCGGCTGGATGTGCTCGAGGATCCCCAGGCCGGCGCGGCGGCGTACGACGAGGTAGACGACGACCCCCGCGAGCAGCCAGGCGGGGCCGGCGTAGCGGGCGCCGATGTGGGTGGCCATCGCCGCGACGAAGATCGCGGCGGTGGCGAGCGTCCCGACGAGCGTCGGCAGCGGCACGGCGGCGCCGCGGATCCGCAGCGAAAGCGGTACCCGATACGGGCGCTCGACGTCCGGCTTCGAGAAGCGGAGCTTGACGACGGCGAGCTGGGCCGCGGTGAAGGCGACGAGAACGCCGAAGCTGAACAGGCTAGCGAGGAAGGCGACCGGGTCGGAGGTGAACGCGTCCGTGACCACGAGGAGGACGATCGCGATGCCGCCGGCGGCGACGACCGCTTCCGGCGAGTGCATGCTGCGGCGGCTGAGCCGTCCGAAGCCGCGAGGCAGCTGGCCGTGCTCGCCGAGCGAGTAGGCGAGGCGGCCGAAGCCGGAGTTCGACGTGATCGCCGCGGTCAGGAGGACGAGCGCTCCCGTCAACCCGACGTAGACGCGGAGGATGTGCTCCACGATCCAGCCGAGCTGCGGCCCAAGCGCGTAGACGATCCCCATCAGGGGAGCGCGCTGCCAGGTCGTCCCGAGCGCCGTCGTCCCGTGCGGCGCGGGGAAGGCGGAGAGCCCGACGAGGGCGATGAGGACGGTGACGAGGACGACGAGGCCGATGCCGGAGAAGAGGCTGCGCGGCAGATCGCGGCCCGGCTGCCGCGTCTCCTCCGCGAGGTTCGCGACCGTCTCGAGGCCCGTGTAGGCGAGGAACGCGAGCGGCACCGCGAAGGCAAGGGCGTGCCACGACGGCTGCGTGCCGAGGTGGAGGCCGCGGCCGAGCGCGCCCGGCGAGAAGAGGAAGGCGAAGCCGAGCACGACGAGGAGGAGCTGCGTGACGAGGTCGAGCAGCGGCACCGCGAGGCTGAACGAGTAGAGCTTCGTCCGCGCGACGAGGCGCGAGACCGCGATCAGGCCGATCGCGATACAGCCGACGATCACGTCCCCCGGGTGGCGCGCGATCGAGTGGATGCCGAGCGCGAGCCCGAGGTAGTGGGGGAAGAACAGCGCGGAGAGGGCTATCACGATCAGGTAGTCGAGGAAGAGCGCCCAGCCGGTGAGGAAGCCCGCGAAGTCGTTGAACGCCACGCGCACGAACGTCGCGGCGCCGCCCGTCTCCCCGATCATCGTCGTCCCCTCCGCGTACGAGGCCGTGATGACGAGGAAGAGCAGCCCGACGATCGCGAGGACGACGGGCGTCAGGCCGAGCGCGTGGAGCGCGACGATCCCGAGCGCGAAATAGAGCGAGGAGGCGACCTCGCCGTACGCGACGGACGCGAGCGCCGGCGCGTCGAGCACCCGTTGCAGCCTCGGCAGCTTGCGCGCCATAGACCCGCGAGCGTAGTCCCTCTACCGGCGGCGCAACAGATAGAGGCGGCCGATGCCGAGCCCCACGAACAGGACGCCGAGGAGGAATCCCACCGAGCCGCCGCCGCCCACCGCGGTCTCGACGAGGAGCGCGACGCCGAGGCCGATCGCCACGAGGCCGAAGACGGCGGTCGAGCGCTTGTAGAAGCTCACGCGGCGCGCTCCCTCGCCGTCGCGACCATGACGCGGCAGGGCGCGTGCCGGAGGACGAAGTCGACTGCGTCGCCGAAGATCTGGCGCCGCCCGCGCTGCAGCCGCACGCGCCGCGGGCCGGCCATGACGATCACCTCGGAGTTGCGGCGGATCGCCTCGTCGACGATCGCGCGGCCGATGTTCCGGGTCCTCGCGATCCGGCCGGTGACGCGAACGCCGTACGAGTCGCCGATCGCGCGCGCCTCGTCGAGCTGCTCGTTCGCCTCGCGCTCCTCCTCCGGAGACTCGGTGTCGAGGGGCAGCTCGAGCGGCACCTGGATCGCGGTGAAGGCGACGATCGAGGCGCGCCGCTCGGCAGCGAGACGGCAGGCGAAGTCCATCGCCTCCTCGGAGGGATAGCCGGGCGCGATCGGGACGAGGATGCTGCGGAACTCGAGCGCCGCGGCCGGCCCGTACTCGACCGGCGCGCGCACGGTCTCGCGGAGCGGCACCTTCAGGATCCGGCGCCGGTAGACGAGATAGACCGCAAAGCCGGCCCCGATCCAGCCGAGGCCGGCGTAGCGCGTGCTCGGATACTGGATGACGACGTCGAGCCACGAGAGGCCCGTCCCGAGGACGCCGATCACCGCGAACAGCGGCCAGTCGACGCCGCGCCAGCGGAAGTTCGGCCGCGCGCGCCACGGGATGTCCCGCCCCGCCTGCTTCCGCCGCAGCTGGATCACCGAGGCGTGCGCGATCGTGAACGAGAGCATCGCGCCGAACGAGTACATCGTCCCGAGGAAGTTCGTCTTGCCCGGCAGGAGGACGAGGATCGAGACGAAGCCGGCGAAGACGACGAGCGAGATCCACGGCGTCTTGAACTTCGGGTGCAGGCGCCGGAAGATCGACGGCAGCTGGCGGTAGCCGGCCATCGCGTACGTGATCCGCGACGCGCCGATCACGCCTGCGTTCGTCGCGATGAAGAGGATCGTCGCCGCGAGCAGGCCGACGTAGATCTTGAGCACCGAGAGGAGCGTTCCGGCGATTCCCAGGTGCTCGACGACGCCGAGCACCGGGTCGGCGGCGAACTTCGTGCCGAGGACGGTCACGCCGTGCCTCACCGGCATCGCGGAGAGGGCGACCATCGGCAGCGTGAAGTAGATGGCGAAGACCGCGATCGCGACCATCAGGATCGAGCGCGGGATGGTCCGGACGGGGTCGCGTGCCTCCTCCGAGAGGTTCGAGACGGTCTCGATCCCCGTGTAGGCGATCATCGCGATCGGGATCGCGAGCAGGAAGTGGCTCCAGGTCGGCGCCGTGCCGAAGTGGACGTTCTTCAGCAGGACGTGCGGGCTGAAGACGAGCACGAAGCCGAGCAGGACGAGCAGGACCTGCGTCGCGAAGTCGATGGCCGCGAGGCCGACGTTGATCCGCGCCGACTCCTGGATCCCGACGATGTTGAGCGTGACGAGGACGACGATCACGACCGCGCCCCCGACGATGTCCCACGGGTTCGTCCGCAGCGGCTCCCAGAAGATCGACAGGTAGTGCGGCACGAAGAACGCCGAGATGGCGATCGTGATGATGTAGTTGAGCATCTGCGCCCACGCCGCCCCGAACGAGACGACCTCGTTGAAGGCGTGCCGCGCGAAGCTCGAGGAGCCGCCGGCCTCCGGGAAGCTCACCGTCCCCTCCGCGTACGTGGCCGCCGTCGCGGCGAAGAAGAGCCCGGCGATGACGAAGACGACGGGCGTGAGCCCGAGCGCGAAGAAGGCGGTTACGCCGAGGGCGTAGTAGATCGACGAGCCGACGTTGCCGTACGCGGTGGCGAAGAGAGCGTTCGCCCCGAGGACGCGCTCCAGCTCGTGCGCCTGCCGCCGCCGTCGTGCCACGGCCGGACTCTAGTCCCGGCTCCGGCGACTGGACCGGTCGCGACCATCACGCGGCACGGCGCCGCGCGCAGGAGGAGGAGAACCTCCCGCGGGAAGGCGCGGTGGAAGCCGCGGCGCGACTCGACCGGCGCTCCGACGACGACGAGCTCGGCCCGCCGCTCGGCCGCGACGCGCGCCACCTCCTCCCCGAGCAGGCCCGGACGCGTGCGGACGAGCTCGCGCCGGACGCCGACTCCGTACGAGGCGGCCACGTCGGTGGCGGAGTCGAGGCGCCGGCGCAAGGCAGCAAGCTCGGCGTCGAAGCGCGCCTCGAGCGGCAGCTCGCGCTCGACGACGAGCGGCGCAACGAGCACAACGCGTGCGCCGCGATCCGCGGCGAGCCGACAGGCGAGGTCGAGGGCGTGCTCCGTCTCCTCCCGCTCGAGAAGCGGCACGACGATGCTGCGGTAGGCGATCGAGCCCGACCAGCGCGTGAAGCTGCGGGCGCGGCGGCGGAGCGCGCGGACGTCGGGGCGTCTCATCGCAGGAGCGGGTAGGGAACGGAGGCGAGGATCACGTGCGGCTCGAGGAGGAGCAGCCGCTTCACGTAGAGCGCGCGCTGGTTGTGGAGGAGCCGCCGCCAGCCGCGGAGGATCAGCTCGGGGAGGACGACGACGACGTCGTGGTCGGTCTCCGTCAGCTCGCGGAGATAGGCGAGGAGCGGATCGCCGATGTCGCGGTACGGGGCCGCGTGCACCTCGAGCGGCACGCCGGCACCCTCGCGGCGCCACTCGCGCGCGATGTCGGCCGCCTCCTGCTCGTCGAAGGCGAAGTTGACGGCGCGCGTGTCGGGGAGCCCGACGGACTGCGCCCAGTTGACCGCGCGCATCGCGGCCGCGTTGGCGCCGGAGACGAAGATCCGCACCGCGAGGCGGCGCTCCGCCGGATCCTCGTCGAGCGTCGGCACGTCGACGACGACGACGCCCGACTCGGTGAGGAGCCGCAGCTTCAGGCCGAGCTCGAACGGATGCCTCGCGACCTCGAGGAGCGAGCGGCGGCGGAACTGCTCCGGCAGGACGACCGTGACGAAGTCGGACTCGCCCCGCGGCAGCCGCCAGACCTGCTCGAGGACAGCCTCGACCGAGCCGCCCTGACTGTCGACCGTCTCGAGGAGCGGGGTGCCGCCGGAGAAGTGGAACCAGCGCGGCGCGATCCCGGGGTCGCTGCCGCGCAGCGGCACGTGGATCGCGCGCAGACCGGCCGGCGAGAGGTTGCGGGCGAGGGCGAGGCCGCGCTTCGTCGCCGGCCCGAGGGTCTCGACGACGAGGAGCGTCCGGTTGCGGGCCTCGGGCGCCGACGCGACCGCCGCGGTTCCAGCCCGCAGGCGCCGCGAGACGCGGTCGTAGTGGCGCCGCACGCCGAGCATCGCGACGACGATGATCGGGATCGCGACAGTGACGAGCCACGCGCCCTCGGCGAACTTCGTCCAGACCACGATCACCGTGACGAGGCCCGTGGCCGCCGCGCCGAGGCTGTTGATGCCGATCCGGTGGCGCCAGCCGGGCGTCCTGACGCGGAGCCAGTAGCGCACCATCCCCGCCTGAGAGAGCGTGAATGCGGTGAACACGCCGATCACGTAGAGGTGGATGAGGCTGTTGGTGTTCGCCTTGTAGACGACGAGCAGGCCGGTCGCGGCAGCGGCGAGCACGAGCATCCCGTTCGAGAAGACGAGCCTGTCGCCGAGGTTCGAGAACTGGCGCGGCGCGAAGCGGTCGCGGGCGAGCAGCGCCGAAAGACGCGGGAATCCCTGGAACGACGTGTTCGCGGCGAGGACGAGGACGAGGAGCGTCGTCCCCTGTACCGCGTAGTACATGAACGAGCCGAACGAGCCCGGCCGGAAGACGGCGCGCGCGATCTGGGAGACGACGGAGTCGGTCGAGCTCGGCAGCGCATGGACGTGCACCGCGAGGAACGAGACGCCGAGGAACATCGAGATCGCGATCGTCCCGAGCACGGCAAGGGTCGTCGCGGCGTTCTTGCCCTGCGGATGCCGGAAGGCGTTGACGCCGTTCGCGATCGCCTCGACGCCCGTCAGCGCCGTCGAGCCCGAGGAGAAGGCGCGGAGCAGGACGAAGACGCCGATCGTGCCGACGCCGAGGGGCAGCTGATGCGGGACGACGGCGCGGTGGAGGTGGCCGGTCGCGTCCTGGACGATCCCCACCGCGACGAGCACGACGATCGAGGTGACGAATGCGTAGGTCGGCAGCGCGAACAGCAGGCCCGACTCCCGGACGCCGCGCAGGTTGACGAGGACGATGACGAGCAGGCAGAGGAGCGAGAGCCCGACCTTGTGCGATTGGAGCGACGGCACGAACGACGTGATCGCGTAGATCCCGGCCGAGATCGACACGGCCACGGTGAGCACGTAGTCGGTGAGGAGCGCGGCCGCCGCGACGAGGCTCGGCGCCGTCCCGAGGTTCTCGCGCGCAACGACGTACGCGCCGCCGCTCGTCTCGTACACGCGCACGGTCTGCCGGTACGAGAGGACGACGATCCCGAGCAGGCAGGCGATTCCGATCGAGATCGGGAAGACGAGATGCACGGACGTCGCCGAGACTGCGACGAGGACGACGAGCGCCGACTCAGTCGCGTACGCGACGGACGAGAGCGGATCCGAGGCGAAGATCGGCAGCGCGAGCCACTTCGGTAGCAGCGTCTCTTGCATCTGCCCCGTCCGCATCGGCCGCCCGACGAGGACGCGGCGCAGGCGTTTCGGCTCGAGGGCCGTCTCCTCGGTGACCGTCACGGCTCGAGCTCCGTCGCGATCGTCGCGACCGCCCGGCGCAGCTCGCGCTCGGACTCGGCGTCGTAGAGAGGGCTGCCCGGCTCGCGCAGGAGCCGCTGCAGGAGGAGGACGCCGCGCGCGGTGACGGGGCGACCGTCGAGCATCCGCTCCTCGAGGCCGCGCAGGAGCTCCTCCTCCCGGCGCGCGACGACCCGCCGCAGCGGAGCCGCGGACGGAAGCCGCCCGCGATCGAGGCGGCGCAGCGTGGCGTCGAGCTCGTGGGCGAGGCCGCGGCGCGACGAGGGCGCGACGAGCTCGCGGATCCGCCAGCGAACGATGTCCGAGCCCTCCTGGCCGACCCGGTCCGCGAGGATCAGGCGGTCGGCGGTGCGGCGAATCCGGCGCAGCTCGACGCGCGCCCGCGCGGTGCGGACGGCGGCGGCGACGACGAAGCAGCCGGCGGCCGCGGCGCCGGCGAGCCGCAGGCTCGGATCCGCCTCGAGGACGAGCGCCGCGAGAGCGAGCGCGACGAGCGGCAGCGCCGCCCGGCCGGGCCGCGGCAGGTCGAGGGCTGCGAACCGGTGCGCGTGCGAGGCCATGCCTCGACGGTAGACCCGGCCAAATCAGCCGAACGTCAGGATTCGCGGGCGCGCCTCAAGAACTGCTCAAGGCGGGATCCGCGAGCCGGTAGCCGGCTCCGGGCTCCGTGAGGATGTAGCGCGGCCGCGCAGGATCCGGCTCGAGCTTGCGCCGCAGCTGCGAGACGTAGACGTGGAGGTAGTGCGACTCCTCGCCGTACCCCCTCCCCCACACCTCGCGCAGGAGCGTCGTGTGGGTGAGGAGCTTGCCCGGGTTGCGGGCGAGCACGCGCAGGAGGGCGAACTCGTGCGGCGTCAGCTGGACGGGCTCGCCGCGCAGCGAGACAGAGCGTTTCTCGAGGTCGATCCGCAGCTCGCCGAGCTCGACGACCGGCTCCGAGGGCGCGTCGGCGCGTCGCAGCGCGGCACGCAGGCGCGCGAGCAGCTCCTCGATCCCGAACGGCTTCGTCACGTAGTCGTCGGCGCCGGCGTCGAGCGCCGCGACCTTCTCCGACTCGTCGCCGACGACCGACAGGACGATCACCGGCGCGCTGCTCCAGGTCCGCAGCTCGCGGCAGACGTCCGTGCCGCTCCCGTCCGGCAGGACGAGGTCGAGGACGACGGCGTCGGGTGGGTTCGCGGCGAGCAGGGTGAGCGCCTGCTCGACCGTCTCCGCGGTCTCGACCTCGTAGCCGGCGGCGCGAAGGCTCGTCCGCAGGGCGCGGAGGATCTGCGGCTCGTCGTCAACGACGAGGACGCGGCTCACGCGCGCACCGCCGCCGGCCGGTCCGCGAGCGGAAGAGCGAGGACGAGGTGACCGCCGGCCGGGTCGTCCTGCGCCCAGAGGCGGCCGCCGTTCGCCTCGGCGAAGCCCTGCGCGATGGCGAGGCCGAGACCCGAGCCGCGTCCGTTCTCGCCGCGCTCGAACGGCTTGAAGAGCGCGTCGCGCTGATCCGCAGGCAGGCCCGGGCCACGGTCGACGACGTGGAGGCGGAGCTCCGTCGCACCCGGCTCCGCGCGCACGTGGACGCGCGAGCCTGCCGGCGAGTAGCGGAGCGCGTTCTCGAGCAGGTTCGCGAGCACCCGCTCGACCTGTGCGGCGTCCACCTCCACCGGCGGCGAGTCCGGCGGGATCTCGAGCTCGACCCTCCTCGCCTCGCCGAGGCCGACGAGCGCCTGCCCCACGAGCTCGTCGACGTGCCAGAGCTCGCGATGCGGCTCCGCCGCTCCCGACTCGAGACGCGACAGGTCGAGGAGCTGCTCGACCACGCGGTCAAGCCGCGTCGCCTCGGCGCGGATCGCGTCGGCGAGCTCGAGGCGGTCGCTCTCCTCGAGCGCCAGGCCGGGGCTCGCGAGCGCGTCCGCGGAGGCGAGGATCGCGGTGAGGGGCGAGCGGAGGTCGTGCGAGACCGCGCGGAGGAGCGCCGTCTTCAGAGCATCGCTGCGGCGGAGCGCCTCGGCCTCGAGCGCCTCCGCCTCGAGATGGCTCCGCTCGACGACGACCGCGAGCAGGGCTGCGAGGGAAGGAAGGAAGCGCTCCCGCACGGCCTCGTCGACGACCGCGTCCTCGTCGACGAGGAGCGTCGCCACCGAGCGCAGGCCGGCCTGCACCGTGAGCGCCCGCTCGTACTCGCCCGGCGGCCGCTCGCCGAGCTCGAGCCTCGCCCCTTCGACCCCGAGCACCTCAGCGGCGAGGGCGGCAAGATGGCCGAGCTCCTCGTCGAGCGTCCGGCCGCGGAGCAGGTCGAGCGCCGCCTCCGCGAGGGCGTGCGCCTCCACGCGTCGCTGCTCGGCATCCTCCCGCCGGGCTCTGGCACGAGCGGCGAGCGCGCTGACGGTGAACGCGATGACGAGGAAGACGGCGAGCGCGAGCCAGTTCGTGTCGTCCCTGAGACCGAGCGTGTGGTACGGCGGCAGGAAGAACCAGTTGAACGCGAGCATGCTCGCCACGGCGACCGCCGCGGCGAGCGCCGTCCCCCAGAAGATCGCCACGGGCAGGACGGCGAGGACGTAGAGCGCGCCGAGGCTCAGCACCGGTACGTGCGGCTTGAGGAGCGCGACGACCGCGCTCACGAGCACGACCGCGCCGGCGCTCGCGAGGATCCCGACGAGCAGCTCCGCCCGCAATTTCATGCGGGCAACGGTACTCCTGCGGCGGGCTTACCCTGCGTGCGGCGCCGGCTTGAGCACGATCGTCTCCGACGGCGAGTTCGCGAGGATCCACGAGACGTCCTTCGGGCCGAAGCCGCCGTTGCCGTTGGCGGGTGCCGGCGCGACGATCCAGTCGAAGCGCTCGACCTCCCAGAGACGCCGCAAGGCGTGCGTCGGCGTCCGGCCCTTCTCGATGCGGGCGTCGACCGGGACGCCCTCTCGCAGGGCCGCGTGCTCGACCGCCTCGAGCAGCGGCAGGGCGACCTCGACCTCGCTCGCGAGCGGCGAGTCCTCCGGATACTGGAGCGGCACGCGCAGCAGGTACGCGGGCACGAGGGTCGCCTCCTGCGCCCGGGCGATGCGGATCGCAGCCGAGAGCACGGTCTCGTCGAGCGTACCGCCGGTGAAGGGAACGAGGATCCGTCGGGTGCCCGCTCGCGGCCGGCGGAACCGGACGCCGCTTCGCGCGACGAGTGCGCCGGCGAGCACCGCCGAGAGCGCGGCGAGCGAGATCACCGCGGCGATCATTCGGCCAGCCTGTCCCGGTCGGCGCGGTTGGCGACGACGCGGATGTCGATGCCGGGCAGCTCCCGCACCATGCGGGAGAGGAGCGAGCCGCCGAGGATCTCGCGCCGCCGCGACTCGTCGGGCGTGCCGACGAAGACGTACGTCGAGCCCCGCTCTGCGGCGACGCGCCGCACGGCGTCGACGAGGTCGTCGCCCTCCTCCTCGATGAAGTGCGCGCCGAGGATCGAGGCGACCCGCCGCAGCGCCGCGAGCTGGGTCGCCTCCTCCTCGGTCGGCGGCCGGCCGGGCTTGCGCACCCAGAGCGCGTCCATCGTCGTGCCGAGCCTCTGGGCCGAGCGCCAGGCCCGGCGCATGATCCGCTGCGACTTCGGCTGCGGCTCGACGAGCGCGAGCACCCGCTCCCCGACCGCCTGCCTGCTCAACGGCTCGAGCTCGCGCGCGACGCGACGCGCCTCGACGTCGTCCGCGACCTCCCGCAGCGCGAGCTCGCGAAGCGCCGCGAGCTTGTCGGCGCGGAAGAAGTTCTCGAGCGCGACCGTCGCGCGCTCCTTCGGATAGACCTTGCCCGCCCTGAGCCGTGCCTGGAGCTCCTCCGGCGAGAGGTCGACGAGCACGACCTCGTTCGCCTCGTCGAGGATCCGGTCGGGGAACGTCTCCCGCACCCGAACCTCGGTGAGCTCGAAGATCGCGTCGTTGAGGCTCTCGAGGTGCTGGACGTTGACCGTCGACACGACGTCGATGCCGGCGGCGAGCACTTCCTCGATGTCCTGCCAGCGCTTCTCGTTGCGCATCTCCGGCGCGTTCGTGTGGGCGAGCTCGTCGATCAGCGCGAGCTGCGGCGCACGGACGATCACCGCGTCGGCGTCCATCTCCTCGAGCTCGAGCGCCCCGTGCTGCGCCCGCAGCCGCGGCACGACCTCGAGACCGTCGGCGAGAACGGAGGTCTCCGGCCGCTCGTGCGGCTCGAGGTAGCCGATCACGACGTCCACTCCCTCCTCCTGCGCCTGCCGGCCCTCGAGGAGCATCCGGTACGTCTTGCCGACGCCGGCGGCCATTCCCAGCAGGATCCGGTAGTGGCCCCGCGCCACCGCGCATCACGCTCCCAGCAGGTTGTGGACGACGAGGTCGATGAGCTTGATCCCGACGAACGGGAGCATCATCCCGCCGAGCCCGTAGATCAGGAGGTTGCGGCGGAGCAGCGTCGTCGCCCCGATCGCGCGGTACTTGACGCCGCGTAGGGCGAGCGGCACGAGCGCCGGGATGATCAGCGCGTTGAAGATGATCGCGGAGACGATCGCGCTCTTCGGGTCGCCCAGATGCATGATGTTGAGCGACCAGAGCGGCCCGCGGTGACCCGAGCGCGCGTACGTGAACTCGAACATCGCCGGCAGGATCGCGAAGTACTTGGCGACATCGTTCGCGATCGAGAAGGTCGTCAGCGCGCCGCGGGTGATCAGGAGCTGCTTGCCGACCTCGACGATCTCGATCAGCTTCGTCGGGTTCGAGTCGAGGTCGACCATGTTGCCGGCCTCCTTCGCCGCGCTCGTCCCCGTGTTCATCGCGACCCCGACGTCCGCCTGGGCGAGCGCCGGAGCGTCGTTCGTCCCGTCGCCGGTCATCGCGACCATACGGCCCTTGCCCTGCTCGTCCTTGATCAGCGCGAGCTTCGCCTCCGGCGTCGCCTCCGCGAGGAAGTCGTCGACTCCCGACTCCTGCGCGATCACGGACGCCGTGACCCGGTTGTCGCCGGTGATCATCACCGTGCGGATGCCCATCCGGCGCAGCTCGTCGAAGCGCTCCCGCATGCCGCCCTTGACGATGTCCTTGAGGTGGACGACGCCGAGCGCGAAGTTGTCCCGCGCCACGACGAGCGGCGTCCCGCCCTGCTCGGCGACCCGCTGGACAGCTGCGTCGATCTCGGCCGGCGTGCGGCCTCCGTTCTCGGCGACGAAGGCCTTGACGGCGTCGGCTGCCCCCTTGCGCACGAGCGTCCCGTTGAGGTTGACGCCGCTCATCCGCGTCGTCGCGCTGAAGGGGATGAACTCGCGCTCGCCGAGCTCGCGCTCGCGCAGCCCGAACTTCTCCTTCGCGAGGACGACGATCGAGCGGCCCTCGGGCGTCTCGTCGGCGAGCGACGCGAGCTGCGCGACCTCGGCGAGCTCACGCTCCTCGACTCCCGGCGCGGGGATGAACTCGGCGGCCTGGCGGTTGCCGAGCGTGATCGTCCCCGTCTTGTCGAGGAGGAGCACGTCGACGTCGCCGGAGGCCTCGACGGCGCGGCCGGACATCGCGAGGACGTTCCGCTGCACGAGCCGGTCCATGCCGGCGATGCCGATCGCCGAGAGCAGCGCGCCGATCGTCGTCGGGATGAGGGCGACGAGGAGCGCGATCAGGACGGTCTCCGACAGCTGCGTGCCCGCGTAGATCGCGTACGGGCGCAGCGTCACGACCGCGGCGAGGAACGTGATCGTCAGGCCGGCGAGGAGGATGTTGAGCGCGATCTCGTTGGGCGTCTTGCGCCGCTCGGCGCCCTCGACGAGCGCGATCATCCGGTCGAGGAACGACTTCCCCGGCTCCTGGGTCACCTCGACGACGAGCCGGTCGGAGAGGAGCTTCGTCCCGCCGGTCACGGCCGAGCGGTCGCCGCCGGCCTCGCGGATGACGGGCGCCGACTCGCCGGTGATCGCCGACTCGTCCACCGAGCCGGCTCCCTCGATCACGTCGCCGTCGGCCGGGATGACCATCCCCGCCTCGACGACGACGACGTCGCCCCGCTGCAGCTCGGGCGCCGGAACCTCGCGCCCGTCTCGCAAGCGAGCCGTCGTCGTCGTCCGCGTCGAGCGAAGCGCGTTCGCCTGCGCCTTGCCGCGTCCCTCGGCGATCGCCTCGGCGAAGTTCGCGAACAGGACGGTCAGCCAGAGCCAGATCGCGATGACGCCGACGAACCAGAGCTGCCCGTGGTTCCCCTGCGCGAGGTCCTTCGCGAAGATCACCGTCGTGATCACGCTGCCGAGCTCGACGATGAACATCACCGGGTTCCGCATCTGCAGGCGCGGGTCGAGCTTGGGGAACGAGTCCCGGACGGCGGCGGCGACGAGCTCGCGCGAGAAGACGCTCACGCGCCTGCGGGTCTCTCCGGCGGCGGCGACGGCCGACATCTACGTGCCTCCCAGCTTGTCGAGGGCGAGGTTGAGCTCGAGAACGTTGACTCCCGGCTCGCCGAGGAAGCCGAGCGTCCTTCCCCACGTGTTCCGGCGGATCAGCTCCTCCACGGTCGCGAGCGGCAGGTGGCGGACGGCCGCGACGCGCCGGGCCTGGAGGTGCGCGTACGCGATCGAGATCTCCGGATCGATGCCCGAGCCGGAGGGAACGACGGCGTCGACCGGGATGTCGTGGATCGTCAGTCCCGGGTTGTAGGGACGCTCGAGCCTGAGGATCGCCTCGGCGTTCGTGTGGACGAGCTTCCGCAGCGCCGGGCTCGTCGGCCCGAGGTTCGAGAAGGTCGTGAACGCAGGGTTGTAGGCGGGAGACGTCGCCGACGGCCGCTCGTGGAAGTAGCGAGGCCACGTGAAGCTCTGCGCGGCGAGCGAGGAGCCGACGACCCGGCCGTTGCGCTCGATCAGGCTTCCGTTCGCCTGCTGCGGCAGCGCGACCTGCGCGAACGCGGTCATGAGCGCCGGGTAGCCGAATCCGAGCACGACCGTGCAGACGACGACGGCGACGACGGAGGCGAGCGCGGCGCGCAGCATCAGTGCATCAGCCCCTCGACGATCGGCCCGAGCGTCAGCGCCGGCAGGATCATCAATCCCGCGGTCAACCCGATGACGCCGAGCAGCATGATCCCGAACGTCGCGCCGTCCGTTCGGAACGTCCCCGCCGAGGCCGGGACGACCTTCTTCGCCGCGAGCGAGCCGCCGATCGCGAGCCCGGCGAGCAGCGGGAAGAAGCGGCCGAAGTAGAGCGCGACCGTCCCCAGGGTGGCGGAGAAGTTCGTCGCCCCGTAGCCGGCGAAGGCGCTGCCGTTGTTGTTCGACTGGGAGGTGTACGCGTAGAGCGTCTCGGTGAAGCCGTGCGCGCCAGGGTTGAGGACGGATGCGAGCCCGGCCGGCGTGACGATCGCCACCGCCGTGAGGACGAGGGCCATCGTCGGGACTGCGAGCGCACCGACCGCCGCGAGCTTCATCTCCCGCGCCTCGATCTTCTTGCCGAGCCATTCCGGCGTCCGTCCCACCATCAGGCCCGCGACGAAGACGGCGATCAGGACGTAGAAGATCAGCCCGTAGAGGCCGGAGCCGACGCCGCCCGGCTCGACCTCGCCGAGAAACATGTTCACCAAGGGCACAGCTCCGCCGGCGGGCGTGAACGCGTCATGGCCGCCGTTGACGGAGCCGTTCGACACGTCGGTCGTCGCGGTCGCCCACAGCGCCGTGTCGGCGATCCCGAAGCGGATCTCCTTGTCGGTCATGTTGCCGCCCGACTGCTGCGCCGTGTGGGTGATGTCGACGCCCGAGTTGCGGAGGACCTGCGAGCCGTGCTGCTCGGAGGGGAAGGCGATGGAGACGCCGGCGGCGAAGATCGCGAAGCAGACCGCGTAGAGCACCCAGGCGTGGCGCCGGGCGAGCACCATCCGCCCGAACATCACGACCTGCGCGAACGGGATCAGCAGGATCGAGAGCATCTCGAGGAAGTTCGAGAGCGGCGTCGGGTTCTCGAACGGGACGGCGGAGTTCGAGTCGTAGAAGCCGCCGCCGTTCGTCCCGAGCTGCTTGATCGAGATCATCGACGCGACGGGGCCACGCGCGATCGTCTGATGCGCGCCCTGCAGCGTCGTCGCGGCCACGTGGCCGTGGAAGGTCTGCGGCACCCCCTGGGAAATGAGGACCACCGCGAGGAGGATCGAGAGCGGCAGGAGGATGTAGACGATCGAGCGGTAGAGATCGCGCCAGAAGTTGCCGAGCCCGACCCCGCCGCCGCGGCGGGCGATGCCGCGGATCACGGCCGCGGCGACGGCGAGCCCCACGCCGGCGGAGACGAACTGCTGCACCGCCAGCCCGGCCATCTGGCTGAGGTACGACATCGTCGCCTCGCCGGCGTAGTACTGCCAGTTCGTGTTCGTGACGAAGCTCGCGGTCGTGTTCAGCGCGACCGCCCAGGGCACCGCCGGCAGGTGATCGGGATTGAGGAAGAGATGCCCCTGCAGGCGGAGCAGCCCGTAGAGGAAGGCGCTGAAGGCGACCGTGAAGACGACCACCGAGAGGCCGTACTGCTTCCAGCTCTGGTCGGTCGTCGCGTCGCGGCCGAGCAAGCGGACGAAGCCGCGCTCGACGACGTCGCTCTTCTCGCGCGTGTAGACGCGCGCCATCCAGATGCCGAGCGGGTAGCTGAGCGCGACGAGGACGACCGCGTAGACGAGGATCTGGGCAGTGCCCTGGCCCATCAGAGCTTCTCGCCGCGGACGAGCGCGTAGACGAGGTAGACGAGCACCGCGAGCGAGATCGCGAGCCCGAAGGCGTCGGCGGCGCTCACACCTTCTCCAACGTCCAGAGCAAGGCGAAGACGACCGCGAAGCAGCCGGCCGCGATCAGCAACGCGTAGAGGTCGCCCATGACCGCCTTCGACGCTACGGAGCACGGCCTGAACGCCGCCTGAGGGTTTCCGGCGGCAGCCTGACGATTCGCTGAAGACCCTAGGCGGGCTCGACGAGCCGGTAACCGGCGCCGGTCTCCGTGAGGAGATAGCGCGGGTGCGTCCGGTCGGGCTCGATCTTGCGCCGCAGCTGCGAGACGTTGACCTGGAGGAGGTTCGCCGCGCCGACGTAGCCCGGCCCCCACACCTCCTCGAGGAGCTGCCGCTGCGTGAGCAGCTTCCCGACGTTGAGCGCCAGGACGCGGAGGAGGTCGAACTGGTGCGGCGTCAGGTGGACGGGCTCTCCCGCCATCGTCACTGCGCGGTTGGCGAGGTCGACGACGAGCTCCCCGACCTCGACGACCGGCTCGCCGCTCGGAGCCGTACGCCGGAGGACGGCACGTAGCCGCGCGAGCAGCTCGTCGATCCCGACCGGCTTCGTCACGTAGTCGTCCGCGCCCGCGTCGAGCGCGGCGACCTTCTCCCGCTCCTCACCGACCGCCGAGAGGACGATCACCGGGGCGCTGCTCCACGTGCGCAGCTCGCGACAGACGTCGGTGCCGCTGCCGTCCGGGAGAACGAGGTCGAGCACGACGGCCTCCGGCGGCCGCAGCGCCGCGGCCGCGAGCGCGGATTCCGCAGTGTCGGCCGTGTCGACCTCGTAACCCGCGCCACGGAGACTCGTCCGCAGCGCGCGGAGGATCTGCTGCTCGTCGTCGACGACGAGCACGCGCTGCCCGGTCATACCGGCGCCTCGACCCGGGCCGGAGCGAGCGGCAACGCGAGGACGAAGGTCGCGCCCTGCCCTTCGTGCGACTCGGCCCAGACCCGCCCGCCGTTCGCCTCGGCGAAGCCGCGGGCGATCGCGAGCCCGAGGCCGGCGCCGCGCTGCGCGCCCGTCCGAGAGCCGCGCTGGAACGGCTCGAAGATCCGTTCCCCCTCCTCGGGCGCGATCCCCGGCCCGTGGTCGACGACGCGCACGAGCACGTCGGAGCCGGTCTGCCGCACTTGCACGCGCACGGTCTCGTGCGGGGGCGAGTAGCGGAGCGCGTTCTCGACGAGGTTGGCGACGACCCGCTCGACCTGGTGGACGTCGGCGTGGACGAGCGGCGATTCGTCCTCCGGCAGGACGACCTCCACGCGGTTCCCGGCTTCGATGCCGTCGAGCGCCTGGAGGACGAGGTCGTCGACGGGCCAGTCGCCCGGCTCCGGCGCCGCCGCTCCGGCTTGAAGCCGCGACAGGTCGAGGAGGTTGCTCACGAGCCGGTCGAGCCGGCCCGCCTCGCCGAGGATCGTCTCCGCGAGCTCGCGGCGATCCTCGGGCTCGAGCGAGAGGCCGCCGTGCGCGAGCGCGCCGGCAGATGTGAGGATCGCCATGAGCGGCGAGCGGAGGTCGTGACTCACCGCCCGCAGGAGCGCCGTCTTCATGGCGTCGCTCCGCCGCAGGGCCTCGGCCTCGAGCACCTCGGCGGCGAGACGCTCGCGCTCTGCGGTCAGCTCCCGCAGCGCCTCGAGGGCGGCTTCCGCCTCTTCCGCCCGGCGCCGCGAGCGGGAGGCGAGCTCGCTGACGACGACGGCCGTGACGACGAAGACGAGCAGCGCGAACCAGTTGCGGTCGTCCTGGAGCGTCAGCGTGTAGAGCGGCGGCAGGAAGAAGAAGTTGAAGGTGACCATGCTCCCGATCGCCACGCCGACCGCGTAGACCGTTCCCCACGCGACCGCCACCGGGATGATCGCGAGCAGGTAGAGCACGGCCAGGCTGAGCACCGGGATGTGCCCCTGCAGGAGCTGGATCGCGCCCGTGACGAGCGCCAGCGCGCCGAGACAGGCAACGACCCGGGAGAACCGTCTCACGAGGAGAACGGTACTCCCGGGCCGCGTGCGCTAGCCGTGAATCGAGACGATGAGCGGGATGATCAGGATCGCGACGATGTTCGTGATCTTGATCATCGGGTTGATCGCCGGGCCGGCGGTGTCCTTGTACGGGTCGCCGACGGTGTCTCCCGTGACGGCCGCGGCGTGGGCCTCCGAGCCCTTGCCGCCGTAAAGGCCGTCCTCGATCAGCTTCTTCGCGTTGTCCCAGGCGCCGCCACCCGAGGTCATCGCGATCGCGAGGAAGAGACCCGTCACGATCGTCCCGATCAGGAGACCGCCGAGCATCTTCGCGTTGATGATCCCGACGATGATCGGGAAGGCGATCGGCACGATCGCCGGCAGCATCATCGAGCGGATCGCCGACTTCGTGACGATGTCGATCGCCGGGCCGTACTCCGGCCGCTCGGTTCCCTCCATGATCCCCGGGTGCTCGCGGAACTGGCGGCGCACCTCCTCGACGACCTCGCCGCCGACGCGGCCGACCGCCTGCATCGCGAGCGAGGCGAAGAGGAACGGCATGAGGCCGCCGATGAACAGGCCGGCGATGACCCAGGCGTCGTTGAGCTGGAACGTGATGTGAGAGAGCACGGAGCCGAGCTTCGCCTGGGTGTGGAGACCGTCGGAGTACGAGCCGAAGAGGACGAGGGCGGCGAGCGCGGCGGAGCCGATCGCGTAGCCCTTCGTCACGGCCTTCGTCGTGTTGCCGACCGCGTCGAGCGGGTCGGTGATCGCGCGAACCTCCGGCGGCAGGTCGGCCATCTCGGCGATGCCGCCCGCGTTGTCCGTGACCGGGCCGTACGCGTCGAGAGCGACGATCAGGCCGGTCATCGAGAGCTGCGCCATGACGGCGACGCCGATCCCGAACAGGCCGGCGAGATGGTTGGCGACGAGGATCCCGACCGCGATCACGATCACCGGCAGCGCCGTCGCCTGCATCCCGACGGCAAGTCCCTCGATGATGTTCGTCGCGTGGCCGGTCTGGGAGGCGCGCGAGATCGACTTGACGGGATTCCAGCGCGTCCCCGTGTAGAACTCCGTGATCCCGACGAGGAGCGCCGTCACCGCGAGGCCGATCAGCGCCGCGCCGTACAGCTCCCCGAACGAGTAGCCGTGCAC
>Ga0070741_10006614_pt1 | contig 24762 bp, 22 predicted proteins | sample Coa_R1_4_FD_66440 | JGI IMG/M metagenome (GOLD analysis project Ga0070741, IMG submission 66440) | Surface soil microbial communities from Centralia Pennsylvania, which are recovering from an underground coalmine fire - Coalmine... | ecosystem: Environmental > Terrestrial > Soil > Unclassified ... | reverse complement strand
TGCCACGATTGAGATTGGACCGAACATGAAAATCCGCAATTCGCTTCGCTCGCTCCGGAAGCGCCACCGCGACAACCGGCTGGTCCGCCGCAAGGGCCGCGTTTACGTCATCAACAAGACCCAGCGCCGCTTCAAGGCGCGCCAGGGCTGACGGCCGGGCGCTTCGCGCGCGCGGGAAGTTGATCCCGCGCGGGCCGGTTCCGCCTTTGCGCCTTTGCCAGAGGCGGCTTACCTTAAGCGCATGATGCTGCGCCGGCTGCTTCCGCTTCTTGCCGTTTCGCTCGCCCTCGTCGCGGCGGATATCGGTGCGGCGCACGCGCAATCGAATCCCCGCAAGGAACATTCGGGCCGCAAGAGCCTCAAGCCGCCGCAGAACCCGGCGGTGCGGTTGGATGCGCTCTACGACGCGCTCGCGAAAGCTCCCAATGCCGAAACCGCGAAAATACTCGAGGCCAAGATCGAGATCGCGCGGCTGCAATCGGGGAGCCCCACGGCCGATCTTTTGATGTCGCGCGCGCGGCAGAGCCTGGCGGCGAAAGACAAGAGGCTTGCGCTCGAACTTTTGGATTCCGTCGTCAGCATCGCGCCGAATTTCGTCGAGGCGCGCGCACAGCGGGCGAGCCTCTATTACGAATCGAAAGACATCCCTCGCGCGCTTGCCGATCTCCGCGTGATCGTAGCAAAAGATCCGAAACACTATCAGGCGCTCACGGGCCTCGGCGTCATCTTCCAGGAGCTGGGCGAGGACAAACTTGCGCTGGAGGCCTTCCGCCGCGCGGCCGCGGTCGATCCCTATCTCGAAGGCGCCGACGAATTCATCAGGAAGCTCCAGCTCAAGGTCGAAGGGCAGGAGATTTAGTCCGCCGGCTCGTCCTTGCCGCCGACGAAGGCGATCCGCACCATGTTGGTTGCGCCCGGCGTGCCGAGCGGAACGCCGGCGACAAAGATCACGCGCTGGCCCGCCTTGGCGAAGCCTTCGCGGAACGCCATGTTGCAGGCCCGCTCCACTTCCTCGCCGAGATCGGGCGCGTCCTCCATCACCACGCAATGCGTGCCCCACAAGACGGCGAGCCGCCGCGCGGTGGAGATGTTCGGGGAAAGCGCGACGATCGGCGGCTGCGGCCGTTCGCGGGCGACGCGAAGCGCGGTCGCACCCGAACTCGTGAGGCAGAGAATCGCGGGCAGGTGCAGCGTCTCGGCGATCTGCCGCGCGGCCGCCGAGATTGCGTCGGCGCCGGTTGCTTCCGGGAAAGGACGCTGGGCGTCGATTACCGGATGATAGGTCTGGTCGCGCTCCACTTCCTGCGCGATCCTGTCCATGGTCTGCACGGCTTCCACCGGATGATTTCCGGCGGCGGATTCGGCGGAGAGCATGATCGCGTCGGCGCCGTCGAAGATCGCGGTCGCGACGTCCGAAACCTCCGCGCGGGTCGGCACCGGCGCGTTGATCATCGACTCCAGCATTTGCGTCGCGACGACGACGGGCTTTCCCGCCTGGCGCGCGCCGCGCGTGATCTGCTTCTGCAGGCCGGGCACCCGCTCGAGCGGCAATTCCACGCCGAGGTCGCCGCGCGCGACCATGAGCGCGTCCGAAAGCTCGATGATTTCCGAAAGCCGCGCGATCGCCTGGGGCTTTTCGATTTTCGACATGATCGCGGCGCGTCCGCGCGCGAATTTGCGCGCCTCCGCGATATCGTCGGGGCGCTGGATGAAGGAAAGTCCCAGCCAGTCGACGCCCTTTTCGAGCGCAGCTTCGAGATCGGCGCGATCCTTTTCGGTAAGCGCGGAAAGCGTGACGATGGAATCGGGAAGGTTCACGCCCTTGCGGTCGGAGATCCTGCCGCCGACCTCGACGGTCGTGACGGCGCGCTTCTTCGAAGCGTCGGTCACGCGCAGCCGCACCTGCCCGTCGTTCACCAGCAGGCGATGGCCGGGCTCGAGCGCCGCGAGCACTTCGTAATGCGGCAGATAAGCGCGCTTCGCATCGCCCGGCTTCGGATCGTCGTCGAGGACGAATTGCGCGCCTTCCTTCAGTACGGCGCCGCCCTCGGCGAAGGTGCCGAGGCGGAGCTTAGGTCCCTGCAGATCGGCGAGAATGCCGATCGGACGATTGTGCTTGCTCTCGATCGCGCGGATCTGGTCGACATAGGTACGCATCGCATCGTGGCTGGTATGGCTCATATTGATGCGAAAGACGTCGGTGCCGGCGATGAACAATTTCTCCATCACCGCGGCGTCGCTCGATGCGGGGCCGATGGTGGCGACGATCTTGGTGCGTCTTTGCCGTCTCATTGTGTCTGTTTTCCCGGCTGCGGCGCGTAAGGGGGGCGCTGGTCGGGTTGCGGCGTGCTCAAGCCCTGCTCGGTGAGCTGCACCGTCCAGTTTTTCTGCTCGCCGGTATCGACCTCGAAAAATCCGATACGGTCATAACCGCGGGCGAGACAATCGTTCCGGCCCTTGATGGTGAATTCCTTTTCGCGCGCGCACATATAGGCCTTGCCAGACCATTCGCCGCCCTGGTCGTAGTCGATGGCGTAGAGATAATAAAAGCGGGCGACGAGCGGCCCGCGCATGATCGTTTCGCAACTGTTCGCCGGCACGTTCCACCACCCCTCGGTCGACCAAACATCATTGTCCTTATAGCCGATCGCAACGCCGACACGGCCCTGTGTGCCATTGCATACACGAAAATCCGCATGCGCCGCCGACGGCAATGCGATACCCCCGATTACCAGCGCGATATGAAGGAAAGAAGTGAGTCTCATGTCGCGGAGATTCTCATTTCTCAAATCAGCCAGCGGTTCTTTTTCTATCGCGCGATTTCAGGTGTCAATGAAAACGGCGCGGAGATCGTTGACGTTGGTGTAGGTCGGGCCCGGCGCGAGCAAATCGCCCATGCGCTCGAAGAAGCTCGTGGAGTCATTGTTGGCAAGAAAACCGGCGGGATCGAGGCCGAGCGCTTTCGCGCGCGAAAGCGTCGTGCCGTTGACGAAAGCGCCTGCGGGGTCTGATGCGCTGCCGCCGCCGCCGTCGGTCCCGTCGGTGTCGCCTGCGACCGCGGAAATGTTCGGCGCGCCGCCGAGCGCGAGCGCGAGCGCCAGCGCATATTCCTGATTGGGACCGCCGCGGCCGTTGCCATGCATCGTCACCGTGAGCTCGCCGCCCGACAGCAGCACGCTTCGCCGTCCTGACGCGGCGAGCTTTTTCGCTTGCGCCGCATGATCCGCCGCGACCTCGCGCGCTTCGCCTTCGAGATTGGCGCCGAGGACGACCGGTATGAGGCCCGCACTCTTCGCGACATTCGCGGCCGCGTTCAGTGCGTCCACGGGCCGCGCGACGATACGATACTCGCTCCTCTTGAAAACGGGATGGTCCGGTTTCGGGGATTCGTTCTTGGGATTGTCGAGCGCGGCCGCGATCGCGGCGGGCGGGTCGATATGCCGCCGCCGGAGGATCGCGCGCGAGTCCGCGAGCGTGCTTGCGTCGGGAACCGTCGGGCCCGAACCGATCACGGAAGGATCGTCGCCCGGCACGTCGGAAATCGCGAAGGTTATGAGCTTCGCGCGGCCGGCCTGGACGGCGAGACGGCCGCCTTTGATACGGGAGAGATGCTTCCGCACCGTGTTGATCTCGCCGATATTGGCGCCGGAGGCGAGGAGCTGCTTGGTGAGCGCACGCTTGTCGTCGAGCGAAATTCCTTCCGCCGGCGCGATCAGGTTCGCCGACGCGCCGCCCGACATCAGCACGAGCACGAGATCGTTTTCGGTGGCGGAGGCGGCGAGCTGCAACATGCGTTCGGCACCGGCAATCCCGGCCGCGTCCGGCACCGGATGGCCTGCTTCTATCATCTCGATTCTGCGCAAGGGGCGGCCGTAACCGTGGCGGCTCACCGCGATGCCCGAAAGGCGTTCCGGCGAAAGGCCCGCGCCAAGGTAATGCTGCTCGGCGACTTCGGCCATGGAACCGCCCGCCTTGCCGGCGGCGAGCACGATCACGTTTCCGCGTGCGGGCGCGGGCGGAAGATGCGGCGCGAGGCAATGCGCAGGATGCGCGGCGGCGACCGCTGCATCGAAGATTTTTGTGAGGAGCGCCTTGGTTTCCGTCCAGTCCATGTAGCGTTTTTCTCGATTCGTCTTACCTGAAAGGCTAGGATGTAGCGTATTCCCAGCCGGGAAAGGATATCGTGATGACAAAGCTCGACGATCGTACCCGTACCGAATTAGAAGCGGCGGTTTTCCGCCGCCTGGTGAAACATTTGCGCGAGCGCACCGATGTCCAGAATATCGACCTCATGAATCTCGCGGGCTTTTGCCGCAACTGCCTCTCGAACTGGATGAAGGACGCCGCCGACGAGAAGGGCGTCGCGCTCAGCAAGGACGAAAGCCGGGAGGCGGTTTATGGCATGCCTTACGAAGAATGGAAAAAGCTTTATCAGCGCGAGGCGAGCGCTGAGCAAAAAGCGGCCTTCGCGAAATCGGAAGTAAAACACTAAAAACCAAGCACGAAATTCTATCGCCCGATAAAAATTCCCATCAGCCAGAAACGGAGACCGCGATGGCGGCCACGCCCAATTTCGCGAAAGCGAAACTGAAATCCTTTGTCGAACGCATCGAAAAACTCGAAGAGGAAAAGAAAGCGATCTCCGACGATATCCGCGAGGTCTACGCAGAGGCGAAGGGCGAGGGCTTCGACGTCAAGGCTTTACGCGCCGTGATCCGGATGTATCGGCAGGATGCCGACCAGCGGCGCGAGCACGAGGCGCTCGTCGATCTTTATCGCGATGCGCTGGGGATGGGCGGGTAAATCGGCTGGAGTTTGCAATTTCTCGTCATTACCGGGCCGGGCCGTCGCGCCTGTTCGCGCTGGCGAGCGAAGCGAGCAGCCAGCGCGAACGCCCTAAAAGCGCCACGCCGGACCCTCGCTTCGCTCGGCGGCGCGGCGGGAGCGAAGCGAGCCGCTTGGCGCGACGAGACTCGGTAATCCATGATGAATGTCAGCATGCTCGGATAGTCCGCATGGATCACCGGGTCTCGCAGCGTCGACCGCTCGCGCGCTTGCGCTTGCTCGCTGGACGCTGCGGCCCGGTGATGACTGCAAAATGATGGGATCAGGAACTAGTCCACGCGGGTTACGCGGCTACCCGACAACATTGCCGAGCGGCCGGAAAACACCGTCGGGATCGTCACGACGGCCGGACCCGCGAAGCGGGAGAGCGCGGGCTGCTCCAGGGTTTCCGCGAATTGCGAACGGAGCGTGACGCGGGCAGGGGCGGCGAGCTCCATTGCGATCGCCGGATCCTGCGGATGAAGTTCAGCGCTATCATCCATCGTACGCGCTTCAAGCAGGCGTGCCGGGGCGTGGGCCGCGTCGCCCGAGAGCAGGGTGCTGGTATGGGTCATTTCGGGGACGCTCGCGGTTATCTCAGGCACAGGCACCGATACGCGGCGCGGCGCGGGAGGGGGCGGCGCTGAAGACGCCTGCGGCACAGGCGCCTCGGAAATCGCGCGCGGGGAGAAGATCGAATCGGCGGCATAGCCGAGGGCCACTCCCTCGTGCGGCGCGCCGGTGATTTCCACCGGAAGCGGCGCATGGTCGTTCAGCGAAGCGACTTGCGTGGAGTGCTGGGCGGCCGCGATTTCCATAGCCGGCCGCACAGGGGGCAACGGAACGTCGGCGGAAGCGACGGCATGAACTTTCGAGACGGCCGCCGCGGGAGCGGGCTTGCTCGGTGCAGCGATCTCGACCGGCCGCGAGGCGACGGTGGTGATTTGCGTTTCTTCGTCATCGCCGCTCTCGTCTTTCTTGCCGAAGAGCTTGGCGAAGAATTTCTTCACGGCGTCGCCGCCGGCCGTCGGCGCTGTCTCGCCGGCTGACGCCACAGAGATCGAGCTTACATTTTGATCGCCGCGCGCTCTGATCTCGGCGAGGGCCTGCTGATAGCCGGGCATCGGGCGGCCGTCGGCGGGGATGTGAACGGTTTTCCCGTCGGGGAAAATCTTCGCGAGATATTCGCGCGTGACTTTCGGCCAGTGCCGGACATTGCCGGTATCGAGATGGACGAAGGGCGAGCCGGAGGTCGGATAGAAACCGACGCCGCCGCGTTGCAAGCGGAGCCCGACTTCGCGAAGCCTGGAAAGCGGCACATCGGGAAGATAAAAATCGAGCGCCTTGCCCAGCATGTGCTGGCTGAACTGCGCAACGCCGCGGCTTTTCGCGCGCAACATCGCATTCGTCGCCGGCGCGCGATAACCGCAGATGATCTGGATCGGAGCCTTGCCGCCGGCTTCGCGTTGCGCTTCCCAGACGAGGTCGATCAGATGAGGATCGATCTTGATCGGCTCTTCGCGCCGCCAGTCGCGGAGTTCCCAGTTGATCTTCTGCAGCGCGGTTTCGTCGTAGCGGCCGTTCACCTTGTAGGTGATGGTGAGATCTTCGCCGGTATGGACGTGATGGAAGGAAATCGTGCGGGTGTCGCCGTTTGCGATCACACTCTGCAGGCTTTCGCATCCGAAAAAGAAGATGAGGGCCGCGAGGCCTACGCATTTGCCGTTGCGTGAAACGGTTTTCCGACCGGCTCTGCGCGCGATATTCAATGGCACGTGCGATGTCGTCCGCTCATGTCACCATCGCGTGCGCAGCGTCCCCGGCCGCGTATGGCAAACGAAAATGAATCGTTGTCGGAAAGGGTTAACTGGCAGTTACCACCCCCTCCACCGTCGCTTGTCTGGGTACTCAGCGAGTATGGGCGAAATAGGGCCGCCAAAAGAAAACCGCGCCCCATTTGGCGTGGGGCGCGGTCTTTAGAATGACCGGAATTAGCGGAAAAGTCCGAAGAAACCGGGGTTTCTGATCTCCCGCGCCTCGCGATCGCGACGGCGGTTATTCCTGTTATTCGCTTGCGGATCGGGCCGCGGCCCGCCGAAGAGGGCCAGGAACGGGTTCTGGAAGCCCTCGAACATCGGCCCGCGCGGATCGCCGTAGAGCAATTCGTCGCGGCTCACGGTGGCGCTGCCGACGCCCTTCTGCTCGACGGCGATATCGGCGACCTTGCGCTCGTCCGACTTCATCGCCTTCAGCATGCGTGCGTCGATGCCGTAGATGTCGTCGCGGAACTCGAGCTTGCCGGCGTCGTCCACGAAGGCCGTCTGGTAGGTGATGTGCACCGGCAGAGGCTTCGGGAAATCGATGTTGAGCTCGTTATTGCCGAGCATGCTTTTGATCTTAGCTTCGGTGTAGTTCTGGTTCGGAAGCTCGATCGACAGCAATTTCTCGGCATAGGTGATCGGGTTCTGCACGCGCATGCAGCCGTGGCTGTAGGCGCGCGTTTGTTTTTCGAACAGGTACTTATCCGGCGTGTCGTGCTGGTAGACAAGGAACTTGTTCGGGAAGTTGAAGCGGATGCGCCCGAGTGCGTTCTTTTCGCCCGGCGGCTGATAGATACGGACCGTGCCGTCGGGATTGTGTTCGAGCCGGAGTCCCATGCGCTCGAGCACGGTCGGATCCTGGCGGAGCGCCGGGAGATATTCGCGCGCGATAATCGACGGCGGTACGTTCCAGGTCGGATTCACCGTAATGAACTTCATGTCCGGGCTGATGAGCGGCGTCGGCTTCGAAGGCTGGCCAACGACGATCCGGGTGTCCCAGTATTTCTCGCCGTCCTTCACGAGCTTCAGCGAATAATCCGGGACGTTGACCATCACGTAATTGTTGCCGCGCAGATCGTGGTCGATCCAGCGCCAGCGCTCGAGATTGACGAGAATGGTGTCGAGTTCCTTTTCGCGCGAAGGGCCGTTGATCGCGTCGATCGTGGAATTACCGAGAACCCCGTCCGCCTTGATCTGGTGATCGGCCTGGTATTTTTTCACCGCGTCAGCGACGTCCTGATCGTAGGTCATGCTTTGCGGGTTCTGCGTGACGCCAAGGCGCTCGCGGATGAGCGGCACGCGCGGGTCGTCCATCGTCTTGGTTTCTTTTTTGGTCTTGACGATTTTCAGCGACTGGCCGTGCGGGATACGGGCGAATTTCGCTTCGTCTTTCTTCGCGCGGAGCTCGGCGTATTTCGCCTTCAGTGCCTTGTAGGCAGGATGCTGCGGCAGATACGCGGCAAGCGTATCGCCGGTGTTTTTGGAAGCCGCGAGCTTCGCGAGAATGTCCGAAGCCTCGGGGAATTTCAGGTCGTAATACAGGTCATTGCCGATGCGCGTGAAGCTGACGCGGCCGGTGGCGGCGTGGCGCGCGAAATCGAGCGCGGCGTCGGTCAGTTTCAGCTCGGCGTCGGCAAGCGCATCGGCGTCCATGCCCGCCTTGATTTCGGGCGTCGCATATTCGGCGGGGTCGAGGCCGTCGCTGTCGACGGTCTTGAGGTAAGCGACCATCGAATTCGCGCGTGCATTGGCCTTGCCGTCCTCGATCCAGAGCGGCGCGTAATTGCGTTCCTTGTAGAAGGCGAGCACGCCGTCACGCTCGCCCTTGCGGTCGAAATATCTCTGAGCCTTCGACGCGAGCAAATCCCTGAGCTTTTCGGCGACCGGCTGATCGGTGGAAGAAAGCGCGGGGACGGTGGCAGCAGGTGTTGCGGGCGCTTCGGCCGTGGCGGCGGGCGTATCGTTCTTGGCGGGCTCGGATTTTGCCGATTCCGATTTCGCGGGTTCGTATTGCGCGGGCTTGTCTTCCGCGGGGGCAACGACCGTGACTTCCGGTGCGGTTGGCGCCGAGGTTGCGGCGGGCACGCTGCCGGTCTGGGCATCGGGAACTGAAGGCGGCGAAACTTTCGCCGGCTCGGGCATCGGCACCAGCTTCTCGACGTCGGGCTTCGCTTCCGCGGGCTTCGTGTCGGTGTTCTGCGCGAACGTAATCGGTGCCCGGGCATAAGGCTCACCCGGCGCTACGTTCTGCGCATTAGCGATTGAGGAGGAGAACAGGATCCCCGCCCCCAGAAGGGCGGAAAAAGAGCTTCCGGCGAGTAGCGTAGCCTTGGACTGCCGCATCTTGGTCTCCCTTGGGGGAAGGTGACCTTGTGACAGAGGCGGCCCCTTCAAATCAAGGTATAGCAGCAAATTACAGCGATTCCGCGCCGGACTGTCACTTCGGGGCCACTCAATTCTCGGTGACGCCGGAATCGGCCATTTTCGCAGCTCCCGTTTCGTCCCCTCCGGCAATGCCCAAATCCTTAAGCTTGCGATAGAGGGTCGAGCGTCCGATTCCGAGGCGGCGCGAAACTTCGGTCATCCGGCCCCGGTAGTGGGCGAGGGCAAAACGGATGGCGAAGGCCTCCAGTTCCTGCATGGGTTTCACATGCCGATCCGGCCCGAGCAAATCGAGCATTTCCGGGCCTGCCGGAGAAGTGGCAGGAGCGTCGAATACAACCGGCGATGCGGAAGCCCGTAAAGTTTCCGATGTTTTTATCGATCCCGCCGCCTGCGGGATCGAAAATTTCTCGTAGCCCGGCACTTGCGCCGCGATCTGCGGAAATTCGGCGGGCGTGATCTCGTAGCTCTCGGCGAGCACCACGGCGCGGAAGACCGCGTTCTCGAGCTGCCGCACATTGCCCGGCCATTTGTAGGAAGACAGCATCACGATCGCCTCGGCGGAGACCGCGCGCACCTGCTTTCCTTCCTCCGCCGCGAAGCGCGTCACAAAACGGCGGACAAGTTCGGGAATGTCCTCGATCCGGTCGCGCAAGGGCGGCACAGTGATCGGGAAGATGTGCAGGCGATAGAACAGATCCTCGCGGAAGCGTCCGGCTTTCACGAGTTCGAGCAAGTCCCGATTGGTCGCGGAGATCAGGCGGAAATTCACTTTCACGGGCTTCCTGCTTCCGACCGGATCGATCTCGCCTTCCTGCAAGGCGCGCAGCAACTTCACCTGCGCGTCGAGCGGAAGCTCGCCGATCTCGTCGAGGAAGAGCGTGCCGCCGTCGGCCTCAAGGAATTTGCCGGTCTGGCGCTCGGAAGCGCCGGTGAAAGAACCCTTTTCGTGGCCGAACAGGATCGACTCCACGAGGTTCGAGGGGATCGCGCCGCAGTTCACGGCGACGAAGGGCTTCTCCGCACGGCTGCCGCCGGCGCGGATTGCGCGGGAAAGCAGCTCCTTGCCGACGCCGGACTCGCCTTCGAGCAACACCGGAATTTCGGACGCCGCCGCTTTTTCCGCGAGCTTCAACGCGGCCTGCATGCGGGGGCTCGCGGTCGAGAAATCGGAAAAGGCGACTGCGCCCGCGGCGGCGCGGTTCATGCGCTGCACTTCGCCGGCAAGCGCCGCCTGCGCAAGCGCGTTCCGCACGGAAATCTGCATGCGCTCGGCGCCCACGGGCTTCACGCAGAAATCGGCCGCGCCCGCACGCATGGCGGAGACGACCGTGTCGATCGAGCCTTGTGCTGTGAGCACGATCACCGGCACGCGGACGCCGCGCTCCTTCATGCGGTGCAGGACGCCGAGGCCGTCGAGATCGGGCATGACGAGATCGAGGATGACGCATGCGATGCCCGCGCCTTCGGGGCTGTCGAGCTTCTTCAGCGCCGCTTCGCCGCTCTCCAATGTCTCCGGCTCGTAGCCGAAGCGCTTCAGCATCGCCTCCATCAGGCGCCGCTGCACCGGATCGTCGTCGACCACCAAAATACGCGTGCTCATTTTTCTGTTCTTCCCGGCTACCCGCCACGCCTGTGCCAATCCGGGCCACTTTGGGCGAGGGGCGTTAACGGAACCTGAATCGGCGTTTTGCCGCTGCGGATGACCGTGCGGGCTTCCGTGGCATCTCCCCAATTTCCGTCATTACCCCGGCCGCCGAGCAGGATGCGAAGCGAGGACCGGTTGCCCGAGTTCAGATTCCAAGGCGATCCAGCGGAATAGTCACTTGCAGCAGGAGGCCGGTGGGCCGCCAGTCATACGCGAGCTTGCCTCCGAGCTGATCCGTAATGCTGCGCTGGGCAAGAACACTGCCGAAGCCTTGCTTTTGCGGAGGGGCGATAATCGGAGGACCGCCGCTTTCCTCCCACTCAAGATAGAGGTCGCTATCCAGTATGCCCCACTCGACGCGGACGGAGCCGCCTGCTTCCGAAAGCGCTCCGTACTTGGCCGCGTTCGTCGCGCTCTCATGCAGCGCTAGGGCAAGGCTCGTCGCGGCCTTCCCGCCGACGGGCACGGGAGGCCCGCTTGCGACGATGCGTTCGCGAGCGCTGTCATCCTCATAGGGCTTCAGGATCGTTCGCACGACCGCGTCCATCGTTGTCCGCTCTTGCTCTTTCTCCGTGCCCATGATGCCGGGGCGGACAAGGTCCTTTGCCCGCATGAGCGTCTCCAACCGGCCGACGAGGGAGGCGGCCATCTCTTGCGGAGTTCGGGCTGAGCGGGCGCTCATGCGGATCATGCCGTGGAAGATAGCGAACAAGTTCTTGATTCGATGGTTTGTCTCCCGAAGAAGCAGCCGTTGACGCTCTTCCGCCTCCTTGTGCTCGGTGATGTCCATGACGACGCCGATGAAATGACCTGGCCTTCCGTCCTTGTCGCGCTTGCACTCGCCGCATGCCTTGATCCAGCGTATCGCGCCGTCCTTCCGCAGCACCCGATATTCCCGCGTGCATTTCTCCCCGGTGGTGATGGCATGACCGATTGCCTCGACAACGCCTTCCCTGTCGTCGGGATGGATGCCTGCGAGGTGCTTCGTCATTGGAACGCCCTTCTTGCCCGTGACGGGACCGGTCGAGAACATCGCCGCGTAGTGGGCGTCAAGCGTGTCGTTCTGGATGTCCCAGTCGAACGTGCCGACCGTTCCGGCGGTGCGCAGCGCTATGTTCAGGTGCTCCTCGGCTTTCGCCAGAGCGCGCTCTGCCAGCACCCGGCCGGTGGTCTCCATGACAACGGCGAGCACGCCCGCGGGACGGCCGCTTTCGTCCAGCACGGGGCTGTAATCGAGATTCAGCCAGACCCGTTCGGGCAATCCTTTTCGGTAAAGAGTCAGTTCAAAGTCGCGATACGAGAGCGTGCCCCCGCTCAGACATACCTTCAGAACATTGTCGTTAAAGTCGGCGACCTCGGGCCAGCCTTCCCGCACCTTCGAGCCGAGCAGATGCGGATGGCGTCCTTCTGCAAAGGCCGAATAGGCGTCGTTGTAGATCATGATCCCGTCCGGCCCCCACAGGAACACGATAGGAACCGGTGAGCGCAACCAGTTGCGGAGGGCCGTTTTCATGCTTTGCGGCCACTGTGAGATCGGTCCCAACGAGGTCTTGGACCAATCAAAAGCATGGATGAGCTTGCCTAGTTCGCCCCCGCCCGACAGGAAATCGGCGGCGTTCTGGACGCTCTCTGCCGCCGCGACGGCCGAAGGATTGGAGAGGTCTGAATTGGACATCCGACAGAAGAGGAACCTTTAAACCGAGAATGGAGTTTAAAAAATCTTACTCAACTCGCAGCAAGGGGTTTGATCATTTGATAGTTGGCTAGTGCCGCCTCTGGGGCAGCATCCATGGTGAAGAAGATGCAACAAATCCTCGTTCACAGCCTGAGGGAGCACTCGCGGCTCAGCAAGGAAGACATTGCGGAGATTTCTGTCCTGAAGCACGAAGTCCAGGAGTTTGAGCCGGACGTGGACTTCATCCATCAAGGAGACCGTCCGAAAGCGTCCACTCTTGTGTTGGCAGGGATGGTTGGCCGCTATCACCTCCTGCCGGATGGGCGGCGGCAATATCTCGCCTTCCACATGGCAGGCGACATGCCGGACGCTCAAGCGCTGTTCATCGAGGAGATGGACCATGGGCTTTGTACGATCGGCCCGGCGACGGTTGCGTTCCTGCCTCATAAGGCGCTGCTCAATGCGTTTAACCGCCAGCCCTTGTTTGGGCTCGCGATTTGGCGAGAGACTCTGCTCGATGCTGCCATTTTCCGGGAGGCCATCACGAACAACGGTGCCCGGACCATGATCGCTCGAATGGCCCATCTGTTCTGCGAGCTGTTCTATCGGGCGCACGCGGCTCGCTTGTCCAAGGGGGACGAGTTGGACTTGCCGATCAGCCGAATACAATTGGGCGAAGCGCTGGGCATGGCAAGCGCCACCATTCATCGCACGCTGGGGCAGCTACGAAAATCGAAGGCAATGGACTTCGGTGACGGCAAACTGACTGTGAGGAACTGGAAACGCCTGACCGAACTTGGCGAGTTCAACCCGCGCTATCTGCACGTCAAGAGCAGGGCTGCGCTCGGGGTGCTGTAAGAGGCGCTAGCGGAACCTGAATCGGAGTTTGCCGGAACCTGACGGGGTTGTGGCCCGTTTATATCCAAAAGACATAGTGACGGAGGCCCTCATGAAACTGCTTCACAAGGCAACACTGGCTCTTGCCGGCGCGAGCGCCATAACTTTCTACGCGGCCAGCGCGTCTGCAGCGATCGTTTGCAATGAGACGGAAGGAATCTGCTGGCACACCGAAACCATCTACGAGTATCCCCCTGAGGCCGGAATCGTTGTGCACGAAGATTCGTGGCGTCCACACGCACGTTTCAAATTCAAGGAGCACAGCGGTCGCGGCTATTGGCGCGGCGGAACTTGGATAACCTGGTAGTTTGCGAATTTGGCCCCGGCAATGCCGGGGCTTTTTTTGAGCGCATCGCTTCATACGAAGTCTTTCCCTTCCCGGGCGATGAGAGCGATTAATGCCTTGGCCAAAGCCGCAAATATGTAAAAATGCACGGAAAGAATCGTGCGGCAAACCAAGGATCGGCCAGCAACCATGTCTTCCTCTATCCAGCGCGCGGCAAGCGCCACGAAATCCGAGCCGCTCGGGCCGCTGCCCGAATGGAATCTGAACGATCTCTATCCCGGCATCGACGCGCCGGAAGTCGCGGCCGACCTCGCCAAGGGCGACGCCGAGTGCATCGCCTTCGAGGAAACCTACAAGGGGAAGCTTGCCGAGATCGCCGCGGCGTCTGACGCGGGCGAGAAGCTTGCGATCGCAGTCAAGCGCTTCGAAGCGATCGAGGATCTCCTGGGCCGGCTGATTTCCTTCGCGGGCCTCGTCTACACCGGCGACACGACCGATCCGAAGCGCGCGAAATTCTTCGGCGACGTGCAGGAGCGGATCACGACCGCGTCCTCGCATCTTCTGTTCTTCACGCTGGAGCTGAACCGGATCGAGGACGCGCTGATCGAGAAGGCGCTGCAAAATCCCGCCTTCGGCCATTACCGCCCGTGGGTCGAGGATGTGCGCAAGGAGCGGCCGTATCAGCTCGAGGATAAGCTCGAGCAGCTCTTCCACGAAAAATCCGTCACAGGGCGCGGCGCGTGGAATCGCCTGTTCGACGAGACGATTGCCGCCATGCGCTTCAAGATCGACGGTGAGGAGCTTCCGCTCGAACCGGCGCTCAATCTCTTGATGGATCCGAGCGAGGAAAAACGGCATCGCGCGGCGGATGTGATTTCGGAGACGCTGCGCGGACAGCTTCGCACCTTCACGCTCGTCACGAACGTACTCGCGAAGGACAAGGAAATTTCCGACCGCTGGCGCGGCTTCAAGGACATCGCCGACGACCGGCATTTGTCGAATCGCGTCGAGCGCGAACTCGTGGAGGCGCTGGTCTCCGCCGTGCGCGCGTCGTTCCCGCGGCTCTCGTACCGTTACTATGCGCTGAAGGCGAAGTGGTTCGGCAAGGACAAGCTCGAATACTGGGACAGGAACGCGCCGCTGCCGAAAGTCGAGACGCGCACGATCGGCTGGGCCGAAGCGCGCGACACGGTGCTCTCGGCTTACGGCGCGTTCTCGCCGAAGATGGCTTCGGTCGCGAAGCGCTTCTTCGACGACCGCTGGATCGACGCGCCGGCGCGTCCCGGAAAGGCGCCGGGCGCGTTCTCGCATCCGACGGTGCCCTCGGCGCATCCCTATGTGCTCGTGAACTATCTTGGGAAACCGCGCGACGTGATGACGCTCGCGCACGAGCTGGGGCACGGCGTGCATCAGGTGCTGGCCGCGCCGAACGGAGCCTTGATGGCGCCGACGCCTTTGACGCTCGCGGAAACGGCGAGCGTGTTCGGCGAGATGCTCACCTTCCGCTCGCTGCTCGCGAAGATCACCGACCCGCGCGAGAAAAAGGCGATGCTCGCGCAGAAGGTCGAGGACATGCTGAACACGGTGATCCGGCAGATCGCGTTCTATACCTTCGAGCGGCGCGTCCACACCGAACGCAAGAACGGGGAATTGACGAGCGAGGAGCTCGGCAAGATCTGGCTCGACGTGCAGGGCGAGAGCCTCGGGCCCGCCATTCGTTTGGGCGAGGGCTACGACGTCTACTGGACGTATATCGGCCACTTTATCCACGCGCCGTTCTACGTTTACGCCTACGCCTTCGGCGATTGCCTCGTGAACTCGCTCTACGCCGTGTACGAAAAATCGAACGCGGGTTTCGCCGAACGTTATCTCGAAATGCTCGCCGCCGGCGGCACCAAACATCATACGGAGCTGTTGAAGCCGTTCGGCCTCGACGCGCGCGATCCGGAATTCTGGCAGACCGGGCTCGATCTCATCGATTGTATGATCACGGAGCTGGAGAAGCTGGATGCGCAGGCGTGAAACGCCCTGTCATGCCCGGCGTTGACGAAGTCATCCCGGAAGCCGCGAAGCGGCTGTCCGGGATCCAGAAACGCCGGCGATTCTGGATCCCGGGTCTCGCGGCTTCGCCGCTCGCCCGGGATGACCACATCGTTATAAAGGAATCCCGATGCTGAAAGGAAAAACCGCGCTCGTCACCGGCTCCACGTCGGGAATCGGACTTGGCATCGCGCGGGCGCTCGCGGCGGAAGGCGCGGACATCGCGCTGAACGGTTTCGGTGACGCGGCCGAGATCGAAAAGCTGCGGCAGGGCATTGCTTCCGAATTCAAGGTGAAGACGGCTTACGTCCCCGCCGATGTGAGCAAGCCGCAGGAAACGACCGCGATGGTCGAACGCGCCGAGAAGGAATTCGGCCGGCTCGATATTCTGGTGAACAATGCCGGCATTCAGCATGTCGCGAAGGTGCAGGACTTCCCGCCAGAGAAATGGGAAGCGATCATCGCGATCAACCTCTCGTCCGTCTTCTACGGAACGCGCGCGGCGCTGCCGGGGATGCTCAAGCGCAACTGGGGCCGGATCGTCAACATCGCGAGCACGCACGGCCTCGTGGCGAGTGCGGAGAAGTCGGCTTATGTCGCGGCGAAGCACGGCGTCGTCGGCTTCACGAAGGCGGTGGCGCTGGAGACCGCGCGAACGGGCGTCACCTGCAACGCGATCTGTCCTGGCTGGGTGCTGACGCGGATTCTGCAAGAGCAGATCAATACACGGGCGCGAACTGAAAAGATCACGCCTGAAGACGCGAAGCATGCGATCGTTGGCGAAAAAATGCCGTCCGGCGAAGCGGTGACGCCGGAGCAGCTCGGCGCGCTCTTGGTATTTCTCTGCTCGGACGCCGCCGCGCAGGTTCGCGGCGCGGCGCTCACGATGGACGGCGGCTGGACAGCGCAGTGATCGCTAACGTTTCGTATTCCGTCATGGCCGGGCTTGTCACCCAAGTCGGATTTATCCGACTTGGGCTCTTAAATATGTCGAACTCGGGCGAGCCCGAGTTCGAGTGCCATCCACGCCTTAACGGCATTTCTGAAAGAAAGACGTGGATGCCCGGCACAAACCGGGCATGACAGGTTAGGATTTCGGCTTAATCCTCCAAGTCATCGTCACCGATGCCTGCACATCCAAAGTCTCCGGCGGCGTCACTCCCATATCACGCGCGAAGCTCGCCTGCTTCATCGGCAGCGGAAAGCGGCGCTCGGTATCGGAAATTTCCAGCACTTCGCCGAGCTTCACGCCCGCCGCTTCCGCATAGAGCTCGGCGCGGTGACGCGCATCGCGCACGGCGTTTTTTCGCGCCTCATCCAGCGCCTTCGAGTTATCGTCGAGGGCGAAACGCAGGTTGTGAATCTCGAGGAGCCCCGTCTCGGCGATCTTGGTGACAATGTCGCCGATCGCCTCGATCCGGCGCGTCTTCAGGAAAAAGGTCGTGACCGCGCGGAATTCCGGCGCCGGTTTCTCTCCGGCGGCTGCTGGAGGCACGACCCGGTCGAGGCGGAAAGTCGAGCTTTCGACGGTCAGCCCATCGATGCCTTTCAGCGCGGCGCTCGCTTTCGACGCGCGTTCGCCGTGGGCTTTCTGGGCGGCATTCAGGTTTGATGCGCCGGTCACGACGTCGGCGGAGATCGCAACATAGTCGGGTTTGGCCTCGCTTTTTCCGTCGCCCTGCACCGTGATCGCCGCGCGCTCGGGAGGCGGCGGGGCGGGCTGGGCGAGGGCGGAATAAGTGCCGATGAGCGTGAGTCCAAAGGAAAGGACGGCAAGGAAATGGCGCATGAACGACTCCTTGATCGAAACCCGTTTTAGGCCGCCACCGCGTGGCGAATGTTTGACTTACCGCTTGTCATTCCGGGACACGCGCGACAGCGCGTGGACCCGGAATCCAGAGGCAAGCTCGGCGTATGTGTCTGGATTCCGGGTTCGCTCGCTACGCGAGCGCCCCGGAATGACTGACAACCGGGCTGCCTCGCCGCTACCATTTTCGTCCTGCACCCTTATGTTCTGCTTCCATGTCCGAAACCGACCAGGAACGTAACCGCTTCTCCGCCCGCGCCGCGCGCTATGCGCGCGTCGGCACGAATGTCGGCGGCATCGCGGCGAGAATGGCGGGCGCACGGCTGTTCGGCTTTTCACTCGATCACGGGCAGAACGCGCTGGAGCTTGCCGCGGCGCTCGGCGGGCTGAAGGGCCCGATCATGAAGGTGGCGCAGCTTTTGGCCACCATCCCCGACGCGCTGCCGCAGGAATACGCTTCCGAACTCATCAAGCTGCAGAGCGAAGCGCCGCCGATGGGCTGGCTGTTCGTGAAGCGCAGAATGACCGCAGAGCTTGGGCCGGACTGGCAGAGCAAGCTCAAATCCTTCGAGCGCGAGCCGGCCGCCGCCGCTTCGCTCGGGCAGGTGCATCGAGCGGTTTCGCTCGACGGCAAGGCGCTCGCGATGAAGCTGCAATATCCCGACATGCAGTCGGCGGTTGAGGCGGATTTGCGCCAGCTCGAGATCATCTTCGCGATCCGCCGCCGCATGGATACGGCGATCGACACGAGCGAGATCGCGAAGGAAATCGCCGAACGCATCCGCGAGGAGCTCGACTATCGCCGCGAGGCGAAGCACGTCGCGCTCTATCGCGAGATGCTTGCGGAAACGCCGGAAGTGCGGGTGCCGAAGGTGTGGCCTGAGCTATCGACCGGAAGATTGCTCACGCTCGACTGGTTAGAGGGAAAGAAGCTCCTCGCACACAAGGAAGCTTCGCTCGAAATCCGCAATCGGCTGGCGAGAGCGATGTTCAAGGCGTGGTGGCTGCCGTTCTCGCATTTCGGCGTTATCCACGGCGATCCGCATCTCGGCAATTACACCGCCTGCGAGGAAGCGGGCGAGCCGCGCGGCATCAATCTCCTCGACTACGGCTGCATCCGGATTTTTCCGCCTGCATTTGTCGGCGGGGTGGTCGATCTCTATCACGGGCTGCGCGATGGCGACGAGGCGCAGGTGGTACACGCCTACGAGACCTGGGGCTTCAAGGGACTCACACGCGGGCTGATCGACGCGCTCAACATCTGGGCGCGTTTCATCTACGGCCCGCTCGTAGACGATCGTGTGCGCACGATCGCGGACGGCGTGAAGCCTTCGGAATACGGCCGCCGCGAAGCCTTCCGGGTTCATACCGCGCTGAAGACGCACGGGCCCGTGGTCGTGCCGCGCGAATTCGTGCTGATGGACCGCGCGGCGGTGGGCCTCGGCGCGGTGTTCCTGCACCTTTCGGCGGAACTCAATTTCCACCGGCTGTTCGAGGATGCGATCCAGAATTTTTCGGTTTCAACGGTCGCCGGGCGGCAAACGGGCGCGGTTTCGCGCGCGGGGCTAACGCCTTCGGCGTGAGCCTTTAGGCGCGGCTTTCATTCAGAATTACCACTCCTGTCATCACCGGGCCGCAGCGTCCCGTTCGCGCTGGCGAGCGGAAGCGAGCAGCCAGCGCGAACTCTTTATAAAGCCGCGCCGGACCTTCGCTTCGCTCAGCGGCGCGGCGGCGAAGCGAGCGGCTGACGCTGCGAGACCCGGTGATCCATAGAAAATATCCGCGCTCGTTGAGATTCATCATGGATTACCGGGACTCGTCCGCGCCACGGCTCGCGTTCCGCTCGCCGGGCCGCGACGGCCCGGTAATGACGATGGATAGGGCTTTCATTCAAAATTTTTTTGCAGGCGATTTGAAATTTGTATGATGTGCATTGCGGAAAACGGTATATGGTCGCGCCAAACCAGTTGCCGAGCTAATCCTTTCGGGGTAAGCAGCGCTGGTATACCAGACGGACACACTGATTTTGCAGGGGATTGCGATGGCTGACCATGGCGCTCCGAAATACTCGACGGCGGCGGGCAACGATTACGAGCAGCACGAGGAAACCTACGAGGGCTTCCTGCGGGTGGTGAAATACGGAACGGCTACGGTCGTTGTCGTGCTGATCGGCATGTTCATTTTCCTGACCTGATCCGACAAACCTCGCCATGAAAATCGGGATACCTGCGGAGGCCGACTCCGGCGAAACACGCGTGGCCGCAACACCGGAAACGGTGAAACGCCTCGCAGGCTTGGGCGCGGAAGTGGCCGTCGAGAAGGGCGCGGGCGTAAAGGCCGGCATCCTCGACAAGGATTTCGAGGCCGCCGGCACCAAGATCGTTTCCGCCAAGGACGCTTCGAACGCCGATATCGTCTTGAAGGTGCGGAGGCCTTCGAAGGCGGAGCTTTCGAATTACAAGGCGGGTTCGGTCGTCGTCGCGATCATGGATCCCTACGGCAACGACGCGGCGCTCGCGGATCTGGCGAACGCGAAGGTTTCCGCCTTCGCGATGGAATTGATGCCGCGAATTACCCGCGCGCAGGTGATGGACGTTCTCTCGTCGCAAGCCAACATTGCGGGCTATCGCGCGGTGATCGACGCGGCTTACGAATACGGCCGGGCGCTGCCGATGATGATGACGCCCGCGGGCACCGTGCCCGCCGCGCGCGCCTTCATCATGGGCGTCGGCGTCGCCGGGCTGCAGGCGATCGCGACCGCGCGGCGCCTCGGCGCAATCGTGACCGCGACCGACGTGCGGCCCGCGACGAAAGAGCAGGTTGAATCGTTAGGTGCGAAATTCGTCGCGGTCGAGGACGAGGAATTCAAGCAGGCGGAGACCGCCGGCGGCTACGCCAAGGAAATGTCGAAAGAATATCAGGCCAAGCAGGCCGAGCTCGTCGCCTCGCATATCGCCAAGCAGGACATCGTGATTACGACTGCGCTGATCCCCGGCCGCCCGGCGCCGAAGCTGATTACGAAAGCGATGGTGGAATCCATGCGCCCCGGTTCTGTGATCGTGGATCTCGCTGTCGAGCGCGGCGGCAATTGCGAGCTCGCGCAGCCCGGCAAGATCGCCGAACATAACGGCGTGAAGATCGTCGGCCACCTGAATGTCGCCGGCCGCTTGGCCGCGACTTCATCCGGGCTCTACGCGAAGAACTTGGTCGCTTTCCTCGACGTCCTGATCAAGGACAAGCAATTGAACGTTCCGTGGGACGACGAGATCGTGAAGGCGACGCTGCTGACGAAGGACGGCGCCGTGGTGCATCCGAATTTCAAGCCGAAGGGGGCCGCGTGATGGGCGAAATGGCGGTGGTCGATCCGTTCGTATTCCGGCTTTCGATTTTCGTGCTGGCGGTGTTCGTCGGCTACTACGTGGTTTGGTCGGTGACGCCGGCGCTGCACACGCCCTTGATGTCGGTGACGAACGCGATTTCGTCGGTGATCGTGGTCGGCGCTTTGCTCGCGGTCGGCGTATCGCTCGCGGGCGACGAGAACGCGACCTGGTGGGCGAGGGGACTCGGCTTCGTCGCGCTCGTGTTCGCCTCGGTGAACATCTTCGGCGGCTTCCTGGTCACGCAGCGCATGCTGTCGATGTACCAGAAGAAAAAGAAGTGACGATGGCTTCCGAAGCGATTTTTCTTGTCACCTCTCCCCGCAGGGGAGAGGTCGCCCGAGCGAAGCGAGGGCGGGTGAGGGGGTACGGACCGAGCGAAAGAGCTGAGCCCCCTCACCCGGCTCGCAGCTACGCTGCTCGCCACCCTCTCCCCGCCGGGGAGAGGGAAGACAACGGATGGCTCCTATGACCGGCAACATCGTCGCGCTTCTTTACCTCGCCGCGGGCGTTCTCTTTATCCTCGCGCTGCGCGGGCTTTCGAGCCCGGAAACGTCGCGTCAGGGCAATCTGTTCGGCATGCTCGGCATGGCGATCGCGATCGGCACGACGCTCGCCGCCTCGCCGCCTTCGAGCCCGATCGGCTGGGGCCTGGTCGCGGGCGGACTTGCGATCGGCGGCCTGATCGGCGCGGTGGTCGCGCGGCGGATCGCGATGACGGCGATGCCGCAACTCGTCGCGGCTTTCCATTCGCTCGTCGGCATGGCGGCGGTTCTGGTCGCGGCCGGCGCGCTCTACGCGCCTTCCGCCTTCGGCATCGGCACGCCTGGCCATATCCACGGCCAGAGCATCATCGAGATGTCGCTCGGCGTCGCGATCGGCGCCTTGACCTTCACCGGCTCGGTGATCGCGTTTTTGAAGCTCTCCGGCCGCATGAGCGGCGCGCCGATCATGCTGCCCGGCCGCCACATCATCAATATTGCGCTGGGCTTGGCGCTTATTTTCTTCATCTACGGCTTCTTCGTCTCGCAAAGCCATCTCGATTTCTGGATCGTCACCGGCCTCGCGCTTCTCTTGGGCGTTCTCATCATCATCCCGATCGGCGGCGCGGACATGCCGGTCGTGATCTCCATGCTGAACTCGTATTCGGGCTGGGCGGCGGCGGGCATCGGCTTCACGCTGGGGAACACCGCGCTGATCGTCACCGGCGCGCTCGTCGGCTCCTCCGGCGCGATCCTTTCCTACATCATGTGCAAGGGCATGAACCGCAGCTTCATCTCCGTGATCCTCGGCGGCTTCGGCGGCGAGACTTCGGGCGCGGGCGGCAAGGCCGAGACGCGGCCGGTGAAGCAGGGCTCGGCGGACGACGCCGCCTTCATCATGAAGAACGCGTCGAAGGTGATCATCGTGCCGGGTTACGGCATGGCGGTGGCGCAAGCGCAGCACGCGCTCCGCGAAATGGCCGACAAGCTGAAAGCCGAAGGCGTCGAGATCAAATACGCGATCCATCCGGTCGCGGGCCGCATGCCGGGACACATGAACGTGCTGCTTGCTGAAGCGAACGTGCCTTACGACGAAGTCTTTGAGCTCGAGGACATCAACTCGGAATTCGCGCAGGCGGACGTTGCCTTCGTCATCGGCGCGAACGACGTGACGAACCCCGCCGCGAAGACCGATCCAAAATCGCCGATCTTCGGCATGCCGGTGCTCGACGTCGAGAAGGCGAAGACGGTGCTCTTCGTGAAGCGCGGCATGGGCTCCGGCTATGCCGGCGTCGAGAACGAGCTCTTTTTCCGCGACAACACTATGATGCTGTTCGCCGACGCGAAGAAGATGGTCGAGAACATCGTCAAGGCGCTCTGACATTTCCTGTCATGCCCGGCCTTGTGCCGGGCATCCACGCCTTACTTTTATGAATCACCGTAAAGACGTGGATGGCCGGGACAAGCCCGGCCATGACGAATCTTGCGTTTAGCGAACTCTCCCTACAGCACCAGCTGTTGGATACTTGGTCAATTTGCCCGGGGCGCTACGAGTATTTTACGGGTACCAACCGGCCCATTTTTCCTTGCGCTTTTTACGCTTCAGGCGTTTTGCTGCCCTAGCAGCTTCTTTCTTGAACATCGGACGTGGTCCCGGCATAGCGCGCTTGCCGGCATCTACACGTTTCTGGGTATTATTTGACGTAGTCTGTACATTTATTCCTCTATGTGACGATCTTGGCCATGATAAGTAGAGGTAAGATTTCTATTCTCATCCCCACGGCCCCTGCTGCGGCCGCGGCGCTCGTTGCGGCGGCGGGTCGCCCCAGGGGTTCGGCTTGTCATCCGAGCGATCCTGGGGAATTTGCGGGCGCTCGTCGGGCTCGATCTCGTCGCTTTCCTCGTCATCGAGCGGCGGAAGCGCGATCGGCCCCGGATCGTGGCCGCCCGCGAGCGTGACGAGCTTGTAGATGCGGCTTTCGACCGAAGGATGGGTCGCGAACAAATCGGAAAACCCCGTGCGCGGGTTGTCGACGCACATTTCCATGATGCCGGAAGGCGAGCCCGGAAGCTCGCCGCGGCCCTCGATCCTGCGGAGCGCCGAAATCATGGCGTCGGGATTTTTGGTGAGCTCCACGGAGCCGGCGTCGGCGAGATATTCGCGCGAGCGCGAAAGGGCGAGCCGGACGACGATGGACAGGAGCCATGACACAATAATCAGCGCAATTGCGATCGCGATCGCCGCGGCCGCGCCGCCGCCTTTGCGCTCGTCCGAGGAGCGATAGCGGAAGCCGCCGCTCATGAACATCCGGAACAAAAGCTCGCCGAAAAACGACACGGCGCCCGCGATGATCATGGCGACGACCATCATCTGCACGTCGCCGTTCCGGATGTGCGTGAGCTCGTGCCCGAGCACGGCTTCGATTTCCTGATCGTTCAGCCGGTTCAGGAGCCCGGTGGTCACCGTGATGGAGTATTGCCGCCGGTTCATGCCGCTTGCGAAGGCGTTCAGCGCGTCAGAGTCCATGATCTTGAGCTTCGGCATCGGAATGCCGCGCGAGATGCAGAGATTTTCGAGAATATTATAGAGGCGCGGCTCTTCCCGGCGGGTGACGGATTCCGAGTCCGTCACCGCATCGATCATGTTCTGATTGAAAAAATACGCAATCGCGATCCAGATCGCTGCGCCCACGGTCGCATAGGGAATCGCCTGCACGAGGTCGCGCTTTGCCAGCAGCACGATGGTATCGAGCGGATAATTGCCGTGCAGCCAGGCCTCGGCGACGAGCGCGCCGGCGAAGACCATCACATAGACGAGCAGGAACAGGCCCGCGAGCAGGAAGAGCGAGCGGATCTTGTTCGCGCGGATATGCGAGTAGAGTCCGTAGGCCGCCATGCCCGTCTCTCTCCGAAAAAGCGGGCGGTGCGAGCCGTCCGCCAGGATGAATTAGAACTTCACCGTGGGTGCTTGCTCGTAGGTCGCGCGGGTGTCGCCGAGGTCGAAGAACTGTTTCTCGGTGAAGCCGAGCATGCCCGCAAAGAGCGCCGCCGGGAAACGCTGGATGCCGGTGTTGTATTCCTGCACCGCGTTGTTGAAGAAGCGGCGCGACGCGGCGATCTTGTTCTCCAAATCGGAAAGCTCCGTCTGCAACTCCTGGAAGTTCGCGCTCGCTTTCAGGTCCGGGTAGGACTCGGCCAGCGCCAGCAATCCGCGGATCGCGCCGGTGAGCTGGTTTTCGGCGGCGGCGACATCGCCGGGCGTTTTCGCGTTCACCGCAGCATTGCGCGCTTGAATGACCGCTTCGAGCGTGCCGCGTTCGTGACCCGCATAGCCTTTCACGGTTTCGACGAGATTCGGGATGAGATCGTGGCGCTGCTTGAGCTGCACATCGATGTCGGCAAAGGACTGGTTCACCCGTTGCCGCAGCGTCACGAGGCCGTTGTAGACGAAGATAATCGAGAGAATGAGAAAGCCGATGATTCCGAGAACGATCCAACCCGAATTCGACATGAACATGCTCCCT
>Ga0070741_10006613_pt1 | contig 24770 bp, 28 predicted proteins | sample Coa_R1_4_FD_66440 | JGI IMG/M metagenome (GOLD analysis project Ga0070741, IMG submission 66440) | Surface soil microbial communities from Centralia Pennsylvania, which are recovering from an underground coalmine fire - Coalmine... | ecosystem: Environmental > Terrestrial > Soil > Unclassified ... | reverse complement strand
CATGATGCCGCCCTCGTTGACGAGGTCGTCCTCGATGCCCTGGATGAAGCAGGCATGCGGCTGCGGATGCTCGTAGGCCGACTTCGAGCGGGTCAGCTTGCCGGTCTTCCAGTCGACGTAATAATGGCCCTGGCCGGGACCGTCGACGCCGTAGGCCCAATGCAGGCCGGTGTTGAACCATTGCGGCGAATTCGGCGCCACCATCTGCATCGCGAGCTGGTAGCGCAGCTCGTCGAAGAATGCGGATGCGTCTTCTTCAGACGAGAAATAGCCGCCCTTCCAGCCCCAATAGGTCCAGCAGCCGGCAAGGCGGTCGAACACCTGCTTGGAGGAATGCTCGCCGATGTAGCGCTCGTTCTCGGGCAGGAGGGCAAGCGCCTCGGTGTCGGGCACCGAGCGCCACAGGAAGGAGGGGACGGTCTCTTCCTCGACCTTCTTCAAACGCGCGGCGACGCCCGCCTTGCGAAAATACTTCTGCGCCAGCACGTCGGAGGCGACCTGCGACCAGGCGTTGGGGACCTCGACATTGTCGAGATGGAAAACCACCGAGCCGTCAGGATTGCGTATCTCAGATGTCGTCAATCTGAAATCAATCGCGGCGTAGGGTGACTGGCCTGATGTGGTGTTGCGGCGTTCGATTCGCATTGGTCGTGCCCCGTGTTCTTGGCCGCACCGCCTACCCGTTGGCGCGGCGTTTGTTGTTTCCTTTAAGCGAACCTCCCGAGCCGGCGCCCAAAACGTCGGCCGGTCGTCCGCGTGCTCAAGCCGGTGGTCCGGCCCTGTTTCTCTTCAACGCCCCGCCACATCACTTCGGCCCATGGCTTGGGCCCGTTACCTGGGCCCGTTTTTCCGGCCCTTTGCTTGCGCCCCGAAACCCCAATTTCGGGGCAGACAAGCCCTCGACCCGCTGCCTCGACCGGCGGGCGGTTGGTTACCTCTGGGAAGCCCTTTTGGGAGCGACCGGCGGGACCCAAACACACGCGCGCCGAACAGGTGAAAGCTAGGACGACTCCGTTACGCCCGTCAAGAACTAGTGTGAGTTCCTGAATCAAATACTAAATATGGTGGAAAGGGTGGGAAAACAGGGGTCGGTGCCGTGCCTGTGATCGGGCCAAGTATCAGTGAGTCCAAGAGGATTCGCCAAGCGAAAAAATTGACTCTGCGGTGGCGAATTCTCGTCTCTCCCGCTGTTCACAGGAGACATATTTTTACCCTTGCCGGGCTTGCGCCGAAGAGACTCACGTAGGGCTACGGGCGGAAGAGGGTAGGCATGTCAGGGAGCGTGTGGTCGCGGCTGCCGGAACGAGGCAAACAAGGCGTCTGATTCCCTGCCGGGCTATTCCCCCAGATGAAAATTCCGTCGCCTGCCTCCGGTCGAATATCGCCGGCTGGGCTCATGTTCCTCGCCATCACCAGCGTCGGCTGGGGTTTCAACTGGCCCGTCACCAAGTTCCTGATTGGAGAATTGCCGCCCTTGACCCTGCGCGGGCTCTCCGGCGTGGTCGGCGCGCTCTTGCTTGCTGCGCTGGCCGTGCTGCGAAAGCAAAGCCTTCATGTCCCGCGCGAGATCTGGCCGCGGCTGCTGCTCGCAGCATGCCTCAACGTCACGCTGTGGATGGTGCTGATGGGGCTCGCGCTCGTCTATCTGCCCGCAAGCGAGGCGGCGCTGATCGCCTACACCATGCCGGTCTGGGCCTCGCTGATCGCCTGGCCCGTGCTCGGCGAGCGGCCGACCTTGCTGCGCACGCTGGCGCTGATGATGGCGTTCGCAGGGCTCGCCTCGATCATGGGCGGCAACGGCATTGCCGCCAGCGAAGCGAAACTGCCGGGCATCCTCATGGCGCTGACGGGCTCGGTCGGCTTTGCCGTCGGCACCGTGCTGGCCAAGCGGCGGCCGATCCATCTGCCGCCGATTCCCGGTGCTGCCTGGCAGGTCGGGCTCGGCTGCCTGCCGGTCGCGATCGTCGGCCTCCTCGTGGAGACCACGCATCTCGAGAAGGTGACGACGCTCGGCGCCTGGCTGCTGATCTATTCCGTGCTCGGCCAGTTCTGCATCGCCTATGTCGCCTGGTTCGCGGCGCTGGCGCGCCTGCCCGCTTCCGTGGCCGCGATCGGCACCATGGCGGTGCCCGTCATCGGCGTGGTGACGTCGGCGCTGGCGCTGCACGAGCCGCTCGGGGCAGGGCAGATCGCAGCACTCGCCTTCACGCTGGCCGGCGTGGCGCTGGCGACGAAGTCGTAAGAGGAAGCCATAAAAAGAACGGCGCTCTTCGAAAGCGCCGTTCTCCAACTCGTTATCCGGACTTCGAGTTACGGACAGGGATGCCGCTGGCCGTCGTAGCCGAGATACGTGCCCGTAGCCGGATCCCAGGAGCGGTAGCGCTGTGCGCAGTAGCTCGCATCAACACCGCCACCGGGGACGACCACAGTCGTGTCGTCGTCATAGTAGTAGGGGTCATACCCGTAATAATAGGGATCGTCATAATAGGCGTACGAGCCCAGCGCCGCGCCGGCGATCGCGCCGGCGGCAAAGCCCGGGAAGAACCGGCCGTGGCGGAAATGACCGCCATGCCAGTTGCCGCCGTTCCAGTTGCCGCCCGCCACGCGGGTGCCGCTATAGGCCGGTGCGCCAACATGGGCCGCGGGCGCCGCAGCGAAACTGGCGCGGCCGGCCGAGAAATTGCCACCGCCGATGCGCGCCGCGCCGAAGCTGCCGCCGCCGACATGGCCGCCAAAGCTGCCACCACCGACGTGACCGCCGACACCGCCACCGCGGCTGAAGGCGAAGCTGGCGCTGGGCGCCGCCGCCGCGAGAACCAATGCCAGCGCCGAGATGCCGGCCAAAACGCGAGTCCTCATCATTTCATCCTCCATCACAGGGTTACCGTCCTAACCCCCAGTGCGGTCGGTCGTTCCGCACGCCGCGCAACGAATGTGTGAAGGCAAGATTGGGCTGCGAAACTGTACCGCCAATGAACGGAATCGGCCGCTTCGGCGTGCAGCGAACACGAAAGCGCGAGTGGGGATGTCCTAGACTTTCGTTCGTCGCGGTGGCATCAGGGACCGCATGCCAATTCGGGTTCGCACCGCATGAAACAATTCTTCCTGAAACTCTTCACCTGGTGGAACAGCCAGACCTTCGGCACGCAGCTCTGGACCTGGCGGTTCGGCGAACTGGTGGGTGAGGATGCGCAGGGCAACCGCTACTACCGGACCCGCGGCGGCGAGGTCGACCCGACCCTGCATTTCGAGCGGCGCTGGGTGATCTATAACGGCACTGCCGAGGCGAGCCGGATTCCGCCGGACTGGCACGGCTGGATGCACCACACCGTCGATGTGCCGCCGACCGAGGCGAACTATCAGCCGCGCGAGTGGGAGAAGCCGCATATGCCGAACATGACCGGCACGCCGCAGGCCTACCGCCCCTCCGGCTCGACCTTGGCGAGCGGCCGCCGCCCGAAGGCGACCGGCGACTACCAGCCCTGGACGCCCGGCAGCTGATTCTCGACGTTTCGTGATCTCCTGCAGGCCGCTTCCGCGCTATCGTCGCGAGGACGGGTTGGAGAGCGCTGGGATGGCGTATTGGCTGTTTGTCATCGTTTCGATCGGCTCAATTCCACTTGCCGGAGCGATGGCTCGCGAGCGCAACCGGCCGTCCAAAACCTGGCTCTGGATCGCGATCGCCGTCGGCCCGATTGCGCCGCTCGTGCTGCTCGTCCTCGGTGACCGGCGCACCGCGCCCGCGCGCTAGAATCTGAACGAAATTCAGCTTGAGCCGCACAAGCCTGCGCCGATCCCTTCAATTGCTGGATTAACGAGACGGCGTCGTCATATCGGGCGTGGGATGACCTTTGCCGCGGGCCGATATAGCCTTGGCCTGCATCACCGGCGTCCCGCATGTTTCGAAAGTCCATCAAGCAGAAGATTGTCGGCATCGCCGCGGGCCTGATCGTGCTGGCGGCGATCACCTCGCTGCTGTCGATGGTGATGTCCGCCCGCGTCGGCCATCTGCTGGGCGAGCTGACCAACCGCTATGTGCCCGCCTACGGCGACCTGGCACGCGCCAATATCAGGTCGCTGGAGCGTGCGCTGGCGCTGCGGCAGATGGCCATCGCAAAGATGGAGTCGCCGCCGGACGAGGCGGCCTATGCCGCGCATCTGAAGAGCTTTCAGTCGCTCGAACCCGAGATCGAAAAGGAGGCGAAGGCGGCGCGCGACCAGATCGTCGCGATCATCGCGGACACTTCGACCCCATCGGACAATGCCGCGCTCGGACGCCTCGACGACCGCATCGACACCGCAGTCAACGATCTGCATCGCCGCCTCGATGAACAGGACCAGCTGTTGCTGAAGCAGCTCGACGGGCGCGACTTCGACGCGGCGAAGCGCACGCTGATCCAGGCCGACGCGCTGCGCGCGGAGTTCGGCCGCAAGATCGACGCCATCCGCGCCGACATGCTGAAACAGGTGCGCGGCAGCGCCGGCACGGTGATCTCCCAGCAAACGCAGACGATCATCATATCGGCCGTCGTGACCGGCATCGCCGCCGTGCTCGGCTTCGTGTTCGCGATGATGGTCGGAAGCGGCATCACGGGTCCGGTGCTGCGGCTGCTCGAAGGCACGCGTCAGGTCGAGGCCGGCCAGCTCGACCACTCCATCAGCGTGACGACGGGCGACGAGATCGGCCAGCTTTCGGCGGCCTTCAACCGCATGATCGAGCGGCTCCGACAGAACCAGCGCATTCGCGAAACCTTCGGCCGCTATGTCGATCCGCGCATCGCCGACGGGTTGCTCGATCAGACGGCGCTCGCCGCCGCCGAAGGCCAGCGGCGGGTGATGACGGTGATGTTCTGCGACATGACGGGGTTCACCACGCTCAGCGAAGGCGTCACGCCGCAGGGGCTGGTGAAGATCATGAACCTATATCTGTCGACGATGTCGGAGCCGATCCACGCGCATCGCGGCGTGATCGACAAATATATCGGCGACGCCATCATGGCCTATTGGGGCGCGCCGTTCATCGAGGACGCCGAGCAGGCGCGTCTCGCCTGCCTAGCCGCGCTCGACATGATCGGGCGGGTCGCCAAGTTCCGCAAGGATCTGCCGGAGCTCCTGGGTGTGCGCGCGATCCCGGCCGATTGCGACATAAAAATCGGCATCGCCACCGGCGAGGCGCTGGTCGGCAGCATCGGCTCCGAGTTCATGATGAGCTACACCGTCATGGGCGACAATGTGAACCTCGCCTCGCGGCTGGAGGGCGCCAACAAGGTCTATGGGTCGCACTGCCTGATCTCGGAGGCGACCGCGAAGGCCTGCGGCGACGCCGTCGAACTGCGCGAGATCGATCGCGTGGTGGCGATCGGCTTGAGCCACGCGGAGACCGTTTACGAGATTCTGGGCCGCAAGGGCGAGCTCACGCCGGCGCAAACGGAATCGCGAGGCCGCTATGCCGAGGGGCTCGCAGCCTATCGCGCGCGGCGCTGGGACGATGCGACCAGGGCGTTCGCGGCGGCGCGCGCCGCCAATCCCGCCGATGGCCCGGCGCTCGCCTTGATGGAGCGCATCCACGGCTTCAAGGCCCATCCGCCAGCGGATGCCTGGGATGGCGCCTGGCATCTGGAGCGGAAGTAGGGGGCCGACGTGAACGACGCCGATCCGCAGTCTTCCTTCGCGAAGCTCGAGAAGCTGCTGGCCGAGGGCAATCAGCGGCTGAAGAACATCCAGTTCTCGCTGCGGACGATCTCGTTCTGGCTGATGCTGATCTTCGTCGTGTTGACCATCGAATATGGCGACGACGTCCGCGCCGCGCTCAAGAGCTGGTTTTCCGTGATCGGGAGGTTGCTGAAGGACTAGTACCGCCGATCTGAAGTCCCACTCGCTCGACGCCCACGCTGCTTTGTTCCAACAGGCGAGTGATAGTTTCCACTGGCTATACCCGCGGATTAGGCGCATGCTCGATTCATCACCGGACGGCCCGTGGCATCTATCGGTGATGAGATCGCCGGTCGCGCTCCCGCCTGAAGGAAAGGGAGCGGCACTCGCCGTTCCGTTCCCTGAAAGAAGGGACTCGCCATGTCACGCTACTACTTCGACATCAGAGACGGCGACGTCTTGTGCCCCGATGAGGAAGGCATCGAATTTGCCAGCCGGAGAGCGGCGGAGATCGAGGCCGCAATGTCGCTCGCCGGCATCGCCAGGGAACTTCCCGAATTTGGCCAGTCGCGCCCTGTGGGGATCGAGGTCAGAACGGATGAGGGACCACTTTTCCAGGCGGCCTTTCTTTTCGAGACCGCCAGGTCGAGACACTGATCGAAATCATGTGTGCGAGCCGACAGGAACAATCCTCGCCGCGAGAACTGAACAGATGACGACGCAAAACCGGGCGTGCAAATGTGGAGCGGTTTATCGCCGCACCGAATCCCTGGCTTCGACACGGGAAATTGAGAGTTTCGAATGCGCCGTTTGCGGCGTGACGATGGAAAGCTGGAATAGCGCCTGGGTGCCGACCTATCGCTTGATCGTGGGACCGGTCAGGCCCACGGAGTAGCGCCGGGCGCAGACAAGCGCCGGTGCGGCAGTCGTCCGGCGCTTCAGCGTCCTTGCTTCGCGGGACGGTCGCCGGCGGCCTCTCTGGCCAGTCGCTCCGCTCTGAGCCGTTCGCGATTGTCGTGAACGGCTTTCTGCGCTTTTTCATAGTCTGTCGGTTCGGACGGCGCCGGCTTGAATGCCTTGTTGGCTTGCAACACCGCGCGGCTCGGGGGTTTTTTCTCAAACATCTGTTCTCTTACCTGGAATGCCGGTGCCTTGTATTCCGGCTGATTGTCGTGGCGGCATGTGCCGGCACGACGAAAGGCTCTTGCTTGACTGCACCCCGTGCAAATGGTTCGAGCGAGGCGCGTGAGACGCATTCGCAAAGCCGTACGCAAGGGCAGCGAGGCGCTATCTATGCGATCCGGCGCTCTTTCGAGACGGCCTGCTTGCGCTTTTTCTTCGGAGCGTCGGGGACGATCGTTGGGGCACTTGCCTCCTCCGCTTCCCGGGCCTCCCTGAGCGCGCGAAGACGCCCCATGTTCTTGCGAATCGCCGCCGCGCTTCGCTCGACGTCCGCCATCGCTCGCACGCCTTCTTCGCGAGCCAGCCGTTGCCGGTTGGCGCGCGCGATACTCTCGGGAGATGGTTCGGCTGATTTCCTGCTCACCATCTTCTTCGGTCCAGACTCGCAACGGAGCAGGCCCGCTCAATCCTGCGATCGAGCGGGCACGTCGCCATTTCAGTACATCCGTGAAATGACGCCAACGGCTCAGGCAAGCGACAGGTTTTCCGCGCTCGTCTTGCCGCGCATCTTGTCGGCCTTGATCTCGAAGTTGACCTTCTGACCTTCGGCAAGACCGGGCAAACCGGCCCGCTCGACGGCGCTGATATGCACGAAAACGTCGTTTCCGCCATCATTCGGCTGGATGAAGCCAAAGCCCTTTTGGCCATTGAACCATTTAACAGTGCCCGTGGGCATCTTTCGTCTCTCCAAAGCAATCTCCGCGCGACCATCACGCGGATTCCATTCAACTGGTCGATGTCTTTGGGAAGTAGCCCGCAGGCGCGTTCAAAAAGGCACAGCGGCTAATCGAATGGCGCTAACTTAATGGTTGCACCGCCGAATAGCAAGCACGCGATGCGATTAATCGGGAGGCTTGCTTAACTCGATATTCAGGCGTTTCCCGACGAAAACGACGTCGTTGCGGAGGCCGATCGCGCATCTGCGGTCTGGCGTAGGCATGCGCATCCCGCGCGAGTGCTGCGACGCAGCCAAAATAAGCGATAGCTGTGGACAGCGGTAACTACGGGGACGGCAGCCAGCGCGCGGTTGTGCATCTCGCGGGAGTGAGGCTTCATGGGGTCATCTTACGGAGATGGGAAACCATCGCGGAGGTTCGGGAGACGGAATCGCGACCGTCCCGATGCGCAGCGGCACCCGATCAGGATGCGGCCGGGAGATAGGCCCCCGGTGCTAGACGTCCTGAGATCGCCCTCTAATGTGGGGCTGCCGTGAGACAGGAAAGGCCGTCCGGGCAACCGGGCGGCCTTTTTCTGTTTGCGTCGAACTTACGCGCGTTCGGTGAGGCGCGCGGCGGCGCGCGCATTGGCTTCCGCGCGGCGCGGCTGGCCCGGCGCGATGCGCTCCCTGATATAGGCGAGCACCTCCGGCGGCGCGGTGTCCGGCGAGCCGGCATTGAACGGCGGCGCCGGATTGTATTCGAGCCGGAGCTGGATCGTCTCCGCGGTCTTGCGGTCGACCAGCATCTCAACCAGCGTCAACGCGAAATCGATGCCGGCGGTGACGCCGCCGCCGGTCACGCGGTTGCGGTCGGTGCAGACGCGCGTTCTCGCCGGAATCGCGCCATAGGCCGGCAGATAGTCGATCGCGGTCCAATGCGTCGCCGCGCGATAGCCGCGCAACAGCCCGGCCGCGCCCAGCACCAGCGAGCCCGTGCACACCGAGGTGACGTATTTCGCGCCGTCCGCCTGCTTGCGCAGGAAGGCGAGCATCTCCTCGTCGTTGATCATGTCGTCGGTGCCGACCCCGCCGGGCACGCAGATCACGTCGAGCTGCGGGCAGTCGGCGAACGTCGTGGTCGGCGTCAGCATCATGACGGAATCGCTGGCGACCGGCTCGATGCGCTTCCAGATCAGGTGGATTTTCGCGCCGGGCACGCTGGAGAACACCTGAAGCGGACCGGTGAAGTCGAGCTGGGTGACCTTTGGAAACAGCAGAATACCGATCTGCAGCGGCATGACGCGACCTCCCGAGCTTGCGCTTGACGAGGCGATCATGGCATGGTCGCCTCTCGTCAGAAATGGCTTATTTCCCTCATTTTCAGACATGAGGTCCAGACATGATCGGGGTACTGATCTTTCCCGATTTCCAGCTGATGGACGCGGCCGGACCGATTTCCGTCTTCGAGATCGCGGGCCGTTACGCCAAAAGCAATTTGCCGATCCGGGCGATCGCGGCGAAGCCGGGACCGGTGCGCTCGACGTCGAGCGTCGAGATGCTGGCGCACAAGTTCGGCTCGCCGGGCGCGATCACGACGCTGATCGTCGCCGGCGGCGACGGCGTCGAAGCGGCCGCGCGCGACAAGTGCACGATGCGTTTCGTGCAGGCGGTGGCCAGGCGCGGCGCGCGCGTTGCGAGCGTTTGCTCCGGCACCTTCGTGCTTGCGGAAGCCGGACTGCTCGACGGCAAGCGCGCCACCACGCACTGGCAGCGCACGCGGCAGTTTCTTGCGACCTATCCCCAGGTGAAGCTCGAGCCCGACCGGATCTTCGTCCGCGACGGCAACATCTGGAGCTCGGCCGGCATCACCGCCGGCATCGATCTCGCGCTCGCCATGGTCGCGGAGGATTACGGCGATGCCGTCGTCGAGCGCTCCGCGCGCCAGCTCGTGCTCTATCATCGCAGGAGCGGCGGGCAATCCCAGTTCTCGTCGCTGCTGGAGCTGAAGGCGCCGACCGGGCGCTTCGGCCCGCTCCTGAGCTGGGCGCGCGAGAATCTCGACAGCCGCCTGACGGTGGAGGATCTCGCCGAGCGCGCCGGCATGAGCGCGCGACACTTCACCCGCGCCTTCATCGCCGAGACCGGCGCCACGCCCTCGAAGGCGATCGAGCGGCTGCGCATCGAGGTGGCGCGTTCACGCGTGCAGTCGTCGAGCGAGGCGATCGAGCGCGTGGCGGAGACGACGGGCTTTCGCGATCCGGAGCGGATGCGCCGCGCCTTCATTCGCGCTTTCGGTCAGCCGCCGCAGTCGCTGCGCCGCGCGGCAAGGAGCGCGTGAATCGCGACCAAAGAGGCAGCCGACGCTACTAGTGCGGCGACTTTGAAGTTCCGATCAGTTGTGCCGCCCATTCGCCATCGGAACTTCAAAGTCAAGGCCGCACTAGAATCAAAAGATTTGCTGGTCTCCTTTGATTCCGAAGTTCGCAAACGAAGCCGCCGCGATATGATGCGAACTTCGGAATCGGAGCGCCAGTTAACGAAGTTCCGCCACATCGCGGCCGGAACAATCGTGCTATAAGGGCCTTATCGCGGGTAGGAACATCCCGGAGGCTGCCATGAAGATCGCCACGATTCTATTGGCTGGAACCTTGGTACTCGGCGTCAGCGGCGCGGCGCGAGCCGACGACTCGCAGACGGGTCTGGTGACGCAACTCAACCGCCTGACCAACACCATCTCGATCAAGCGCGTGCAGAACGGCACCGTCGGCGCGAATACGTCAGGCGCGGCCGAAAACTTCAAGGTCAAGGACGGGCTGTCGACCGACAATCTTCACGCCGGCGACAGGATCAGCTTCCAGAGCGCCGACAGGAACGGCGTGATGACGCTGACCGGCTTCAAGATCGAATCGACCGCCGCGCGTTGATTCTTGATTGGGGCATGATCTTTTCGGAAAACCGCTTCACACTTTTCCGGATCATGCCCGTTCGCCGGCTTCGGTGAAGAACTTTTCGCCGTAAGCGAATCGATTGGGTTTCAGGAAGAAGCCGAGGATGACCGCGCCGTTGGGCGCGACCGCCTCGTGCTGGTTGCCGGCCGGCCGCCAGACGAACTGGCCGGGGCCGCATTTGCCCTCGTGATCCTCCAGCGAGCCTTCGATCACATAGGTCTGCTCCAGCGCGGTGTGCTCGTGCAACGGCACGACGGCGCCCGGCGCGAGCTTGAACAACGCGGTGGTGATGCCGTTGTCGTCGGTGTAGAGCACCTTGATCTGGATGCCCGGAAACTTGGTGGCTTCCCAGGGCATGTTGGGCACATCGATGTAATGCGCCGCGCGCTCCGGCGGATTGTCGGGTTTGATATCGGCATGCACTACCTTGCGGCTTTGGGCGGTCATGGCTGGCTCCCTCACGATGGTCTTGCGATTGGGCTCAGCATACTGCGCGGGATGCCCGGCCGAAAGCTGCAAAAGCTATTCGCCGTCCTTTGCCAGCAGCCCGAGCCGGCCCGCGAGCCACCGCGTGGTCGGCGCCTGGATCAGGATGGTCAGGAGGATCGCGACAAAGGTGACGGAGGCGATCAGCTGCGCATCGGGCGCGTCCATGCCGAGCAGCAGGCCGGCGAGCGCTGCGGGAATGACGCCGGTCTCGCGGGTCCAGCACATGAACAGCATTTCCTGCCATTTCCAGCGCGCGCGGCGGTCGGGCAGGGCGCATGCGAACACGGTGATCGGCCGCGCGATCAGCATCAGCACGGCGACCACGGCCGCGCCTCCGAGCCAGTATCGGCTCATCAGGACAAAATCGACCTGCGCGCCGAGCAGGATGAAGATGAAGATGCGCATGATGAACGACGTCGTCAGCACGAACTCGTCGAGCTTCTGTGCCTCGCCTGGCTCCATGCGGAAGCCGAACGTCTCCTTGTTGCCAAGCACGATGCCGAACACGAACACCGCCATGAAGCCGGAGGCGTGCAGCCCGCTCGCGCCGAAATAGGCCCCGATCACCGCGACCAGCGTCACGACTGGCGCATATTCGGCGAGGAACGCCCACCGCTCATGCGCGATCAACGCTCCCGCCGATAGCCCGAGCACAAGTCCCGCCAGGATGCCGAACAAGGATTGCCCGGCGAAGTCCATCAGGGCGTGTCCGGGCGCGAACGTCCCGCTACCGGTCGCAACGGCCAGCACGGAAAACGTCAGGATCGCGGCCATGGCGTCGTTGAAGGCGGACTCGCTCATCACGGTCTGCGCGACGCGGTCGCGGATGCGGATCTGGCGGAAGATCGGGATCAGGGTTGCCGGATCGGTCGAGGCGAGGACCGTGCCGAGCAAGAGCGCGACGAGGAGCGGGAGTCCGAGGATGTAATGCGCGGCGAGGCCGGTGATGACCGCCGTGATGACGACGCCGACGGTTGCGATCACGACGATGGTGATCCAGACGCGCTTCAACACCTCGAGCCGCAGCGCTGCGCCGCCGTCGAACAAGATGTAGCTCGCGCCGAACAGCACGATGATCTGACTGAGCGCCGAGGAGGCCTTGATGTCGACAAGGCCGAGCGCGTGCGGTCCGAGCACGATCCCCGCGATCAGGAACACGGCGACGTCGGGAATGGCGATCTTCTGCGCGACGAAGGCAGCCAGCGTGCCGATCGCGAGGATCAGCCCACAGGCGAGCAGCGTGTGTTGCGCGACGGCGATGGAGGTGGACACGATTCAGTTCTGGTTGCTGGAGTTGCTAGACCAACTCCAAACGCAATGATCGGCCTACCATCTTGGCCGCGCGCTGTAGCGTAGACAAGGTGACGTTGCCGTCTTTGGGGTCGAGCAGTCGGCTAATCTGGCTGCGGCTGGTCTTCATTTTGTCGGCCAAGCCCTTTCGCGAGATGTGCTTGGCCTTCATGGCTTCGAGAAGTTGCCATGCGAGGGCCTCCTTGACGGCAATCGCCTGAAACTCCTCAAGCTTGCCCTGATCCTTCAGGAAGCTATCAAGTGTGCTCAGTCCTGACGCCGAACGAAGTTTCTTTTTACTTTGCCCGCGCCTATTCGTGGTCATCATTTTCATTCTTCGAATTCCTTTTTCGTCTGCGCGCCAGCTTCAGCTCCTCGTCGGGCGTCTTTTGCGTTTCTCAATCCAGCCCCTTCAGCCATGTCGCGATTTCGGTGACGGCGACATTGGCCTGGTTGAGCAGCTTGCCCATGGTGAAGAAGCCGTGGAACTGGCCGGGGAAGTGCCGGTAGGCGACGGGCACGCCGGCCGCCTTCAGCCGCTCGGCGTATTCATCGCCTTCGTCACAAAGCGGGTCGCCGCCGGCGGTGAGCACGTAGGCCGGCGGCAGGCCGGCCAGCGATTTGACCCGCGCGGGCGAGCAGCGCCAATCGTCGATATTGGTGTTGTCACCCATGTAGTTCAGCATGAACCAGGTGATCACCGAATGCGTCAACAGGATCGAGGTGGTGGGATCCTTGTGCGAAGCGTGCGAGCGCGAGAAATCGGTCGAGGGATAGATCAGCACTTGCCCTGCGAGTTTCGGCGCCAGGCCGTCGCGCGCGGCAATCGCGACCACGGCGGCCATGTTGCCGCCGGCGCTGTCGCCGCCGACCATCAGGCGCGAGGCGTCGATCCCGAGCTGTTTCGCATTCTCGGCAGCCCATTTGGTCGCGGTGATGGAATCTTCGACGGCGGCGGGAAAGCGGTGCTCGGGCGCGAGCCGGTAATCGACGGAGAGCACGAGCAACTCGCCTTCATGTGCGAGTTTGCGGCAGACCACGTCATGAGTTTCGATGTTGCCAATCACCCAGCCGCCGCCATGGAGGAAGACGAGGCATGGCGCGAGGCCATTCTTCTTGCGCAGCGTCTTTGGCGTGTAGAGCCGCGCCGGGATCGAGCCGTGAGGCGCGGGGATTGAAATATCCTTCGCCGATTCCAGCGCAGGCGGCTCGGGATTGCTGACGAAGCGCGCCTGATTGTAGAACTCGCGCGCCTCCGGCGGCGTCAGCGTCTCATAGGCAGGACGGCCGGCTTCCTGAAAGGCCTTGTAGACGGCGGCGGCATCGGGATCGAGAACGACGGGCATGCGAAAACAATCTCCATTTTCTAAACTGTCATTCCGGGGCGATGCGCAGCGTCGAAACCGGAATCTCGGGATTCCGGGTCTGGTCCTTCGACCATCCCGGAATGACATGCATGTCTAGGCGGCGGTACGGCCGCCGTCGACGGTATAGGCGGACCCGGAGACATAGCTTGCTTCGTCGGAGGCAAGGAATGCGACAATTGACGCAACCTCGGACGCCAGCCCGAGCCGGCGCGCCGGAACGCGTTCGACAAGCTTCTCGACCGGTGGCGGCGCATTGCCGCCTGAGCGGGCCTGGAAGATCGCGCTGAGCATGCGGCTGTCGATCAGGCCGGGGCAGACGCAATTGATGCGCACGCCCGTGCCGGTGCATTCCCAGGCCGCGCTCTTGGTCAGTCCGATCACGGCATGCTTGCTCGCGCTGTAGACCGCGATATGCGGCGAGCCGAGCAGGCCGGCGATGGAGGCCGTGTTGATGATGCTGCCCTTGTTCTGCTTCAGCATGACGGGCAGCACATGCTTCATGCCGAGGAAGACGCCGACCACATTGACGTCGAGCACGCGGCGGAACGCTTCCAGCGGATAGTCGGGGATGGGTTTGACCTCACCTTCGATCCCGGCGTTGTTGTAGAAGGCGTCGATGGTGCCGAACTTGGCGACCGCTTTGCGCACATACTCCGTTACGTCATCTTCGTCGGTCACATCGGCAGTCACCGCGAGCGCCTGCGCCGCGGCCGGCAGGTCCTTGATCGCGCCGTCGAGATCGGCGCCCTTGCGGTCGACGGCGACGATGCGCGCGCCGCGCTCGGCGAGCAGGCGAACCGTCGCGCTGCCGATGACGCCGGCGGCCCCGGTGACGACGGCGACCCGGCCGTCCAGACGAATGCGATCGGGCATGTTTTCTCCCTTGTAGCTCCGGTTATCCCGGTATGAGCGCGGGCTTCGCGCTAGTTTGAGCCGGAACTATCCCATCTCCGGGTTAGGGCGACCAGAGGCGGGAATGTGGCAGCCGCCCTTTCCCCGCCGCATTCGGCATGTTAACCGGTCGCCTAGCGAGCGGTGGCCAGAGCTATGGCCTGTACAATGCCTCCCGATTCGCACCCGAAGCCGCGCGAGATGCATCGAACCATTGTCCTGGCCGGTCTTTCGGCCCTCATCACCGGCTTGGCGGTGTCCGTGGCGGCGACCACGCCCGCGCGCGCGCAGATCGGCAATATTTTTTCCGATCCGGTGCCGCGGCCGCCTGCTGGTATTCCGCGCGGCAATCAAAATCAGCCGCCGCCCGAGGAAGAAGAGGAGGCGGTTCCGGCGCTGCCGCAGGGCCGTCTGCTGCCCGCGCCGAACCGTCCGCGCCAGGACTCGGCCTTGCCGGGACCGGTGCAGTCGCAGCCGCTGGCGCCGCCGCCCGGCACCACCGTCGTTCCGCAAAACGTGCCGCCCGCGGTCGCCGTGCAGCCGCCGCAACCGGGCGGTCAGAACGCGGCGCTGCCGCCCGGCACCAATCCCACGCTTCCGGGCTTGCCGCCCGGACAGCGCCAACCGCGCGGCGCGCCGGCAGCACCCGCCACGCTGCAGCCCGGCGACGAGGTGGTGCAGGAGCCGCCGGCGCAGAAGATCATCAACAAGAAGGCGACCTTCTCCGGCCTCGACAAGATCACCGGGCGCATCATCAACTTCGATGAAGACATCGGCGAGACCGTGCAGTTCGGCGCGCTGCGGGTAAAAACCGACGCCTGCTACACCAGGCCTGCCACCGAAGCCGCCAACACCGACGCCTTTGTCGAGGTCGATGAGATCACGCTGCAGGGCGAGGTGAAGCGGATCTTCTCGGGCTGGATGTATGCGGCGAGCCCGGGCCTGCATGGCGTGGAGCATCCGATCTACGACATCTGGCTGACCGATTGTAAGGGACCGGAACAGACGGTCGTCAGCGCCGCGCCCGAGCCGAAACCGACGCCGAGTCCAGCGCCGCTGCCGGCGCAGAAACGTCCGCCGCCGCAGAAGCAGGCCGCGCCGCGCCCGCCGCCGCAGCCGCAATTCCAGCAGCAACAGCCGCCACCTCCACCGCCGCAACAACAGCGGCCGGGCGGTTTGTTCGGCGGATTGTTTGGAAACAACTAGCGATCCAGGTCTGGGACTCGAATGAGACGGCGCGAGTTTGTCTCACTTCTCGGCGGAGCTGCGCTGGCGCCGCTCACCGCGTCGCGCACGCACGCGGAGTCGCCCGAGGGCTGCGGTATTCCCCCTGCGCGAGACGATGGCTGGCCTGTCGTCTCTATCAACGAGGACAAGCTTATCGACCGCGCTGCGCTGTGCAGGATGGCCGATCGACTCGTGGCTTCGGGTGCCAACGTGCACGCCGTCCTGGTCGCACGCAGCGGCAAGTTGGTGTTCGAGCGGTACTTCAAAGGCGACGACGAGATCAATGGCCGTCGGGCGAACAGCGTCGCCTTCGATGCCGACACGCTGCATAATATCAAGTCGGCTACCAAGAGCGTCACCTCGCTCGCGCTCGGCATCGCGATCGATCGCGGGCTGATACGAAGCGTCAACGAACCGATTTTCAGCTTCTTCCCCGAGTTGTCCGACTTGCGTTCCCCCGAGAAGGAACGCCTCCAGCTCGTACACGCGCTCACCATGACGATGGGCCTGAAATGGGTCGAGGCCATCCCGAGCAACGAGGGCAACAACGACGAGGAGCGCATGCATATGGCGTCCGATCCGTGTCGTTACGTCCTCGGTCTTCCCGTGACGGGCCCGCCGGGACAGGAGTATTTCTACAACACCGGCGCGCTCACGCTGGTGTCTGCCATCATCCGCAAGGCGACCGGACGTATCCTCGACGAGTTTGCGCGGGAGAGTTTGTTCCAGCCCCTGGGCATTACGCGCTTCGAGTGGAATCGGTACAAGGGAGATACCGACGCCGGCGGGGGGTTGCGCCTGCGGCCGCGCGACATGGCGAAGATCGGCCAGTTGGTGCTTGCGGGCGGCCGTTGGAATGACAGTCGGATCGTTCCCAAAGCCTGGATCGAGACCTCGACGGCACCGAAGGTCGAAGCCACCGGCGGTCAATTTTATGGATACCTGTGGTTTCTCGGGCGCTCGCTGCACAATGGCCGTGAGGTCCACTGGATTGGCGCGTTAGGCCGGGGCGGGCAGTACATCCGCATCGTTCCGGACCTCGATCTCGTCGTCGCGGTGACCGCCGGATATTACCAGGACTACAGTCCGCGCGCGTTTCAACTGCAGTACGGCGTTTTCAGGGAGGTCCTGCATGCGATAGCGCCGGGCTAAGGATGACTCATTGCCGCCCGGCGATGATCGCAAGCGCCTCTTCGCCCTTGACCGGCCTGCTGAAGGTAAGCCGCATGAAATCGGCGGGCTCGTCCAGCAGCGCCTTGTCGAGCAGTGCGGTGTAGCGCTTTCGCGGAATCTCTGTCGCGCCAAAACTTTTGAGATGCTCGGTGACATATTGGGTGTCGAGCAGCTCGAAGCCGCCCGTGATCAGCCGCGCCACCAGATGCACGAGCGCCACCTTGGAGGCGTCGCGGACGCGGTGGAACATGCTCTCGCCGAAGAAGGCGCGCCCGAGGCTGACGCCATAGAGCCCGCCGACGAGATCGCCGTCCTGCCAGGCCTCGACGCTGTGGCCGTGGCCCAGCGCATGCAGGCCGGAATAGAGATCGCGGATGCGCTTGTTGATCCAGGTGTCCTCGCGGCCCTCGGCCGGCGCCGCGCAGCCCGCGATCACGGCCTTGAAGGCCTTGTTGACGGTGATGGTAAAGGCGTCCGAGCGCACGGTGCGCGCCAGCCGCGACGAGACGCGGAAGCCGTCGAGCGGAATCACGCCGCGGATTTCCGGCTCGACCCAGAACAGGGTCGGGTCGTCGGCGCTCTCGGCCATCGGAAAGATGCCGCAGGCATAAGCGCGCAGCAGCACCTCGGGCGTGATTTCGGCAGCGGCAGAGTCGCGCGACGTCATGAAGCGAGGATAGCAGGACGCACTGGTCCTGTAAGCCCGTGAGAAAGCTTACTTCGCGGCCGCACTGGCGGCCTTTACCGCTTTCGTGCGGGCAAAGCGCAGCACGATCCGCGTTCCCGTATGGTTGGGGTCGCGCTCTACCGTTGCTTCAAGCTTTGTGGCCATGGCGCTGACGATGCGCTGGCCCATGCCGGTCGAGCGCGGGTCGCTCTTGCCGTTGGTTCCGACTCCGTCGTCGCTGATCGAGAGCACGACATCGTTGCCTTCGCTGCGCAGGTCGACATGGATCGGGCCCGCGCCATCTGGATAGGCGTATTTGACCGCGTTCATGACGAGCTCATTGGCGATGATGCCGATCGCCACCGCGCGGTCCGGATCGATCTCGATCGGCTCCGCCTTCAGCGTCAGTCGCGACATCCGGTTGCCCTCGGCGGAGCGGCGGAGATCGTCGAGCAGGGCGTCGAGATACTGGTTGAGCAACACGCTCTTGAGGTCTTGCGACGTATAGAGGCGGCGATGCACCTGCGCGACCGCGGCGACGCGGCCCATGGCATTGGTCAGCGCCGCCTTGACGTCGTCCTGGGTCGCGGTGTTGGCCTGTAGATGCAGCAGCGAAGCGATGATCTGCAGGGAGTTGCCGACGCGATGGTTGACCTCGCGCAGCAACAACTCGCGCTCGGCAGCAAGCGCCGCGTAACGGTCGCGCGAGGCACGCACCTCGGCCTCCGCCTGGTCGCGTGCCTTTTGCAGCGCCGCCTGCCGGAGCGCGCCGTCGACGGCGACCTGCAGCAGCGGAATGAATTCGCCGCCCGTGTCCTTGACCAGATAGTCGGCCGCGCCTGCTTTCAGCGCGGTCACCGCGATGCTGGAATCCTGCGACGCCGTGACGAACACCACCGGCGGCGCGCCGGGGATCGCCATGATCCGCTCCAGCGTCTCCAGCCCGTCCATTTCCGGCATGTACTGGTCGAGCGCCACCACATCGATGCCGCCCTCACGCAGCCGTTCCAGGCCGCGTTTGCCGCTTTGGGCGTGAACGACCTTCAGCCCAAGCCGCGACAGAGAGCGGTCGACAAGGCGCGCAAGCGCATCGTCGTCATCGATGTAGAGCAGCGTTGGTGGCGCGGATGTCATGAGACGGCCGGGGGGACCTGGATCACGGAGAAGAATAGACCCAACTGCCGGATGGCGTTGGCAAAACTTTCGTAGTTGACCGGCTTGGTAATGTAGACGTTGCAGCCGACCTCGTAACACCGTTTGATTTCATGGGAATCGTCGGTCGTGGTCAGGACCACTACCGGCGTACTCTTCAAATATTTGTTTTCCTTGACCTGACGCAGGATCTCGATGCCGGTCATGTCGGGCAGGTTGAGATCGAGCAGGATCAGCAGGGCGTGGCCCTTGTGCTCGATCCCACTGCCGTCCTTGCCGAACAGGTAGTTGACGGCGGATGTACCGTCCGTGAACGGCACGATCTCATTGTTGACACCTGATCGCCGGATATTCCGCTCAATCAGGCGCGCATGCCCTTCGTCGTCCTCGATCATCACTATCGTTACCGGGGTCGCCATGAGTCCGTGTTCCATTTGATGGGAAGGGTGATGGTGAAGGTGCTGCCGCTGCCGAGCTCCGAAGAAACCGACATGGTTCCGCCGAGCCGGCGCACCAGCGCGCGGACATGGGCGAGCCCAATGCCCTGCCCCGGCTTGTCCTGGGTTCCGGCGCGCCGGAACAGATCGAAAATGCGCTGATGGTCCCTGGGATCGATGCCGCGCCCGTTGTCGCTGATTTCAAACACCGCGAAGCCGAGCCTGGTTCGGCCGCGGATCGCGATCTCGCCGGGAACTCCGGGTTTCAGATATTTGATCGCGTTGTCGATGATGTTGGAGAAGACCTGCTCCAGCGCGAGCCGGTCGCTGACGATGTCTGGCAGCGGCGCGACGCGGATTTCGGCTTTGGCTTCCTCGGCCTGATGCGCGAGCGTGGAGATGATCGCCTCGATCAGCTCGCGCATGTCGATCCTGACCGGTTCGAACTCGCGCTTGCCCTCGCGGGTCAAATTGAGAATCGCCGAGATCAGCCGATCCATCTTGGCGATCGAGGATTTGATGAAGCCGAGCGCTTCGGTGAAATCCTCGGAGAGCTGCTTGTCCTCGCCTTCCAGCGCAGGCTCGGCATCCACGGGCGCGACCGGCACGGAGGCGGCGACCGCGTGGCCGAGGGCTGCGATGCGCCGGAAAATGCTGTTACGCAATTCCTCGAGCTCACTGGTGAAACCCATGATGTTCACCAGCGGCGAGCGCAGGTCGTGGCTGACGATATAGGCGAAGCGCTGGATTTCCTCGTTGGCCTCGCGCAGGTCGGCGGTACGCTTGTCGACGGTGGCCTCGAGATTGACGTTGCTGTCGCGCAGACGCGATTCGGCCGCATCGCGCGCGCGGCTTTCACGCCGCACCAGGAAGATCGAGATGCCGGCGAGTGCGATAACGAGGCATGAGCCGGCAATCGTCACGGTGGACGCCATCTTCTGGCTGTCGTCGGCGTTGACGGTGCGCAGTCCAAGCAGGCGGATTTCCTCCTCGCGCATCGCTTCGCCGACGTCGTGGATGGTCGAGGTGGTATCGCCCGCGGCCGCTTCGCGTACCAGCGCGATCGCCTTGTTCTGCTCGCCCTGTTCGACGAACTGCATCTCGTGCTTGAACTCGCCGAGCCGCGTGTCGATCGCGGCGCGCATCTTGCGGATGTTTTCCCGCTGCGCGGGATTGTCACCGATCATGCCGGCAAGCTTGTCGAGATCGGGATGGATTTGCGCCACGGCGTCCTCGTGGTCGCGAAGGAATTCGGGAGCCGAGGTCAGAAGGTAGCCGCGGGCCGCGCTCTCGGCCCGGCGAATTTCGAGCAGCAGCGTATTGGTCTGATTCTGGACCTCCACGGTATGCAGCACCCAGCCTGAGTCCTCGCGCGCCTTGTTGACGAACAGCACGGAGGCGACGCTGATCGCGACCAGCACCAGAAATCCCGCTGTGAGCAGCAGGATTTGCCACATCGCGCGCCTGTAACCAGGCGAGAGCTCAGTACGTCCAGGAATTCGAAAGACCCCGAGTGAAATCCTCTCCCGACACGGCAAAACGCGCGTCCGGCCAATTGGTTCCGGCGGAGCGGAACTTTTCCGGGGGCAGGATCAGCCGCCCGCCTGGTCGGCCAGGTACTGCTCGAGCCAGTGGATATGGTAGTCGCCGTCGATGATGGCCGGCTCGCGCACCAGCGCGCGAAACAGCGGCAGCGTGGTCTCGATGCCGTCGACCACCATCTCATCCAGCGCGCGGCGCAGCCGCATCAGACACTCGCCGCGGGTCTTGCCGTGCACGATCAGCTTGCCGACCAGCGAGTCGTAAAACGGCGGGATGGTGTAGCCCTGATAGACCGCGGAATCGATCCGCACCCCGAGGCCGCCCGGTGGATGATATTGCCGGATTTTCCCGGGCGAGGGGCGGAAAGTCGTCGGGTTCTCGGCATTGATCCTGCATTCGATGGAATGGCCGATGATCGTGACGTCCTCCTGGGTGCAGGGCAGGTCGCCGCCGGCCGCGATGCGGATCTGTTCCAGCACGAGGTCGATGTCGGTGATCATCTCGGTGACGGGATGCTCGACCTGGATGCGCGTATTCATTTCGATGAAATAGAACTCGCCGTCCTCGTAGAGAAACTCGACGGTGCCGACGCCGAGATACTTCATCTCCTGCATCGCCCTGGCAACGGTGAGCCCGATCCTCGACCGCGCGGCGGCATCGAGCGCGGGCGAGGGGCCTTCCTCCCAGACCTTCTGGTGACGCCGCTGCAGCGAGCAGTCGCGCTCGCCGAGATGGATGGCGCCGCCGCGGCCGTCGCCGAGCACCTGGATTTCGATGTGGCGGGGCCTTTGCAGGTATTTTTCCAGATAGACCGAGGCGTCGCCGAACGCCGACCTGGCCTCGTTGGCCGCGGTCGAGAGCGCCACCGCCAGATCGTCGGCCGCATGTGCGACCTTCATGCCGCGTCCGCCGCCGCCGGCAGCCGCCTTCACCAGCACGGGAAAGCCGATCTCGCTTGCGATCGCCATCGCGTCTTCCGGCGAGGTGACCGCGCCGTCAGAGCCGGGCACCACGGGAATGCCGAGCTTGCTTGCGGTCTTCTTGGCCTCGATCTTGTCGCCCATCAGGCGGATGTGCTCGGCCTTGGGACCGATGAATTGCAGATTGTGCTCGGCCAGGATTTCGGCAAAGCGCGCGTTTTCCGACAGGAAGCCGTAGCCGGGATGGACGGCCTCGGCGCCTGTGATCTCGCAGGCCGCGAGCAGCGCGGGAATGTTGAGATAGCTGTCCTTCGACGGCGGCGGGCCGATGCAGACGCTTTCGTCGGCGAGCCGCACATGCATGGCGTCGGCATCCGCCGTGGAGTGCACGGCGACGGTCGAGATGCCGAGTTCCTTGCAGGCCCGCAGCACGCGAAGCGCAATCTCGCCGCGATTGGCTATGAGGATCTTATCGAACATCTACTCGATGATGACGAGCGGTTCGCCGAACTCGACCGGCTGACCGTCCTCGACGAGGATCTGCGTCACGGTGCCGTCGCGCGGCGACGGAATCTGGTTCATGGTCTTCATCGCCTCGATGATCAGTAGCGTCTGTCCGGCGGTGACGCGGGTGCCGACCTCGATGAAGGGTTTGGCGCCGGGCTCGGGCGACCAATAGGCGGTACCGACCATCGGCGAGGGAACGACGCCGGGATGGTCGGCAAAGTCGGCGGCCGGAGCTGCTGCCGCGGGCGCCGCGCCAGCCGGAGCCGCGACAGGCGCGTGCGCAACCGGTGCCATGCCCGCCGGCATTGCCGCGGCAATCGAGATGTTGCGGGCGACGCGCACGCGAAGCCCGGCGCGCTCGATCTCGATCTCGGTGAGACTGGTCTCGTCGAGCAGAAGCGCCAGTTCGCGGATGAGCGCGCTGTCGTCGCTGGAAGATTTGCTCTTGTTGTCCGGCTGGCGCGCCATGAGGTCGGATCCAGAATTCTTGCAGGCTGATTTTTAAGGGAACGTCAGGCTTTGGCCTTGGCGCCGATCCTGGCGGCAAGGCCCGATATCGCCAGCCGATAGCCGTCGATACCGAAACCCGCAAGGGTCGCGATCGCCGCCATGGCGGTGATGGAGTGGTGACGGAAGCTCTCGCGGGCGTGGATGTTGCTGATATGCACCTCGACGGCGGGGACCTTCACCGCCTTCAGCGCGTCATGCAGCGCAATCGAGGTGTGCGAGTAGCCGCCGGCATTGATGACGATGCCTGCGGCGTTGCGCGCGTGGGCCTCCTGGATGAAATCGATCAGCTCGCCCTCATGGTTGGACTGCCGGCAGTCGGCCTTCAGCCCGTATTGCGCGGCGGTCTCGCTGCAGAGCTTTTCGACGTCGGCAAGCCTGGCATGGCCATAAGTCTGCGGCTCGCGCGTTCCCAGCATGTTGAGGTTGGGGCCGTTGAGCACGTAGATGGTCTTGTCTTGGGATTTATCTGGGGTCTTGGCCATCCCGGTCCCGGCAACGAGCTGTTGTGGGCCGCTTATAGGTAACAACGGCTGGAAACGGAAGCCTTGGGGCCACTTTGCGGGTCTCACAGGCCTCATCCAGCCTGCCAAAAGGCGTCTCGAAGCCACGGAATCCCCTGCGTTAACCACAGTCGGAGGTTGGCGGCGGCGGTCGGGGTGCCGGCGGCTGGTGAAGCGCAAAAAAGAGGGCGGGCGCAACGCGCGCCCGCCCGGTATCGGTGGAGATCGTTTTCAGCACTTAGGTGATGATCTCGACGATCTCATAGGTATTCGGATCGATGATCACGATCTCGTCGCGGACCACGATGAACTTGTAGCCGCGCCACTCCGGATAGATGGACACGACTTCGGTCGGCAGCGTGTGGAACTCGATGCCCTCACGCGGCACGCGGGTGCCGACGCTGACGGAGAAGTTCACGTTTTTGACCGACGAGACGTGCTCGTTGCGGATCACGCTCGTGATCTTGGTCCGCTGCTCGGTCGAGAGCTTCGCGGCCGCGCCGGCCTGGCCGGTGGTCTGCGACTTCTCGGTCGTCGACTTGTTCATCTCGTTGCCCTGGCGGCCCATGTTGTTCTCACGGCCCTCGGGCTTCATGTTGTTCTCGCGCCCGCTGGCCTGACCGGTAGTCTGCGATTTCTCGCCCTTGGTCTCGGCGGCCTTGTTGCCCTTCTCGGACTTGCTTTCGGCAGCCTTGTTGCTCTCACGACCCTCGCGGCCCTCGGCCTTCATATTGTTCTCATGTCCGCCGGCCTGACCGATGGTCTGGGATTTTTCCTTGCCGCCGCTCTTCTCTTCGGCGCGCTGGCTCTTCGAGGCACCCGGCGCGTTCTCGGTCCGGCTCGACTTCATCTCGGAACCCTTGGACTCGGTAGCGCTGCCGCCACCGCCCGCAGACGGTGAACCCTGGTGCATCGCCGCACCGCCGCCCGAGGCGCCCTCATTCTTCATGCCCTGCGCATTCACGGCGCCGGCGCCTGCCATCAGCGCGATCGCGGCAACCGAAATCAGAAAACGTTTGCTCATCAGTTTCTCCTCACAGTGTTTGGCATTGCCCGCGCGAACAACGGCAGGAGACATCCGATGTTCCACCCAAAATCCGGTTCCACCGGGTTTGTTTCTTGAACGCGCGATGAACGCGCTCGCCACAACAAAAAGGCCGGCTAAAAAGCCGGCCCTTCGCAATTCTGGACGAGGCTAAAGTCGTCAGCAGGACGCTTTGCCGCAGCGGGCCGTGCTGATCTTCTCCTTGAGGCCTTCGAGCCCGACGGCGCCGACCACGATCTGCTTGCCGATCACATAGCTCGGCGTGCCGTTCAGGCCCATCTCCTCGGCGAGCTTCATGTTCTCGGCAATGGTCGCCTTGACCTCGGGGCTCGTGAGGTCCTTTTCGATGCGCGCGGTGTCGAGGCCGGCATCCTTGGCCGCCGCCATCGCGCGCGCCTTGTCGGCGACCCCGCGGCCGCCGAGCAGCTTCTGGTGGAAGTCGAGATATTTCTTGCCCGACGGGTCCTGCATGCGCACCGCGACCGCAACCTTGGCGGCCTCGACCGAGCCCTCGCTCAGCACCGGAAACTCCTTCAGCACGACCTTCAGCTTGGGGTCGGTTTTCATGAGGTCGAGCATGTCGGCCATGGCGCGCTTGCAGTAGCCGCAATTG
>Ga0070741_10006612_pt1 | contig 24778 bp, 23 predicted proteins | sample Coa_R1_4_FD_66440 | JGI IMG/M metagenome (GOLD analysis project Ga0070741, IMG submission 66440) | Surface soil microbial communities from Centralia Pennsylvania, which are recovering from an underground coalmine fire - Coalmine... | ecosystem: Environmental > Terrestrial > Soil > Unclassified ... | reverse complement strand
CCCGGCGGCTACTTCAACGACTACGTCCGGACGTTCCTCGTCGACGCCGAGCCGACGAAGGAGATCAAGCGCCTGTACCGCGAGTGCTACGACTCGATGTACGCGGGCCTCGAGATGCTCAGGCCCGGCAACACGACCGCCGACGTCGCCGCGAAGTTCCCGGAGTACGACGACGACAAGTACGGCTCCGTCTCGCTGCAGCAGTTCGCACACTCGATCGGGCTGTCGCTGTACGAGGGCTACTGGGTCTCCCGCGCCTACTCGCTCGAGTACCCCGCGGAGATCAAGGAGAACATGTACTTCGCGATCGAGACGTTCGCCGGCCACCCGGGGCTCCAGCAGACGGTGCGGCTCGAGGAGGACGTCCTCGTAACGGCCGACGGGCCGGTCGTCTTCACGCTCCACCGCCACGACCAGCGCATGTTCGAGTAGGCCGTCGTTGCCGCTCGTCACCCTGACGGACCAGGTCTTCCCGACGCTCGACATCGAGCGCGAGATCCTGTCCACGATCGGCGCCACGCTCGAGGTGCTGTCGGCGGGGACGCCGGAGGCGATCCGCGCGGAGGCGGCGCAGGCCGATGCGGTGCTGACGACGTACGCGCCGATCGACGCCGAGACGCTCGCAGCGCTCGAGCGCTGCCTGATCATCTCGCGGTACGGCATCGGGGTCGACAACATCGACCTCGAGGCCGCCCGCGAGCGGGGCGTCGTCGTCACGAACGTCCCCGACTACTGCGTCGAGGAGGTCGCCGACCACACGCTGGCACTCCTGCTCGCGGCGGTGCGCAAGATCTCGCTCGGCGACCGCCTCGTGCACGCCGGTGAGTGGGGGATCGCCGGCGTGCGGCCGATCCACCGCCTCCGCGGCCGCAAGCTCGGGCTCGTCGGCTTCGGGCACATCGGCGTGCAGGTCGCGCGCCGCGGCGTCGCGTTCGGCCTCGAGGTGATCGCGTTCGACCCGTACGTGCCGGCGGAGCGGATGGACGCGGAGAACGTCGGCCGCGCCGAGACGCTCGACGACCTCCTGCCGGCCTGCGACGTCGTGTCGATCCACGTCCCGCTCGTGCCGGCGACGCGCGGCCTGATCGGCGCCGACGCGGTCTCCCGGATGAGAGACGACGCGATCCTGATCAACACGTCGCGCGGCCCCATCGTGTCGACGGAGGCGGTGGTGGCGGCGCTCCGGCAGGGACGCCTCGGCGCCGCCTGCCTCGACGTCTTCGAGACGGAGCCTCCGCCCGCGGAGCTCGTCGACGGCGTGCCGAACCTGATCGCGACGCCTCACGCCGCGTTCTACTCCGAAGAGGCGATCGCCGAGTCGCAGACGCGGGCGGCGCAGGCGATCGTCGACGTGCTCGGCGGGCGCGAGCCGCGCAACCGGGTCGTCTAGTGGTCGGCAAGCTCGACGGAAAGGTCGCCCTCGTCACGGGCGGGCTCTCGGGGATCGGGCGCGCAACCGCGGCGCTCTTCGCCGAGGAGGGGGCGCGTGTCGTCCTCTTCGACGTGCGCGGCGACTCACGCGACGACGGCATCAGCGGCGACGAGATGGCGAGCGGCCTCGCCCGCGCCGGCGCGTTCGTCCAAGGCGACGTCCGCTCGCCCGACGACGTCGACCGCGCCGTTCGGACCGCCGTCGAGCGGTTCGGCGGCATCGACGTCCTCTTCAACTCAGCGGGCGTGATCGTGTTCAAGCCGATCCGAGAGCTCACGATCGAGGAGTTCGACCTGACGATGGACGTCAACGTGCGCGGGACGTTCCTGTGCTGCAAGCGTGTCATCGACGAGCTGCTCGAGCGCGGAGCACGCGGCGTGATCGTGAACGTCGCGTCGAACTTCGCGTTCGTGGCCGCCCCCGAGGCATCCGCCTACTGCGCGTCGAAGGGCGCGGTCGCGACGCTCACGAAGGCGCTCGCGCTCGAGCTCGCGCCCGCCGGCATCCGGGCGAATGCACTCTGCCCCGGCGCGACGGTGACGGAGCTGAACCGGACGCACCGCACGGTGCCCGAGCTGCGGGCCGAGTGGGAGCGGCGCACGCCGTTCCGGCCCCCGCGCGAGGAGTTCCTCGCACTGCCCGAGGAGATCGCACGCGCGGCCCTCTTCCTCGCGTGTGACGACTCGAGCTACATGACGGGTGCGAGCCTCGTCGTCGACGGCGGCTGGAACGCGCAATGACGCCTATCCTCCGCTCTGGATGGCGCTGACGCTCGAGAACGAATTCGTCGTCGCCGCGGGCATCGAGCCGACGTGGCGTCTGCTCCTCGACCTCGAGCGCGTGTCCGGCTGCCTTCCCGGCGCCACGGTCGAGCCCGGGGGCGAGGACGGGCAGCTGCTCGGCACGATGCGCGTCAAGCTCGGGCCGATCGCGATGACCTACAAGGGCACCGCCCGCCTCGACGCCGTCGACGAGGCGGCGCGGACGGCGGTCGTCGCGGTGGAAGGGAAGGAGACGAAGGGTCAGGGCTCCGCCTCCGCGCGGATCCGCAGCACGCTCGCGCCGGAGGGCGAGGCGACGCGGGTGCGTGTAGAGACCGAGCTGAACGTCACCGGGCGGCCGGCGCAGTTCGGGCGCGGGATCATGCAGGACGTCGCCGCGAAGATGCTCGCCGACTTCGCCGACTGTCTCTCGCGCACGCTTGCCGACGCACCTGAGGCCGAAGCGCCGGCGCCTGCGCTCGACCTCGCGCCCGCCGTCGGCGGCGTCGTCGCCGACCGGCTCCGGCAGCTGCTCCGGCGGCTCTTCGGCCGGCGCACGTGACGGCGGCCGTCGCCCCTGCACGGCGCCTCATCGGCGCACGGGTCGCGCGCAAGGAAGACCTGCCCCTCCTGACCGGGACAGCCCGCTTCGTCGGCGACGTCGAGCGGGCGGGAATGGTGCATGCGGTCTTCGTCAGGAGCCCCGTCGCGCATGCGCGCATCGCCGCGCTCGACGTGGAGCCGGCGCGCTCGGCCCCGGGCGTCGTCGGCGTGCTCACCGCCGCCGACCTGCCGGACACGCTCTCGCCGATCCCGATCCGGATGTTCTCGCGCCCCGGCCTCGAGCGGTTCCTGCAGTGGCCGCTCGCGCGCGACACGGTCCGCTATTCGGGCGACCCGGTCGCGGTCGTCGTCGCCGCCGACCGCTACGCGGCCGAGGACGCAGCCGAGCTCGTCGCTGTCGACTACGAGCCGCTCGAGCCGGTGCTGCGCGCGGACGCGGCGCCCCCGGATGCGCAGGCAGCCGCGTTCGTCGTCGAGCACGGTGACGTCGACGCCGCCTTCGCCGAGGCCCCGGTCGTCGTCGAGCGGCGGCTCCACGTCCACCGCCACGCGGCGGTGCCGCTCGAGGCGCGGGGGCTCGTCGCCGAGCTCGACGCCGAAACCGGGGTCCTCACCGTTCTCGGGGCCGCGAAGATCCCGCACGTCAACCGCCGGATCCTCGCCGCCCTCCTCGGCTGGCCCGAGGACCGCGTCCGGCTCGTCGAGCTCCACGTCGGCGGCGGCTTCGGCGCCCGCGGCGAGTTCTACCCGGAGGACTTCGTCGTTCCGTTCTGCGCGATCCGCCTCGGCCGGCCCGTGAGCTGGATCGAGGATCGCGAGGAGAACCTGCGCGCCTGCAACCACTCCCGCGAGCAGGTGCACGAGATCGCCCTCGCGCTCGACGCCGACGGCCGCTTCCTCGCACTGCGCGACCGCTTCTTCAACGACGCGGGAGGGTACGTGCGCACCCACGGGCTCGTCGTCCCCGGGATGACGGCGGCCCTGCTGCCCGGGCCGTACCGGTGGCCTGCGTACCGGTGCGAGGCGCACCACGTGCTGACGAACAAGACGCCCGCCGGCACCTACCGCGCGCCCGGCAGGTACGAGGCGAACTTCGCACGGGAGCGGCTGATCGACGTCGCCGCCGCCGAGCTCGCGCTCGATCCGGTCGAGCTGCGCCGGCGCAACCTGCTGCGTCCGCGCGACTTCCCGTACCCGACCGGGACGAACACCGACGGGCACCCGGTCGTGTACGACACCGGCGACTACCCCCTGCTGCTCGACAAGGCGCTCGAGCGGTTCGCGTGGGACGACCTGCGCCGCTGGCGTGCGGCACCCGCGGCCGCGGGTCTGCGCCGCGGGATCGGCCTCGCGCTCTTCGTCGAGAAGAGCGGCATCGCGAAGTGGGAGTACGCGCGCGTCGAGGTCGACTCGCGCGGCGAGGTCGACGTCTTCACCGGCGGCGCATCCGTCGGTCAGGGCCTCGAGACGGCGCTTGCGCAGATCTGCGCGGAGACGCTCGACGTCGCGTTCGAGCGCGTCACCGTCCGCCACGGCGACACCGACACCGTCCCCGACGGGATGGGCGCGTTCGGCAGCCGCGCCGCCACCCTCGGCGGCAGTGCGGTGCTCCTCGCAGCCGACGCGCTCCGCAAGCGGCTCGACGCCGGCGAGGAGGCGCCGCTCGCGGAGGAGGCGCGCTTCGAGTCCGAGGACATGACCTTCCCGTACGGCGTCCACGTCGTCGCCGTCGAGGTCGAGGAGGAGACGGGGCAGGTCGCGATCCACCGCTACGGCGTCGCGTACGACATCGGCCGTGCGATCAACCCTCTGCTCGTCGAGGGGCAGATCGTCGGCGGCGTCGCGCAGGGCGTCGGCGGTGCCCTGCTCGAGGAGCTCGTCTACGACGACGCCGGCCAGCTCGTCTCCGCGTCGTTCATGGACTACCTGCTGCCGACCGCGGCCGAGGCGCCGCCCGTCGAGGTCCTGATCACCGAGGACGCGCCGACGCCCCGCAACCCGCTCGGTGCGAAGGGGGCGGGGGAGGGCGGCGCCGCCGCCGCCGGTGCCGCGCTCGCGAACGCCGTCGCCGACGCACTCGGGGTCGACGTCGACCGGCTGCCGCTCTCGCCCGCACGCGTCGCCGCGCTCGCCCGAGGGACGAGATGAAGCCGCCGCCTTTCGAGTACGACGACCCGGCGACGATCGACGAGGCGCTCGGCCTGCTCGCGGAGCACGGCGACGAGGCGAAGGTGCTGGCGGGCGGCCAGAGCCTCGTGCCGCTCCTCAACTTCCGGCTCGCGCGACCGGAGCGGGTCGTCGACGTGAACAGGCTCGACGCGCTCTCCTACATCCGCGCAGACGACGGCGTGGTCCGGATCGGCGCGCTCACCCGCCACGCCGCGCTCGAACGCTCCTCCGAGGTCGCGGCACGCCTGCCGCTGCTCGCGAACGCGGTCGCGTTCGTCGGGCACGTGCAGATCCGCAACCGCGGCACCGTCGGCGGCTCGGTCGCGCACGCCGATCCCGCCGCGGAGCTTCCGGTCGCGCTGGCGGCACTCGAGGGCCGTTACCATGTGCGGTCGCAGGCCGGCCGGCGCGTGATCGCGTCCGACGAGATGTTCGTCACCCACCTGACGACCTCGCTCGAGCCCGACGAGCTGCTCGTCGAGATCGAGGTGCCGCTTCCGCCGCCGGGGACGCGTGCGGCCTTCGTCGAGTTCGCGCGTCGTCACGGCGACTTCGCCCTCGGCGGTGCAGCCGTCGTGCTGACGCTCGACGACGCGGGCACGTGTACACGCGCCCGCATCGCGCTGCTCGCGGCTGCCCCGACGCCCCTGCGTGCGTACGGCGCGGAGACGTGGCTGACGGGCATGCGTGTCGATGAGCGGGCGGCGGTCGAGGCGGCAAGCCGTGCCGTCGCAGACGTCCACCCGACGGGCGACATCCACGGTGGCACCGAGTACCGGCGCGCCCTCGTCGAGTCGCTCGTGCGGCGCGCCCTCCTCCAGGCGGCGGAGCGGCGATGACGACGCGGACGATCTCCGTCGAGATCAACGGACGCGCGTACTGGGGCACCGTCGAGCCGCGCCTGCTGCTCTCGGACTTCATCCGGCACGAGGCGCACCTGACGGGAACGAACGTGGGGTGCGAGCACGGCGTGTGCGGCGCGTGCACGGTGCAGCTCGACGGCGAGCCGATCCGGTCGTGCCTGATGCTCGCCGTGCAGGCGGACGGGCGGTCGGTGCGAACGGTCGAAGGCCTGGCGCCGGCGGACGGCGACCTGCACCCGCTCCAGCAGGCGTTCCACGAGGTTCATGCCCTCCAGTGCGGCTTCTGCACCCCGGGCTTCCTGATGACGATCGAGGCCTTCCTCGCCTCGGCGCCCGCAGACCTCGACGAGCGCGCGATCCGGGAGGCGCTCGCGGGCAACCTGTGCCGCTGCACCGGCTACCAGAACATCGTCGAGGCGGTCCGGCTCGCAGCGGAGAGAATGCGCGCATGAAGCTGATCGACCTCACGCACCCGTTCACGATCCACACGCCCGGCTGGGTCGGGTACCCCTCGCCGAAGCTGTCGTACTTCCAGCGGCACGCGACGCAGGGAATCGTGTCGCAGCTCCTCGAGCTGCCGCTCCATTCGGGCACGCACTTCGACGCCGAGATGCACATCATCTCCGGCGGGAAGGACCTCGCCTCCGTCCCGATCGACCGTCTCTGCCGTGAAGGAGTGATCGTCGACATCTCGGACGAGATGCACGACTGGGCCGTGATCAAGCCGCACCACATCACCGACCGCATCGAGGTGAGGAAGGGCGACATCCTGCTCTACAACACCGGCTACCACCGCTTCTACAACGGCGCCGCCGAGGAGGACGAGGAGCGGTACTTCCTCCGCCATCCCGGCGGCAACAGGGAGTTCGCCGAATGGATCGTCGAGATGGAGCTCGCATGGACCGGGTTCGACTGCGCGTCGGGCGACAACCCGCTGAACACGTCGATCCGCACGAAGTGGCGCCCGGAGATCGCGTCGCAGTTCAAGGCGTCGAGCGGCGTGGACCCCGACGACCTGTTCCCGGTCGACGACCTGTTCGTCATGCACAAGGTTCCATTTCGCGTCGGCATCACGCATGTCGAGAACCTCGGAGGCGACCTCGCGCAGTCGGGCACGCGACGCTGCCTGATCGGCGCGTTCCCGATCCCGATCGAAGGCGGCGAGGCTTCGCCGTGCCGCGTCGTCGCCTTCGTCGACGAATGACCGCGGCCTCGCGCACCGGCAGGTTCGACGAGCTCGAAGCGGCGGAGGCGTACCCCGGGCTGCGCCGAAGGTCGTTCGACGGCACCGGCGCAACCGTCAACGAGTACAGCTTCGAGCCGAATGCGTCGTTCCCCCTCCACCACCACCCGGAGGAGCAGATCACGCTCGTGACCGAGGGGGACGTCGAGCTGACAGCCGGCGGCGAGACGGCGCGGCTCTCTGCCGGCGGGTGGTCGGTGATCGCGGGCGGGGTCGAGCACGGCATCCGCGCCGGTGCGAGCGGAGCGAGGGTTGTCGCGATCATCGTGCCGCGCCGCGCGTCGGCGTCGGCGTCGGCGTACACCGTCGTGGGAGGCTCCGCGTGAGCGACGTCAAGATCCTGCGCGGCGGCGTGCCGCTCGGCATCGTCCGACGCGGCGGCGCCGCAGAGGCGATCGCCGCCCCGGCGACCGGTTCCCACCACCGCGCCATGCACCGCATCCGGCTCGAGCCGGGCGGCGAGACGGCGACCATGCGCCACCCGGTTGAGGCGGTCTACTTCGTCGCCGAGGGTGACGGCGCGGTGGGCGGGCAGCCGCTCGAGGCGCGGCGGATGGTGTACGTCCCCAGGCGGACGAGCTACGCCTTCACCGCCGAGACGGCGATGACGATCTACGGCGGCCCGTGCCCGCCCGACCCGGCGCTCTACGAGGACGGCGCGGCGGCGCCGGAGGGCGAGAGCGAGGGGCCGGTGCGCGTCTTCGACGCGGAGACGGAAGGCGTGCCGTTGCCGACGATCGGGAAGGGCGCGCGCCTGGTCGTGTGGCCCGGTGTCGGCGCGGAGATCGCGACGATGAACATGGCGATCCTCGAGCCCGGCGAGGAGAACCAGCCGCACGCGCACGAAGAGTCCGACGACACGATCGCGATCCTCGAGGGCGAGGGCTCGATCGACGACCTCGATGCCGGCACGACGCACGACTTCGCGGCCGGCGACGTGGTGTTCGTCAGCGCCGGCACGCGCCACAAGGTGAAGGCCGACAAGGGCGTGCGCATCGTCTCTGCCGGTGGCCCGTGCCCGCCCGACTACGGGATGCTGCGCGCGCTCGGCCTCGCTTGACCGCGGTCCCGACCGAGCGGAGGACCGCGTTCGGGCGGCCGATGGCGCGGCTCGAGGACGAGCCGCTGCTGCGCGGCGACGCCGAGTTCGTGGACGACGTCGAGCGTCCCGAGCTGCTCCACGCAGCGTTCGTCCGGAGCCCGGTGGCGCGCGCGCGGCTCGGACGCGTCTCGCTCGATGCCGCGTCGGCGGTCCGCGGAGTCGTCGCGGCGTTCGCTGCGGGCGAGCTCGCGCTGCCCCCGCTCGTCTCGCCGTGCGAGACGCCGGATGCGTACTCGCCGGCGCGTCCGCTTCTGGCCGACGGCGTCGTCCGCTTCGTCGGCGAGCCGGTGGCGGTCGTCGCCGCCGACTCGCGGTACGCGGCCGAGGACGGAGCGGACGCGGTCGAGCTCGAGCTCGATGCGCTCGAGCCGCTCGTCGACCCCCTGCTCGCGCTCGCGCCGGACGCGCCGGCCGTGCACGAGGGCCGGCCGAACGTCTACGTCGAGAACCGGGTGGAGTCGGGCGATCTCGAAGCTGCGTTCGCCTCTGCCGCCGCCGTCGTCGAGGCGGACCTTCGCCACGGACGCTCCTCCGCGGTGCCGCTCGAGCCGCGCGGGGTCGTCGCCGAGCCGGACGGCGACGGAGTCGTCGTGCGCGCCACCACTCAGGCTCCGCACAAGCTCCGCCTCGCGGTTGCGGAGACGCTCGGGCTCGACGCCGACCGCGTCCGGATCCTGTGCACGAGCGTGGGCGGGGGCTTCGGCCAGAAGGCGCACGTCTACCCGGAGGAGCTTGTCGTCGCGTGGCTCGCGCTCCGCCTCGGCCGGCCGGTGAAGTGGGTCGAGGACCGGAGCGAGAACCTGCTCGCCGCGAGCCATGCGCGAGACCAGCGCCTGCACGTGCGCGCCGCCGCCGACGCCGGCGGGCGCCTGCTCGCGCTCGACGTCGAGCAGGTCGTCGACCAGGGCGCGTACGGCTCGTATCCGCACGGCACGACGCTCGAGGCGCTGACGACCGCGGCGCTCCTCCCCGGCCCGTACCGTCTGCCCGCCTTCCGCGTCCGTGCCCGGGCGGTGGCGACGAACAAGTGCCCGCTGGGTGCGTACCGCGGCGTCGGCTTCGCGGCGGCCGCGTTCGCCCACGAGCGCGTCGTCGACCTGCTCGCAGCCGAGCTCGGGATGGAGCCGGCAGAGCTCCGGCGCGTGAACCTCCTCGCGCCCGACGAGCTGCCGCACGTGAGCCACACGAACCAGCACTACGACAGCGGCGACTACCCGCGCGCGCTCGAGCGCGCTCTCGCGGCGGTCGGCTACGACGGCTTCGCCGCGGAGCGTGCGGGTGCGGCGGCCGCCGGCGGCACGCTGCTCGGCCTCGGCCTCTCCTGCTACGTGGAGCCGACGGGGATGAACTCGCGCGTGTTCGAGGCGCGCGGGATGGTGGGCATCGAGGGCTTCGACGGCGCGCACGTCGCGCTCACGCCCGGCGGAGCCGCGTCCGTGTGGACGACGACGCCGACGGTGGGGCAGGGCGCCGACACGACGTTCGCGCAGCTCGTCGCCGACGAGCTCGGGCTCGAGGCCGAGGCGGTTGCGGTCGCGAAGGCCGACACCGCCGTCGGCGGCCTCGCCGGCACCGGCACGTTCGCGAGCCGCAGCGCCGTGTCCGCCGGCGGCGCGGTCGTCCACGCGGCGGCCGAGCTCGCCGAGCGCCTGAGGGCCGACGCCGCGGAGCGCCTCGACGTCGCCCCCGGCGACGTCGAGCTCGCCGGTGGTGTCGCGCACGCCTCGGCCGCCTCCGTCTCGTTCGCGGAGCTCTACGCAGACGCCGAGCCGGGCCGCTACGCCGTCAGCGCGCAGTGGGACCCGCCCGCGGTCGCGTACCCGTACGCCACGCACGCGTGCGTCGTCGAGGTCGACGCTGAGACCGGCGGCGTCACGATCAGGCGCTACGTGGTCGCCGACGACTGCGGCCGTGTGATCAACCCGTTGATCGTCGCGGGCCAGGTGCACGGCGCGACCGCGCAGGGAATCGCGGAAGCCGTCCTCGAGGGTGTCCTCTATGACGGCGACGGACAGCCGCAGAACGCGTCCCTGATGGACTTCCTCGTGCCGACCGCGGTGGAGCTCCCGTCGTTCTCGCTCGAGCACCTGGAGACGCCCGCGCCGTCGAGCGTGCACGGCGTCAAGGGTGTCGGCGAGGGCGGGACGATCGGTGCGGCCCCCGCCGTCGTCAACGCCGTCTGCGACGCGGTCGGCGCGCAGCTGAACGAGATCCCGCTCCGGCCGGAGGTCGTGCGCGCCGCAGCCCAGCGCGCGCTCCGGCGGTGAGCACCGGCGCGTTCGACCCCGGACGCATCGGCCCGGTCGAGACGCGCAACCGGTTCGTCCGCGCCGGCACGTCGGAGACGATGGCCGGGCCCGACGGCGAGGTGACGGACCGGCTCGTCGCGCTCTACGAGGAGCTCGCGCGCAACGACGTCGGGCTGCTCTTCACCGGCCACCTGTACTGCAATGCACGCGGGAAGTACGCGGACCGGCAGGCCGGCATCCACGACGACCGGCTCGTGCCCGGCCTGCGCCGGCTGACCGACGCCGTCCACCGCCACGGCGCGCGCATCTTCGCGCAGCTCGCGCACGCGGGCAGCCAGTCGCGCGTCCCGGCGATCGAGCCGCTCGCGCCGTCGCCCGTCCCGAACGAGCTGACCGGCCGCCTCGTAACCGAGGCGACGCCGGAGGAGGTCGACGAGGCGCTCGAGGCGTTCGCCGTCGCGGCGCGCCGCGCGGTCGACGCCGGCTTCGACGGCGTGCACCTCCACGGCGCGAACGGGTATCTGATCAGCGAGTTCTCGTCACCGATCGCGAACCGGCGCGTCGACGAGTGGGGCGACCGCGACCGGTTCGCGCTCGAGTCCGTGCGCCGCGTGCGTGCCGTTGTTCCCGCCGACAAGGCGGTGACGATGAAGCTTGGATTCGTCGACGCGGCGCCGGAGGAGGCGAGGCTCGGGCTCGCCGAGTCGGTCCCGCGCGCGGCGCGGCTCGTGCAGGCCGGTCTCGATGCGCTCGAGGTGTCGTGCAACGTGATGCGGCGGCCGACGGACTCCGCCGCGGCATACGTCGCCGTCGACACGCGCCGCGCCGTCCGGGACCTGCTCGTCCATCGCGTCGGCCGGCCTCCCCATCCCGAGGCGTACTTCCTGCCGTGGGCGCGCGCTCTGCGCGAGCAGGTCGACACCACCGTCGTCCTCGTCGGCGGCATGCGCCGGCTGGCGACGATCGAGGCGCTCCTGCGTGACGGGGAAGCCGACTTCGTCGCGCTCGCGCGTCCGCTCATCCGCGAGCCCGGCCTCGTGCGCTCGTTCGCGGCCGGCGCCGACATCGCAGCCTGCACCTCGTGCAACCTCTGCCTCGGTCACGAGGGTCATCATGCGCTTCGCTGCTGGCGCGTGCCGCGGCGGCGGCTCGCGCAGCACGCGCTCTACCGCCTCACCGGCGGCTTCAGGCGTGGGCCGGTGCTGGGGCTGAGGCGCTGACGCGGCTGCGGAGGACGTCGAGCGTCGTCTCCGCCGAGATCACCCAGCCGAACGACGCGTCGATGACTGCGAGCGCCGCGTCGTGCAGCGACGGCAGCATCGTGTCGACGCCCTCGTCGACGACGAAGACCGCGTAGTCGCGCACCGACGCGGCGAGAGACGTGGCGATCACGCAGGAGTTCGTGTTCACGCCGAGGACGAGCAGCGCATCGTGCCGGCCGGTCTCGAGGAGGAAGCCGAGGTCGGTGCCGACGAAGCAGTCGTAGCGCTTCTTCGTCTCGACGAGCGTGTCGCCCGCGCGCTCGATGCCGGGCATCAGCTCGAGCCCCGGCATCCCGATCAGGTTGTGCTCGGCGATGTGACGGCGCGGGCTGTCGGCCCGGCCGGCCTGGAAGCGCCAGTACGCGTTGGCGAGGATCTCCTCACGGTTGCGGTAGGCGGTGACGACGTGGATCACCGGCAGGCCGAGCGCGCGGTACTCGTCGAGGAGCGGCACCGCCCGGTCGACGAGCGCCGCCGCGGCGTCTGCCGGCAGCGGCAGCGTCGCGACGTCCGGGTCGAGATGGCCGCGGTGGAGGTCGATCGTGACGACCGCCGGCCGCAACGCCAGCTGCTCGAAGCTCTCCCGTGCCTGTGCCGACTCCATCGCGGGTGGAACCTAGCCGTTCGCGAGCGGGAGCCTCGCGCGTAGGTTCTCCTCGCTCTGCGGGTGGACGTCGGCTAGGCGGACGAGCCGTTCGCGCATCGCCGTCGGCAGGCGGTCGACGCCGAGCGCGTTCACCTCGAGCAGGTTGCCGGCAGGGTCGCGAAGGTAGAGCTGGACGGTGTCGCCGGGAAGCTCGACGAGGCTGCCCGAGAACGTGTCTTCGTCGAGGCAGCCGTGTGCGACCGCGCGTTCGTAGACGGCGGGGAGGTCGTCGACCGTGACCGCGAAATGGTGGTACGAGGGGGCGGGGACCGAGCGGTTGAACAGGTGCAGCTGCCCGTCGCCGGCGCGGAGCCACCGCACCGGAAAGCCGAAGTTCGGCGTGGGGATCGGCTCGAGCCCGAGCACGTCGACGTAGAAGCGCAGCGAGGCCTCCATGTCCGGCGCGGACACGCTGACGTGGTTCAGGTCGGCGCTGCCCGTCACGAGGGGATCACTGGCAGCAGCACGTAGGCGTCTCGTCCTCCGCCGGTGTGGAGCGTCACGCGGTTCTCGAACACCTCGGGCGGCCGGTCGCTCGGGTCGTCGTGCTTGAAAGGCCCGACGCCGGTCATCGTGAACCAGCCGACCTGCTTCACCTCGTCGCTGTACTGGTAGTCCCGGCCACGGATCGTCAGCGCCAGCGTGTAGCCGGCCGGGATGACGATGCACGTCGGCCAGATCTCGACGTCGAGCTCGTAGACCTCGCCCGGGGTCAGCGGCTCCCGGCGGTCGTGCGGGTGGTAGGGCCGGTACGGCTCCGACAGCTCCGGGTCGAGCGCGCGGTGCGACGCGCGCAGCCAGCCGTGCGCGATCGGCGTGTGGGGATCGAGCGCCCCCTGGAACGTGACCTCGTCGCCGTCGGGGTCGAACACGCGCAGGATCAGGAACAAATCGGCGTCCTCGGTCGAGGACGACGCGTACAGCCTCGCCGCCGCCGGCCCGGTCAGCTCCGTCTCCTCCTCGACGCGCATGCTGAAGGTGACGCCGTCGCCCGCCGCGTCGTACTCCACGGTCGCCGTGTCGCCCGCCGGCTCCCGCACGAGCGAGCGTGAGGCGCCGTCGAGGTAGAGCTTCGTCCACTCGGTGCGGGCGATCGGCCACTCGTTCTCGTCGCGGCGCACGAATCGGCCGTCGGCGTGGCGCACGTTGAGGAGCACGCTCGGCTGACGGTCCCAGCCGTTGTCCTCTCCTTTGAGGAAGTGGTCGAAGAACTGCTTCTGGAGCTCGCGCCCGTAGTCGGTGTAGTAGTGCGTCCAGTGCTCGAGGCCGTGCATCTCGAGCCACTTCTGCTTCGACGCGGAGCGGACGTAGCCGTCCGTGTTGCCGCGCAGGTGCAGGCCGTAGCCGCCCCAGTTGCCCGCGGAGAAGAGCGGCTGGGTGATCTTCGACCAGTCGGGGATGCGCGCCTTGTAGTACTCGCCGAGCAGCGGATGGTCGCGCAGCTCCTGGCCGAAGTCGGCGCGGTTCGCGCGCAGCTCCTCGTCGCTGAGCGTCTCGTCGCCGCAGACGAGCTCGCCGGTGACGCGGCTTCTCGGCCCGTTCTCGCCGAGCCCGTACTGCACCGTCTTCACCTGGTGCTCGTACCAGTTCGCCCAGAAGGTGGAGAGCAACCCACCGTGATGGGTGGCGTCGCGGTACCAGTCCGCCGCGCCCTCCCACGCGCAGAGGGCCGCGAGGTACTTCGGCTGCGTCGCCGCCACCTGCCACTGGTTCATCGCGTAGTAGGAGATCCCGGAGAGCCCGACCTTGCCGTTGCTCCACGGCTGCTCGCCCGCCCACTCGATGCAGTCGTGGAAGTCCTGCGTCTCGCGCGGCGAGAAGTGCTGGATGTACCCGGGCGAGCGGCCGGCTCCGCGCGAGTCGACGCGCACGCAGACGTAGCCGTGCGGCACCCATTTCTCCGGATCGACGACCTCCCACGTCTGGTACGCGTTCGTCGAGCCGGCGGGGACGTCGGGGTGCTCGCGGCACATGATCCGCCACTGGTCGGGGTAGCCGTCTTCGAAGTGGAGCCCCTTCGCGTACGGCCCGTAGCTCAGGAGCACGGCGTAGCGGCCGTCCTCGACCGGGCGGAAGACGTCGGCACGCAGCACGAGGCCGTCGTCCATCTCGATCGGCACGTCCCAGTCGATCCGCATCCCGTCGCGGACTTCGGAGTGTTCCGACATGGTCGCTTCCGTTACGGCGCGTAGCTCGTGAGGTCGAGCAGGATGTTCGCGCCCGGAACCACGAGCGGGCCGCCGATGCGGAGCGTCGTCGAGGCCGGCTTGTCCCCCGGGAAATGCGACGCCCACTCGTCCTGCATCGTTTCCGCGAACCAGGTGAAGTCGTCGTGGAAGCAGACGCGCTTGCAGAGGTTCTCGAGGGTCGTGCCCGCGGCCTCCGAGATCGCAGCGACGTTCTTCAGCATGTAGCGCATCTGCATCTTCGCGGGCTGGCCGTACCACGGGAAGCCGGGATTTCGCATCGTCTCCTTCGCGAGCGCCCCGGACGAGTCGAACGCCATCTGCGTCGAGAAGAAGAGGAAGTCGCCCGCCTTCACCGCCTGGGGCTCGTGGCCGAGTGGCTCCGGCGCCTCCGAGGTCTCGATCGTCTCGATCTCGAGCGGCGAGTCGTTCGCGAGCAGCTTCATCGCGATCTCGACGCGGCTGCCCTTGCCGCCGAGGCCCATGTACGGGATCACCATCCGGGCCGGTGGGTTCTCGGGGAACCAGCGCCGCCACACACGGTCCATCCCGTAGAAGTCGTTCGGGTGGCCGATGTACACCGTCGCCTTGACGCAGCGCTTGAGGGAGGAGCCGGCGGTCTCCGCGATCCGCTCGAGCTTCTGGAGCACGTACTCGGTCTGCGCCTCGATCGGCGAGCCGTACCAGAAGTACGGGTTCACGCGCGCCTCGCGCGCGACGCCGCTCGGCTCGCCGAGATGCACGTCGCTCTCGTAGTCGCCGCGCCAGTCGACGGGGATCTCGCCGGCGAGGAACACCCAGTCGCCGTTGCGGATCGCGGGCGAGTAGCCGGCGAGCGGTGACGGAACGCCTTCCGGCGCCGGGAACCCCTGCTTCTCGACTCCCGGCTGGCGCTCGATCGAGATCATGTCGACTTCGAGGATCGTGTCCTTGACGAGCAGCCCGTCGGCGCGGATTCCCATTCCCGTCGACGCGGGCCGCGGCTCGTCGATGTACTCGTTCCGGGTCTCGAGGTACGGCGTGATCGAGATCCGCGGCCACGTGCTCCCCTGCTCGAACTCCTCGTAGGTCGGGTAGGGCGAGGCGAACCACTGGTAGATGCGGACGACGTCGGTGCGCATGTCCATGCCCGCGGCCTTGTGCAGCTCGGCGAGGTTGCGCAGCACGAAGTCGGACTGCGAGCGAAGCATGTCCTGCGTGTACGGGTTCGCGGCCTTGCACTCCGGCGCCAAGCCCGTCTCGAAGTCGCTTGCGAGCTGTCCTGCGACGAACAGCCAACCGCCCGCCTTGATCGCCGGACTGTACGGAGCAAGCGGCTTGGGAATCGCCCCCGGCCAAACCGCCTGACGCTTGCCCTTCTGCTCGACCGCGGCCATTGTGCGACCTCCTTCGTCTCTGACGGGTTCCACCCGCGACTCTCGCAGCTTCGGTCCTAAGGCCGTGCGTTTTCCGTGCGTTTTGGTCACGATCCGTCGCCAATGCCCGCGGAGCCCGAGCCTGCGCCGCGCCGCCGGAGTCCCGCTTCCGGGGGCTGCGGCCACGATCCGCGGGCGTACGCTGCGACGGTGCGCGTTGCGCGTTCGCTCGCGGTGGGCGTCGGCGCTGCGGTCGCGGCGTTCGTGCTCGCGGCGCTCGTCCTGACGGTCGTGGGGCTCTACCAGAGCGGCCACGGGCACCGGGCTTGGACCGACACCGATCTGATCGCGGCCCGCGGTGTCGCGCTGAGCGTCGCGGACACGATCTGCGTGGCCGCCGCCGCGTGCGCTGCGCTCACCTGCTTCGCCGTCTCCCAGCGCGCTCAGTCGAGCGTCTCGCCGTCTTCCGGGACGACGACGCCGTCGAGCTCGCGGTAGGTCCCGCGTGGCTCGATGCAGTGGTTGATCGCCTCGAGGTGGACGACGACGACGCGGGCGTCGGTCGCCTCGCGCACGCGACGGACATCGGCGGCGTCCATCACGATCGGTTCGCCGACGAGGAAGCGTGCGCCGCCGCCGTTGACGACGACGGTGCGAGGCTCGTGCTCGGCGAGCGCCGAGGCGACCTCGTCGCACCAGATCGTGTCGCCCGCGACGTAGACGCCGTCGATCACCCACCCGGATACCGGCCCCATCGCACCACCGATCTCCCCGGTTCCGTGCCGGCCGCGCGTCATCGGGATGCGCTCGTGCGACGTGGACACGTCGGTGAACCCACGCGCGCGGAGCGCCTCCGCGCTCTCGGGCTGCGTGAGGATCGGGAGGTCGCGGGGGAGCAGTTCGTCCGCTGCGTCGTCGAAGTGGTCGCCGTGCAGGTGCGTCACGATGCACAGGTCGACTCCCCGGACGACCTCCTCCGCCGGCATCGGCAGCTCGACGAGCGGGTTGCGCGCCGGGTTCGGAGTGTTCTCGATCGGCGGCATCGTGCGTGCGCCGCGCAGCATCGGGTCGACGAGGACGCGGCCGAAGCTCGTGTCCAGCAGCAGCGTCGCGTGGCGGACGAGCCTGAGCCGCACGTCCGCGTCCTACGGCGATTCCGTCACGCGGCTGTGCGCCGCAAATCGGCCACCGGGTTCCAGTGGCGCTCGAGCCTGTGGCGGATCCCGGCACGGTCGATCGTCTCGGCTGCGAGGCGGCGCGCGTCCTCGATGACTTGGTGCTCGTGCTCGAACGCGAGCTCGCCGCCGCGCAGCACGACCTCGCCGTTCACGAGCACCGTGTCGACGTCCGTGCCGTGGGCGGAGAAGACGAGCGCGGCGAGCGGGCGGTTGCCGACCGTCGCGTGGGCCTTGTCGAGGTCGAAGATCGCGATGTCCGCCCGCTTGCCGGGCTCGAGCGACCCGATCTCGTGCTCGAGGCCGAGCGCCTTCGCGCCGTTGATCGTCGCCATCTCGACCACCCGCTCGGTGCTCATGAACGTCGGGTCGAAGTGCGTGACGTTCTGGATCAGCGCCGCGAACTTCATCTGCTCGACCATGTCGACGGAGCAGTTGACATAGGACCCGTCGCTGCCGAGCGCGACGTTGACGCCGGCCTCGAACATGCCGCGCACGGGTGCGATCCCGTCGCAGCTGTACGCGTTCGAGACGGGGTTCGTGACGCAGCTCGCGCCGCAGCGGGCGACGTGGTCGAGCTCGCGGGGCGACAGCCAGATCGAATGGATGAACACCCAGTTGTCGGCGAGGGCGCCGAGGCGCGCCAGGTGGTCGACGTCGCCGCCGCCCGTCATGTCGCGAAACTCCTTGATCGAGAGCCACGGCGTGCCGGCGCCGCAGTGGTTCGTGATCTTCAGGTTCCGCCGCTTCGCGTAGTCGAGCGCGCTGTGGATCGCCTCCTCGGAGGTTGCGTTGTGCATCATCCAGATCGCGCCCGTCTCGACGACGAGGCCCGCGTGCACGAGCCCGCCGTGGCCGTCCCAGCGCTCGACGCAGCGCGCCGCGAGGTCGAGCTCCTCGTCGAGCGAGCGCACGTGCGGGTACGCGGGGTAGGCATCGGAGAACGGCGGGTCGGGCGTCTGCCGGATCTCCTTCGTCACGAGCTGCCGGATGCCGACCTCCGGCAGGGGCTCGCAGATCGCCGCGAACGACTCCTCGTCGTTGACGTTGACGATGTGGTTGAGGCTGCAGGTGGTGCCGGTGCGCAGCATCTCGATCGCGCCGAAGTACGAGGCAACGCGCAGCGTCTCGTTGGTCAGCTGCAGCAGGAGCGGGATCGTCACCTCGTCCAGCCACGCCTCGAGCAGGAGCCCCTCGCCGGTGTTCTTGAAGAGGCTCGCCCAGTGGTGATTGTGGAGGTTGATCAGGCCCGGCATCGCGAGCATGCCGTGCAGGTCGATCGTCTCGTCGGCGGTGCGCCCGCCCAGGTCCGACATCGGCCCAACCGCCGAGATCCGTTCTCCCTCGACGTGCACGAATCCGTTCGGGTGCACCGCGCGCTCGCCGTCGACCGTGACGACGTAGCCGTTTGTCAGCAGCTTCGAGCCCATCGTGTGTTCCTCCTGGAGTCGCCGGCAGGTGCGGTATACGCGGCATCGCCGCGGGGGTGGAGGCGGCCGGCGCTTTTTGGTCACGGTGCTTGTGACGAAAACACGACGCCGAAATACCCCCTTCAACCGCGGAGCTGTATACGTTCTGCGGATGCCGCACGCGGCGAGGGATCCCGGCGCCGTCACAACCCCTGCGGGCGGCGGGTCGCCGGGCACGATCGAGCTGCGCCGCATCACGAAGACGTTCGGCGCCACCGTCGCGAACTACGAGGTCGACTTCGATCTGCGGCCGGGCGAGATCCACGCGCTCCTCGGGGAGAACGGCGCCGGGAAGACGACGCTGATGAGCATCCTCTTTGGGCTCGTAACACCGGACGAGGGCGAGATCCTCATCGGCGGCGAACCGGTCGTGTTCGACTCGCCGCACGACGCGCTCCAGCGCGGGATCGGGATGGTGCACCAGCACTTCATGCTCGTCCCGAAGTTCACGGTCGCCGAGAACGTCGTTCTCGGGTCCGTGTCGCCCTGGAACACGCGGCTGCGCCGCTCCGCGATCGAGCGGGACGTCGCAGAGGCGTCCGAGCGGTTCGGCATGGCGATCGACCCGAGCAGGCGCGTGCGGGACCTGCCGATCGACGTCCAGCAGCGGGTCGAGATCCTGAAGCTGCTCTATCGCGGCGCGACCGCGCTGATCCTCGACGAGCCGACGTCGACACTCGGGCCCGCGCAGATCGACACGTTGTTCGGAATCCTCCGCGACCTCCGCGAGAGCGGCCACGCTGTCGTGATCGTCACGCACAAGCTGGGCGAGGTCATGCAGATTGCCGATCGCGTCACCGTCCTCAAGGGCGGCCGCAAGACCGTCACCGTCGAGCGCGGCGCGTTCGACGAGCACTCGCTCGCGCTCGCAATGACCGGCCGCGAGCTGCAGGAGCTTCCGCCGCGCTCACACGTCGCCGGCGACCAGCCTCTCCTCGACGTCCGCGATCTGCGGATCTCCGACCGCCGCGGCCACGGCGTCGTCGACGGCGTCAGCTTCAGCGTCCGCGCCGGCGAGATTCTCGGCGTCGCGGGGGTGGAAGGCAACGGCCAGCGCGAGCTCGTCGACGCACTGGCCGGGATCCTCCACCCGAGCGAGGGGCAGGTGCTGCTCGACGGCGCCGACGTGACGACTGCGACGCCCGCGGCGCGTCACGATCACGGGCTCAGCGCGATCCCCGAGGATCGGCAGGGATGGGGGCTCGTCCTCGACATGACGATCGCCGAGAACCTCGCGCTCGCAGGCGTGTCCGCCGGCGAGTACACGCGCTACGGGCTGCTCCGGCGGCGGGCGATCCGCGCCCACGCCCGGACGCTGCTCGAGCAGTACGACGTGAGGCCGGCGGATCCCGACCTTCGAGTCGCCTCGCTCTCGGGCGGGAACCAGCAGAAGGTCGTGCTCGCGCGCGAGCTCGGCCGTGACCCGAAGGTGGTGATCGCGGCGCAGCCGACGCAGGGGCTCGACGTCGGCGCGGCCGACTTCGTCCAGCGCTCGCTGCTCGACGTCCGCGAGCGCGGAGGGGCGGTCGTGCTCGTCTCGAACGATCTCGACGAGCTTCTCAAGCTGTCCGACTCGCTGATCGTCCTCTACCGCGGCCGCATCAACTACCAGGCCTCCGTCGCGTCCGTGTCGCTGTCCGGCGTCGCGCTCGCGATGGCCGGCAACCAGACGTCCGCACCCGTCGCGGAGGTCGCGTAGGTGAGCGCCGTCAACCTGGCCTTCAGGTCGATCGCCGTCCGGCACGAGACGACTCTCCGCTCGCTCGCCGGGACGATCGTCGCGGTTGCGCTGACGCTCGGGGTCATCGCCGCCGTGCTCGCTGGGCTCGGCGCGAACCCGTGGAGCGCAGCGCGAGGCCTCGTGTCCGGCGCGCTCGGCAACCGGTTCAACATCGGCCAGACCGTCATGATCGCGAGCCTCCTGATCCTGACGGGACTCGCCGCCGCGATCCCGTTCTCTGCGCGCCTCTGGAACATCGGCGCCGAAGGCCAGATGTACTTCGGCGCCTTCGTCGTCGCCGGGCTCGGCCTCACGCTGCCGTCCGACATGTCGCGCTGGCTCCTCTGCAGCATCCTCGTGCTCGCGTCGCTCGTCGCGGGCGCGGTGTGGGCGCTGGTACCCGGCGTGCTGAAGGCAACGATCAACGCGAACGAGGTGATCGTCTCGCTGATGATGACCTTCATCGCGCTCGAGGTCGCCGACTACGGGATCACCGCCCTGTGGCCGCAGCCGGCGGCTCCGCAGACGCGCTACCTGCCGGTGAACGCGACGTTCCCCTCGATCTGGACGGGAACGCTCGTCACGGCGGGCGCGCCGCTCGCGCTCGCGGCGGTGATCGTCGCGTGGGTGGTCATGCGGCGCAGCGGTCTCGGCTTCGAGATCCGCGCGATCGGCCTCAACTCGCGGGCCGCGCAGATGAACGGCATGCGCGTGGGCAGGGTGACGATCGTCGCATTCGCCATGGGCGGCGCGTTCGCCGGCCTCGCCGGCGCGATCAACGTGCTCGGGATGAACAACGCCCTCGTCTCCGGGTTCTCCGGGAACTTCGGCTACCTCGGCATCGCCGTCGCGCTGCTCGCGCGACTCGACCCGACGTGGATCATCCCCTCCGCCGTGCTGTTCGCGATCCTGCGCGTCGGCAGCAACGGCCTCCAGGTGCAGACGGGCCTCTCGCCGGACGTCGGCGAGATCGTCGTCGCGACCTTCGTGATCCTGCTGCTCGTCTTCAAGGTGATCAGGCTTCGCTACGCGGAGGCGCAGTCCGTTTGAACGTTACCGTCTCCGTCTTCTCGATCGGGATCGCGCTGATGGTGCCGATCCTCTGGGCCGCGCTCGGCGAGGTGGTCGTCGAGCAGAGCGGCGTCATCAACATCGGCATCGAGGGCGTGATGCTGATCGGCGCGTTCTGCTCCGCGCTCGGGTACCGCTACCTTCACGGGCTCACCTGGGGCCTCCTGCTCGGTATCGGCGGCGGCATCGTGTGCGGGCTCGTGCTCTCCCTTCTCTACGTGCGCCTCGGCACCGACCAGATCGTGACGGGGATCCTCTTCAACGTCCTCGCGCTCGGGTTCACGAGCACGCTCTACACGAAGTACCTCGGCGGCGGCGTCGTCAAGACGTACGGCGCCGTGAAGATCCCGCTGCTCGGCGACATCAAGTATCTCGGCGAGATCCTCTTTCAGCAGAACGTGCTCGTGTACGCGTCGTTCCTCGCCGCGCCCGTCGTCTTCTACCTCGTCAACAACACGTGGTACGGCCTCTATGCACGTGCCGCCTCGGAGCACCCTCGAGCCGCCGAGACCGCCGGCCTGAACGTCTGGCGGCTTCGCTACCCCGCCGTCATCGTCGGCTGCACGCTCAGCGCGGTCGGCGGCGCGACGCTCGTCCTCACCACCTCCGGCGGCTTCGTCAACGGCCTCACCGAGGGGCGCGGCTTCATCGCTCTCGCCGTCGTCGTGCTCGCCCGCTGGAACCCCTTCGCCGTCATCGCCGGCTGCGTCCTCTTCGGGGTCGCGCAGGCGCTGCAGTTCCAGATCCAGAACCTCGGCCCGCTCTCGCACGTGCCCTCGGACTTCGTGCTCATGTTCCCGTACGTGATCACCATCGTCGCCGTCGTGGCCGCGCGCGGGTCGCGCTATCCCGCCGCGATCGGCATTCCCTATCGCCCCAGTAGCGCCACGGCCGCCTGACGTGAGACAGTTGTTCGGCCGCCCCCTGCTCCCCGCTCAACGAAAGGAAGGTACGTAGTGCCACGCTTCCGATCCCTTCTCATCAGCGTGCTCGGCTGCATGCTCGTCGGCGCGATCGCCGCCGCGGCCGCAACGAGCTCGCGCTCTGCGACCTACCAGGTCGCGGTCCTGTTTCCCGGCACCTCGAACGACGGCTCGTGGGGGCAGGCATGGTCCCAGGGTTCCACCGCGGCCGCGAAGAAGTACGGCGTGAAGGTGACGCTCGTCGGCAACCTGAACACACCGGATCAGTACCTCGCGCAGGCGTCCGCGTTCGGCTCGAAGGGCTACAACCTCGTCATCATCGCGAACGGCGGCGTCGGCCAGGCCGACCTGCAGGCCGCACAGCACTTCTCGAAGACGAAGTTCATCCAGGCGCCGTTCGAGTTCGCGACGCCGGCGGCGCAGAAGGCGCGAAACGAGCCGGCGAACCTCGGTCACATCGACGCCGAGCAGCAGCAGGGTGCCTTCCTCGCCGGTGCGCTCGCCGGTCTGATCACGAAGACGAACAAGGTCGCGTCCGTGAACGGCTACGCCTTCCCGGCGCTCACGCGCCAGCCGGAGGCGTTCTCTCTCGGCGCCCGCTGCGTCAACGCGAAGGTGACGTTCCAGCAGAAGTACATCAACAGCTGGGACGACACGGCGCTCGCCAAGGCGGCGGCGCAGGCGTTCATCTCGAACGGCGCCGACGTCCTCTTCTCGGCCACCGACCAGGCGGCGCAGGGCATGTTCCAGGCGGCCGAGGCCGCTCCGCACCCGACGTACGTGATCCCCTCGTACTTCGACAGCCACAGCCAGGCGCCGAAGGTCGTGCTCACGAGCGTGCTCTACAACCTCCAGGGCGTGGCCGAGGACCTGATCAAGCTCGGCATGCAGAACAAGATCGGCGACCACTTCTACAAGCAGTACACGTACAAGAACATCGGCGTCGGCAAGCTCGCGCCGTTCTACAACCTCGCCTCGGCGGTGTCGCCGGCCGCGAAGGCGGGCCTCGCGAAGATCACGCAGGGCGTCCTCTCCGGGAAGATCAAGATCCCCGACGAGACGACCGGCAGCCCGACGATCGGCACGCCGAACTCCGCGGCGAAGATCAACGTCAAGTCGCTCGGCTGCACGCCGAAGTAGTTCGTCGAGTCGTAGCCGCGGGCCTTTGGGCTCGCGGCTACGGCGGAAAGGAATCGATCGATGAAGACGGAGATGTACTGCTACCTCGAGGACCGCGACAAGCGCGTCCTCCCCTCGAACGAGTCGTTCGAGCGCTGGCTCGATCCCGACCGCACGGCTGTCGCGTGCATCGACATGCACCGTGGTCACGTCGGCCCCGAGGACGAGCTGACCCTGCCGGCGCCGCGGGCCCGGGCGAAGATCGAGGTTCACAACGCGTTCCACCGGCTGGCGCGGCAGGCCGGGGTGCCGATCGTGCACGTGCAGCACTGGCAGCGCTACGGCGGCATCGACGACGCGCGGTCGAAGCGCCTCGCCGGCGGCGCGAACTGGCGCGTCCTCTACGAGCTCTACCTGCCGCCGAACGAGCTGATGCTCGAGCACAGCTGGGAGGGCACGAAGTGGCTCGACCTGATGGTCGAGGAGGTCGAGGGCGACTACTACGTCCGCACGAAGAAGCGCCTGTCGGCGTTCTACCCGACCGACTTCGAGTTCCTGCTTCGCCAGCTCGACGTCGAGAACCTCGTCATCACGGGGACGTACACGGACGCGTGCGACCTCTCGACCGCGTTCGACGCCGCCAACCGCGACTTCCGGGTGATCGTCCCGCGGGACATCGTCGCCGGGTACAGCGAGGAGGCGGAGCACGCTGCGCTTCAGATCGTGTCACTCCACCTCGGCCTCGTCGTGGACGGCCCTGCGCTCGTGCGCGAGTGGTTCGCGCGCAAAGGCATCGACGTCTCGCCCGAGCTCGAGCGCGCGGAGACGATGGACGACCTCGTGGAAGCCGGCGTCGCGGCGTGATCCTCGACGTCCACACGCACTTCGTCCCGCCCTTCGCGGTCGAGGAGGCGAGGAGCGGAGGCGTCTTCGGCGTCCGCGCCGACGGTGACTGGTTCGTGCACCCGCAGGGATACCGGTACCCGGTCGTGCCGGAGTTCGTCGACGCGTCGGCGAAGGTCGAGCAGATGGACCGGCTCGGGATCGACGTGTCGGTCCTGTCGATCGCGCCGACGCTCTTCTTCTACGAGCAGCCGGCGGCGGACGCAGTGCGTTTCGCGGAGCGGGCGAACGACGCCCTCGCGGACCTCGTCGCCGGCGAGTCGCGGCTGCACGGCTTCGCGAGCCTGCCGCTGCAGGACGGCGACCGCGCGGCCGCCGAGCTCGAGCGCGCGGTGCACGAGCTCGGGCTCGTCGGCGCCCAGATCGGCACCAACTGCGGGCCGACGCCGATCGACGCGCCCGAGCTCGAGCCCGTGCTCGCGGCGGCGGAGTCGCTCGGCGTCCCACTGATGCTGCACCCGTACTACGTGGGGCCGAAGCCGATGCTGGAGGACTTCTACTTCACGAACTCGATCGGCAACCCGCTCGACACGTGCACGGCCGCCGCGCGCCTCATCCACTCGGGC
>Ga0070741_10006611_pt1 | contig 24779 bp, 25 predicted proteins | sample Coa_R1_4_FD_66440 | JGI IMG/M metagenome (GOLD analysis project Ga0070741, IMG submission 66440) | Surface soil microbial communities from Centralia Pennsylvania, which are recovering from an underground coalmine fire - Coalmine... | ecosystem: Environmental > Terrestrial > Soil > Unclassified ... | reverse complement strand
GATGGCCTCGATGGTCTGCTGGCGCGCTCGCTCGGCCAACGCACCAAGCTCGGCGAATATCTCGATCCAATCGCCGACAAGCTGCTGATCAGCACGCTCTTTCTTGTCCTCTCGGCGATGCACCGCATTCCCTGGCGCGTGACCGTCGTGGTTTTCGGACGCGACCTGATTATTTTGATCGTTTGCGCACTGGTTTATGCGACAACATCGCTGCGCGACTTCCGCCCCAGCCTGCTGGGCAAGGCCAATACAGTCGCCCAAATTGTGACGTTAGGAGCGACTCTGCTCGTCGAGGTAGCACCGTGGTTCTGGATCGCAGCAGTGAAGAAAGTAGGCATCTGGACGGTCTTCTCCTTGACCATCGTCTCAGCGCTGCATTACGTGTACCTGCTCGGTGTGCGATTGCATTCCACGATGGAGCGATCAACGGCAAGACCGGCTTAAAAAGGCGAACACGGAGGTCACGGAGAATTTATTTGTGACCTCTTGTGTCACCCTCGTGACCTTCGTGTTCGCCTTTCTAGCTCTCCGAATTCAAGACATGCCGACGATTTTCGTCACTGAGCAAGTCTAGGTACTCCGAATGCTTCTTCAGGTACTTGCCCACGTAAGGGCAGATCGGTACCACTTGCAGCCCTTGTTCGCGGGCGTATTCCAGCGCGGTGCGTGCGAGCTTTGAGGCGATGCCGCGGCCTTCCAGTTCCGGCGGGACTTCGGTGTGATCGAGCGTAAGACTCCCGCCGACGTGGCGGTAGCTCAGGAACGCTGTTTGGTCGCCGGACTCAAGTTCGAAGCGGTGCGTGCGTTCGTTGTTCGTGACTTGGAAACTGCCGTCTTCACTAGCCATGCCGGACCTCGTTCCGACGTACACAAGCAAATATATCTGGATTGCATCGTTTCCGTACCTTTGCGTTCGCCTTTGGCGATGGCACTCGTCCGATTCTCTGCGCGGTTCAAGCCCGTCCTGCGCCCGGTGCGACCAAATCACCCTTGTTACAATCTAATGTTTGTCTTTCTGATCCATTCCCAACAAGCTAGACGGAGTCACACTTGCCAGAGACTATCTATGACGTAGCCATCATCGGCTCCGGTCCGGGCGGCTATACGGCCGCGATTCGTGCCGGCGAATACGGGCTGAAGACCGCGCTCATTGAAAAGGACGCGAAGCTCGGCGGCACCTGCCTGCATGTGGGCTGCATCCCCACCAAGAGCCTGCTGTTCGACGCCGAAATCTATGACCATTTCAAGGCCGCAAAGGAGCATGGCATTGAGAACGTCGATGGCATGAAGGTGAACTGGGGGACGATCCAGGACCGGAAGAACAAGATTGTCACCAAGCATGCCAAAGGTCTCGATTTCCTGATGCGCAAGAACAAGGTGACCGTTGTTCCCGGCTACGGACGGCTCACCGGCCCGGTGAAGAATGGTGTGCTCGACCTCGAAGTCACTGCTGGGGATGGGAAAAAGAGCAAGTTGCAGGCGAAGAATGTGATTATCTCGACCGGGTCGCAGGCACGCATGCTGCCCGGGCTCAAACCTGACTCTACGGTTCTGACCAACATCGAAATTCTCTCGCTGAACACGATTCCGAAGTCGCTGATCGTAATCGGCTCTGGCGCCGTCGGTGTCGAGTTCGCGTCGATTTATAAGTCGTACGGCACCGACGTGAATGTGATCGAGGCCCTGCCACGACTAGTTCCGGTTGAAGACGAAGACGTCAGCAAAGAGCTCCTGCGCGTTTATAAGAAGCGCGGAATCAGCTGTTATCTTGGCGCGAAGGTAGAAAAGGTGGAGAAGACGAAAGACGGCGCATCCGTCACATTCACCGGCTCCGATGGCAAGCAACAAAAGCTCGAAGCCGAAAAAGTTCTCATCGCCATCGGACGCGCGCCGCAGACCGACGATGTGGGCCTCGACAAAACCAAAATCAAAGCTGAGCGCGGCTTCATTCCGACCAACGAGTGGATGCAGACGGCTGAGCCGTGCATCTATGCGATCGGCGATATCGTTTTGGGAATGCCGCAACTGGCGCACGTCGCTGCCATGCAGGGCATGGTCGCCGTGGCAAAGATCGCCGGTAAGTATGCGCGTCCGGTGAAGCGGAACCTAATTCCGGGTGCGACATACTGCGAGCCGCAAATTGGGAGTGTCGGATTGACTGAGGCTCAAGCGCGGGAGAAGGGGTACAAAGTCAAAGTCGGAAAGTTCCCGTTTTCGGCGAATTCAAAGGCAAGCATCATCAGCAACCACGAGGGCTTCATCAAAGTCGTTTCTGAGGAGCAGTACGGAGAGATTCTCGGAGTGCACATTATTGGACCGTCTGCAACGGAACTGATCTCGGAAGCCGTCACCGCCATGCAACTCGAAGCCACGGTGGAAGAGATGATGTTCACCATCCACGCCCATCCAACGTTGTACGAGGCGCTGCTCGACGGCTTCAGCAGCGTGGAAGGCAAGGCCATCAATATCTGAAGCAGGCATGAGCGAACGATGCTTATTGAGCGCAGATGAACTGCTCCGCTTCTGCTTTGCCGAGACGCAGCGCTGGCACGAGTGGCTCGGTGCAAACCAGAAGCTGCTGGATTTGCCGTTCGACATCGCGCAAGCGAAAACTGTGCGCGATCTGATCCTGCATATTGTTGCGGTGGATTTGCGGTATGCCGAGCGGCTGCTGGGCGAAAAGGTGACCGAATACAACGAGCTGCCTACGTCCACACTAGAGGAGCTCTTCTCAACCGCTGATCAGGCGCGAGAGAAGCTGGACTTCTTCGCGCGACAGGCCAGCGAAGCCGAATGGAACCAGGTCCTCAGCTTTCCCACGCGCAGCGCAGGCACACTCTCTTCCAGCAAACGCAAGATCTTCATTCACACGCTGCTGCATGGAATGCGTCACTGGGCGCAGCTCGCAACTTACTTGCGCCAGCAAGGACACAAGCAGCCCTGGGCTCATGACTTCATTTTCAGCGATGTCATTCGATAACGCCGGCCGCAAGGACTGGCATGCACGTGTTTCCGTTCACAACACCATCAGGCAGCGGAGACGACTCGACTGAAGCGTAGAATGCTGCGCCGCTGGAATGCGTGCAATTCATGGAGCAGCAGCTCTCGGAAACCCCAAGTTCTACGAATCTCTCTGCAAACACCTCGCAGCTAACGCACATCCAAGCCATTAGTCCCGAGCATAGGGACGCAACTTACAGGAGGGTGCAATGGCAGATCCTCTGCACAACAGAGATTTTCCCGAACTGGGCACACGCACCGTCGAGCCGATGGGCACGGGGCTCGAAGAAGATCGCGGCGACGCTGTCACGTACCAGGCTCCCCTTGAGGATCCGATCCGCAAAGGCGAGATGTACCGGCCGACGATGCCGGAAAATACTGGGAATCCACGTCTGAATCGTACTGCGGAGCAGATCGGAACGGCGCTAGGCAAAACCGTGTCCCAGGTAAAGCGCGCTCCGGAAACTGCTCGTCGCGGTCTTCATGTGGTTCGCAGCCGCGCGCAGGAAGCGCAGAGCAATGCCGGCGACCAGCTTGCCAGTTCAGCATCATCGTTGGCCGATAGCGCCCAGCAACGCGCGCGCGAGTTCGCCAACACGGCACAGCAAAGAGCACGCGATCTGGCGGACACGACCAAGCGCCGGGCAAGCGAGCTCGCCGACGCTGCGGAAGAGCGTGGACGCGTGTTGCTCGATAAAGCCGACGAACTCAGTGACAAAGTCGCTGAGCGGGGTAAAGAGCTGCGTGATCAGCTCGAAGCGCGTACGCGGGAGGCACGCGCACAGGCTCGCTTGAAAGCGCAGCAGGCGCGGCTACAAAGCGAGCGTCTGATTCAGGAAAAACCTTTGCATGTGCTCGGCGGCATTGCTGCCGCGGCGTTTTTATTGGGAGTTTCACTCCGGATCGTGAGGTCACGCAATGCAAGTCGTTACTGAAAGCAACAGAACCATCGGGCAAGTGGTAGCCGAGCTGAAGAGGGACGCTCGCGATTTCGTCTCCACGCGTTTGCAGATGCTCTCGCAGGAGATGAAGGAAAAAGTCGGCATCTGGAAGGTCGCGATTCCGATGCTCGCAGTGGCCGCGCTCTTCGGTGTCGTCATGTTTCTGGCATTGACCTTTGCATTCATCGCCTTTTTCGCAGGCGTCTTCTACGGCAGCGCATACTCGTGGTGCTACGGCGCGCTGATCGTCACCGCAGGATATTTCCTCATTGCGATCGGCATGTTCTACCTTGGGCGGCGTGAGCTTACTCAGGCGGGACTGGCGCCGAAGCGCACGCTGCGTGTTCTAAAAGAGGACCAGATCTGGATTCAGCATGAAGCGAGGTCACAGGCATGACGCAAGCACAGCCGCAACTCCCTGCAGAAATTCTCGAGAAACGCGCCGCCGAACAACGCCGTGCGTTGCACAATGACGTCCGGGAGCTTCGCTCCGCCGTGCGCCACGAGATTCGAGAGCGGACGGACATCAAACGCAATGTACGTCGCCATTTCGCGCCCATCGCCGGCGGGACAGCGGTAGTAGCGTTGGCTTTGGGCTACGGCACTGCGGGAATCTTTACGCGACACTGACGGCCGAAGCGTGCGCCCCGAAACGTCCGATGGCGGGTTCTGTGTCGCGCTGATGCAGTCGCATGTGAAGCCCGCACTTGCGCGGAGGGGGTCACTGCCGGCGTCAGAAGCTACTTCTGAGCGACTTCCGTTAATCGCGCCAGGTAGCGGTCGATAGTCCCCGTATACCCAATCACAAATCGTGACACAAAGCGGAACACCGGATTGTAGACCTCGCCATCCTCCGTGATCGTTACCAGACAGCCGTCATTTTGCTGCTCTATTCTCCACGTCCATCCACCGCTAAAAGGCAGATTCTTGTCGGCAATCCTGCTCCTAAGCAGCGTGGGCGGAGAGAATTCCACGCGTTCATAAGTAATGGTCTGTCCCTGCCTGTCCGTCTCACGGACGAAGTGCTTGCCGTCTTCATCGATTACCGCATAAGTTTTCAAGTCCGTCCGCCAGTCTTGTGGACCTGAAATCAACTTGAAAACCTGCTCAGGCGAAGCCTTGATAAATGCAGAGCGCGTCGCGGCGTGATGCTTTGGCAGAAGTGCACCGATCAGAACAACAATCGCAATCACAGCCGCAATGATCAGAGCCGCAATAAACGCAATTTTCATTTTGTGTTCCTTCGCCGCCGCAATTGCTGTCGCTGCATCAACCGCTCAGCCGCGTTGCCGAGCAGCGCGAGCCCGTGCAGCGCGGGCTCGCGATTTGTTGACGCCGAGGAATGAAAGCATCTTCTGCGCCAAATCGGGATTGAGCACTGAATTCTGTTCGCCTAAGCGCGCTCCTGAAGAGGTGAGCCGTACGCTCACGCGCCGCCGATCACTTCCGTCCCGCACCCGACGCACATACCCGAAGCGCTCAAGCTTGCTGATCTGAATCGACATCGTCGACTCGGTCACGCCCAAGTGCCGAGCTAGCTCCGATACAGTGCGAGGGGGCTGGAGATCGAGATGATCCAAAATGCCTGCCATGCGCACAATCAGCAGTGGCCATCCTCGTCGTCACGCAGATGCCGGCGATGACAAGCGAGGTAGATCTTCGAACAGTCCCGAACGAGCCGCTGCATATGTGCTCAACATAGCAGGAGCATGGCGCAGATGCTTTGATTCGCCAAAGCAATAGCCATAACCAGCCATTCTGCGAGCCTTCGATGCCTTCTTCCCCGTTATCGAGATGGATCGTTGAATTACTTCAACGCTTCAGGCATCGCGATGCTAGGTGGCGGAGACGCACGCTCCTGCCGGTATCGACTTCGACCGGCATTCACCTGGGCACGGATGGGCGCCGAGGCTGGAAGCTGTGCTGCGCAGTGTCCATTGTGCTTATCCGGCCGACACAGCAAGGCGATGGTACTCGGCATCCGCCTCCGGCGACATGAAGACCCACAGTGTGTAGACGCCGAGCGCAGTACCGAACGGAATACTGAACAGTGCGATAAACGCCATCACTAACACGAGAGGGCGAGCCCATCTCTGGCGTTCAAGTAATCCAATGCCAGCGATCAGGCTGGCGCCCGCTTTGATGGCGATGAAGCATGCGATTCCCGTCAGGAGCGGATGAAGAAAAGCGGGATGAGCTTCATTGTATCGGCCAAAAATCGTATTAGCGATGATGAAAAGTACAGCTGCGCCGAGCGCGTGCAACACTGCTTCCGCAATCCACAAACTGCCTACCAGCCGGAAGTGCTGCTCCACGCGGCTGAGCATATGCCTTCCCAAAATCGCATTGCCGCATTTACCGCAAACGGTCTGGTTGGATGAAAGAGGACTTCCGCAGAAATTGCAATACATATCGGCCTCACTGGGGAGGGAATAACTTACTACAGGTTTGGTTCAGCTGGGACCGAATACGCGAATTGCGGAATGGAGGTTCCGGGAAAGAATACGGAGGCGATGGGCAATAAGCAGCAACGCGGTGGGTCAGACATCACGTAATAGAGTTATCCGCTTATTGCCTACCTATCGCTTATTGCCTATCGCTACTCATTGCTTCCCTAACGTCTCGACTACTCGATCAAAATCTTCCAGCGACGCGTACTCGATCACGATCTTTCCTTTGCCTTTATTGTCACGAATCGTGACACGCACTCCCAGCGCGCGCTGCAGCTCTTCTTCGGCAGCACGCACGTTCGGATCGATCGCGCGCTTCGGCTTTGCTTCACGCTGTTCCGCGTCGCCTGGGGCGAGCATACGGTGCACCATCTCTTCCGTCTGGCGAACAGAAAGCGCAAGATGGCGCACCTTCTGCGCGGCTGATGTGATCGTTTCGGGATTATCGAATGCGAGCAGGACCTTGGCGTGTCCGGCAGTGAGTTCTCCCTTTTCCAGCGACTGCTGTACCGTTTCGGGAAGGCGCAACAGGCGAAGCAAATTGGCGATCGACGTGCGTTCGCGGCCGGTGCGCTGCGACATCTGCTCCTGCGTGAGGCTGAACTCACGCGCCAGTCGCTCAAAGGCTCTAGCTTCTTCCATGGGGTTCAGCCCCTCGCGCTGCAGGTTCTCGACGATGGTCATCTCCATCGCCTGTTCGTTCGACACCTGCTTAATGACAGCGGGAATGAACTCTCGGCCGAGCTTCTGCGAAGCTCGCCACCGGCGTTCGCCGGCGATGAGCTGATAGCGTCCATTGATCGGACGCACGACGATCGGCTGTACGATCCCGTTCGCCTGTATGGACGCAGCCAGTTCGCTCAGAGCCTGATCATCGAAGTTGGTGCGAGTTTGATAGGGATTGGGATCGATCTCGCTGATCGGGAGGTCGCGAACGGCGTTGGGCGGAAGCGCCGTTGAAATGGTTGTTTCAGCAGGACGGGTAGAGGGAAGAAGCGATTCTAGTCCGCGCCCCAAGGCTTTGCGAGGTCCGGATTGTGTTGTGGCGATGGTCATAGCTTGTACGAGTCAGGAACTGTTACAAAATCAGAGTCGACTTGGTCGGCTTATCTCCACGACTAGATCAATACTGAACTGAAGTGGCCAGTCGTCGAAGATCGCCAGCATCCTGTAGTTGTTGTTCCACGTGGAACAACTGTGGTGCAAACTAGAGTCTCACTTTGATGGTTGTAGACCTTCAACAACCCCCGCAATGAACTCGGTTATGAGATACGCGATGGCCATTGCCATTGCGACCGCGAATGGGGTTATCAGGAATCCAGCCTCACCAAATGGTGACCGGCTGGAAAGGTATTCATTCCAATTCGCCCACAGCAATGCTCCGGACGCGAGCACCATGACAAAGCCTTCGGTCCTCAGGGCAATAACCTCGGCCATACGCTCTGTCTTTTTTCCGAAGGGAGAGCGCCGGAATCCTATTTGAAGCGCATACCAGACGAAGCATACCTCCGTTGCTGCTACAGGTACCACTTGCGCTTTTAAGGGCGAGGACAACTGTTTTCTGACGTGAGCAGATGCGGCCGATTGCACTGCCAGAGGCAGCAGCAACCCAGTTGTGACGAAGCTCGCGGCCATGACTCGGTTCAAGGACATGCCTTTAATGCGGTCGAAGTGCCTCAGAGAGCCGATCCAAAAATACTCGTGTGGAGCCCTCTACAATCGCGAACGGGGTTTTCAGCCGAAACAAGCAGCCAACTGCGTGCAAACGAATTCACGCCGTCAGCTCTGCTGCTGCAGGCGCGTTCGCCGCCATGATCCTTCCCATTAGTTCCTTCGCCAGCTTGATGTAGCTCTCAGCACCTTTTGACCGCACGTCGTACAGAAGCGCAGGCTTACCGTAGCTTGGGGCTTCCGCCAAGCGAACATTCCTTGGAATCGTAGTCGCGCATAGCTTCTCGCCGAAGAACTCGCGCAGATTGCCCGCGACCTGTTGAGCTAAGTTCGTGCGCTCGTCCCACATGGTCAGAACCACACCTTCGAGCTCCAGGCGGGGATTGAAGCTTTGGCGAATCCGCTCCATCGTATCGAGTAATTCGCTAATGCCTTCCAGAGCGAAGTACTCGGCCTGCATGGGAATCAATACCGAATCGGCCGCTACAAGAGCGTTGAGGGTGAGGAGGTCAAGAGCTGGAGGACAATCGAGCACGATGAAATCGAAGTCTGGGCGAACTTGCTCAAGGGCATTCCGCAGGCGGAACTCGCGGTTCTCCGAGTTGACCAGCTCGATGTTGGCTCCGATCAGATGCTTGTGGGCTGGGAGCACGTTAAGGCCTTCAAGTTCTGTCGCCACCACGGCATCGCGAGCACCGGCATCTCCCATGAGAATGTGATAGAGACTAATTCGATTCGGATCACGTTGCAGCCCGAGCCCGCTGGTTGAGTTCGACTGCGGATCGCAATCGACTAGCAGAACCCTAACTTCGGCCGCCGCCAACGAAGCCGCCAGGTTAATAGCGGTGGTGGTTTTCCCGACTCCGCCTTTCTGGTTTGCGATCGCGATGATTCTCGCCACGTCGTCCTCTTATCTTCAGAACCTAACTGTTTGCATTCTCATCCGACAATGCCTGATTTTGGGGCAGTGACGTGGATAAGGCGTCTGTTCCACGTGGAACAATCGCGCTAAGCCTCCGCTTATGAGTTACAAATACTCGGAGTAAAGGAGTGGAAAATCATGTGGAGAAACGGGTTGCAGGCTGGGAGAAGAGTGGAATGACTCCGGATGTTCCACGTGGAACATCTCGTCGGCTGCAGGCACGCGCCCGTTTACTACTTTGATTCCTCCACAAGAGCTCTCATCTGAATTGCCGCACGCGCGCGGTCAGCACTTGCGAACAGAAGGCAAAAGGAACATGGCAGGCATTTCGACTACCCGATCATCGCAGCGATACGGCTTCCGGCCGCCTGTTCGCAGCCGCAGAACCGCAAAATCGAATTTTTGGTGCGATCCCCGAATCTAAAGGACTTAGGCCTCCGATCCCCGGGGATATCCCCAAAGCGATCCCCGGAGTATCCGGGCGATCCCCGCCGATGCCCGGGAATCAAATGCTGCGCTGCCGTAGATATAGGCACTCCCATCCAGCTTTTGAACTGATTCGTGCAGCACGAGCGAGATCATCGGAGAGCTCCTGCAGAAATGGTGCGAAGCCCGCCTGCCCAGGAACGCAAGTCAAAGGGGCCAAGCCAAAGGCTCCGCGAGGATGGCTACCACGCCCTAACTTAAATGCACATTTAGGATAGCGAACATAGAGCGAAGCGTCAAGGGCTAAAATGGCGCATGCCATTCCCGTATCAGGAATCACTTCCCGCTCAGCTTCGTGCCGAGCAACAACACGCGCTCGTGGGAGTCGGGAATGCCGAGAGGCTCGCGCCAATGGAAGTCTTCGAGCTTTGCACGGGCAATCTGCGTTTGCGCGGCTCCGATCAGGAGCGCGAGTTCGCCTTGCCGGTCCAGCAGCGACGCGGCAACAGGAAGAACGGAATCGAACTTCTCCACCGCACGTAGTGTCACGATTCGTGACTTGAGTGCAGCATGCTCTGCGCGCCCCGCATAAACACTGGCGTTGCTGATTTGCGCGCTGCGAATCACTTCGCGCAGGAAGGTCACCTTCTTTTGCTGCGACTCGATCAATACGACCTTAATATCCGGGCGCAGAACGGCGATGGGCAAACCGGGAAATCCGGCGCCGGACCCTAAGTCTGCCAATTGCGCATTTGGTTTCAGATCGAGTTGAACGCCAGCGAACAGCGACTCGCCGAAATGCCTGCGTACGATCTGCTCGGAATCGCGTATGGCGGTGAGATTGATCTTCGCATTCCAATTCAGAAGCAACTCCAAATGCGTTTGGAACTTTCGGAGTTGTTCGGGCGAAAGTGGCTCTTGTATAAATGCCCCCAGAAGAGGCCCAAACGCGATCATCATTCAGATGGTACAAGGACCGACGCGCCTCGCGTGGGCGTCGGCTTAGATCGCAAACTTCGAGGAAATGTGAGAAAAAAGACCCGCTCCGAGGGCCGCAGGTCCTGGTTCGATTCGTGGAACTATAGCCGCAGCTCTTGCCGAGTTCGTTCGGCGATGAGCGGCATCTCCGATACAGGCGAGACATGAATCGAGCTTCGCCTCAATGCATCGATCGCGAACTGCACCGCATCGTCTTGTCGGTCGAGCCGTTCATCGACGATAGCGGTCAGATCAGCCTTCGCGTTTTCGACGCGAGCGATGCCCTCTGCGAGCGCGGAATAGCTGAACGCGAGAACCTTCGCGCTAGCGGGATCGCTGCGCAGCGACACTCCGTGAAAGAGCCGGATCACGCCGTTCGGCTTGTAGCCGCAATCGATGCGCAACGAGTCACCGGGATGGGTGTATTTCGACGCGCGAATACTCTTCGTCAGCGATTCCCAAACCCCTGCGGTCTCGAAGGCTTCGCGCATGCGTGTGACGATGCGCTGTCGCGCTCCAAGACGCGATTCCCGTTTTTGTACAGAACGCTCCAGATAGGTGCGTGCCAAGTGCTCCAGATCATGCTCGGGCGAATCGGATAGCAGCGCATGAGAGCTCGACAACTGCAGCCCTGTGGAAAGCGTCTCCTGCAGCCGATGCATCGTTTGCTTGCGCGATTCCGGATTGCGCATCTGATCGCGAAGATCACCTTCGAGCGCTTCCAGAACATCAATGTCGGCCTGTGGATCGAGGCAGCGCACGCGGCTCCAATCACGCGTGAAGCGCACGCCGGCGTACTCGTCTTCTCGTCCGAGAAGGAGCGCGCCGATGTTGACGAACTCGTTCTTGAACGGATCAGGAACGTAGCGCATCAACAGGAAGTCGCAGGGCTTACTCATGGTCAGTACATCTTCGTCGCAAAACTCGGGCGAGGGCGCCCGGCTCCACGTCGGATATTACTTTACCCCCATTGTGCGGCGCCGAATGCTTTTTGTATGCAGGCGTAGCGAGCAGCGCCCAATAAACCTGCGTCATCATTCAGGACGATCTTCACGGGGATGTCCTCCAGTAAAGATCGCATGCGACCCTTATCGAAAAACGCCTCCAGGAACTCCGGGCGTTGCATAAGGGGGACGTTCTTGGCGGCGATACTTCCCCCGATGTAAATACCGCCGAGAGACATGAATTTGAGCGCGCAGTTCCCTGCTTCGGCGCCATAGACGCTCACGAAGATAGACATGGTTTGCGCGCAAATAGCGGCGTTCTTTTCTGAAGCCAGTTGCGAAATCAGCGCCGGGGGGTCTTTGGCTGCCGCCATCTGTTCGCGCAGCCATGACGGCTCTTCAGCCTGCTTGGTATCGCGCAGGAAGTCATAGACGTTCTTGATGCCGCTGCCGGCGAGTACGCGCTCGTAGCTGACCGTTTTGTAGCGAGTGAGCAGATACTTCAGCAACTCGATCTGCAATTCATTGCGTGGAGCGAAGTCGGAGTGGCCGCCTTCGCAGGCGAATGGATGCTGACGGAATCCGTCCCACAAGAGGCCGGCCTCACCGAGGCCGGTGCTCGCGGAGATCACCGCGGTGTTGCCCTCGGCGTCCTCTGCTCCGGGATGCAGAGTGATGAAGTCTTTGGACTCGAGCGAATCCAGGCCGTAGGCATAGGCTTCCAGATCGTTGATCAACCCGACATTTTTCAGATTGAGTTGCCGCGCGACCTCGCGCGAATCGATAGTCCACGGGAGATTTGAGATTTTGCTTCTTCCGGCGCGCACCGGCCCCGCGACAGCGAAACATGCGTTCTGCGTTGGGATCCCTTCGCTGCGGATGAAGTCGCCGGCGATTTGCGGCAGGCCGCTGTACTGCTGGCTCTCGTAAATCTTCTCGACGACGAGCGGGAACTTGTTTCCTTCGGCCTTGAAGGCGGCAACACGGCTGTGCGTCGCCCCGATGTCTCCGGCGAGAATCATCATGTTATGTCCCTCCATTTGCGGCCGTCACGTGCGAGCAGGTCGTCGGATTCTCTTGGTCCCCAGGTTCCAGCAGCGTAGTTGGGGAATTTGCGTGAGGGCACGGCGCGCCATACGTCGAGCACGGGATCGACGACGCTCCAACCGGCTTCGACCATATCGGCACGCTGGAAGAGCGTGGGATCGCCGATCATGCAGTCGTAGAGCAGGACTTCGTATCCGGTCTTGGGCTCGGTTTTGAAGTACTTGGCGTATTCGCAATTCATATCGACGGATCCGACCCTGACCGTAGAGCCTGGGATCTTGGCGCCGAAGCTGAGCATCATGCCCTCTTCCGGCTGAATCTCGATCACTAACTGATTGGTACGCAGTTGGTGGCCAACCGTGTGCTGGAAAATCTGCAGCGGCGTGCGCTTGAATTGAATGGTGATTTCTGTGTGCCGGCGCGCAAGACGCTTGCCGGTGCGAACATAAATCGGAATACCGGCCCAGCGCCAGTTGTCGACCGAAAGCTTCATAGCGACAAAAGTTTCGGTGCGCGATTCCGGAGCAACGCCGGGCTCCTTCCGGTAAGCGGGTACCAGAGCGTCATCGACCTTTCCTTCTCCATACTGTCCGCGAACAGTGTCCTGAAGAACGTCGTCCGGGTTGAAGATCTTGATCGCATGCAGGACCTTGGCCTGCTCATCGCGGACCGCCTCCGATTTGAACGATGCAGGCGGTTCCATCGCGGTGAGGCTGATGAGCTGCATGATGTGATTGGGGACCATGTCGCGCATGGTGCCGACGTTATCGAAGTATCCGCCGCGCCGTTCGACGCCGACCGTCTCAGCGTTTGTGATCTGCACGTGGTCGATATAGTGATCGTTCCACAATGGCTCGAAGATGCTGTTGCTGAAGCGAAAGACGAGCAGGTTCTGCACTGTCTCTTTGCCGAGATAGTGATCGATGCGGTAGATCTGATCCTCGGCGAGCACCGCCCGAATCTGCGCATTCAGCGTCTTCGCCGATTCGAGGTCATGGCCGAAGGGCTTCTCGATAATGACCCGCCGCCAATATCCGTTTTGTTCTCGAGCCAGCGCGTGGCGGCCTAGCTGTTCGACGATCTGCGCAAAAAACTTCGGGGCTGTCGCCAGGTAGAACAGGTAGTTGCCTTCAGTTCCATAGCGGGAATCAAGCTCGTTCAGCCGTTTATTGAGGCCGGTGTACGTGTTCTCATCGCCGAAGTCGCCGCGCTCGTAATAGAGTCGTTCGCAAAACCAGCGCAACGTGTCCCCATGATCTTCTTTGTCCACAAACTGCGTGACCTGCTGGCGAAAGGCGTCGCCACTCAGTTCGTCCACAGAGACTCCGACAATGGCAAAATTGCCCGGCAGCAGCTTGTCTTTGGCGAGGTTGAAGAGCGCAGGAACCAGCTTTCGCTTGGTGAGATCCCCCGCAGCTCCGAACACAACCATCACGCACGGGCCCGCAGGTTTGTCGGTAGCGTTGAGTTCCTCTTCCAGGTTAACTGCTGCCGCGCTCGCCATGGGGCCTCATCAAAAGAGGGAAAGTATTGTAGGACGCGGCACGGGCTTCTGCCTACTGCCACTTGCTACGGTAGAATTGTCGCGACTACAGTCGTCCCACTCTTCGCAGACGAGTTCAGGCATTGGACTGGCACAGCCGTCGCATTTCAGAAATCCTTGAGCGCGCTCTTCTCGAAGACCGCGCCACGCGCGACGCTACGACTCAAGCCTGTATCGATCCGCGCATGCGCGCGACCGCAACTATCCATGCGAAACAGGCATGCATCTTGTCCGGCCTCGGAGCAGTGAATCGCATTCTCGAGATTTACAGCAATCTCGACAAGTCGGTGATTGGGCATCACGAGGTCATCAGCCATCCTGAGGTGTTCGATGGTGTTCGCCTCCACGATCGCCAGGCAGTCGCCGTGATTCGCCACAATGCGCGCGTCATTCTTTCCTGCGAGCGGGTGATTTTGAACCTGCTGCAGCGAATGAGCGGCATTGCAACCATTACACGGCGCTACGTGGATGTAATCGGCGGAACAAAGGCGCGGATTCTCGATACTCGCAAGACTGTTCCGGGAATGCGTCTGCTGGATAAATATGCCGTACGCTGCGGCGGCGGACACAATCATCGTCTCGATCTTTCCGACGGCGTGCTGATCAAGAACAATCACATCTCTCTCGGCGGTGGGATTGCGCAGGTGCTGAAAAAAGCGCATGAAGCGCGTATGGGAACGCAGCCGATCGAGATCGAAGTTCGTACGCTCGAAGAACTGGAAGAGGCATTGGCTAATGGAGCTGAGGCAATCCTGCTCGACAACATGGATCCTGCAACAGTGCGGAAAGCAGTCGAGCGGGTGGCGAATCACACCCGCCGCATTCCGCTCGAAGCTTCCGGGGGAATGAATCTCGAGAACGTCCGCAGCTATGCCGAGACTGGCGTCGATTACATTTCCGTCGGCGCGCTCACGCATTCGCCGCAATCCGTCGACATGAGCATGAAGATCACGCCGGCGTTGTTCTAACCCTTGGATCGACGCGCGCGCTCGCGCGGTCTTCGATGGCGATTAGAGCGTTTGGTGGACATCAGAATTCCTAATTGCGGCGGAAAACCCGGCCGGGGCGGCCGCCAGTCCCGTCACTTTCGCAAAATGAAAAAGGCCTTCGTAGGCACGAAGGCCGCAAATCAGTTTGCCTAAAGCAGCAGTTATTTCTTCTTAGCTGCCTTCTTCTTTGTGGCCTTCTTTTTCATTGGCATTGTTAAGTTCCTCCTTGTGGAACGTTCTCCCTTGGTTTTCGGAGCGCTGCAAGAGCTACTCCGCTTATTGCGCTTACTGCACTACTACCACAAGATATTGTGCTCTCTTTTGGTTGGTGTCAAGAATTTTGTGAGTTTCTGCGCTTCTATAATCGGCGCTTCGACCGATGGCAGATCCAGTTGAGCTCGAAATTTTTCGCGAACTCTTTCACTCAATAGCGGAAGAAATGGGAGCATCGCTGCGGCGCAGCGCGTTCTCGCCGAATATCCGCGAGCGTCGCGACTACTCGTGCGCCGTTTTCGACAGCAAGGCACAAGTGATTGCCATGGGCGATCACATGCCGGTGCATCTCGGATCGATGCCGAGGTCGGTGCAGGCTGCAATCGCTCACATCTCACTCGGACCAGGCGACGTGGCAATGCTGAACGACCCCTTCGCAGGCGGCACGCATCTGCCCGACATTACGCTCGTTGCTCCAGTATTTATAGAGCAGAAGAAATCAAAGAAGAGCGCGAGTGGGAAAGCCGACCAGCAGCAGCCCGATTTCTACGTAGCCTCGCGCGCTCATCATGCCGATGTTGGCGGCGCTGCGGCGGGATCGATGGGGCTCTCGCGCGATATCTATCAAGAGGGCTTGCGCATTCCTCCGGTGCTTCTCGTGCGCGCTGGAATGACGCAATGCGATGTGTTCAACCTCGTCTTGGCCAATGTGCGCACGCCGGAGGAGCGCGAGGGCGATCTGGGTGCGCAGATTGCTTCCTGCACCACCGGCGCTCGGCGCCTCAAGGAATTATGCGAACGCTACAGCCTAGCGCGTGTTCAACGCGCAGCCGATGAACTCCAACAATATGCCGAACAAATGACACGCTCTCTCCTCGCGAGTCTCCCCGCCGGCGAGTACGAGGCGGAAGACTTTCTCGACAGCGACGGCATCACTGATCGGCCGGTCCGCGTCAGGGTAACTATTCGCATTGCGGCGAAACAGCGAAGCGGTCAGCCGATGGTCACGATCGACTTCAGCGGCTCCAATCCGCAGGTCGAAGGCAGTGTGAATGCTGTCGAGGCAATTACGTACTCCGCGTGCTTCTACGTATTCCGTTGTTTGCTAGCGGAAGATGTTCCGGCTGCCGCTGGCATTATGCGACCAATACGTGTACTTGCTCCCGAGGGAACAGTCGTCAATGCGCGTCCACCCGCGGCGGTCGCAGGTGGCAATGTCGAGATGTCGCAACGCATCGTGGACACTCTTCTCCGCGCGCTGGCGAAGGCAGCTCCTGATCGCATTCCCGCCGCATCATCAGGCACGATGAACAATCTGACCATTGGCGGCCTCTTTCCGAAAGACCACGCGCGGGCAGGCGAGCCGTTCGCGTATTACGAGACGATCGCAGGCGGAATGGGCGCGCGTGCGACGCAGGATGGAATCTCGGGCGTCCACACGCACATGACGAATTCGCTGAACACTCCGGCGGAAGCTCTGGAGTATGCATATCCCTTTCGCGTGACTCGCTATTCCTTGCGCCCCAACAGCGGTGGAGCAGGAAGGCACGTCGGAGGTGATGGCATTGTGCGCGAGCTAGAGCTGTTGTGCGACGCCGACGTAACGCTCCTGGCAGATCGCCGCAAGCGCGGTCCTTATGGCCTTCAAGGCGGGAGTGATGGCGCTCCGGGGCGCAATGTCGTAATCCGCGCTGGCGCGTCTGAACATCCGATTCCCGAAAAGGGAACCGTCCGACTGAAGCGCGGAGAGCGCGTCAGAATTGAATCTCCGGGCGGTGGAGGTTGGGGTACAGCTTCTTAAGAGTGCTCCGGCCGCTCCTGACGCTTTCCGTTCATCTATAATTCGCGGTTCGCCCTTGCGGCCTCTGCCTGTGAGTTCGGCGAAGATTCCGTAGCCTTCATTTGTTGCGCTGGCATCGCGCAGGATCACCGTTCATGGCCATGAGAGTAAGAAAGGCAGTATTCCCGGCAGCGGGACTCGGCACTCGTTTTCTTCCCGCCACCAAAGCTCAGCCGAAGGAAATGCTGCCGATCGTTGATAAACCCATCATTCAATACGGCGTGGAAGAAGCGCTCGCTGCTGGTTGCGATCAGATCATCATTGTTACTGGACGCGGCAAGAGCGCGATTGAAGATCACTTCGACGTGAGCTACGAGCTCGAGAAGATGCTCGAGGAGCGCAAGAAAACGGAGCTGCTCACAATCGTGCGGCAGATTTCTGACATGATCCACGTCGCTTACGTTCGTCAGAAAGAGGCGATGGGACTCGGACACGCCGTGCTGATGGCGCGTGAACTCGTCGGCAACGAGCCTTTTGCGGTGCTGCTCGCCGACGACGTCATCGACGCAAATCCCCCGTGTCTGAAGCAGATGATCGATCAGTTCGACCACACGCAGTCGAGCATCATCGCGACGCAGCAGGTAGATGGGCCAGGGATTTCAGCCTATGGCGTTCTGGATGCGACTCCGGTCGCAGGCAATGATCGGTTATATGAAGTCCGCAATATGGTGGAAAAACCGAGGCTTGAAGAGGCGCCATCAAATCTTGCGATCATCGGCCGCTACATTCTGACGCCACGAATCTTCGAGGTGCTCGATCGAACTCCGCTCGGAACTGGTGGCGAACTACAGCTCACCGACGGAATGCGCCTGCTGCTGAAAGAAGAAAAAATATTCGGCTATCGCTATGACGGCAAGCGGCACGATGCAGGCGACAAACTTGGATTTCTCAAAGCCACAGTTGAGTTCGCCCTGAAACGTCAGGAATTAGGACCACAGTTCCGGGAGTACCTAAAAAAGCTGCAGCTGTGAAGTTGCATCTCTAATCGTCGCCACAGAGGATACAAAGAGCCCAGAGGAACAGAGGAACTACACCTTCCTGAGGTAATGAGGTGCGAATTTTGCTCTGACGTTTTCTCTGCGACCTCCTGTGTCCTCTGTGGTTTTCGAACTCAGTTGAAAAGCAGAAAAGGCGGCTCGTGAGCCGCCTTTGTATCTCGGAGCTTTGAATTCCTATACGTTCCCTTCGGTGCCCGTGGCCTGCTGTGATTGCGCACGCCCTATGACGTTTTCAGCCTGGCTGCGAATGGTGCTGATACCCGAACGCACACGTTCCTTGCCTTGATCGATCATTTCGCGCGCACTGTCAGAGAGATCGCTGGCGCGATCTACGAGATTATTACGAGTCTCTTCGCCGCTCATAGGAGCGAATAGCACTCCCAAACCAACTCCAATTCCGAGTCCAATCAGAAAACCTTTCATGCAGAAGTCCTCCAGCTAAATTTTACGGGGTTCCAGTCCTAACCACCGGCCGCCTCCTTAGAGATGCCGCTTTCCTCAGAGAGTTTGCCGCACAGAAGTGGTGCAATCTTGCTGCCGATGAAAGTTGGATGCAGGCCAACCAACGTGAATGAGCCCTTGTTCTTTTGGGGCGAGCCTCCCACTTGCAGCTATGGGCGTGCATTGGAGAAGCTCCTGCGAAGATACCCTGAATTTCTTGGCAGGTGGAACAACCCTTTGAGCATTTCAGCGGATGGCGCACTTTGGCGCACCGCCCAGTTCTCCCGCTGGCTGCGGAAATCCACGTTTACAAATATGGCCTAAGTGCCTGAGTCTATTCGGCACTCCTTGGTATGCAGAGCTGCCGGACGTGATTCCGTTCAAGTTACGGATGTGTCATTCCGCGCCATTACGAATGCAAGTACCTGAATTTCACTACAATTGTTTCTGTTCCATGCGTCCACTCGGTTTTATCTCTATAACCCCCAGAGGAGAAGGACAAGTGAAGAAGATACTAACGATGGTATTTGCACTCGCGTTGATGGGTTCGATGAGCTTTGCGCAGTCGAGCAGCGGTGATCAATCCAGCAGCAGCCAGACCGCGACTTCTGGACAGACCAGCACATCAGGCGATCAGAGCAGCAGCACAACCACCACCACAACCAAGAAGCATCACAAAAAACACAAAAAGGCCAAAGGGACTTCGACGGACAACACGAGCAGTCCCAGCGCCTCCAGCGGCTCAACCAGCAACCCGAAATAGCAAGTTCCATTCCGGAACTAACAAGCCTCCCGTTTTGGGAGGCTTTGTTTCTTAGGCAGTCGGCACTCGGCATTCGGCTTAATGCTGGGAACAGCTCGATGCAGCACCCACTCACAAGCGACCCAGACGCAGACTGCTCAACGCCGATTCCGTCTGTTATCCTTTGCGCTCAATGGCGCACCGGAAGCTCCCTACCGTTTTCCTTACTCTTCTACTTCTCCAGCTTGGATACTTCGCTGCGGCTCAGAATGCCGAGCAGAATACCGTGCGCTATTTCGATTCGATTCGCAGCAGCCCGCCTCTGCTCGAAGCTTTTCTTCGTGAAATGCCCAAAGGCGGCGATCTCCACAATCATCTGAGCGGAGCGGTTTATGCTGAAAGCTATCTCCGGTTCGCGATTGACGACGGCTTGTGCATTGACCGCAAAGCGCTGGCACTTGCCGCTTCGCCATGTGACTCAGCCCGCGAGAGCGTGCCCGCGGAAACTGCGCTCACGAATCCATTTCTTTATCGCGTGCTGATCGATGCGCTCTCGATGCGCGACTTCCATCCTTATTCCCAGCCCGGGATTTCAGAATCAGGAGAAGACCACTTCTTCGCAACATTCGGGCGCTTCGGACTGGTTTCACGCGCGCACACCGGCGAAATGCTCGCAGAGGTCGCGTCGCGTGCCGGACGACAGAACGAATCCTACCTGGAACTTACGCTGGGCCTCGATCGCACATCAGCGCAGCTCGCTTCCAAAGTGGGATGGACCGAAGACTTCGAGCAAATGCGTCAGAAACTCACAGACGCTGGAATCGCCGAAGCTGTTGGCGAGGTGCGCAAAAGATTAGACGACACAGAAGCCGAGAAAGACCGGCTGCTCTCCTGTAGTGACTCTGCGCATGCCGATCCAGGCTGCAAGATCACCATTCGCTACATCTACGAGGTTTACCGCGGCACGCCGAAGGAGCAGGTGTTCGCCGAGATCATGTCAGGGTTCGCCCTTGCGAAGGCCGATCATCGCTATGTGGCGGTCAATCCGGTCATGCCGGAAGACGGCTACACGTCAATGCACGATTACGATCTGCACATGCGCATGTTCGCGTACTTTCACAGACTTTATCCGGACGTTCATCTGACCGAACATGCGGGTGAACTGGCCCCCGGACTCGTGCCGCCTGCTGGACTGCGCTCGCACATCCGCGATGCCGTCGAGATTGGAGACGCAGAGCGCATCGGCCACGGTGTGGATGTAATGCACGAGGATCATCCAATCGACTTGTTAAGAGAGATGGCGCGGAAGAAGATTGCCGTCGAAATTTGCCTGACGAGCAATGATCTGATTCTCGGTGTAAAAGGTGACCGCCATCCCTTTCCCGTATACCGAAAGTACGGAGTTCCGGTCGTGATCGCCACCGACGACGAGGGGGTCTCGCGCTCCGACATGACGCACGAATATCTGCGCGCGGTCGAGAGCTATCGATTGAGCTATGCCGACTTAAAAAACATTGTGCGAGGTTCCCTGCAGTACAGCTTTGCCGAGCCGGCGCTCAAGAAAGCTTTGCTATCAGATCTGCAGGCCAGATTCGACAGCTTTGAGCGGCATACCTTGAGTGTCACCCCCAAATAGCGACCAGCGTAACTGACGGAGTTATCCCGGAATAGGAACATACGCGCCATGCTTGAGGCTGGGCAGAGACTCGTCACCAGTTCCGGATCAGCGCCAGCCACCGGTTCTGTGGTTTACCATCGTTTTCATCATGTACTTCGTAAGCGGCGTTCGAGGGGCAATGTTCCTTCACCACTCCCCAACAGCATCGCCTCAACCGTCTGGCGCACCAGCATGGTAGAGCCGCACGTCTGCGCTAAACTCGTTCCACCGTTTCGCCGGTGTCGTACTCGGGGGCTTTGTCGGTGTGCTCCTGTTTGCGATACAGGACGCGAAGCGTGATCGGCGCGAAAATCGTCGTGGCGGCGGTCATGAAGACGACGATCGCATAAGCCGCGTCGGAGATCATCTTCATCTGTAGCCCGAGCAATGCCACGATCAGTCCTACTTCGCCGCGTGGCGTCATGCCAACTCCCACTTTCAGTGCCGTGTCCCATCCCTCGCGCAAAACGGGCAGCCCACATCCAATCAGCTTCGAGATAATCGCGAGCACGGAAACCACCCCGGCGGCAATAAGCAGTGATCCGTTGAAGACGCTGAGGTTCAGCTTCGCTCCCATAATGAAAAAGAAAAAGGGAGCGAGAAATTCATTAATGCCGGCGACGCGTGGCGTCAAGTTCCATTCTGGAGCGTACTCTGCGAAGGCCAACCCTGCGAAGAATGCGCCGATAATTGCAGCCATGCCGATCTTCTCGGCGCCGACAGAAAGCGCCAAACAGATTGCGAGCGCGAGAACGAGTGGAGCGTTGTGCGTTTCCATGCGTTCCAATCCGGGACGCATGTGCTGAATCACGCGCGGAGCGAAGAAGATCATCGCCAGCGCGAAGCCAATCGCTTCCACCAGCAGCAGCGACAACTGAATCCACGCGATCTCACCTGAAGAAACCAGGCCCACGACGACGGCGAGCAGCACCATGCCGAGAATGTCGTCGAAGACTGCGGCGCCAAGAATGATCTTCGCCGGTCGCGTCTGCATCACGCCGAGATCTTCGAGCACCCTGGCCGTGATTCCTACGCTCGTGGCCACCATGGCGGCCGCGATGAACGCTGCTTCGTGCGTGGGGTGATGGCGGACCAGCAGGTAAACGAATCCCATCAGGAAGGGCAGAGCCATTCCCGCTGTTGCCACTCCCAAAGCCGAGGCACCGATTTTTATCAGTTCCTTCGGACGAGTCCCGAGGCCTACGGTGAAAAGCAGGAAAATGGCGCCCAACTCGCCGATAGAGGTGGTGGCGTCGCTGGGAATGACGAATGCCGTGAGGTAAGGACCGAGCACGACGCCGGAGAGAATCTCGCCCAGCACCGCGGGCAACGAGAGCTGCTCAAAAAGTTCGCCGAAGATCTTCGCCCAGAGGAAGATCACCAGGAGCTGTAGCAGAAATGGGTCGGCGCCGTGCGTCATGCCGATTACTCATTGTCTAGGGGAACTAAGCTGCGCGCTAGTGAAATCCAGAGTAGCTGGATTCCAGCTGCTGAACTGCCAGTCGCTTACGCGAGCTCAACGCCTTAACACCGTACAGGTTTCGATGTGGAAAGTCTGGGGGAACAGGTCGATCATATGCGCCTCGGCGATTTTGAATCCTCCCGCCGTGAGCTGCGTTAAATCGCGAGCCAGAGTTGCTGGATCGCAGGAAACATAGACCAATTCTTTCGCAGGCACCTTCAAGAGCTCTCGGCAGACGACGCTCCCGAGACCGTGGCGCGGAGGATCGACGATGACGAGGTCTGGCCCGACTTTGCGCGCGGTACTCGTCAGGTATTTCTCAGTGCTTTGAATGGAAACCTTCACATTCGCGGGCGCACTCGCGCGGAGGTCTTGCGCTGAGATCGTCGACGATTCAACCGCAATCACCCGTTCGAAACGCCGCGCGAGCGGAAGCGTGAACAGTCCGACACCGGAATAGAGATCCAATGCGAGCTTTCCTTTGCGCTGATTTACCGCGAGTTCCACCATCTGCTCGACAAGGTGGCGGTTAGTCTGGAAGAAAGCTCCTGCTGAAACGCGATATGCTTCGGCGCCTGCTGCGTAATTCATTTTTGGCTCGCCCCAGAGCAAATCCGGTTTGCCATTGAAGCTGCGGGAATTGCGAAAAGAAACGATGCCGACCGCGGGAACCGTTCTCGAAAACGCTTCTGCGAACGACCGCAGCGACACCTCTGCGGCAGATTCGTTAACGTAGATCTCAACTAAGCACGCGTCATCGGAATGATTCGCGAATAGCTCAATCTCCTCGATTTCAAGCGGAATTCGCTGCTCGTCTGTGAACTGCCAGAGTTCGGTTAACGCATGGTTGATAAGAGGAGAGCTGATCGGGCATTCCCGGATCGGGAGGAGATCATGAGAGCCGTGGCGAAAATAGCCGATGGCGAAGCCAGGGCTTGTACACACATGGAAGCGAGTACGGTTGCGATAGTTGAGCGGAGGAGAAGCATGACTCTGCAGTTCAACCGGAAGCTCCAGCTTGGCAACGCGGCGCAGCGTTTCTTTCAGAATCTCCGCTTTGAAATGAAGCTGGTCTTCATAGCCGATGTGCTGATAGTGGCAACCGCCACACTTAGAGAAATATGGACATGGCGGCGAGTTGCGCAGCTTTGAAGGCGCGAGAACCTGATCCAGCGCCGCATGAGAGAAGCCCGGCTTGTCCTCGACGATCGTCGCCTGGACGCGTTCTCCCGGCAGAACGTAAGGAACAAAAACGGCTTTCGCGCGCTCTCCCGAAGCGACGCGAGCCAGTCCATCGCCCCCGTAGATTAGCTTGTCAATGGTGAGTTCCACGCGCGATCACATGTAAAACAAACTAAGGCGCGGCAGCGAGTAGCGCTCCAGGAGTCTTTTGTACAGGAATTGCTTCTGCAATTGATCGATCTGTGCGGCATTCATCTTGCCGCGGTAGACGGCGATCTGGCGATCAGCTTCGGCGCGGATCGCGACAAGCTCCTCTTCCTTCGTTGAGGCCATCAATGCGGCCTGGATCTTCTCCTCGATGACCGTGAGTCGACGTTCGACATCTTCAAGGTGCAGCCGCTTGTTTGTGCTGTGCTTCAGGTCGTCAGCGATTATGAGTAAAGAATCGGCGGCCTCGCGCACCACCTGCTCCGGCAGGCCTTGTAATTTCGCAACGCGCAATGAAGCAGCATTCTTTGTGAGATAAGCGCCCACATCGTCAGCGGCGAGGCCGGCATCGCGGTCAATTGTGGCGCGCTTGGAGCCGACTGCGGCTTCCTTCATGTCCTCCGCTGCGGCCAGAACTTCCTGTGAGCAGAAGGCGAGGCTGTTCACCTTCCGCGTCTTTCTGGGTTGGCGATCGTAAGCATCGAATGCAGCATCGATGCCACGCAGCACGGCTTCCAGCGGCACACCGGCTTCCTTCCAGGTCTCGATCAACGCCCAATCCAGCGTAGATAGTAGAAGCAGCGTGCCCCGCCGCCGCTGAAAGTGCTCTTCGATCTCGGTGAAATAGTTGAAGTAGTTCAACTCTCTATTTCAACACGAGAGACAGGACAGAACCCGCAAACGCCCGCCTTGCTCTTGCTGGGGCACCGCCGCAGGTGCGAGATGTTGCGGAGTTTGAGAACCCTGCGTCCGCAAACAAAAGGGCTACCCATTGTCGCTGGTGGTTTTCTCCTGATGTGCGGGTTTCCCGAACACATGCCGCTTATTTGATACTTGACGCAGTCTTACGGCAACGTAAGCTTGCTGGCAAATGAAAAGACGTTTGCTGGTTGTTGCTGGAACCGCCCTTCTGTCCTGCAATTGGGTTCCCACTGCAAGCGCGCAAGGAGCTTTGGTTCTGGTGGGCTCAGGATCTACCGTCCCAGCGCCGCTCGTTTCGAAATGGACCGAAGCCTACAACCGGCGCGCTGCAAACGTCCAGATACGATACGTCGCCAGCGGGACCGACGAAGGTATCACGGCGATCTCACACGGCAGCGGAGACTTCGCTATGGGCGAGGTTCCA